>Ga0136846_1208218_pt1 | contig 14541 bp, 9 predicted proteins | sample HopSoiMetagenom2_FD_96841 | JGI IMG/M metagenome (GOLD analysis project Ga0136846, IMG submission 96841) | Grasslands soil microbial communities from Hopland, California, USA - 2 Assembly 2016 (version 4) | ecosystem: Environmental > Terrestrial > Soil > Grasslands | place: USA: Hopland...
TGCGTCACCCTCGAGCCCGGCCGGTACGGCTCGCTCAAGGACCTGGGCCTCGACAAGGACGTCACGTCGGTGCGGCATCGCGATGCCCAGAGCCCCGGCGTGTTCAATTGACAGTCCCGGCGGCACTCTTTAGATTGCGCGTCCCTTCGCACCCTGCCCGGGTGGCGGAATTGGTAGACGCACTAGTTTCAGGTACTAGCGAGTAACATCGTGGAGGTTCGAGTCCTCTCCCGGGCACCATTCAAAAACAACGATTTATGCGCGCACCGCGCAACGGGTTCGTGCCAGACGCCAGCGTCTTGGCGGCCCCGCGGTTCACCCGTGGACAACCCGCTCCTCGGTCCGGTCGCCTCCACGCCACCGCAATCCGTCCTCAGAAGTTGAAGCTCGCGCGCAGACCGCCGTAGCGCCGCCAGTCGCGCGGCAGATTGCTCTGCACGGCTTCCTGGTTTCCCTGGTTGCCGAACGAGTCGTTCATGTTGAAGTAGTACAGCTGGTCGAACAGGTTGTTCACGAACGCTGCGACTTCCCACTTGTTGTCCTGGCCGCGGACGCCGATGGACAGGTTCGCGATTCCGTACGCCTTCTGGATGGTTTCGGGATCGTTGTTGAGCCCGAAGTTGAACTCGCTCTGGTAGGTATAGGCGAGCTGGAACAGTCCTTCGAGATTGGCGCCGAGCTTCGGCGTGTACTCGGCGGTGAGCGCCAGTTTCCATTCCGGAGCCTGCGCGGGACGGAAGCCCTTCAGGTCCTGACGCGCCGGCGTGCCGCTGCATCCCTGCGCCGCCGTCTGCCCGGGATAGCACTGCGCTAGCGGGAACGAGAGGATTTCCGCGTCTGCGTACGTGACGCCACCCGACAGATTGAAGCTCTCGACCGGGCGGACCGCGCCTTCGAGCTCTACACCGCGCGTGCGCAGTTTACCGACGTTCGCCAGGCGGAAATTGAACGAGCCGTCGGACAGCGTCTCGATGCCCTGCGCCTGGAAGTTGTCGAACGTGGTGGTGAACACGGTCGTGTTGAGCGTGACGCGCCGCTCCATGAACTGCGACTTGAGGCCGATTTCGTAGTCCTTCGACTTCTCCGCCTTCGTGGGCCCGTTGTTCTGGCGCACGAGATTGAACCCGGTACTGATGTCGTAGGCCTGGCCCTTGTGCCCGGTCGCGAAGCTCACGAAGCCCATGAAGTCGGGCGTGAACCGATGATTGACGGCCGCACGGTACGTTTCGTAGGTCTCCGAGTCGTCGCCCGCGAAGTTTCCATTGTTGGCAATGTCGTGGAACGTGTAGTCGATGTCGTAGTGGCCGACGCGCACTCCGCCGGTGAACGTCGTGTCGTCGAACACGGTGTAATCGACCTGTCCGAACGCGGCGTACTGTTTCGTGCCGGTGGTCGCGAACCAGCGCGCGATGGCGAAGAACGGGCCGCGCGTGAAGTCGCGCTCGATGTCCATGTCCGAGTAGAAGAGACCGACGTTGTACGCGAACGGCGTCTTGTCGGCCGATACGAGCCGCAGCTCTTGCGAGAGCGCCTTCACGTCGAACGTGCCGTGCTGGCGGTTGTCGAGCGCGGCGACGGCCGATTCGTCCTGGTCGAGGATGTCGAGCTGCTTGAAATGATCCCACGCCGAGATCGACACGAGCGACGCCGAGCCCAGGTCGAACGACATGCGCAGCGACGGCGCGAAGTCGCTGTACTCGGTGCCCGAGGTGTAGTTGTTCACGACGTCGTTGTTGTCGTCGGTGAACGTGACGCCCGGCGCAAACACGGCGGGCCCGTAAGCGGCATTGCCACGCAGGCGCGCATTGGGCGACACGCGGATGAACGGTCGGCCGATCGTCGTGCTGCCGTCGATGTAGCTCAGCTGGCCCGTGATGTTCACCGACTCGCTCGGATCCCACACGAGCTTGCCGCGGGTCGACACGATGCGGCGGCCGTTGACCTTGTCACCGTCGTACAGGTTGTTCACGTTGCCCGCGTAGTCGTCGTAGTTGGCGCCGAGCCGGTAGCCAAGCTTGTCTCCGAGGGGTCCGGAAATCGTGCCGTTGATGACGTACTCCTCGTCCGAGGATCCACTGACCGCGAGGCGCCCGCCGAACTTCTCGGTCGGGCCGCGCGTCGTGATGTTCAGCAGGCCGGCAGACGCGGAGCGTCCGTAGAGCGTGCTCTGCGGCCCGCGCAGGATCTCGACGCGCTCGATGTCCGAGAGATCCGCGAACGCGCGCGCGAGGAACTGCACCGGGACATCGTCCATCTGCACGGCGACGCTCGGTTCGACCGCTTGCGAGAACGCAAACGTACCGATGCCACGCATGGAAATCGACGCATTCACGGGATGTTCCGCGGGGCGGATGAACAGCGACGGCGAGGTGCGCGTGAGCTCGGAGAATTCGCGGATGCCCTGCGCCTCGAGCGCCGCCCCGCTAACTACCTGCACGGCGACGGGGATGTCCTGGACGTTCTCGGCGCGCTTCTGCGACGTCACCACGATCTCTTCGAGTGCGCTGTTGTCTTCGGCTCCCGCGCTTTGCGCGTTCGCGACGCCCCCGAGCACCATGGAAACCGCCAGGCCGACGATCGTTTGATTCTTCATCTTCGACTCCCCTGATGAGACGTTCCGCGCGAGGCCACTTATATGACAAGTTTTGTGGGTCAACAACGCTTTTGACGCTGTTAATACGCCGAACGGAAAGGTTGTAATACGTATTCGGCGCTGGATCGGAGCGAGCCGAAGATGCCATCGCTGGCTACGATGAGCGATCGCGCTGCCGTGCCCCTGCGCTCAGCATCGAGTGACGCGTCAGGCTTTCCTGCATGTGGTGACGCGCCGCGTCACGCGCGCGCGCGGAATCCATGCGCACGATCGCCTCGACGATCGCACGATGCTCGGCGTACACCATGTCGTGATACGCATCGTGCGCCGGCCCCGGCGGGTCACGCAGGAAGAGACTCCAGGGCGGCACGAGCCGCAGCCCCAGAAACTCCGCGAAGCGCACGAAGTACTCGTTCTGTGTCGCGTGCGCGATCGCGAGATGGAATTCGCGATCGGCCTTCGCCGTGGCCTGCGCGTCGGAGCGCTGCTCGAGCATTCTTTTCAAAGCATCCTGGATGTCACCGACGTCCGCCGTGGTACGTCGCGCGGCTGCCAGGCCCGCCATCTCGGTCTCGACGCCGAGCCGGATCTCGAGCAACTTGATCACGTCCGACAGTTCGTTGAGTTCCTGCAGAGTGACCTGCAATGCGCGGTACGGAGCGGAATCCGAGACGAACACGCCGGATCCCTGGCGCGATACCGTGAGGCCCTGCGCTGTGAGCCGCGCCACCGCCTCGCGCACCACGGTTCGGCTCACCTTTTCCGTGCGCGCGATCTTCTGTTGGGTCGGTAGCCGCGCGCCGGGGACCAGCTCGCCAGATCGGATCCGGGCTTCGATCTTGGCGAACAGTTCGTCCGCCATCGATTCTTCGCGGTTCAGACTTGTCATACGACTTCCCGGCAGCTAGCTTGTTTTTAGCACGAACCGGGGGATAGCAGCATGCAGCGCCGGGAATTCATCACGTCGGCGGTCGTCGCGGGCGTGGCGCCGGTGGCCGGGGCCGCGGGCGTCAGTACGCTCGTCCAAACGAGCGCCGACGACCGGAAGTACATGCTGGATCTGCTGGGGCGCATCGCCACGCCAGTCCTCGAGCCGATGTCAGCCGGCAGGCTGCAGCAAGTCTTCAAGCCGGAGCTGAGCCCGGCCTGGGACGGTCGCAATCCAAAGGTCGCGTATCTCGAATGCTTCGCCCGACTGGTGTCGGGCATCGCGCCGTGGCTGGCACTCCCCGATGACGCATCGGCCGAGGGCCGGATGCGCGCCGCGCTGCGCAGCCACGCGCTCGCGAGCTTCGCGCACTCGGTCGATCCGGCCAGCCCGGACTATCTACTGTGGCGGGAGGCCGCGCAGCCGCTGGTAGATTCCGCCTACTTCACGAACGCGCTGCTGCGCGCGCCGCGGCAGCTGTGGGATCCGCTCGATGCCGCCACGCGCCAGCGCATCGCCGAGGAGATCAAAGGCCTGCGGCGCGTCTCGCCGCCGTACACCAACTGGCTGCTGTTCGCGGCGATGAACGAGGCGTTCCTCCTGTCGATCGGCGAACAGTGGGACCCGGTGCGCATCGACATCGCCATCCGCAAGTTCAACGAGTGGTACGTCGGCGATGGCTGGTACTCGGACGGGCCGCACTTCCATTTCGATCACTACGGCTCGTACGTGATCCACTCGATGCTGGTCGAGATCCTCGAGGTGCTGGTAGCGACGAAGGCTTCTTTCAACAGCCTCGATGCGCCTGCCTTGCTGGAGCAGGCCATCAAGCGCACACAACGTCACGCCGAACATCTCGAGCGGCTCGTCGCGCCCGACGGCAGCTACGCGCCCATCGGTCGCTCGCTGACCTACCGCACCGCCGCCTTCCAGCCGCTTGGCCTGCTCGCGTGGCGCAAGCGGCTGCCGCCTTCGCTGCCGGAAGGCCAGGTGCGCGCGGTGACGCTGGCGGCGCAGCGCGCGATCTTCCGTTTCCCGTCCAACTTCGACGAGCACGGCTTCCTGACCATCGGATTCGCCGGTCATCAGCCGAACCTCGGCGACTGGTACTCGAACGCCGGCAGCATGTACATCGTGTCCGAGAGCCTGATCGCGCTCGGGCTGCCCGCGAGCGACAGCTACTGGACCAGCGCGCCGCTGCCGTGGACCAGCAGGAAGGCGTTCAGCGGAGAGGAATTTCCCAAGGACTACTACGTCGACTACTGACGCCGCGGTGCGCGGTCAGTCGCGCGGAGCCGCGTCCGACAGGAACGCCGCGAGCTCGTCACGCGTCTCCTCGATGTGCGTCTGGGTGAGCTGCTTCGCGGCCCGCGCATTGCCCCTGGCCCAGATCGCGAACAGCGTGTTGTGTTCGCGCGTGGCGCGGCGCACGCGGCCCGGTGGCAGCAGGTGCATGCGCACGTAACGCTGCGACAGCGTGTGCAGCCGCGTGAGGATTTCCATCGAGACGGGCTGCGCATGCGGCACGATGAGCGCGAGGTGGAAGGCGCTGTTGAAGCTGCCGATGTCGCCGAGCGCGCCCGCGGCGAGCGCGGAGTCGAGCGTGCGCAGCGCATCGCGCGCGGCCGCATGGTCCGCCGCTGTCGCGAGCTTTGCGCCGATGGCCACGGCAGCCGGCTCCAGCGTGAGCCGCAGCTTGAAGACCTCGTCGACCTCCGCGGCCGACAGCAGCCGCACGCGGAAACCGCGATGTGCCTCGATGTCGATCAGCCCTTCAGCGCGCAATCGAACGAGCGCCTCGCGCACCGGGATCTTGCTGACGCCGAACTCCGCGGCGATGGAATCCTGCAGCAGCGCGGCGCCCGGGGCATACGTGCCGCCGAGGATCTTCTCGCGGATGCGCGTGGCGATCTGCGCGCTCATCGTCCGCACGAGCGGCTCGTTCATCGGATGCCCCAGCAGAACGGATCGGCGGGATCGAGCAGCTGCGTGCACTCCGCGTTCACGTAGGCGCGTCCGTTGATGAGCGGCGCGATACGGCCGGCGGCGCGATCCAGCCACCGGTACCGCGCAGAGAACGCGCTGCCGATCACGCTCTGCTGCACCCACTCCTCTCCCTCGGCGAGATCGCCGTCGGCGGCCAGGCAGGCGAGCTTGGCGCTCGTGCCCGTGCCGCACGGCGAACGGTCGTAGGCCTTGCCCGGACAGAGCACGAAGTTGCGACCGTGCGCTCGTTTGTCAGGCGCAGCGGAGCAGAGCTCGACATGGTCGACCGCGGGATGACCCTGCGCGTTCAGCGCCTGGCGCACGCGCCAGCTGAAGTCGGTCAGCGATTCGACCTGCGACAGCGCGATCTCGCGGCTGCCCGCGTCCACCAGGTAGAACCAGTTTCCGCCCCACGCGACGTCGCCCGTCACGCGGCCATGGCCGGGCACGTCGATCGACACCGCGCGCGCCTGGCGATAGCTCGGCACGTTCGCGACCTCGACGCTGCCGTCCGCGTCGAGCAGCGCATCGACGGCACCCACGGGCGTATCGATGCGCAGCGGTCCCGGGTCGACGCGCCCCGCGTGCGCCAGCGATGCGACCAGTCCGATGGTGCCGTGACCGCACATGCCGAGGTAGCCGATGTTGTTGAAGAAGATGACGCCGACCGCGCAGTCCGCGCGATGCGGCTCGACGAGCAACGCACCGACGATGACGTCGGAGCCGCGCGGCTCGTTGACGATGGCCGAGCGCCACGGATCGAACGCGGCGCGGAAGCGCTCGACCCGCTCCGACAGTGGACCGGTGCCCAGGTCCGGGCCGCCCGAGACAACGAGGCGCGTGGGCTCACCCGCCGTGTGCGAGTCGATGACCGTGATCCGGTGGTGTGGGGGTCGTTTCATCCAGTTCGTAGATCGTATACGGTAGCCGAATGCGGGAGCAAGAACGGATCGCGGTGATCGGCGCCGGAGTCATCGGCGCGGCGGTTGCCTACGCGCTGGCACGCGAAGGCCGTTCCGTCGTCCTCGTCGATCGCGCGGCGCCCGGGGAAGGCGGCGCGAGCTATGGCAACGCCGGCCACATCGCGGTCGAACTCCTCGAACCCCTGCCCTCGCCGTCGCTGCTGTTCGGTTTCCGGCGCGACCTGTTCTCGCGCGATGGCGTGCTCGACATCCCGGCGCGCAGGCTCGGCGCCTTCGCCCCGTGGGCAATGCGGTTCGCGCGCGCCGCGTACCGGCGTGCCGAGAACACGCGCCATCTCGCGCCCTTCGTGCGTCCGGGCGTCACTGCGCTGGCAGCGCTGCTCGCGGACGCCGGTCGGCCCGACCTGCTGCGGCAGCACGGGCACTACGAAGCATGGCTCGGCGGCGACGTCGACGCGCTCGCCGCCGCGCAAGCCGCCGCCATGGCCGCCCTCGAGGTGCCCACCCGGTCCGCGCCGCGCGAGCTCGTCGAATCGATCCGCACGACTGCGCGCGCCGAACGCGCGGCGGCGTTGTGGTTTCCGCAGTGCGCTCACGTCGTCGATCCGCTCGAGGTGGTGCGCGCCTTCGTCACGGCCGCCGTGGGCCACGGCGCGAGCATCGAGCGGCGCGAGGTGCGATCGGTCCGCGTGGCCGGCACCGCTCTCGAGGTGCAGACCGACGCGGACCCCGTGCTCGCCGGCACGGCAGTGGTTTGTCTCGGCGCCTGGTCGGCGCCACTGCTCACGCCGTTCGGACTGCGCGTGCCGCTCGAATCCGCACGCGGCTACCACGTCCAGATGCCCGCCGCGCGCGCGCTGGTCGACGCGCCCATCCTGTACGCCCGCGAGAAGATCCTCGTGACACCGATGACCGGGCGCGTGCGCGCCACGAGCTTCATGGAGTTCGCCGGTACCGACGCGCCCGCCGATCCGCGCAAGCCCGCCTGGCTGCGCGACAAGGTGCGCAGCCTCGGATACGCCTGCGACGACACCACGCCGTCCTGGGTCGGCCCGCGTCCAGTGCTCCCCGACTATCTACCGGCGCTGGGCCGCGTGCCGGGCGCACCGAACGTCTTCTACAGCTTCGCCCACCAGCACATCGGCCTCACGCTGAGCGGCGTCAACGCGCTCGCGATGGCCGATCTCATCGCCGGCCGCGCGCGGCCGGACCTCGACGCCTTCGACCTGCGGAGATTCCGACCATGAGCCAAGCCGCCCTCGTCCTGCTCGGATTGCTCGCGGCCCTCGCGCTGTTCTACGTCGTGCGCTGGTACATGCTCGAACGCGGCGGCGGCGCCGCCGGAACGCGCAAGCCCGGCGTCATCCAGATCGTCACCGGGTTCGTCACCAACTTCTTCGATACGCTCGGTGTCGGATCCTTCGCGCCGACCACGTCGGTGTTCAAGCTGTTCCGGCTCGTGCCGGACGAGAAGATCCCGGGTACTCTGAACACCGGGCATGCTCTACCCACCGTCGCGCAGGCGCTCTTCTTCATCGCCGCGGTGAAGGTCGATCCCGTGACCCTGGTCGGGATGATCGCAGCGGCCGTAGCGGGCGCGTGGATCGGCTCGGGCATCGTGTCGAAGCTGCCGCGGCGCGCCATCCAGATCGGGATGGGTGTCGCGCTGCTGGTCGCAGCTTCACTCTTCATTCTCAGGATCTTCAATGAAGGGCCGACGGATGGAAACGCCACGGGCCTGACGGGCTCGTTGCTCGCAGTCGCGATCGTCGTCAATCTCGTGCTTGGCGCGTTGATGACCCTGGGCATCGGTTTATACGCACCGTGCCTCATCCTGGTGAGCCTGCTCGGCATGAATTCCGATGCCGCATTTCCGATCATGATGGGCTCATGCGCCTTCCTGATGCCCGTCGCCGGGCTGCGCTTCATCACGGCCAGAAGCTACGACCCGCGAGCGGCCATCGGTCTCGCAGTCGGCGGAATCCCCGGCGTTCTGATCGCCGCGATCGTCGTGAAATCCCTGTCACTCAACTGGTTGCGCTGGCTCGTCGTGATCGTCGTGCTGTACGCCGCCATCACGATGCTGCGTGCCGCGCGAAACAAGTAAGCCGCTTCCGACAGCTCACCAACAAACATGGGCTGGCCTACAATCGCCAGCCATGAACACCCGCCGTCGCGTCGCGCAGCTCGCTCTCCTGCTCATCGGCGCCCTCGCGCCCGTCGTCACTTTCGCCGCGCCCGATGCGCGCGACGTGGAGCTCGTGCAGCGCATGACGCTGCAGGAAAAGATCAACCAGCTCATGTTGCTCAGCAAGGGCACGATGACCGGTCCCGACTCCGCGGGCCGGCCGCAGATGTCGGCGGAGGAGCTGGCGCGCAGCGGTATCGGCTTCCAGATGTCGGCGTTCGAATTCTCGGCCGCCGACATCAATCGCATCCAGAAGATCGCCGTCGAGGAATCGCGGCTCAAGATCCCCGTGGTCTTCGCAACGGACATCATCCACGGCTACTGGACCGTCTTCCCCGTGCCGCTCGGCCTCGCCGCGACGTGGGATCCGAACGACGCGCGGCGCACCGCCGCCGTCGGCGGCCTCGAAGGCTATTCGCACGGCCAGCGCTGGACGTTCGCGCCGATGGTCGATCATCCGTTCGATCCGCGCTGGGGCCGTGTCGTCGAGACCTTCGGGGAGTCACCGCTCGTGTCGAGCGACTACGCGGTCGCGACGATCCAGGGTTTCCATCGCTCGCTCGCGGGCCTGCCGGGGAAGCCCGCGCCCGCCGACTTCGGCGTCGCGAGCTGCCTGAAGCACTACCTCGGGTACGGCGCCGTGCAGGGCGGCAAGGATTACGCGTACGTGGATCTCAGCGAGCGCGCGATCCGCGAGTTCCACCTGCCGCCGTACATCGCCGGCGTGCAGGCCGGGGCGCCGTCGGTGATGCCGGCGTTCACGACGGGCACCGGCGGCGTGCCGATGTCCGCCAACAAACACCTGCTGCAGGACGTACTGCGCGGCGAGCTCGGCTTCGATGGAGTGCTGGTCTCCGACTACGCGGGCATCACCGAGATGCGCAACCACGGCACCGCCGCCGACGATCTCGACGCGGCCGTGCAGGCGCTGCGCGATGGCACGATGACCGTCGACATGGAAGACGGCGTCTACTACGCGCAGCTCGCGAAGGCCGTATCGGCCGGCCGCATCACGATCCCGGAGATCGATCGCGAAGTGCTGCGCGCCCTCGCCTTCAAACGCAAGCTCGGTCTCTTCGAAAATCCCTACGTGCCAGAGAACCTCGAGAAGCAGGTGCGCGTCTCCGCGGCGAATCGCGCCGCCGCGCTCGACGTGGCGCGCAAGTCCGTCGTGCTGCTCAAGAACGACGGCGTGCTGCCGCTCGCCACTGCGCGCAAGATCCTCGTCACGGGGCCGCTCGCCGATTCGCGCGACGACATGCTCGGCCCGTGGCATGCGCGCGGCCGTGCGGAAGATGCCGTCAGCCTGCTCGCGGCGATGAAGGCGCGCGCGCTGCGCGCGGCCGGCACTCCGGTGACGATCGACTACCGCGAAGGTGTGCGTCTCGATGCGCGCGGCAATGCCGTCGGTGGCGACGAACCGCGCATCGCGGCGGCAGTCGCGGGCGCGAAGCAGAGCGATCTCGTGATCGCCGTCGTCGGCGAGCGCCAGTCGCAGAGCGGCGAGGCGATGAACCGCGCGCATCTCGACCTGCCCGGCAAACAACAGGCGCTCGTCGATGCGCTCGTCGGCACGGGCAAGCCCGTCGTGGTCGTGCTGCTCACCGGTCGCGCGCTCGCGGTGCCGGAACTGCTGGAGAAACCGAACGCGGTCGTGCACGCGTTCTTTCCGGGCATCGAGGGCGGCTCCGCGCTCGCGGACGTGCTGTTCGGCGACTACAACCCCGGCGGCAAGGAGCCCGTGACCTGGCCGCACGGCGTCGGCCAGCTGCCGATCCACCACTACGATCCGCCGAACGGGCGCCCTAACATCCCCGAGCGCGGGGACTACAAGGCGCACTGGCTGGACGAACCCGATGAACCGCTGGTGCCGTTCGGCTTCGGGCTGAGCTACACGTCGTTCGCGTACTCCGCTCTCGACCTGCCCGCCGAGCTCGGCCGTGACGAAGCCCTGACCATTCGCGTGCGCGTCGCGAACACCGGCTCGCGCGACGGCGACGAAGTCGTGCAGGTGTACTCACGACCCGAGGTCGCGCACGCCGTCGCGGGCAAGCGGCTCATCGCGTATCGGCGCGTACCGGTGCGCAAGGGCGAATCGGTCGCGGTCGAGTTCAAGCTGCCAGCGTCGGCACTCGCGACGCTCGACGCTGACGATCACTGGACGTTGTTTGCCGGACGCTACGACCTGCTGGTCGGCGGCAGCTCCTCGCAAGGGCTCGCGGGAACGCTCACCGTCGTCGACATGCCCCGCGCAGTGCGGCGCACCGCCGACGCACGCTGAGCCCCTGTTAGGCCGCGTGAGCGCTAACAATCCGGCTCATTGTCGGACGATTCCTGCGCGCTCCGGGACGCGCGACAGATTAAGAACCGTTAACTGATTGGTTGCGGCTGGGGATCGGTGTAAGAATGCCGCCACAGCAACATGACGGCGCCGCGCCCCGGTAGCTTGCACACCGGCGCGCACTCTACGGCGTCTCGCCAAACCAATTCAGAGGGTGTGTTCATGAACCATTTTCCCCGTTCATTGATCGGCGCAGCCATTGCGTCGATCCTCGCGGTGCCGACCGTAACCTGGGCGCAATCCGCGGACGCGACGTTGCGCGGCAAGGCGCCCGCCAGCGCCGACGTCACCGCGAAGAACGTCAACACCGGTGTCACGCGCCGCACCAAGGCGGCCGCTGACGGCAACTACACCATCGCGGGCATGCCGCCGGGGACGTATCGCGTCGATGCGGGTCCGGGCACCGAGCAGGTCGTGACGCTGACGGTCGCATCGACCGCGACGCTCGATCTCGCGCAGTCCGCGGGCGAACCCGCCGAAGCGCCGATGCAGGAAGTCACGGTGACCGGTCGCCGGCTCAACGAGGTGCGCACCTCCGAGGTCGGCACGACGGTCTCGCAGCAGCAGATCGAGACCACGCCGCAGATCACGCGCAACTTCCTCGAGTTCGCGGACACCGTTCCCGGAGTCGTATTCGAAGTGGACGGCAGCGGCCACACGTCGGTGCGCGGTGGCGCGCAGAACAACAACGGCGTGAATCTCTACATCGACGGCGTCGGCCAGAAAGGTTACGTCCGATCGGGTGTGTCGGGCCAGACCCAGGACACGCAGGGCAACCCGTTCCCCCAGCTCGCAATCGGCGAATACAAGGTCATCACGTCGAACTACAAGGCGGAGTACGACCAGATCTCGAGCGCCGCGATCACGGCGCTCACGCGCTCGGGCACGAACAAGTTCGAGGGCCAGGCATTCGGCACGTACAGCGCCGACAACTTCCGGGCGATGACGCCCGGCGAGCGGGCCATCGACGAGAAGACCAACTCGGAGGTCAAGGAATACGGCATCTCTTTCGGTGGCCCGATCATCGAAGACAAGCTGCACTTCTTCCTGACCTACGAAGCCAAGCGCTACCAGACGCCGATCACCGTCGGCCTCGAAAACATTCCGGTCCCCGCGATCCAGGCCAACATCCCCGCCAACGCGCTCGACCAGCTCGGACCCGCGTCGGTCATGTTCCACGAAGACCTCTTCTTCGGAAAGATCGACTGGGCGTTCACCGACAACGACACGCTGTTCGTGACGGCGAAGGTGCGCAAGGAGACCAGCGAGAACGACGGCCTCAACAACGGCACGGCGCCGTCCGCGGGCAAGAACGTCGACAGCACCGACGACCGCTACGAAGTCAGCTGGAAGCGCAACGGCAGCGGCTGGTTCAACGAATTGATGTGGACGTACGAAGACGCGTTCTTCAACCCGACCGTCGGAAACACCAGCCTCAATGGCAGCGTCTACACCTTCCTGAATGGCGGCCAGGACTTCAACATGATCCGCATCGACGGCGCCGACCCGCGCGCCGGCCAGAACAAGGGTCAGAAGGGCTGGGCACTCGCGGACACGATCACGCTCACCGACATCAACTGGATGGGCAACCACACGGTCAAGGGTGGCGTGAAATACAAGCAGGTCGATCTGACCGCGGCGGATTCGCTGCCCGGCCGACCGGTCTTCTATTACGACGTGTCGACAACGGGCGTCGGCGCGACGCCGTGGAAGTCGACGATCGCCCTGCCGTTCCCGCAGTTCAATTCGGAGGTCACGTCCGCGGACAAGCAGTTCGGGCTCTTCCTCCAGGATGACTGGGAGCCCAACGACCATCTCACGCTGAACATCGGTGCGCGCTGGGACTACGAGAAGAACCCGTCGTACCTCGATTTCAAGACGCCGCAGTTCGTGCTCGATGCGCTGAACACGGAGATTTCGCCGGGACTGACCTACGGTCAGTCGCTGGGCTTGTCGACGGATCCGAACGTGAAGGTCGACATCAACGACTACATCAGCGACGGCAGCAATCGCAAGGCCTACACGGGTGAGTTCCAGCCGCGCCTCGGCTTCTCGTACGACCTCGGTGCGGACCAGCAGCACGTGATCTTCGGCGGCGCCGGCCGCGCGTACGACCGCACGTTGTACGACTATCTGCAGCTCGAACAGACGAAGTTCGCACTGCCGGCCACGGATGTGCGCTTCAACACGCCGGACCATCCCTGCACGGTCGTCGGCGCCGGCGATGCGGGTTGCATGGCCTGGGATCCGGCGTTCCTCACCGATCCGAACGCGCTCGCGACGCGGCTGGCCGGAAGCTTCGGCGAAGTGGATCTCATCCACAACGACCTCAAGATCCCGTACTCGGATCAGTTCAGCCTCGGCATGCGCAACAAGCTCGGCGACTGGAATACCAGCGCATCGATCGCGCGCGTGAACAGCTACAACGGCTTCGTGTTCACGCTCGGCAACCGCTATCCGAATGGCGACTTCTGGCAGAACCGCTCACAACCGTGGGGCAATGGACTGCCCGGCGCGGGCTCGCTGATCATCGGCGGCAGCGGCATCGAGACGCGCAGCACGCAGGTCCTGTTGTCGGCCGAGAAGCCGTTCACCGAGGAGTCGAAGTGGGGAGCCACGTTCTCCTACACCTTCACGCACGCAAAGCAGAACCGCAACATCGACGAGCACTACTCGTTCGACCAGTCGTCGATCAAGGAGTATCCGTTCATCGTGTCGAACGCGACGCCGAAGCATCGTCTCGTCGCGACGGGATCGTACGCCGCGCCGTGGGGACTGATCCTCGCCGGCAAGTTCGTGTATTCATCTGTCACGCCGCATACCGTCGATGGGTCGTGCCTCGCCCCGCCGGCCACCTATCCGAACGGCTCCGCATGCCGCCCGGTCACATACACGCTGAGCGGTGCCGGCTTCAAGTCGCTCGATCTGCAGGTCACCAAGAACTTCGAGCTCGGTCAGATGGGCTCGATGTACCTGCGCCTCGACATGATCAACATCACCAACGAGGACAATCTCGTCGACTATTTCGATGAGGTCGGTTCGGATGGCACGGTGATCGGCGGCCGTTTCAACCCGGATGGCAACATCACGGGCGTGCCGCGCACGCTGCGCATGAGCTTCGGACTCAAGTTCTGATCTGCGGTGCCGGTCCCCGTTTCCTAGCAAAGAGGAAACGGGGACCGTCCTCATTTTTTCGTCGTCCGGGCAATCGATGCCACAATAGCGCCCCATGAACGCGGCGCGACTCCAGAGCATCGTGATCGTCGGCGGCGGCACCGCCGGCTGGATGGCCGCGGCCGCCTTGTCACGCACCATCGAATTCCCCGTCTCGATCACGCTGATCGAGTCCGAGGACATCGGCACGGTTGGGGTCGGCGAGGCGACGGTGCCGCACCTGCGCATGTTCAACGACACGCTGCGCATCGACGAGGGCGAGTTCGTGCGCGCGGTGCGCGGGACCTTCAAGCTCGGCATCCAGTTCGTCGACTGGGGCCGCGTCGGCGACCGCTACATCCACGGCTTCGGCAGCATCGGCCACGACTATCGCGGCCTGCCCTTCCACCAGTTCTGGACGAAGCTGAA
>Ga0136846_1217340_pt1 | contig 14540 bp, 15 predicted proteins | sample HopSoiMetagenom2_FD_96841 | JGI IMG/M metagenome (GOLD analysis project Ga0136846, IMG submission 96841) | Grasslands soil microbial communities from Hopland, California, USA - 2 Assembly 2016 (version 4) | ecosystem: Environmental > Terrestrial > Soil > Grasslands | place: USA: Hopland...
GCGCGCTACGTCAACCACTCGTGCCGGCCGAACGCCGAGGCGATCGAGCGCCGCGGCCCGATCATCGTCTATTGCGCACGACGAAAGATTAAGCCGGACGAGGAGATCACGGTCGACTACGGCAAGGATTACTTCGCGGCCTTCATCGGCAAGAGTCGTTGCCGGTGCCCGAAATGCCGGGAGCGCCGTGCCGCGCAGCAGGCCAAGCGGCGCGCCAGGGTCAAACGGGCCGAACGCAAGCGCCTCCAACTCCTGCGCGAAAAGCGCACCGCAGCGAAGCAAAAACGTTGAAGGCGGGTCAGATCAGGCACGTGAAGGCCACGGCGGTGGCACGCGACAACCCAGGCGCATAAGATTGGAGTTTCGGCACAGGAGTTCGGCCATGCCTGCCGTCTGCGATTGCTTCCCTGCGTTGAAGTCCGTCACCGCGGCGCGCGAGGCCCGCTACCGCTCCGACCCCGACAAGCCCGCGCCGGAGGGCCCGCAGTCCTCGCTGGAGATCAAGGTCACCTCGATCGGCAATCTCAACGAGCGCGTCGACACCCGCAACAGCGGACGGCATTTCATCATCAGCGAGCCGAAACATGTCGGCGGGCTCGCGGACGCACCGACGCCGCTCGAATATCTGCTGTCGGGGGCGGTAGGCTGCTATGCCGCGGTGTTCGCGTTCTACGCGGCCAAGCTCGGCGTGAATTACGAAAGCTTCGAGGCGGTGGCGCGAACTAATTTCGACGTGCGCGGTCACATGATGCCGGACGCGCCGCCATCGGGCTTCCAGAAGGTGACCATCGCCATCGCGGTGAAGAGCGACGCCGCGCCGGCGAGGCTTGCCGAGATCGAACGGCTGGCACTCGCAGGCTGCCCCGGCATTGCGACGCTGCGCGATCCGGTCGCAGTCGAGACGACGCTAACGGTGACGACCGCCGGGCCGAATGCCGCGGCGGTCGCCTGAACGTTGATCAAGCAGTTGATTGAAAATCGGCGCTTAGCGCTTGGCCGGCACGCGCTGCTGGGGAGCCGCTTGCGGGGCCTCTTTCTGCTGAGGCTCCTCGGCCGCCTGCTCTGGCGGAGCATCCTGCATCTTGTCCTTGGCCAGAGCATCATTGGCCTGGCCCTGCGCAGCCGCGGTCGCGGGCGCAGCGTTGACCGGCCGCTTGCCGTAGATGCTCTCGGAGCACAGATTGTTCTTGCCCTCGCAGGACGTAAAGCAAGTGTCCTGCATCCCCTTCGACGGCCTGCCGGCGCATACATCCATGCAGGCCTGGTACTGTTTCACGCAGGCATTGTTCTGACTGGAAGCTGACGAAATATCGAGCGCCAAAATGGCTGCCGCCACCGCCGGCAGAATCGCAAATGCTTTCATCGACGTGTCCTCGCTGTGCCCCCTCAGGCGCCGCATCACGTCATTGTGGCAAGGTATTTTGCGGCAGGCGCGATTGCACCCGCTATCGGCCCGAATGGTTAAAGCCGGTCCGACTGATGCGAAACGTTGGCCATGCCGCTCGCGCTTTAACCACATCGGCGGACCTTGCGGGGAGTTTCTGCCGTTCACCGCCTGCAAAAAGCAAAGCCCGGCAAGAAAGCCGGGCTTTGCCAAACACGGAACAACTTGCGGCGATCAGAAGCCGGCCTGGTCCAGGTCGCGAAGCAACTGAGTCCGGATATTGATGTCCGGATCCGCCCCGACGACGCGGCCCTCGGTCACGGCGAGGTCGGACGGCCGCGCCAGCGTCTGGTCGCCGGATGGCTGACCGTACGGCGTGTCGTTCCCCACGGGCGCCCGGCGTGCAGCAAAGGCCGGCGACGAAAGCGCAGCGAGGACGGTGGCCAGCGCGGCACCGGTGGCGAGAAGTTTTTTCATAGCGTTGATCTCCAGCAGTCATCACCCTTGCGGTGCAACATAAGCTGCTTCGCCCTGCGGCGGGTTGTCGCAGGCGCATAGGGGTCATGCGAAATACAGTAATAATTACAGATGTTTAATGATGCCTCGCAGCCAAAAAGCTGCGATTTTCCGTGCGATTTTGACGCCTGCATGACGTCTGCAAGAACGGTGCCTGCCCCATCAACGCAGCGCCGATCAACAAGAGGTGAAGAGCGCCACGAGCCGCTCAGCCGTCCAGTTCGCGGTAGGCGCGGAAGATGCCCCACTCGTTGAACGAAATGCGCCGCTCCGATTGCAGGTAGGCGGCGACGCGCGGACGCTCGGCAACGGCATCGTGCAGCTTGATCAGGCGCGGCACCTTTTTTTTCTCGAAACGCTTCATGCGTTTGGGAAACGCGTAGCGCAGCCCCTCGACGATCTGGAACAGGCTCAAATCGACGTAACTGACCGTGCGGCCAAACACGTAGGGCCCGCGGCTGTGCGCAAGCACGTTTTCGAAATAGCCCAACAGCTTCGGCACGCGGTGACGCCAGAACTCCCCGGTATAGCGCTTCGCCGCGGGACGCTGATCCTCATAGTAGAGCGCTGTCGAGATCGGATGGTGGGTGTCGTGAACCTCCTTCACCAGATCGGTGATCGTCATTTGCAGCTGGTGCGCCCAGAGCCGGTCGGCTTCGCGGCGCGGCACTAGACGGAGCCGCGGTCCGAGATAGTGCAGGATCAGCGCCGTCTGCGCGATGATGAGCTTGCCGGCCTTGAGAAACGGCGGCGCATAGGGCGCCCGTTTGGCACGTTCGCTGGCCATGAACTTCATCATGGCATTGGCGCCATAGCCGCGACGGCGTGCGACGTCGACGTAATCGGCGCCGCCCTCCTCGAGCGCCAGGCGGACAAACTCGCCACGTCCCTGGATTTCCGGCCAATAGTAAAGCTCGTAGCGCATGGAGGTCTCCCAGTCCGGCGATGCGTTGAGCTTAACGCGTTGCGCGCCGTGAAGACCACCGGATGCGATGATGGAGGACGCCTTACCTTGTGGCGCCGACGAATTCCGCGCCGATCTCGGAGCCGTTCCGCCATTTGACCCGGCAGAGCCGGCCAGGAGCGCCGTCCCGCGACAGCAGCAGACTGAAATGGTCGGTGACATCGCGGGGCGCATCGACCACGATCCGGAAGCCGGTGCCGGATAGCTCGACAAGCCGGCAGGCGCGCACCGAGAATCCGTCGTCGAAACGGATCCACGCCCTGCTGCCGATCGTCGTGCCGGGCGTTTGTCTGAAATCCTTGCCCATCACATCTCCCTCGGAACCTGGCTTTGCCGCAGTTTTCCCGCCGTCGCGTCAAGCTGAATAAATCCGGCGATGGTCTCTACGCTATTGCCTAAAACTTGAGGGAAATTGCATACGATTGCCGGATTCGGGGCCCTGGTTTTATGATTTGGGTAACGCTGGACGTGGCGGTTTCTTGGCAGTTCCCGCACCAACAGCGGGGCGCGGCTTTGACCCAATCCGGCCTGCTATGCAGCCGCCACCTCCTCGATATTCGTGTTTTATGCTGCACGGCCCCGCACTAGCGTGCTACGTCCCGGCCTCCCTCCGACCGATCGCAAGCCGACGTGACCGTGAGCAGCAACGCCGAACGGCCCATCCCTACGCCGCCGGCGCGGCAGGAGCGGATTCCGCAAGCGATCCTCTACATGGTCGCCGCTGGCGCGATTTTCTCGTTCTCCAGCGCCGCATCGAAATGGCTGGTTGCGACTTATCCGGTCGGCGAAGTGCTGTTCAGCCGCGTGTTCGTCTCGCTCATATTTTTCTCAGCCTTTGCCTTGCCGACTTACGGGCTGGCCGTGCTGCGCACAAGGCGACCGACCGCGCACGTGCTGCGCAGCATGTCACAGTTCACCTCACAGACCCTTTTGCTGATCGCGTTCAGCATGATGCCGCTGGCGAGCGCGACCGCGATCAATTTCTCGGCGCCGTTGTTTGCAGCGCTCGCCTCGCTCGTGTTCCTGAAGGAGCCGATTGGCCCGGCGCGTTTGGCCGCGCTGGTGGTCGGCTTTCTAGGCGTACTGATCGTCACCAATCCGGGTGGCGATACGTTCCAGATCGGCGCACTCTACGCGCTCGGCAATGCGCTCTTGTTCGGCACCGTCACCGCGGGCGTCCGTGGCATGACCATGACCGAGTCGGCCGAGACGCTGACGATGTACCAATTGATCTGGCTGTCGCTGTTCTACGGCCTGACCCTGCCGTTCTTTTTCGTCACGCCGACCTGGGCCGACATGCCGCTGATCGTGGCCAATGGCGTCTGCAATCTGCTCGGCCAATACTGGTGGACGCGCTCCATCCATCTGGCACCGACCTCGGCGGTGGTGCCGTTCCAGTATCTGTCGCTGATCTGGGCGATGCTGTTCGGCTTTGCCGTTTGGGGCGACATACCGACGATCGGCCTCATCGTCGGTTCGGTGATCGTGGTCGGCTCGGGCCTGTTCCTGTTCTGGCACGAGTCGCGGCCGAAGATGCTGAAGATGGGACCGCCCTGAAAAGAAGGTGGCCGGGCGTTGCGGCCCGGCCATAGCGTCCGAAGAACGGCGTCGCTGCTCGCCTACGGCTTGCAGTCGCTCAGGCGACGTTCAATTCACCGCGAAGCAATACAGCAGGCCATCGCCGCCAGTGCTCTTTAGGTCGTCCTGGGTGCAGCCACCGCCCGGGCCGCGCGACGGGTGCGACGAGTTCCACGACTTTGATGCCGCGTCGTCGCGCAGACCCTCGCGGTCGTGATGACCGAGCATGGCGGCACCACTGGTGCTGCTGGTCCAGTTGTTGCAGGTGCGATCTTCCCCGGCCGGGAAGGCACGGCCATCGGCGGTCGATCCGGTCAGGATGTCGTGACGGTTCGGCTTTTCGCTGCGGCCGTTGACCACCTCGCCCTTCTCGCTCAGGTTGGTCTGCTTGGTGATGTTGTTGCTGTCGCTGTGCAGATCATCGACGCTCTTGGCGACCACGACGCCCTTGGCGTTCTGCCATGGGCCCTTGCCGATGCGGTCGCGCGCGTTCACCGCGCCCGTCCCTTGGGTGCTGAGATAGGCGTGCCAGGTCTTGCCGGTGGAACCCGCGGCTTGTGCGAGCTTGCCGCAATGGGCATCGGCGCCGGCAAGCCCACCGAGGTCGCCGCCTTTACCCGGACCGTTGCTGGTGACGAAGAACGTCATGCTGTTGGCCTGTTGCGCTTGGACCTGCGTACCCGCCGCCATGGCCAGCAGCGCAACAGACGCCAACATGGAAACCCGCATCGTGGTGGTCATCGCGTCATTCCTCCTTGATCGGCCCATTGTGATTTCGTCGAGCCGGATATGATGCAAACATCGGACGAGCGCAGATCATCCGAGTCGCGAGACATTTTTGTGATGATCGCGAAAACCCGCGCGATCAGGCGCTTTTCAGCCGCGGCAACAGCCGCAGCGCGTTGTCCCGGTCGACCTTCCTGAGATCGTCGCCCTTGAAGTGCTCGGTCACGCCCTTGGTGTGATCGGCCGCGGTGCGATACGGGAAATCGGTGCCGTAGACGATCTGCGAGATCGGCACCAGCTTGGCAAGCGCCTCGAGCGTCACCGCGTTCGAAATCTGCGCGGTGTCGTAATAGAAGCGGTTGAGCTCGCCCTGCATGGTCTCGCGGGTGAACTTGTCCTTGTGAGGCTGCGTGCTCACGAGCTGGATCAGGAACCGCTCGGCAACCGCCGTCAGCACGCCGCCGCCGTGCGACCAGATCCAGTTGATGTCCTTGTACTTCTGCGAGGAGCCGCTGAGGATCAGGCTGGCGATGCTCCGCGTCGTGTCGGCGCCGAACTCGACGGTCGACTCGCGGAGGCCGGGCACCAGATTGACGCAGCAATTGGCGCCGGTCGGATGGGTGTAGACCGTGGCCTTGCGGCGGTTCAATTCCTCCCAGAGCGGAGCAAACGTGGCGTCGCCCAGCCACTTGTCGCCGTAGCTGGTCATGATGCCCACGCCATCGACCTTCAGCGTGTCGAACGCATAGACGATTTCCTTCAGGCTCGCGTCGATGTTCGGCAGCGGCAACATAGCGAAGGTGCCGAAGCGGCCGGGGTGATCGGACTCCAGCTTCTTGGAATATTCGTTTGATTCACGACAGATGCGAACCGCCGCCTCCTTGCCGAGCGGCGTCACCTGCGGCGTGGTCGGCGACAGGATCGAGGTTGCGACGCCGCCCCTGTCCATGTCTTCGAGCATCTTCTGGGGCGACCAGTTCGAAAGCGGGCCATCCTTGCGCCCGATCACGTCCATGGCATTGAGCCAGGACGGCGGCACCAGATGGGCATGCACATCAATGCGGTGCGGTTTTGCCTGGGCCGACAGCTTGGGTACAAAACCGGTGGCGGCAAGACCTGCCGCGGCGGCGCCGGCGACGAACCGCCGGCGGCTGATGCCAGTTGCAGCGAGCGGGCCGACGCAGCAGGTGCAGACGGACGATAGCGCGCCGCCTTTCCACTTGAGCATGTCGTCTTCCCTGACCTGTTCTTATGCCTTGAGTCGCGGGATCAGCCGCGTCGCGTTGCCGTTCTCGATTGCGGCAAGATCAGCAGCCGAGAGACCGAGCTTGTGGAGGTCCTTGTTCTGGCTCAGGGCAAAATACGGATAGTCGGTGCCGTAGGTCACCTGCGACACCGGCACGAGCTTAAGCAGTGCCGCGATCGTGGGAGCGGAGGTCGCGTTGGCGGTGTCGTAGTGCAGCTTGGCCAGCTCCGCGACGACGCCGTCTGGCGCGTACTCCTTGGTCTTCGGGTTCTGATCGTAGAACGCGGCGATGCGGCCGGCCATCAACGGAATGGTACCGCCGGCGTGCGAGAAGATCCACTTGATGTCGGGGAAGCGTTTGAACGAGCCGGTGAGCAGCAGGCTCGTCACCGTGCGAGTGGTATCGTGCGGCACCTCGATCACGGCGGGGAATGTCGGAATGCTGAGCCGGCCGCAGCAGGCCGCGACCAGCGGATGCACATAGACCACGGCCTTGCGTCGGTTCAGCTCCGCCAGCACCGGCTGGTACATCGCATCGCCGAGCCACTTGTCGCCGTAGTTCGATTGCAGGTTGATACCGTCTGCCTTGACGGAGTCGAAGGCGTATTCGATCTCCTTCAACGTTACGTCGACATTCATCATCGACAGCGGCGCGAAAACACCGAAGCGCCCCGGGTAGTCCTGGCGCATCTTGGCCACGAAATCCTGGCAGATGCGGACGGTCTTGGCGGCTTCCTCGGCGCCGGCGTCGAACCACAGACCCGGGGTGGAGGCGAGCGACATCACCGCGGTGCGGATACCGTCCTTGTCCATCAGTTCGATCAGCCGGGCCGGCGTCCAGTTGTACACGTCCGGCGCCGGGGGGATGTTGCGCTTGCCTTCCCATTCCTTTTGCATCGCCAGATAAGCCGGCGGATAAAAGTGATTGTGGGTGTCGATCAGCGTCTTGGCGCCCTGCGCGTGGACCGCCGGCGCCGGCAGTGCCGCGGCTAAACCCGTGGCACCAAGACCCGCTAGAAACTGGCGGCGGGACGAGCCTGTCGAATCGCAAGCCGGACAATGGTGGAACAGCATTGGTCTCCTCCCGATTTTTTGCCGTTATGTGTTTTCTTGAAATCGATGATAGCCGCTCCGGGCCAATGACGGAACGGGTTGACGGCGGCGGAACCGCTTGGCCTATAGAACCGCGAAATCAGTGACGGACCATGCCGAAGATCACCTATATCGAGCAGGACGGGACCGAGCGCACGGTCGAGGCCGAGGTCGGCGCGACCGTCATGGAAACCGCCATCAACAACGATATTCCTGGAATTCTGGCGACCTGCGGCGGCTCGTGCTCCTGCGCCACCTGTCACGTCTATGTGGATGACGACTGGGTGGACAAGCTGCCGACACCGGAACTTGAAGAAAGCGACATGCTCGACACCGCCCATGATCTGCAGGAAAACTCGCGGCTGTCCTGTCAGATCGTGGTCAGCGAGGAGCTGGATGGCCTGACGGTGACGACCCCTCCCCGGCAAATTTAGGCGCCTTAGATATCCACTTTCAGCCTTACGGACCCGGCCGCTCTTCTCTAAACTCGCGACCATGAGGGCGGGAGTTGCAGCATTGGTTCTAGGAGGCCTGGCCGTCGCCGCGACGGTGTTGTTGCCGGCGCCCGCCATGGCCCAGCAGGCCGCCCCGAAATTCCAGCCCGAGCCGTTCTGGCCGAAGCCGCTGCCGGAAAACTGGATCCTTGGCCAGGTCGCCGGCATCGCCGTGGACGGCCAGGACAACATCTGGCTCATCCATCGTCCGGCCACCTTGCTTGATGATGAGAAGGGTGCGCAGGCCAATCCGCCTGAAACCAAGTGCTGCAAATCCGCGCCGCCGGTTTTGAAATTCGATCCCGAGGGCAATCTGCTCGCCTCCTGGGGCGGCGCCACCGCGGGCCAGCCGTGGGTGAAGAACGAGCACGGCATTCACGTCGACCGCGACGGCAATGTCTGGCTCGGCGGCAACAACGACGGCGACCAGATCCTGAAATTCACGCCAGAGGGAAAATTCCTCCAGCAGGTCGGCAAGGATGACGGCAGCAAAGGCTCGGCGTCGCAGACGCGGCTCGGCCGCCCCGCCCACATGATGACGGATGCCGAGGCGAATGAGATTTACGTCGCCGACGGCTACGGTAACCACCGCGTCGTCGTATTCGACGCCAAGACCGGCGCGTTCAAGCGGATGTGGGGCGCCTACGGCAAGACGCCGAGCGATGACAAGATGCCGGCCTATAAACCCGACGCGAAGCCCTCGGAGCAGTTCGCGAATCCGGTGCATTGCGTGCGGCTGTCGAACGACGGCCAGGTCTATGTCTGCGACCGCGCCAACAATCGCATCCAGGTGTTCCGCAAGGACGGCACCTTCGTGAAGGAATTCCGCGTCACGCCGGAGACCCTTGCCAACGGCTCGGTGTGGGACCTCGTGCTGTCGGAGGACGCCGGCCAGAAGTTCATCTTCATGGCCGACGGAGCCAACGGTCAGATCGTCACGCTCGACCGCAATACCGGCGACGTGGTCACGCAATGGGGCCGCCACGGCCGCCAGCCCGGCCAATTCAAGTGGGTTCACAACATCGCCATCGATTCCAAGGGCAACCTCTACACCGCCGAAGTCGGTTGGGGACGCCGCGCGCAGAAGTTCAGGAGGATGCAATGATCAGGAAATTGATGTTGGTCGCAGCGATCAGTTTGACGGCGGTACCGCAAGCCGGTGCCTGGAACGATATTCTCAACAGCATCTGGGGCTCGAAGGGCAACGACACCGGCGGCATCATTCCGTGGACGCCGGAGAACGAGCGCGCATCCTTCGAAATCGCCGGGGCGCAATGCGCCCGCTGGAACAAGTTTCCGGTGGCGACCAGCATCCATCGCGTGCCCGGCGATTACATCGCCTACAAGTGCGTGTGGGATCCGCCGGAGGTCGCCGTGGTGCGACACCACCGCCGCATCGACGTGAGGATCGATAAATAGCCAGCCGCTTAACGCGGCACCTCGATCGGATTGCAGTTACGACGGCCCGACGACAGGCAATCGTCGGCCCGCCGCGCGTCGATCATAGCATTGGCGAGCCACACGCCGACGCCGACCAGGACGGCTCCCGCCACCAGCAGGAAGATGTTCGCGGCGCGGCGGTCGCGCGCTTCTTGCTCGGGCGTCGGCGGCTTTTCGAGATCGTCGGACGGCATGCCTGCCTTTCAATGGATACGCGGGGCCCGATCGAACAAGCGGGACTCTGCCATTGGTTAGCAAATCCTCTTCGTAATCCAAGAAATTTGCAGCGGCCTGCCAGCGGAATTTCAACAAGCCTCATGTAGACCGGGCTTCCGGAGGGCTTGAAGTGGGCTTGTCATCGAACCATCTGCCTACGCGCAGCCTCAGTCATGCCAAGTACCTCACCATACTGAGCCTCGCCATCACCGTCGGATTTTCCGTTGTTGTCGGAACAGTCCTGTGGGAAAGCCGCGGCCGTGACCGCGAACAGGCGCGGCAAGCTGCGTCGAACGTCATCGCCCTCCTCAGTTCGGAAATCGACCGCAACCTCGAACTCTACGACCTGTCCCTCCAGGCCGTCGTCGACGGCATGAAGCTTCCGGCCCTGGCCGAACTTAGCCCGGAAATGCGACAACTCGTGCTGTTCGACCGGGCCGCCACGGCGAAGGACATGGGATCGATTTTTGTCCTCGGGACGGACGGAACGGTGGTCTACGATTCTCAGACGCTCAAGCCGCCCCCGGAAAACCACGCGCAGCGCGACTACTTCAGGGTTCTGGCGGACAGCCCGTTGGCCGGTGCATTCCTCAGCCGGCCCTGGCGCACCGCCGACGGCGGCGGTTTTATCGCCATCAGCCGAAGGCTCTCGCGGGCCGACGGCACATTCCAAGGCGTGGTCGTCGGCACATTGCGCCTCAGCTACTTCCAAAAGATGTTCAGCAATCTTCAATTGAGCGAGCGGGATACGCTGACCCTGACTAGAGAAGACGGTTCGGTCGTGATGCGCTTCCCGTTTGCGACAGCGCCGGTTGTGCAAAATTTCGCGAGCTCTCCTATTTTCAAGAAGCTCGCTGAATATCCACACGGCTCCTTCGAGTATGTCTCCAACATCGACAACGTACTGCGCCTCTACGTGTACCAGCGCGTGGGCGAGCAGCCGTTGACTTTGAACTATGGTTCATCGGTCGAAGCCATGTATTCGAACTGGTGGCACAAAGCGACATTGATCGGTGTCCTGATGCTCATTCTCTGCGGCATCAATTTCGCGCTGGTCGTGTTCTTGACCCGCGCGCTCAAATTGCGAAGCGAGGCCGAGCATCAGCTCTCGATCATGGCCACGACGGATGGTCTGACCGGGCTGTGCAACAGACGGCGGCTCGACGAAATATTCGATTTGGAATGGCGTCGCGCGTTCCGCAGCCAGACACCAATCGCGCTGCTGATGATCGATGCCGATCATTTCAAAGTATACAACGACAATTTCGGCCACCAGGCTGGAGATATCGCTCTCAAAGCGATTGCGCACTGCATTGCGAGCAGCGCGCGGCGGTCCTCTGACATCGGCGCGCGCTATGGCGGCGAAGAATTCGCCGTGTTGCTCCCCGACACTTCGGCCGCCGAGGCGGTGCAGCTCGCGGAGCAAATCCGCAGAAGCGTGATCATACTGCGTGACGATCAGCAGGGCCGCCCCGACAGCACCCCCACCGTCAGCATCGGCGCCGCATCGATGATTCCCCGCCAGGGACTGCAACCGCGGGATCTCATCAAAGCCGCCGACACCGCGCTTTATGCGGCCAAAAGCAATGGCCGCAACCGCACGGAGCCGGCGCTACGCCAGCCCAGCAGGCGGGCGGTGGCGGCTTAAAAGATTTCGAGCGTGTGCCCGGCAATCCTGGCGGCCATGCAGGCCCTCGACGTCAGCCGGATTCCTTCATCGCCTCCTTCACCGCACCGACCAATTGCCTGAGGGTGAAGGGCTTGGGCAGAAACGAAAACTGCTTTCGATCATCGTTCGGCGGCAGGCTTTTGGCGAAAGCCTCCTCGGCGTAACCCGAGACGAAAATGATCTTTAGCGCCGGATTGCGCTTGCGCATTTCCTTGAGCATCGTCGGGCCGTCCATCTCCGGCATCACCACGTCGGAGACGACCAGATCGACCCGGCCGCCGTTCTGCGCCAGTACCTCGATGGCCTCGACGCCATTGCCGGCCTCCAGCACGGAGTAGCCGCGTGAGGTGAGACCGCGGGCGTTGAGCGCGCGAAGCCCTTCCTCGTCCTCGACCAGCAGAATGGTGCCCTGCCCGGTGAGGTCGGCCGCGGCCGGCGGCGCCAGAGCAACCGGCTCGGCCCGCGGCGATCCAGCGGGCTCTTCGTCAGCGAAGATCGGCACGTCTTTCACCTGCGACGCGACGTCCATTGCCTGTTCGGCAACGTCCGGAACATGGCGGGGCAGGAAGATGCGGAAGGTCGTGCCGCGGCCGGGCGCGGAGTCCGGATAGACGAAGCCGCCGGTCTGCTTGACGATGCCGTACACCGTCGAGAGGCCGAGCCCGGTGCCCTTGCCGACCTCCTTGGTCGAGAAGAACGGATCGAAGATTTTATCGATGATATCGGCCGGGATTCCGGTGCCGGTGTCGGCGACCTCGACCAGCACGTAGTCGGCCGCGGGCATGCCCTTGTACTGCATGCGTGCGGCTGCGCCCGCGTCAACGTTGGCGGTCCGGATATCGAGCTTGCCGCCGTTCGGCATGGCGTCGCGCGCATTGACCGCGAGATTGACGATGACCTGCTCGAACTGGGAAATGTCGGCCTTGACCGGCCACAGATCGCGATCGTGCTTGACCTCGAGCTTGACCTTCTCGCCGATCAGCCGGCTCAGCATGATCCGCAGATCTTCCAGCCGCTCGCCGAGATCGAGCACCTGCGGCCGCAAGGTCTGGCGGCGCGAGAAGGCGAGCAGCTGCCGGACCAAGCTCGCAGCCCGGTTGGCGTTCTGCTTGATCTGCATGATGTCCTGGAAGGACGGATCGGTCGGCTTATGCGCGTTGAGCAGGAAGTCAGTCGCCATCATGATGGCGGACAGCACATTGTTGAAGTCGTGCGCGATGCCGCCAGCGAGTTGGCCGACCGATTCCATCCGCGCGCGCTGGTTGACCTGGTTCTCCAGCGAGCGCTGGCCGGTGATCTCCAGCACATAGACGATCGCAGCCTCGGCGTCGCGGTCCTCTTCCTCGACCGGCGACACGTAAAAGCGGCCGTAACGCTCGCCACTGCCGCTCAAGCCGGCGTCGACCGGTGCGACCTCGCTCTGGCCGGCGGCGGCCTGGCGGATCGCGCTTTCCAAAGGTTCGCGGTCGCGCTCGGACACGGCGGCGAGGATCGAGCGGCCGTCACCCAGCGCGCCTGGGAACATGCGGGCAAACAGCGCGTTGGTGCGCGAGATTTTTCCGGCTTTGTCGACGGTGGCGATTGCCATCGGCGTCGACTGGAAGAAGCGCATGAAGCGGACTTCCGCGGTGCGCTGCGGATCGTCGGTCTCACCACGGGCGCGGTTGAGCACCAGCGTCCGCGAGGCGCCCGGCACGCCGTTGGCGCCGAACGCGACCTTGTGAAACAGCCGCACCGGTACGGTGCGCCCGCCGCGGGTCTTGAAGTCGATGTCCATCACTTCAGTTTTGACTTCGCCCGGGGCCGCGGCCAGCGTGGTAATCAGCGAAGCGCCGTTGCCGGAGACAATGTCGGCAAGCTTCAGTCCGCCGGAGCCAACCTGGGCAAGATCGTGGTCGAGCCAGGAGGCGAGTGTCGCGTTGAGATAGCCGATGTCGCCGTTGGCATCGACCGAGAAGAAGCCGGCCGGTGCATGATCGAGATAGTCGATGGCGTGCTGCAATTCCTGGAAGATGTTTTCCTGGCGCTCGCGGTCGCGCGTCACGTCGGTGACGGTCCACAGGGTGAGCTTGCTGCCGCCCTTCGCATCGCCAAGCGGGCGAACGCGAAGCCGGAGCCAGCTCGCAGCCTTCTTCTTGAGGCTGGTGACCCGCACCTCTTCCTGCGCGTGTCGGCCTTCGCGCGCCGCCTTGAGCAGGCGATAGACCGCCTCCGACACGTCGGGATCGCCGATGAACGCCCGCTCGACCGGCCGGACATCGTTGGGGTCGGAGGCTTCGACGAGGCCGAGATAGGCGGCGTTGGCGTAGATAACTCGGCCACGCGGGTCGGTGACCAGGAGGCCATCTACCGCGTCGTCGACCACCATCTTGAGCATCGGGCTGGCACCGGTGTCCTTGCCAGCCACGCGCAGGATGCCGGTCGCAAGCGCAAACAGCGAGAACACGCCGGCCATAGCGAGGAAGGCGAGCAGCCCGAGGATATAAGGCCCGGCGTTACCACGGCCGACCAGCAGGAGACCGACCGCCGCGCCGACCAGCGCGATTGCCACCAGCAGCACCATGCCAATGCTGCCGCCGCGGTCGCCGCTCGAGCTGCGATCGACCGAAGTCGCCCGGGTTATTTCGCTCAAATCCTGCGTGGCCATAACCAATTTCAGGTGGGGTGGAGGGCGCGACGCAACGGCATCCCTTGGTGCCCTAGCAGAGGCCTCGCGCGCAAGGGTTTCGCTCATGCGGTCCCCCGGAGTTCCCACATCCTCCCTTCCCTATTGGTCACGGCCGCGCCTTCCCAGCACCCCGGCGCAGCTTCATGACGTAGCCGATGATTTCGGCCACCGCCTTGTAGTGCTCGGTCGGGATTTCCTCGTCGATCTCGACGGTGGCGTGCAGCGCTCGGGCCAACGGCGGGTTTTCCACGATCGGGATGGAATGCTGGGTTGCCAGCTCGCGGATTTTCAATGCCACCAGATCGGTGCCCTTGGCGAGGCAGACCGGAGCGTTCATGCCGCGGTCGTATTGCAGGGCGATGGCGTAGTGGGTCGGATTGGTGATGATGACGGAGGCCTTCGGTACCGCGGCCATCATCCGCCGGCGCGCCCGGGCCTGGCGCAATTGGCGGATCTTGCCCTTCACCTGCGGATCGCCTTCGGTCTGCTTGAACTCGTCCTTCATCTCGCGGAGCGACATCTTCTGGCGCTCGAACCATTGCCGGTA
>Ga0136846_1233230_pt1 | contig 14540 bp, 9 predicted proteins | sample HopSoiMetagenom2_FD_96841 | JGI IMG/M metagenome (GOLD analysis project Ga0136846, IMG submission 96841) | Grasslands soil microbial communities from Hopland, California, USA - 2 Assembly 2016 (version 4) | ecosystem: Environmental > Terrestrial > Soil > Grasslands | place: USA: Hopland...
CAGCGGCGGATTGCTTACCAATGAGTTTGTCCGCCTGCCGTATCAGTTTTCAAATATGAGAGCGCCGGGCGTGCCGCGCTGGGGACACGCGCACAAACAGTACATGCGACAATTCTATCGGCGCAACATGGGAGTCATGGGGCCAGTGCAGGAACTCCCGGTATTCGAGGCGAGAGTTCAGGTTGATCCCAAAATAAAAGATTACTGGGGCATTCCGGTAGCGCGGCTTTCCGGGTACCGGCACCCGAACGATATTGTCGTGGCGAAGTTTCTCTCGGCAAAAGCCGAAGCATGGCTGAAAGAAGCGGGGGCGACGACCACGTGGACTTTTCTGCCGTGGAAAGGCTTGAGCGGCGGGCAGCATCAGGCGGGGACCTGCCGAATGGGGAATGATCCAAAGACTTCGGTGGTCGACAAGTTTTGCCGAGTTCACGATGTTGACAACGTTTATGTGATCGACGGCAGCGTTCACGTGACGAATGGCGGATTCAACCCGGTGCTGACGATCATGGCGATCGCGTATTACGCCTCCGAGCGTTTGGTGAAATCGTGGAAAGGGACGCATGTCGTCTCGTGAGTCATCTCGCATAACCAAGAAGCGCTTGTATCGGCGTCTTGGCTTTGCGCTGCCGGTTATATTCGGGGCCGTACTGTTTCTGCCTGGCGCCAGCGTTTACTACCGTTACTCTGGCGGCCGATCGTGCGCGAGTTGTCACGAAATCTGGCAGCCCTACTCGGATTGGCATACCTCCACGCACCGCAACGTGCTTTGTTCCGAGTGTCATGGCGATGTGCTCACGCTCAATGCCGGATTTCATCTGAAAAACATCCGCCAGTTGTTCGCGCACGTTCGCGGGGAAGTCCCTGAACAAGTGCGGCTGCAACCCGATGATGTTCAGCAAGTGAACGCACGGTGTGCCAAGTGTCACCGGCAGGAATATGCCGATTGGGCGGCTGGGCCGCATGCGATTACGTACAAAGAAATCTTTCTGGATGAATCGCACAATCGCAAGGTGCATTTGGCGGACGATTGTCTACGTTGTCACGGAATGCATTACGCAGGCGGGATCCGTGACCTAGTTACGACAACCGACACAAAGGGACCGTGGCGCCTGCACGATGCGAAATTGACGGAGCAACCGACGGTTCCTTGTCTGGCTTGCCACCAGATGCACCGCGAAGGAAACGTGCTCGCTCGACCAACTGTGAAGTCAATCGAGCCCGGACCGAACCAGGCAATCAGTACGCCATCGCTGGGATTGTTTGATCGGCGGGAACTCGACTACGTAGCTCTCGATCAGCTATCTCTGCCAGCGATGCGCGACGGCGAGCGGGAGATCAAGATCAGCCCCGACATACGACAGGCGCTCTGTTACCAGTGCCATGCACCGTTAGTCACGAGAAACGTCGGTTCGGGCGATGATCGAACCGCGATGGGCGTCCACGAAGGACTGAGTTGTTTCGCGTGTCATCAGGGACACGGACAGAAGACCCGGGCATCGTGCTCTACCTGCCACCCGCAACTTTCGAATTGTGGATTGAACGTAGAGACGATGGATACCACTTTTAAGTCCACGAAAAGTCGGCACAACATCCATTTCGTGAAGTGTGGTGATTGTCATACTAAAGGTGTGCCCAAGAAGAAAGCGACGCCCGATCGGGCGTCGCTCATGAAGAGAACTTCTGGCTTTAACCAAATCAGAACATCAGCTTCAAACTAAGTTGGACGTTGCGTGGATCGTTGCGGGTACCGTACACGGTGCCTAAGTTGCCGCAATCGATGCACAGATCGATGTTGCTGTCCCCCGCTCCAAAGAAGAGGCCGCCGTAGCTCGGGTGATTGAACGCATTCAGGAACTCGGCTCGGAACTGGGCCTTGAAACGTTCCGGGCCAAACGTCTTGGCAACGCTGAGATCAACATTTTTCGTAGCTCCTTCGCGCAACTGGTTCATGCGAGAGGGCATGTTTCCGTATGCAAAGTCGCCGGGTTGAGTGAATGCGGCGGCATTCAGCCAATTGGTCGGGGTCTGGTGGGCTGGCTTCGGATTGCCCACAAGGTCAGGGAATCGCTGCCCGGGGAACCCGAAGTCTGAGAGCGGATTGTCCTGGTAGAAGGGCGCAAGCAAAGGCAGACCGCTGGTGAGGCGGATTACGCTGGAGACCTCCCAGTTGCCAAGAATCTGACGCACGACTTCTGGCGCAGCACCACCCCATTGTTTACCGCGGCCGTAGGGGAGTTCGTAAACGAACGCAGTGGCGAAGCTTTGCGGAACATCGTGCATGCTGATCCCGTAGTCGAGCTTCGTGTTGTAGCTATCACGCCAGACACCGCCGATGGCCCAACCGATCAAGTCCTCCGATCCGTTATCAAGCGCTTTCGACCAGACGTAGCTGGAAATCAAGCTGAGGCCGCCGGAGAATTGTTTTGTGTACTTGACGGTGAGCGCATCGTAAGCAGAACTGGCACCGGGGAACGACCGCGCGTATTGGAGAAAAGTGTATTGAGGGAAGGGACGGAGAAGCTGGTTCCGGAGAACAGTCTGGCCGCTCAAGGGACTGTTCGGGTCGGTGATCACGCCGAAAAACGGGTTAGGCACCTCATCATTCAAGTGGCTTCCCAGTGACAATAGAGAAGTGGGAAGCTGATCAGCATTGAGATCAGGATTGCCATACATCAAGCGACGTCCGCGCGTGCCCGTGTAACCGACTTCTACCGCCGAGTGGCTCCCCAGCCTGTATTGCAGATCCATGCTCCATTGTTCGGTGTAACCGATCTTATGGTGGCCTTTTGGCCAGATCTGGCCAGCGCCATCTCCAACCTGAACCAATCCATCCAGCGCCCTACCGACGGGCTGAACGATTCCATTGGGGAATGGGTTGCTGACGAGGTTAGTAGATAACGGAATGAAGCCTTCTCCGTTTACACTTCCAATCCAGTTGGTGTTGGAACTGAATCCTAAGTACTGTCCTGGCGCGTCAAAACTGATCATGGCTGAGGCTGGGGAATAGAATAGGCCGGCCCCTACGCGAGCCACCAGCTTATCTGTAACACGGTACGCGATGCCGAGACGGGGCGCGAAGTCTAGATTCTCAGGGCCCCAGGCGTAGCGATTATTGCTGTTCGCGTATTGAAATGCGCCGTGGAGTGTGGATCCGAAAGCTGTACTGATCGGGTTAACTGCCTTTGGGTCGAAGTAGGCCAAGCGGTCGAAGCGTTCCGTCGCCGGCCTCTGATTCTCGTAGCGCAAGCCAGCTGTGATGGTGAGGCGATCGGTGGCGCGCCACTGATCCTGAACGTAAAGGCCAATGGTATGGAGGCTCATGGCGGGATCCATCGAGATGGCCGAGGATCCACTGCCGGTACCTAGAAGCATCGAGGCGATCGCGTTGCCGCTTGTGAAATTATCCGAGCTCAGCACGGCTTGACACGGCCCCCCGGCTGGTCCTGCTTCACATGAGGTGAAACTCCTGCCAAAGTCAAATGTGACCGGTCGATCCGAACGGTTGTTCATGAGAGCTATGTCGTAATTGGCGCCGAATTTCAAAGTGTGTCGCGTGAACTGCTTCGTGACATTTCCGAGCCACGTCATGTTGGTGCGCACAAAGCGGTCATCGGTGGAAAACTCGGTGCCCTGGTTGGAATAGAGGTCGGCATGCACGAGAGGCAGCCCGTTTGCCTGGGGCGATAAAGAAGGCGAAAGGCCGATTGCGCTTAAGTTTTGCTTACCGAAACCGACCTGAGTCTGTGATTCAAACCAGCGGCCATAGGCGGCATAGCCGTCGATCACCCAGGTCGGGCTGGGTGTGTAGGTATCGTTCAGCACGATTTGAAAGCCGTGGTCCTTATTGTCGTTGTTGGTATCGGCGCCGTTACAGAAGAAACACGCAGGTACATTGTTTTGACGGACCCGGTCAGACATGCGGGCAAAGATTCTGTTCTTCGAGTTTTGCTCCCAATCAACCCGCCAATCAAACTTATCGTTGTCTGTCCTGCCGGGAGCTTGCGCGAAGTAGTTGTTGAGGTCATTGGCACCCTCACTGGCACGGTTCGGCTGCGGATAGAGGCTAAGGATGTTCTGTCCCACAGAATTTAGGAGATTGGCAGGAATCTTGTTACCCGGAAAGGGATCGCGAGTGAAATAGGTATTGCCGGCCGAGTCGGTAACCTGATGGGTAGAGAAGGGATTGTAGATCACCTGAAGCGAGCCGTCGGGGTTGAAGGTATGGGAGAAGTCGCCGGCTCGCTCGGCGGCAGTGGGAAGGGTAATCGGTCCAACGGAATCAGTTTCGGGTTGGCGCAGGCCCTCGTAGGCGCCGAAAAAGTACAGGTGATGACTTCTGGAGATAGGCCCACCAAAGGTGGCGCCAAACTGATTGCGGTGAAACAACCCTTTGGGGGCGCCGTCGCGATCATTCGACCAACTGTTAGCATCGAGCGCCGAGTTCCGCATGTAATCATAGACGCTGCCGTGATAGCTCTGGCCGCCGCTCCTGGTCACGAGGGTGACGACGCCCGCCCCGGAGCGTTGATACTGCGCGTCGTAAACGTTTTGGACCACCTGCTGTTCCTGCACAGAATCGTTCACTGGGGCCACCAACAGCCCACCCCAATCCACGGCAGTCGAAGAGGCGCCATCAATCAGGATCTGCGCGTTCCCACTTCGCCCCCCGTTCAGACCGAACATGCTGCCGTTCTGATCAAAGCTGTTGGAGCGCGTGGTCATGCCGGATTGGGCCTCAGTAGTGCCGGCCAACGCGAACACAAAATTCAGGGGATTGCGATAGCTATTCGGCAGAGACTGGATCAGCTGCGAATCGAGGGTGGCGGTGTTGTTGGCGGACTCGGTGTCGAGTAACACGGCCGCCGCGGTCACCTGGACTTTCTCCGTGGTTCCCCCGAGGGACAAGGGGAGATTGACCGTGGCCGCAGTATTCGCAGGCAGGATCATGTTGCTCTGGGCATAAGATTTGAAGCCCGAAGCTTCGGCCGTAATCTCGTAAGTTGCCGGCAGCAGATTGTCGAACCGGTATAGGCCCACGCTGTTCGAGACGGACTCGCGGGTATCATTTGTGTTCATATTGCGAAGACGAACCTTCGCGCCTTGAACCACACTGCCGCTGGGATCGGTCACGATGCCGGTTATGGAGGCTGAAAAGGTCTGGGCAAAGCATTGAAGCGTCGTTATGAAAACAACAAGCAAAATAGCGAAGAAGAGTGGACGTTTCGAATAAGTTGTCATGTGGAGGCTCCTGCGGGGCAATTCCGGCTGATGAATTCGACGAGTCACGGCAGATGTCCTGGTAGCTGCCCAGAGTCATCCTAACTAAGTATCTTGTCAAGATATTTCTGGCTATGTTTCTGGAAATACAGTGTTTGATCTGATCCCGAAAAGGGAATGTAACTAAAGGTGTTGTTGTGATCAGAGTAGGTCGCCTCTCGCAAAGAGAATCTGTAATACGAAAGGTTTCTAAGAAGTTGCAACAGGTTAGCTGTCTTTGAGTGAACTTCTAAGTGTTCGTTGTTGAACACAGGACGTAGTTATCGAACACGACGAATACTTAATAAAGGGGGATGTTGTTCTACCGAAGCCTTCGTTCGCTCAGGCACCGCAACAGGAGCGAGCATGCAACATGCCTAAAATCGTGCTGCGGGAACCGAATGCCAGCAGTTGCGATTTGGAGGAAGATTCGGGACGATACGCGTACATCGTCGTTGCTCGAAAAGAGGATTTTCACGTAATGAGAAAACAGACGCGCTTGCTGTTCGTAGCACTATTGTCGATTTCACAAGTTCCATGTCTTGCTCAACAAGCGCCACCCTACCCTGAACCCGACAGTCGCTATAAAGTCGACATACTGGAGGTGGTGGGTCATCCCGACGATGAGATCATGTTCACGGCGTATGTAGCCAAGCTCATCGAGCAGCAGCACAAGCGCGTGGCCGTGGTGTACACGACTCGCGGAAATTCCGGCGGTAATGCCGCGGGGCCCGAGCAATCGAATGCGCTTGCCGACATTCGGGAGATGGAAGCCCGGCACTCGCTGGGTTCGTATGGGATAACGAATGCCTGGTTTCTGAATGGGTCCGACACTCCAGGAGGCGATGTTCTGAAATCACTTGAGCGGTGGGGGCATGGCAAGGCGCTGGATGAAGTAGTTCGCCTGGTGCGCATCACGCGGCCAGAGATCATCGTCACGTGGCTGCCGAATTATGTAGTTGGAGAAAATCATGACGATCACCAGGCCGCCGGTGTTCTTGCGACGGAGGCCTTCGATCTCGCCGGGAATCCGCTGGCGTTTCCGGAACAGGTTGAGGCGCCTCGCAATCGGCTGAGCATCAGCAACTACGGTGAAGGGCTGCGGCCGTGGCAGCCGAAGAAGATCTATTACGTTTCCGACACGACTCATTTTGATTTCTTCAAGGGAAATGGGCCCGAGTATCCGACCAACGATGTTTCTCCGTCACGAAAGGTGCCATATTCCCGCGTTGCCGCGGATGCCTGGAGTCACTACAAAACGCAAAACGATTTCACCGATGCGCAGTTGAAGGAATTCACCGAGATGCCGGTGCGGTTTATTTTTGGGAAATCGCTTGTGGGCGGTACGGTGACCAGTGACGTGTTTGAAGGGATCACGCCGGCGCCGATTGCGTACATTCGGGCGCGCGGGTATGAACCATTACCTGCCGGTCTTACTGTCGAGTTAGGCGGACCTTGGAGTTTCTATAGCGAGTTTTGGCGGGCCCACAACGTCGAGCAACTTGCCAAGCTTTACGCGCCTGAGGCGCAGGTAGCGCCCGGCGATACGCTGTGGGTTCCGTTGCTCATCCGAAACGATACTGCTTCAACAAAGGAAGTTACGCTGCATGCGAATTTGCCACAGGGGTGGAGCCAAAATCCCGAGAGCGGCGTGTACACTGTCGCGGCTCACGAATGGTATGCCATCCAGTTGACAGTTACGCCATCAGCTGCGCACAGAGACACTTGGCAGAATCTGACATGGGATGGGCAGAGCGGTGGACAAAAACTCGCGCCCGTCACGCTTCGGGTTCGGGTTGCGGGAAATGGGCTTCCACAGTAGGTTCGGGACCAGGTCAACGGCATGGAAAACGAAGACCGGCTAAAGCCCCGCATTATTTGCTTCTTACGCGGCCCTGAAGGGCCGCTTTTCCACGGATGCGCGCGTGGGAGTTGTCTCCTGATTGTTCCGCGATCGTGCGCGAGTCTGACACGCTTGTGATTCTCTGCTTAATACAGGATGCCGTCTTGAACAAAGCCACGCGTTTCGCAGGAATGATCATTTCGCACGTCGTGCTTCGATGAACAAGCACAATTCCCCGAATATTGCGACGGTGCGACGGGTGATCCTGGCGATGCTGTTTGGATTCAGCTTTGTCAGTTACCTGGAGCGGGTGAACATTTCGATCGCCGCCGAGCTGATGATGCCGGCCCTCTCCCTCACGAAGATGCAGATGGGACACATCTTCAGCAGCTTTCTGATCGGTTACGCCATTTTCCAGGTTCCCGCTGGGATGCTGGGAGACATCAGGGGGCCGAGATTCACGCTCGCAGTTGCCGGCCTATGCTGGGGTATCGTGACAGTGCTCACCGGCCTCATTCCCGGCCTCATTTTTAAAGGGGCGAGCGCAGTTTTTTTGTCCTTGTGGGTCGTACGATTTCTGCTCGGCTCGGCTGAAGCAGCGACCTATCCAGTGGGGACCCGCGTCGTCCGGAACTGGATGCCAGTCACGCGGCGTGCCTTGGGGAATTCCGTGATGTTCGTGGGGAGTTCGGCTGCGACTGCGGTAGCTGGCCCGCTCATTTCGTTTTTGATGGTGAGATTCGGATGGCGCCAGTCCTTTTACGCGAGCTCCACCTTTGCGTTCGTGATCGCCGCCCTATGGTACTGGTACGCGACGGATTATCCAGAGCAGCACAAGAGCTTCCGTCGCGCCGATGTGGCAGGGATCACTCGGTCGAAGAGTGTCCCTAGCGACAGCAAAGTCTCGCGCTGGAAGCTGCTGCGCGACCGAAGAGTTCTCTTCTTGTCGGCGAGCTACGTGTCGGAAGGATACGTTCTGTTCATCTTCGTGTTTTGGTTGTACATCTACCTGGTCGACGTGCGCGGCTTCAGTATGCTCAGAGGAGGGTGGATGGCAAGCCTGCCGTGGCTGACGGCGGTAGCATTTGCACCGCTTGGCGGCGTGGTTTGCGACCGGCTCTCGCTTCGAAGCACCCGGTTGTCGGGGGCCCGCTGGGTGATCATTCTGGGGTATGGCGTGTCCGGCATTTTGTTATATGCGGCGGCGCAAGCGAACAGCAGAACAGTTGCGGTAGCTGCGTTGTGCGTCAGCGTGGGCTCGCTTTTCTTCGCTGAGACGGGCTTTTGGACAGCGGCTGTGTACCTGGCAGGCGAACATGCGGGCGCTGTTTCGGGCGTCATGAATACCGCGGGTATTCTTGGCGGTATTGCCTCGACGCTCCTGGTTCCCATCCTCGTTCAGCGCTTTGGATGGCTGACAGCACTCAGTTCCGGAGCGGCGATGGCGATTTTGTGTACAGTGTTGTGGTGGATTCTTGGTCGTGAGGCCGCTTTGACGAGTGAACCAGTGTCGGCGGCATCGGTCAGCTAGTCAGCTGTCTACGACATAGGGAGAGAATATCGAATGCGTGTTGGAGTCTTTACGCCTCTGTTATCGCAGTTACCGCTGGACGCCGTCCTGAAGAAAGTTTCGCAGCTGCAAATCAATACCGTAGAACTTGGAACCGGAAACTACGTGGGCGATGCACACTGCAAGCTCTCGATGCTGGACAACGCCTCGGCGCTCGCGGACTTCAAGAAGCTGCTTAGCGATCATGGGGCGAGCATCAGCGCCCTGAGTTGCCACGGAAATCCGCTGCACCCGGACAAGGCTCGCGCCGAGCGAGACCGCGAGGTAAGCCGCAAGACCATTCTGCTTGCGGAAAAGTTAGGTATCCCGGTCGTAATTGATTTTTCGGGGTGTCCGGGCGATTCTCCGCAGGCAACCGCACCCAACTGGGTTACATGCCCCTGGCCGCCGGACTACCGCCAGGTTGTCGATTGGCAATGGAATGAAGTAGTCACACCGTATTGGGTGGAGCACGCGAAGTTCGCCGCCGATCACGGCGTAAAGATCGCTATCGAGATGCATCCCGGATTCGTGGTGTATAACCCTGAAACAATGTTGCGGCTACGCTCGATTGCCGGAGATAACGTGGGCTGCAACTTTGATCCAAGTCATCTGTTCTGGCAGCAGATTGACCCGATCGGCGCGATTCGGGTGCTGGACGGCTGTGTTTTTCACGTACACGCGAAAGACACGCAGCTCTACCCGGCTAACCTGCAGCGCAGCGGCGTGCTCGATACCAAGCCATACACTGACGAACGCAACCGGGCATGGATGTTCCGTACGTGCGGTTATGGTCATGGCGCCGAGTGGTGGACCGAATTTATTTCCACACTGCGCATGTTTGGATACGATTACGTGCTCTCGATCGAACACGAAGACAGCCTGCTCTCGCCGGCAGAGGGCCTGAGCAAGGCGGCGAGTTTTCTTAACAGCATCATGATTCGCGAGCAGCCCGGGGCTGCCTGGTGGACATAGGAACTTACTGATGAAACCGATTAGAACCGCAATTGTTGGCACAGGCTTTATGGGGCGTGTGCATCTGGAAGCCGTTCGGCGGACCGAAGGCGTTGAAGTCGCGGCTATCGTCGGCCGAACGGAAGATGCGGCGCAACGCCTGGGCGCAGGGTTCGGTGTTCCGTTGATGAAGACGGATTATCGCGAAGTGCTTCGGGACCGAACCATTGATGCAGTCCATGTCTGCACGCCTAATGCGCAGCACTACTCCATGACAAAGGATGCACTGGAAACGGGTAAGCATGTTCTATGTGAGAAGCCGATTACCACGGCGGTGCGGGACGCGGAGGAGCTAGTCTCGCTAGCTGCGAAGCAGGGGCTTCGCAATTGCGTTTGTCACAACCTCCGTTACTACCCTATGGTGCAGCAGATGCGGCAGCTGCGCGAAGCGGGAGAGTTGGGAGAGATTCTCGTCGTCCAGGGTACTTATTCTCAGGATTGGCTGCTCTACGACACGGACTGGAACTGGCGGGCCGACAGCAAAGTGAGCGGGCCTTCCCGATGCATGGCGGATATTGGGTCGCACTGGTTTGATCTTGCCGAGCACCTTACTGGATTACGTGTGACGTCTCTCTGTGCGGATCTTCAGACTTTTCATCCGACCCGCAAGAGGCCCAAACACTCGGTTGAGACTTTCGCTAACAAACTGATGGGGCCCGAAGACTATATCGAAACACCGGTTGATACCGAAGACTTTGGGGCGGTGATTTTCCAGATGGGCACTCGAACGCGCGGTTGCATGAGCGCGAGCCAGGTCTCCGCCGGACGCAAGAACGGATTTCGTATGGAGATCTACGGCTCACGATCTTCGGTTGCGTGGAACCAGGAGCGTCCTGATGAGCTTTGGGTCGGCCATCGCGACAGTGGGAACGCAGTGTTCGTCAAAGATCCCTCCCTACTCTTGCCGGGGGCGCGCGGCTTTGCCGATCTACCTGGCGGGCATAGCGAAGGGTACGACGATACTTTCAAGCAGGTGTTCCGACGCTTCTACGCTTCCATCGGGTCATCGGGAACAGCGGAGTACCCGCAGTTCGTTGATGGGCTGCGGCAGCTAAGGATTCTTGATGTGGTGCTCGAGAGTCACCGCGCGCGAAAATGGGTTGATGTACCGGCGGCTACTGCTTGATGAGCTTTGCTACCTGCTGCATCGTTTGTACGGTTTGATCCGGCAGTCTGCCGGAGGTGTTGGGCGAGAGATTCAGCAAGAGATTCGACTTTCGCTGCTTGCAATCGCGATAGACGTTTGCAATCACCTGCGGATCTTGCGTCTGGAATCCTTCCCGCCAAAACCAACTGTGCATGGGTGGCATTGGCTTGTAGGGTGGACCGGTGGGAATCCAAGCCTCCATGGGCATGTAGTAGGTCTTCCCTTCAAACTTGATGTTGGGATCATGACCCTCCGGAGGAGGCAGGGTGTCTTCTGTGTTTATCACGTCGGTAGGCCAACTTGCGGGTTCGCAGATTCGTCCGAGATTTCGCTTGCTTTGATAGAAGGCCTGGTTCATCACGATGATGCAATCGGGGCTCATCGATTTTATGAGCCGGTATAACTCCCAGCGCTGCTCCTGGTTGATTTTCCACGTTATATCGAGCAGCTGATAAAACGGCGTGCGATAGCGGGTGTGCAGCTCGGTCAGATGTTGCTTGATGAGCTTGTAATAAGGATCCGGCACATGGGAATCCCAGTCGAACTTGCCTTCATTATGCGGATCGAGGATGCAGTAGTACAGACCGGGCTGTAGTCCATATTCCTTGCATGCCGCGAAGAACTCTGCAACGACATCTGTCTTGTTGCCGCTGGCTGCAACGTCGTAGTCGTAACCCTCCGAGTCCCACAAGCAGAACCCGGACATGTGTTTCGCGGTGATAACCGCGTAGCGCGCGCCCAGGTCGTGGGCCACACGGATCCATTGCCGAACGTCCAGTTTGCTGGGGTTGTAAGTACGAGCCGGCACACCACCCGTTTCGTAGTCATTGCCGGTGAAGGTGTTCATGCTGAAGTGGTAGGAAACACCGAACTGCAGCTCTTCGTACTGTGCCAGCACGGGCGTGCGGCGAGTTGCTGGTTCGATTGCTGGCGGGGCGGATAAGCCCCTGACGAGAGGAGATGCGACTGTACCTGCCGCCAACAGCGCCGTTCCACTCAAGAGCTCACGACGGGTCAATATCGTTTTCATAAGGACAACACCATCCAAGTAAGTTGCTGTCTACTGCGATGAGCGAATCTCCTGAAGAAAGTGGCTCACTTCGGCGCCAGTGGGCATAGAGGGCTGAGCTCCGCGCCGCGTAACGGAAACAGCGGCAACAGCTGATGCCCAGCGTGCAGCCTCCAGCGGCTTATTTTCCGCCGTAAAAGCTACAGCCAAGGCACCATTAAATGCATCTCCTGCCGCGGTAGTATCAACCGCACGAACCTTGAATGCGGGAATTAGTTTCCGCGTTCCATCCGATAGTGCCAGGTAACATCCGCGTTCCCCAAGCTTCAGGATCACGTTGCGGCAGCCCCGTTCGAGGAGAGTGTGGGCCGCGGATTCGAAAGACTCCTCCGATAGTTGCTGCCCGGAGTGTCCTAACAGCAAACACGTTTCAGTCTCATTGGGAGTCAGCCAGGTCACATTTCGCAGCAGCGAATCAGGCAAGGGCCTGGCTGGCGCCGGATCGAGGACGAATGGGATACCTTCTTTGCTGGCGATATTGCCCAGATACTCCACCGTTGGCAAAGGAGTCTCAAGTTGGGCGAGGAGAATGGCTGCACTACGAAGCAGTTCCATGCGCTTTTCGAGATCGGCCGGGAACAGCAGACCATTAGCGCCGGGGACAACCGTGATGGAGTTGTCGCCCTTCTCTTCAGTGGTGATCAGAGCAACACCAGACGATTCATCGACGAAGTCAATGGCGCTGGTGTCGACACCGGCTTGCTTCAGGCCAGTCTGCAATTCCCTGCCGAATGGGTCCGTTCCGAGTTTCCCAATCAGCGCGACTGAAGCACCGAGACGTGCCGCAGCAACCGCCTGGTTCGCGCCCTTGCCTCCGAAGAATGTCTGGAACGTTGAGCCGATGACGGTTTCACCCGCCACGGGGATTCGCTTAGTGCCCGCGACCAGATCCAGGTTAATGCTTCCAACTACAACAACGGGTTTCGACATGTGAATCCAGGCTGAACTCGTTCTTTATTAAGGGTGCAACACTACCTTGGAAAGACGGGGGCCACGGCAACAGCTCCCAGTCCAATTAGAAAGAACAGGAACATCAAGGGCACAAGCTTGCGCGCACCCGGCGGGGAGTTGGCAAATTCTTTCCAAACAAAAACACCCCAAAACGCAGAGACCATCGTGGCTCCCTGGCCGATGGCATAGGAGATGGCGGGGCCGATAATCTGAGCGTGCGAGGCTACAAAATTGAACACGGCTCCCGTGCACCAGATCACGCCACCAATAATTCCCCACAAATGCCAGGCGCCGCGTCCGCGAAAATAGTCGCTCATGCTGACGGGTTGCCCTCCGGTCAAGGGCTTGCGCATCAAGAAGTAATTCACTGGAAGAGCGCAAATTGCGGTGCCCAGGGCGAAGAAGAATGCCACTGCGTATGGTCCCAACGCATGCTCTCCGGTGATCGCTTTGGCCACGAGAGGATAGAACAATCCCATCAGGATTCCGCAGGCCACACTGAGTTGAATTCCCCTGGCACTCAGCGCCTTTCGCGTAGTCTCGCGGCGCCGATATGCAAGAGCGTCGATGATGATCGCCACTACGACCAGCACAACTCCACCAAACAACAGCAGCGGACTGCCTTGGGGGGCAATGAAGTAATTAAGAAGGACGCCGACAACCAACGCGAGACCGATGCCCACTGGAAAGGCCACTGCCAACCCTGCGATCTCGATGGCAGCGACCAACAGGAGATTGGCAACGTTGAAGACCACTCCTCCGAGCAGTGCAAAAGTGATGTGCTGTGAATCGGCGATGCGGATATTGTTTAGAAAAGAGAGCTGTCCACCTCCCGCGCTGCCCAGAGTCAGTCCCCAGAGGAGACTTCCAATGATGATTCCGACGATGTAATCCCAATAGAACAATTGGAAGGGCCATCCCGGAGTGAGCTTCATGGTGTTGGCCCACGATCCCCAGCACATCATGCTGATGATCATGAACAGCAGCGCTATGCCGTAAGCCTCGGGCTGATACACGAAACTTCTCTCCCCAGCGATTGAAGTGAGGTACGTTCGTCCAGCATTGGCAAGTTGCGAGGCGCCATCATTCGCCAGTCACCTGCGGAATGTAGAAGCGGAAGAATGCCTCCGAGTCGGAATGCAGGCAGACTTGTGCATTGGGCGAACCAGTTTCCGGTCGAGTGAAGCCTTGATCGTCAACCCGAATACGGAGCGGCTTGACTGGACACAACTGCGGGTGAACGATGAACGCAATCGTCATAGGATCGTACAGCGTCGGAGTTTGCTCTCCCCATTCGTGGTAGAGCAAAATCAGGGCGTCAGTCAGGGGCGTGCCGGCATGGAACAGAACGGCACGCTTGTACTCATCCAGCTTCAACTGCGTCGAATCCAGCGGCATCATGAACACGGGCACGCCGGATGCTAACAGCTTCTGTGCCGAGCGCGGATCATTTTTGATATTCCATTCTGCATCGGGGCCGTGCGGCTTGGAGTAACCCAGGTCTCCATAGCCGCGCTCTATCGAGCCACCCATCAGGACCACGCGCTTCAGTTTGCGGAAAGTTGCCGGATCCTTATCGATCAGGGCGCCTACATTGACCAAGGGCCCGATACACACGAGACTGATCTGGTCGGGATACCTGCGAATCTGATCAAGAACGAAGGGAACCGCCTCGGGGTGCGTCGGTCTCGAAAAGTGTCCACCTTCC
>Ga0136846_1214296_pt1 | contig 14536 bp, 14 predicted proteins | sample HopSoiMetagenom2_FD_96841 | JGI IMG/M metagenome (GOLD analysis project Ga0136846, IMG submission 96841) | Grasslands soil microbial communities from Hopland, California, USA - 2 Assembly 2016 (version 4) | ecosystem: Environmental > Terrestrial > Soil > Grasslands | place: USA: Hopland...
AGCGATCCGCCGCCGTACTGCCGGGCGAGGTCGAAATAGGTCAGCGCGCGCGAGGTGTAGAGATAGGTGTTGGCGTCGAAGCGCTTGACGAACGAGCCGGCCTGGTGGCGCAGGTAGCTCTCGACCTGGAACTCGGGCTCGGTGATCGTGTAGCGAATGTCGTCGGCGAACTGGAGCCTGCGGCCGAACTTGTCGCCCAGCGCCTGGGCCGACAGGTAGGTGATGTGGCCGACCATCCGGGCCACCCCCATGCCCGCCTCGGGCGCCCGGCCGGTGCCGTAGTAGCGGCCGCCCTGCCAGGCCGGGTCGCGCATGATCGACTCGCGCGCGATCGCGTTCCAGGCCACGCCCTGCGGCTGGAGGGCGGGCGTGCTGGCGATCGACACCACCGCGCCGACCTGGTCCGGGAACTGAATGGCCCATTCGAAGGCCTGCATGCCGCCCAGGGAGCCGCCGGCCACCGCCGCGAGCCGGTCGATACCGAGGGCGCGGAGAAAAATCCGTTCGGTCCGGACCATGTCGGCCACCGTGATCACGGGGAAGTCCGGTCCGTACGGCCGGCCCGTCGCCGGGTCGGCGGAGGATGGTCCGGTCGTGCCCCGGCAGCCGCCGAGCAGGTTGGTGGAGACGACGAAGAACCGGTCGGTGTCGAACGCCTTGCCCGGGCCGATCATCCCGTCCCACCAGCCGAGGCCCTTCCCGGCGGTACCGTCGCGGTCGGTCGCCCCGAACCCGTCGCGGGTGCTCTCCGGCGGCGGCGTCTTCGCGAAGCCCGCCGCGTGGGCGTCGCCGCTGAGCGCGTGGCACACCAAGAGGACGTTGTCGCGCCGGGGAGCGAGGGTGCCGTAGGTCTCGTACGCCACCCGGACTCCGGACAGCTCCCGTCCGCAGTCGAGCCGCACCGGTTCCGGCAGGTCAAGGTACTGGGTCTCGACCGTGCCTACTGAGCCGGCGGTGCCGGCGGGGCCGGCCGGACCTGACGCGGACGTCGGGGCAGGGGCGGCCATGGCGCTATCTTAGCTGGTCCGGGCGGGTATATTGTCAATCGTCTCACTCGGGAATACGGGCAGGGGAAAAAGCATGACCACGGTCACCAACGGAGTCAACGTACAGGCGCTGCTCGACGCGCGCGAAGTCCTGAAGGGCGCGCCTGAGGCCGCCCAGTTCACCTGGCGCGCGTCCGCCACGTGGCAGAACGGCGTGCACAGCCAGATCAAGGTGGACAGCTTCTTCGGCCTCGGCGAGGAGAAGGCCCACAAGCAGGAGTCGGTCTTCGAGGCCGACCACCCCGAGATCTTCGCGGCCACCGACAAGGGCATCACGCCGATCGAGTACCTCATCGTCGGCCTGGCCAGCTGCTTGACCGCGGGTGTGGCCTCGGTCGCCGAGAACCGCGGCATCCAGCTGCGCTCGGTCACCTCGACGGTCGAGGGCGCGCACGACATCCGCGGCATCCTCGGCGCCGACAGCGACGTCCGCAACGGCTACAACGACATCAAGGTGACCTTCAACATCGACGCGGACGCGTCCCAGGAGGACATCGAGGCGCTGGTGGCCCAGTCGCAGAAGCGCTCCGCCGTGTACGACGCGCTGGCGAACCCGACGAACGTCACCGTCGAAGTCGCCCCCAAGTAGCAGGGGCCCCATCATCGAACGCACCACCGCGGTCGTCATCGGTGCGGGGCACGCGGGCCTGGCCGCGAGCCACTTCCTGACCGGCCGCGGCGTCGACCATGTCGTGCTCGAACGCGGCGAGGTCGCCAATTCCTGGCGGCGCGAGCGCTGGGATTCGCTGCGGCTGCTCACGCCGAACTGGCAGAGCCGCCTGCCGGGCCTGAGCTACGACGGCCCGGACCCGGACGGGTACATGACCGCCGGCGAGGTGTCCGATCTGATCGAGCGCTTCGCCGCGGTCTCCCGCGCGCCCGTCCGGACCGGCGCCGCCGTCACCTCGGTACGCCAGTCAGGGGACGGCTACCTGGTCACGACGGGCGACGGCGAGCTCGCCGCCCGGGCCGTGGTCATCGCGAGCGGCGCCTGCAACCGGCCCGCGGTGCCGGCCTTCGCGGGCGAGGTGCCCGCGTCGGTCGAGCAGCTCACCCCGTTCGACTACCGCGACCCGGGCAAGCTGCCTGACGGCGGCGTGCTCGTGGTCGGGGCGTCGGCGACCGGCGTTCAGCTGGCCGCCGAGCTGCAGCGGTCCGGCCGGCCGGTGACGCTGTCGGTGGGGGAGCACGTGCGCCTGCCGCGGCTGTACCGCGGGCGCGACGTGCTGTGGTGGATGGAAACGGCAGGGGTGTGGGACCAGCGCTACGACGAGCTCGACGACCTCGCCCGGGCCCGGCGGCTGCCCTCGCCGCAGCTGGTCGGGACGCCCGAGCGGACCACGCTCGACCTCAACGCGCTCACCGCGATGGGCGTCGAGCTGGTCGGCCGGTGGGCCATGACGCGGGACGGCCGCGCGCTGTTCTCCGGCGGCCTGCGCAACATGTTCTCGCTCGCCGACCTCAAGCTGCGGCGCCTGCTCGACACGTTCGACGAGTGGGCGCTGACCAGCGGGCGGGACGCGGAGTTCAGCCCGCCGGAGCGGCTCGAGCCGACGCGGGCCCCGGAGTCGTCCCGGCTGCAGCTCGACCTGGGCAGCGGTGAGATCCGCTCGATCGTGTGGACCACCGGCTTCCGGCCGGATTACAGTTACTTGGGTGTGCCCGTGGTCGACGCCAAGGGCCAGCTGCGCCACGAGGGCGGGGTAGTCGGCAGCCCGGGTCTGTACGCGCTGGGGCTGCCGGTGCTGCGGCGGCGCAAGTCCACGTTCATCTGCGGCATCGAGGACGACGCGCGCGAGGTGACCGATCACCTCGCCGGCTACCTGGCCGGCCGCTAGCCGTCCATCGCGGCGCCGATGTCTTCCGCGTTTTCCGCAGTGAACGGCGGGGTGCGGACCCGGGACCCGGGCCCATCGTGCACGGCGTTGCCGATGGCCATCTTCCGCACTTGCCCGCGGCCGACGTCCGGCCTGAGCTAATTTCTATAAACCTGATCGAGTTACTAGATTTTTGACGGGCAGCCGACCAGGCTTAGGGCATGCCGACATACAACCCGGCCATGCAGAAGGGCCGCCTCGCTGACATCCCAGCTGACGCGCACGGGCTTATCTCCAAGAAGACCGCCGAGCTGGACGGCGTCGCCGTCACTGAGGTGACCTTCCAGGCCGGGGCGCGCTGGTCGCAGGACCTCAAGGCCTACGCCGGGACGGATCTGTGCGAACTGCCTCATGTAGCGCTGGTGACGGCGGGGACGTTGCGGGTCGTCCTGCGCGACGGCGCGGAGGAAGACTTCTCCGCCGGCGAGGTGATGCTGCTGCCGCCAGGCCACGACGCCTGGACTGTCGGTGACCAGCCGTGCACGTTCGTGGAGTTCTCCCGGGGCAACGACTACTACGGCTAACGGCGGCATTCCCCGGCGGCCCCCGATCCGGGCTGCGTTTCCGGGTTACGGCACACCTGCATTACCCGGCCCGCCCGGGTTGCCGCCGCCGTTTGCACCCTTGCATCATCGTCACCCAATGCTCCATCCGTCCCACGATGAATTCAGTGGTTGTGGCGTTCTACCCTCTCTATCCGGTAGGGCGCCACAATCACTGAATCAGAAATGTGCCGGGGCAGTTGGCGCAATTGCGCAGGGGCGTTTTCCGCGGAAACGCAGGCGCCCTGGCAGGCGCTGCTCAGCAGGCCTGGCTCAGTAGGCGCGGCCGACGACGGCGACGAGGTCCGGCTCGTCCTCCGTGTCGGGGACGCCGCCGCCGGCGCGCACCAGGCAGCGCACCGTGACGCCCTGGGCGTTCAGCTCGGCCTCGCCCGCGCCGCCGACCGCGGACCACGGCAGCCGGGCCCAGCCGGCGCCGGACGCCTCGATGGCCTCGGGCACCGAGGTCACCTCGGTAGTGCGCCGCTTCTGCTCCGCGAGGGCCCCGTCGTACAGCGTCTGCTGGTCGGCTTCGAGCGCCGCCGTCACCATGCGCACCACGTCGTCGACCGGGACCGGGACCTTCTCCCCGGCCACCCGGCGCACCACGATGACCCGGCCGTCCGCGACATCGCGCGGCCCGACCTCGATCCGGACCGGGTAGCCCCGCAGCTCGGCGTCGATCGCGCGCCGCCCGAACGGCACGCCCACCCGCTCGTCCAGCACCGTCCGGACGCCGGCGCCGCTCAGCGCCACGGTCAGCGAGCGCGCCACCTCAGCCACGCCCTCGCCGTCCTTCACCACCAGGACGGCGGCCTGCACCGGAGCCAGCCGGGGCGGTACGCGGAGTCCGAGGTCGTCACCGTGGGCCATGACGAGGCCGCCGACCAGGCGGGTCGTGATGCCCCAGGATGTGGTCCACGCCAGCTCACGCTGCCCGGACGCGGCCAGGTAGCCGATGCCGAAGGCGCGCGCGAAGTTCTGGCCCAGCTCATGGCTGGTGCCCATCTGGAGCGCCTTGCCGTCCCCCATCATCGCCTCGAGCGTGTAGGTCGACGTGGCGCCGGCGAAGCGCTCCCGCACCGTCTTGCGGCCCACTACGACCGGGATGGCCAGGACGTTGACCAGCATGTCCTGGTAGACGTGGTGCAGAATCCGGCGGGCGTAGGCGCGGGCATCGGCCTCGCTGGCGTGCGCCGTGTGGCCCTCTTGCCACAGGAACTCGGTGGTCCGCAGGAACAGCCGGGGGCGCAGCTCCCAGCGCACCACGTTGGCCCACTGGTTGAGCAGCAGGGGCAGGTCGCGGTAACTCTCCACCCACCGGGCCATCGACTCGCCGATGACGGTCTCGCTAGTGGGCCGGACGACGAGCGGCTCCTCCAGCTGCTTGCCCCCGGCGATCGTGACGACCGCCAGCTCGGGGCTGAACCCCTCGACGTGCTCAGCCTCCCGGCGCAGGTAGGACTCGGGGATCAGGAGCGGGAAGTACGCGTTGGCCGCGCCGGCCGCCTTGATCCGGTCGTCGAGTTCGCGCTGCATTCGCTCCCACAGCGCGTAACCGGTCGGTCTGATGACCATCGAGCCGCGGGCCGGCCCGTTCTCGGCCAGCTCGGCCTTGGCGATCACGTCCTGATACCAGCGGGGGAAATCCTCGGCCCGCGGAGTCAGCAGAGCCTTTGGCATGGGTGGTCCGGGGGCACAGCCGCTGACGGCCTTCCCCTCCTCCTCTCGGTTTGCGGCAACCAGGGTACTGGCGATCAGGCCGATCATCGCAGGGGCCGGCGGCCTAGGCCAACGGCTTATCCAGCCGCGGCCCCGCGGTGTTACGTGCGGCTGAGGCCGGCCGCGATGAGGCGCTGGTAGGAGGTGAGCTCGCCGGGGCCGGTGTCCGGCCGCCACTGGGCGCACGCCGCGATCCCCGGCTCGACCAGCCGCATGCCGCCGAAGTACTCCGCGATCTGCTCGTCGGTCCGCCACCGACCCCGGCCGACTCGGGGTCGGCCAGGGTGCGAAAATGCGAAACAAAAAGGCAGCTGCCGAACGGGGTAGCCGCCGTGTAGGCGCGGATGACGCCGAGCGGATCGTCGGAGTCCAGCACGTGGTGCAGGATCGCACTGGCGGTGACGGCGACCGGGCGGTCCAGGTCGATCAGCCCGCGCAGCTCCGGGTCGGCCTGCTGGGCGACCTGATGCACGTTGTCCGCGGTGGGCAGGCCCGAACCCAGGTCGATGAACTGGTCGATGCCCAGCTCGCCGACCATGAAGGTCACCGCGCGGATCAGGTAGTCGTACGTGCGGGCAACGCTCGGGGTGTTCGGGTCGAACACCGGCCTCGGCTCCACGACGGTTCCTCCCGATGACGGCCGGAGGTTGACGGATCGGTGTTTACCCGATGCTGTCACGCCGTCACCCGCAGAAGTAACAACCCGGCGAGATTGTTTCGTGGCACCAGAGCGCCCGGGCTGGAGGGCAGCGCCTTGCCAGGCACTTATGCTGTGGTCGTGAATGTGCCGCGGGCCCTCGGCCAGGCGGGCCGGTGGGCGGTGGCGGTCGACGTCATGCTCGCGGTGCTGCTGGCCGCGGTGGCGTGGTTCTTCGGCGGGCTGCGGCCGGCGGGCCCGGCCGAGACGGCGAGCCTGATCCTGATCCTGACGGCGGTGGTGGTACGCAGGCCCTGGCCCTGGGTGGCCTGGGCGCTGGCCCTGGCCGGAGGCCTGATCCAGGTGGCGGACGGCCTCGCCGGGCTGGTGGCCCTGGCCGGCGTGGTGCTCGTCCTGTACAGCGTGACTGCCTACGGGCCGCGGCTGATGCTCCCGCTCACCGGGCTGATCCTGCCGGCTGCCGCGGTGGCGGGATCGATCACCCTGATCCAGCGGGGAACCGGTCTGCAGCGGATCGCGTATGCCCTCGTTCCGGGTTCCATCCCCGGTGGCATCATCGGCCGGGGGACGGTGCTGTACCTCGCGGTGCTGGCACCGGTGGCGGCCACGTACCTGGCCGGCCTGGCCCGGCGGTCGGTGCTCGCCGCGCAGCAGGCGGCGGTGCGGGAGAGCATGGCCGCCGCGGAGTCGGAACGGGCCGCGCAGCTGGCCGCCCTGCAGGGGCAGCGGGCCGAGCTGGCCCGCGAGGTCCACGACCTGGTGGGCCATTCGCTGGCCGTGATCATCGCGCAGGCCGACTCGGTCCGGTTCCGGGACCTGGAGGTGGCCGACGCCCCCGAACAGGTCCAGGCGACGGTGGCCGCTATCGCGGCGACGGCCCGGGACTCTCTGGGGGAGATCCGCGAGGTACTGACCCGGCTGGGCTCGGCCGAGGACGCGGCATCCGGACCGTCCGCCGGGGACACGCTGCCCGAGCTGTTCGCCCGCGTCCGGCAGGCGGGCGTGGCCCTGACCGTACGGCACGAGGGCGAGCCGTCCGACGCGGGACCGGACGAACGCGCGGTGCTCGTCGCGGTCACCCGCGAGCTGCTCACCAACGCGCTGCGGCACGGGGACCGGGCCGCGCCGGTCGGCGTGCTGCTGCGCTGGTCGCCGGAGGGCGTGCTGATCCAGGTACGGAACCGGGTGGGGACCGGCGACGGCACGGGCCCCGCGGGACCGGCGGAGCCGTCGGGGCTACCGGGGCCCGCGCGACCTGGCGCGGGCCTGGGTATCCCCGGCCTGCAGGCCCGGCTGAGCCGGGTGGGCGGCCGGCTCGGCACCGCCCGCGAGCCGTGCCCGGACGGCGGTCAGGACTTCGTGGCGGATGCCTGGGTTCCGGGGAGGACGGGATGAGCGGCCCGGAGGCAGTGCGCGCCGAACCGATCCGGGTGGTGCTGGTCGACGACCAGGAACTGTTCCGGGCCGGGGTCGCGGTCGTCATCGGGGCGCAGCCTGACCTGGAGGTGGTCGGGCAGGCCGCGGACGGCCGGCCCGGCCTCGAGGTCATCGCGCGCACCCGGCCGGACGTGGTCCTGATGGATGTGCGGATGCCCCGGATGGGCGGCGTCGAGGCGACCAGGGAACTCTTCGCGGCCAGCGGGTTCGCGGGATCCCGGCCGCGGGTCGTGCTGCTGACGACGTTCGAGATGGACCAGGCGGCGGCCGACGCGATCCGGCTGGGCGCGAGCGGGTTCCTGCTCAAGGACACCGCGCCGGAACTGCTCTGCTCGGCGATACGCGCGGTGCACCGCGGGAACGAGGTCATCGCGGGCCGGCTGGTCTCCGTGCTCGACGCGGGCGCGGCCCGGCCCGGCCCGCCGCCCGCCGCGCGCACGGCCATCGCCACCCTGACCAGCCGCGAGCGGGACGTCTTCTTCGCCGCCGCGCGCGGCCTGAGCAACGCGGAGATCGCCCGCAGCGAGTTCCTCAGCGAGTCCACCGTGAAGACCCACGTCAGCTCGGTGCTGGCCAAGCTCGGCCTGCGAGACCGGGTGCAGCTCGTCATCTTCGCCCACGAGAACCACCTGCTCGCCCACGAAGCCCCCGCCGACCCTCCCGCCTGAACCGCCCCACCGGCATCCCCGGATCGGTATTCCAGCCCCGGATCGGTACTTGGGGGGGAGGAAGGCGGTCCTGGCGACCGATGCCGAGCCGGGTGGCCGCTCCCTACCGTCGTGGGTATGCATCCATCACCTGTCTTTCCCGCGTCCGCGGTCCGGGGCAGCGCGGCTCATCAGACCCGGCCGGCGGCGCTGACGGCCCGGGGGCTGACCCGGACGTTCGGCCGGGGCGATAGCGCGGTTCACGCGGTCGCCGGGCTCGACCTGGACCTGGCGGCGGGCAGCTTCACCGCCGTGATCGGTCCGTCCGGGTCGGGCAAGTCGACGCTGCTGCACCTGCTGGCCGGGCTCGACCGGCCGGACGGCGGCTCGGTCCGGCTCGGCGACGCCGACCTGAACACCCTGGACGAGGACGCGCTGACCGCGCTGCGGCGGGACCGGATGGGCTTCGTGCTGCAGGACTTCAGCCTGCTCCCGGCGCTGTCGGTGGCGGAGAACATCGACCTGCCGTTCAGCCTGGGGCTCGAACCCGCCCGCCGGGACGCCCGGTGGCGCGATCACCTGATCGGCGCGCTGGGCCTGTCCGGCCTGCTGGACCGGCGGCCCGGCCAGCTGTCCGGCGGGCAGCAGCAGCGGGTCGCGGTGGTGCGGGCACTGGCCCACCGGCCTGCGGTGGTCTTCGCGGACGAGCCGACCGGCAACCTCGACCTGGGCGCCGGCCGCAGGCTACTGGGCCTGCTGCGCGGCCTGGCGGCCGAACAGGGAGTCACCATCGTCATGGTAACCCACGATGTGGCCGCGGCGGCGCTGGCCGACCGGGTGATCGTGCTGGCCGACGGGACCGTGGCCCGCGACATCGCCGTCGCCGGGACCACCACGCCCGAGGACCTGGCCGCGATCGTGGTGGCGGCGGGAGGTGACCGGTGACCGCCGCGACGGCATCCCCGGACGGGCGGCGCACGGCGGGCTGGTGCGTCGCCCTGGGCGCCGCCAACAGCACGTTCATCCTGGTGGTGACCGGCCTGCTGACCGGACGGCTGGAGCGCGTGTTCACCGGGGGCGGCGTCGGCCCGGGCGCGTTCGCGGTCCTCACCCTGCTGCGGGTGACCTTCCTGATCATCGCCCTGGTGGTCAGCACCGTGGTGACCACCAACGCCTACGGGATCGTCGCCGCCGGGCAGGCCCGGACGATCGCGCTGCGGCGGCTGCTGGGGGCGTCAGCCGCGGCCGAGCGGCGGCGCCTGGTGCGGGACGCCATACGGCAGGCGGTCCCGGCCTCACTGCTGGCCGCCGTGGTGAGTGCCCTGCTGTGCCTGCCGCTGGTGAACGCCGTGCTCGCCAGCGGCAAGTCTCCGGGTGCCTCGCCGGGCGACCTGGCCGGCAGCCTGCCGGCGGTGGCGGTCGGCCTGCTGGCGCACCTGGCTTGCGTCCGCTGGGCCGTGACCCGCGGGTACGCGCCGGTGCTGGCCCAGGGACCTGTGGTCGCGCTGCGCGTCGCGGACGACCCCGGGCACCGGTCGGCCGGGCCGGGTGAAACGGGGCGTCAGGGGGCGGCCCGCTGGGTCCGGGTCTGCACCGGGCTGGCCGCCGGGATCGGGGTCCTGGCCCTGGCGGTGGCGGTGGTCACCCCGTACGCGGTGCTGCCCGGCGTGGTGGCCGGCGGCTGCGCCGCGGCGGCGCTGCTCGGCTCGGCCGACCGGGTGGTGAGCGGGCTGGTCCGGGGGCTGACCCGGTTCGCCAGGCCCGGCGGCGACCTGGACATCGCGGGCCGCCGGATCCGGCAGAACGCGGCCCGCAGCTCGCGGGCGGCGCTCGCGGTGGCGGCCGGGGTCTGCGTCGTCACCATGCTGGCCGTCGCCTCGGCCACCGCCCTGTCCGCGGCCGAGGGGTATTTCGCGGCCGCGTCGGGGCTGGTCAGCCAGATCGACGACATCATCGTGGCCGGGGGCGTGATGATCAGCATGACCGCGCTGACCTCGGCGCTCGGGGTGATCACCACGGTCTCCCACGGCCTGCGGCTGCGGCACCGGGAGATCGCCCTGCTGCGGGTGCTCGGGCAGACGCCCCGGCAGACCCGGCGGATGATCAGGGCCGAGGCAGGACTGCTCAGCGGGGGCGCGGTCCTGCTCGGCCTGGTCATGGGGGTGGCGTACGGCTGGTTCGGCGCGCAGGTGCTGCTCAGCGCGGCTAGCCGCCGCCTGGTGCTGCTGCCGGTCGTCCCGGTGCCCGTGCTGCTCGCCGCGGTCGCGGCGGCGGCCGCGCTCACCTGGCTCGCTAGCGCCTGGCCGGCTCGCCAGGCATTGCGGCGGACGCCAATCCGGGCGTACCTCGACGCGTAGTGACCACCAGCTCGAACTCCAGGGTGACGATCGCGCCGCCCGCGCCGCCGGTGATGTGCAGCCGGTCGCTGAGCTCCCGGGCCAGCCACAGCCCCCGGCCGTCCTCGTCGAAGCCGGAGTCGGAGCAGGGATCGGGCAGCGTGGCCGGGATCGCCTGGTCGGTGAGCCCGGCCCGTCGTCGGTCACCCGGCGGCGCAGGGCCCCGTCCGCGTACCACAGCCGGGCCTGCCCGCGGCCGCCGCCGTGCCGCCCCGGGTCCTGGCCCGGACCCGGGGCGGAGACACCAGGCGCCCTGGCCGGTGGTCGGCACGGCCGGTACCGTGGGCGGGCTGCTGGCCGGGCCCGGACGCCGCGCCCGCGTCGTCCTGCTCGATCTCGACCTCGGCGACGGGACCACCGTCGAGCGGAACGTGGCCGCCATCCTCACGGCAGGCCCGGCGGTTCTGGTCCTGTCGGCCTCCGGCCGGCCGCTCGCCGTCCGCGGCGCGATGCGGGCCGGGGCGCTCGGCTACGTCCTGAAGAACGAGCCGACCAGCGCGATCCGGGCCGCGATCACGGAGGTTGCCGTCGGCCGGGACTGGGTATCGCCGAGCCTGGCCTACAGCTTCGCCACCGGCGACGCGCCGGACCGGCCCGCCCTCAGCGAGCAGGAACGACGCGCTCTGCAGCTGTACGCGACCGGAATGCCGCTGAAATCCGTGGCCAGGAAGATGGCGATCAGTGACGAGACCGTGAAACAGTACCTGCGGCGTGTCCGCCTCAAATATGCGAACGCGGGCCGGGCGCGCCAACGAAACTCGAGCTGTATCATCGTGCGGTCGAGGACGGCCACATCCCATCGGGGTTGTTATCCTCGAGATCCCATGGGTTGTTATCATCGAGATCCCATCGGGACTGTTATCATCGTGCCGTTGAGGACGGGCGCATCACGACGTCTTCCAGGTCGCTATTCCCCCCCTATGCGGTCAGGGAAGCCCGGATGTGCCCGTCCTCGGCTTTTCACCACCTGGATAATTTACTTTTCCAGTACCAGCCCTGTCATGACCCCCATTCTGGGGTCATGACGAAGAGCGCCTGACTGATCTCTCACTGTAAGTATCCGGGCCGGGCGGCCCGCGTCGGCCCGGGCGGCGCGGCCTCGCGTCCGGCGCGGGCCGGCGCGCGGAAACGCCTGCTGGCCGGCATCTCCCCGAATCCGGCTCCAGAATTCGTCACCCCCGGCGGCGCGGATTTCGCCGGCTTGGCCGCTGTCCCGGGTCGGGTAATAGCCGCTTCCCGGGGCGGGATTCGCCCTTCGCTCGATCGCGTGCCAGCGTGAAGACTGCGGCGCGATGTGCCCGGTCGCTACCGGATGCCGTCAGTGCCGCGGTCGCGGTCTGGTCGCGTATAGGTGGCTCGCCGTCCTCCTTTTAACGACGAAGAAGCGCGGATTTTGATTTCTCGCCCGTCTCCTATTTACGCAGCATCCCAGGTCAGGCCGCACGTTACGGTTCACCCGTATACGAGTTTGGTCTGGGGCGGCCTCGCGGTAAATGATCCGTGCCGCAAAATGCCCGCTATCGGAACCTCAGATCCGGTCATCAGGAAATAAGTGTTAACTATGATGGCGAGGTCGCCCGGCAATGCCCACTATTACTCACCGGTATCGAGTTCCCGCGTTTCATCAATACGGACGCCGGGTATCCACGGTCCGGGAATAACCAATGATAGGCGGTAATCCCGAGTCAATACCTGAAATCCACCGAAGCCGGATTGTGCCCGGGTTCGGCTGGATTCGGGATGGCCGCTGGCTGATAGCGGATCTGGAGGCGCATGGCGATGCCGGTGGCGGCTGAGTCGGTCGCAACGGCTGGCGGCGGCCCGGGGGAGCAGTTGAGCCTGAGCACGGCGGCGGCGCGGAACCTGGCCACGACGACCAAGTCGGTCCCGCCGATGCAGGGATCATCCCCGTACGTCACAGCCCGCTCACAAATCCCATACCACCGTCGCCAGCAACCGGCTCGATGGAGCTTTGAGCCGCCTGGGACCGGCTCGATGGAGCATTGAGCCGGTTGCAATCCCGGGCGGGCCGGTCCGGGTGAGTGTGGCGCCTGAGGCTGGCGAGCCTCAGCGGCCGCGGGCGAAGCGGGTGACGGCGGCGGCCACGCACGGGCGATGACCAGGACGATGAGCAGCCTTGGAGAGCATGGACGCCAGCCGGGGCAGCGGCGCAGGCCCGGGCGGCGTCGGTTTCGGCTCCGGTGGTTTCGGCTTCACCCTGGGCGCGGCGGGCCGTCCACCGTCCAGACGGACCTCGCCGATTCCGGCACCTGCCCCCGGTCGTAACTGAGCTGGGCGGTGGCGGCCAGCGACGCGCCCGCGCACAGGCCGGATCCGAGGCTGACCGTAACGGAGACACCGGCTGTCGCGCCGCCTGCCACTCGGTGGCCAGGGTCAGGGCCAGTGCTCGTCGCCGAGGGGATGTCCAACCGGGACATCGCGCGGCAGCTCGCCATCGCCAAGCGCACGGTCGACGCGCATCTCGGCCACATCTTCGCCAAGCTGGGCATCTCCTCCCGGGTCCGGCTCGCCACCTGGCTGGACCCGGACCGCGGCCCCGGCTAGCCGGGGACTACATCTCCTCCGCGCCCAGGCGGGCCGCCTGCTCCCTGGTCCGCTTGCCGCGCCACCAGAAGAACACCCCGATGACGACGAAGCAGAGTACGGGGAGCAGTTCGGTCCACAGGAAGGTCAGCCGTTCGCCGGCTCCCCAGCCGTCCGGCCGGAAGTCGTCCCCGAACCAGTGGTAGCCGAGCCCGGGCGCGATGAGCTGGACGGTGGCCAGGGCCACCAGGACCATCAGCACGACCGTCAGCGGCCGGTAGGCCGGCATCTTGAACGGCCGGGGCGTGTCCGGATGACTGCGGCGCAGCTTCCACAGGGCCGGGTAGATGAGCAGATAGCTGATCAGCGTGGTCGAGATCGTCACGCCCAGCACGGCGTCGAAGTACTTGGCCGCGTTGCCGCTGGTGATCTGCTGGGCCAGGATGACGACGATGGTGGCCACCACGCCGCTGAACACGTTGACCCGCACCGGCGTGCCGAACCGGGCGTTGATCACGCCGAGCGTGCGCGGCCCGGCGCCGTCGTAGCAGGACACGGCCAGCGCCCGATCCGAGCCCATGATCCAGGTCGCGCCCGAGGTGATCAGGCAGATGATGAACAGCAGGGCGCAGCCGTCGCCGAGGACGAGCCCGGCCCCGGACAAGGTGGCCGCGCCGTTGGCGCCGACGTGGCCGCCATACACGGTAAAGACCTGCTGGATGGCGCTGACGAAACCGCTGAAGTTGGTGATCGCGCTGGTGGGCAGGACGAGCAGGATGCCCAGCACCGGGACCGCGTAGAGCACCACGCTGGCTACGGTGGAACGGGCGATGCCGAACGGCACGTCGCGCTGCGGGTTGGTCATCTCCTCGCCCGCGCTGTTCGGCAGCTCGAAGCCGACGAAGTTGAACAGCAGCACGCCGACCAGGGCCACAAAGCCGCCGGCGGTCGGCGCGTAGCTGCCGGCGCCGTGCCAGCCGTGCTTGGTCGCGTAGATGACGACCGAGATGGTGAACAGGCCGAGCAGCAGGAACCGGGCGTAGGCGCCGGCCGTCGGCAGCCACTTGCCGACGGCGAACGAGGTGATGGCGGCGACGATCGAGGTCCAGATGAACACCAGCGCCACGATGTACCAGACCACCGTGGGCAACGGGTTGCCGTTGTTGAAGAACACCTGGACAGCGCAGATGCAGCTGATCGCGAGGGTGCCGCCGATCCAGACCGGGTTGGTGACCCAGTAGAGGAAGTTGTTGACCGCACCGGCCAGCCGGCCGAACGCCAGCCGGGTCCAGACGTAGGGGCCGCCCTCCTCGGGGAAGGCCGTCCCGAGCTCGGCGAACAGCAGCGCCGAAGGGATGAAGAAGACCAGGGAGAGCACGATCAGCCAGGTGAACGCCTCGGCACCGTAGGACGCGACTGCCCCGATGGTGTCGACGCCGACGATCGTGCACACCAGGAAGAACAAGATGTCGAAGCGACCGAAGTGCTTCTTGAGCTTCGCCTTCTCGACCAGCTCGGCCTCGGTGACGTCATACGGCACGAGAGTGGACGTGGACACAGGTGACCTCCGAGCTGGTCGGCCCTGGGGGTGACCGACGGTGCGTCGCAGCGTAGGACCCCGCCCGTGTCGTCGGTGTTGCGGCACGGATTCCGTCTCAGTCGGCGGG
>Ga0136846_1241439_pt1 | contig 14535 bp, 14 predicted proteins | sample HopSoiMetagenom2_FD_96841 | JGI IMG/M metagenome (GOLD analysis project Ga0136846, IMG submission 96841) | Grasslands soil microbial communities from Hopland, California, USA - 2 Assembly 2016 (version 4) | ecosystem: Environmental > Terrestrial > Soil > Grasslands | place: USA: Hopland...
AGCAGGTCGATGGCCCGCAGCGCGCCTACCTGGTACACCCCGCCCGTCAACCCGCCACCACCCAGCACGAGGGCGGTCTTCGACCGGCGTCGGCGCCGCCGGCGCGCCCCGTCGCCGGCCGCGCCTCGCTCGAGCTGGAGCACCTTGCCCATGGCGGCGCAAGTGTACGAGCCCGGACAAGGGCCGACAGTCGCCGCCCAGTCGCCGCGGCGACCGCATCGGCGGACCCGGCGGCGGGTTCTCCAAGCGATGCGCCGCTTCCTCGCCGCGTCCCGGCGCGACCGCCGGCTGTTGGCCCTGGTCGCGCTGCTGGCCACCGCGTCGGCCCCGGCCGCGGCCCGGGCGCAGGGTCCGGCCACGCTCCAGGGGCAGCTGGCGCGCGCCGTCCGTGGCGCGCCGGCCGCCTCGGGCGTCTTCGTCCGCGACCTCGACAGCGGCCGCGTCCTCTTCGACCGGCGCAGCGCCGTGCCCCGCATCCCGGCCTCCGTCGAGAAGCTCTACACGACCAGCACGCTGTGGCTGCGGCTGGGCCCGCTGGCCCGCCTCGAGACGCGCGTCGCCGGACTCGGCTACACCGACCCGGCCGGCACCGTCTGGCACGGCAACCTGTACCTGGAGGGCGGCGGCGATCCCTCGCTGTCGACCACGGGCCTGGCCGTCCTGGCCCGCGACATCGCCGGCGCCGGGTACGTGCGCGTCACCGGACGCGTCGTCGGCGACGAGTCCTGGTTCGACACCGCTCGCGGCGGCCCGCGGACCGGCTACGCCTACGACAGCGACGTCGGCGGGGTGCTCGGCGCCCTGACCGTCAACCGCGGCTGGTCGCGCCGCGGCGGCCCGGCCGCGGAGGCCGCGCGCCGCTTCACGGCGGCGCTGAAGGCGCAAGGCGTCCGCGTCGGCCGCCGCGCGAGCGTCGGGCCGACGCCGGCCGGCGCCCGCGAGCTCGCGCGCCTGCCCTCGCCCACCGTGGCGCAGCTCACGCGGGCGACGCTGCTGCCGTCGGACAACTTCTACGCGGAGACGCTCCTGAAGGCGGTCGGGGCGCGCGTCACCGGCCTCGGGACCACGGCGGCGGGCGCGGCGGTCGCGCGCAGGACACTCGGGTCGCTCGGCGTGCATCCGGCGATCGTGGACGGCTCCGGCCTCTCGCGCGCGGACCTCACCTCGCCGCGGCAGGTCGTGGAACTGCTCGGAGCGCTGCACGCGATGCCGATCGGCCCGGCCTTCGAGTCGACGATGGCGATCGTCGGCCGCACCGGCACCGTGCAGACACGGATGCGGGGGACGGCCGCGCAGGGGGCCTGTCGGGCCAAGACCGGCACCCTGCGCGACGCCAGCGCGCTGGCCGGCGTCTGCCGCACCGCGGCGGGACGGACGGTCGCCTTCGCCATCCTCATGAACTTCACCTCGGTGCGGCGGGCGCGCATCATCCAGGACCGGATCGTCGCCACGCTCGCCCGCTACAGCGGCTGAGCGAGCGGGCGCGAGCGCCGGGGCCGGTCAGCCGCTGTAGGCCGGGTCGGTCACGGGCAGCGAGCCCTGCACGCGGTTCTGCGCCTGGCAGTCCTGCGTGCAGGCCGACGCGCCCGCCGAGAGCTCGACCGCGTCCTCGCCCAGCACGCCGCCCATCCGGCCGCCCGAGGCCACGCTCCACACCGTCTGGGTGTCGGTCTGCGAGAGGCGCGTGGCGACCTGCGGGCTGTCCTTGCCCCGGAACATCGTGCCGTTGCCGAAGTTGATCTTCTCGGTGAAGGGGTTCTTGAAGTAGAACATGCCCGGCGCGAGCGTGTGCGTGATGATGACCGGCCGGCCGGCCTCCGGCTCCATCTGGAAGATGCCGCCCTGCGCGCAGTCCTTGGCCTGGATCTTCATCTTCACGGTGCCGCCGCGCCGCAGCTCCAGGCCGCCCTTGTCGTCGGCGCGGACGTCGAGGTCGCCGGTCAGGGGAGCGCCCAGCGCGGGCACCTTGCTCGCGAACACCGGCGTGGGCGCGCCCCCGGTGATGTCGTCGGGGCTCGCCGCGCCGGTCATGGCGTAGTCGTAGACGGCGAGGTCCGACGGCGACACGTCGAAGCTCACGTAGCGGCCGCGGACCTTGAGCAGGCCCGTCAGCGCGCCGGCGCCGACGCGCACGCCCGTGTTCCTGACGGTCGCGCCGCCCGGCAGGGTCACCGTGAAGGCGCCGCCCTGGCAGGCCGTGCTGGTCGCGGCGCCCGCGCCGGCGGCCGGCAGCAGGGACGTGGACATGAGGACGCCGAACAGCAGCGCGAGACGGTGACGCATGATCTCCCCTGGGGTGGTGACGGTTGGACGCGCGGCCGCGCCGCCGGGGCGGCGGCCGCGCGTGCTGGAGCTTCGGCCGTCTCTGGCTCGGGCTTGAGGAAGGCGGACGGCTATTCGACGCCCGCCGCGCCGTCCAGCAGCGCCAGCAGGCCCGCCTCGTCGAGGACGCTCACCCCCAGCCGCTCGGCCTTCTCGAGCTTGGAGCCCGGGCTCGCGCCCGCCACCACGTAGTCGGTCTTCTTCGAGACCGACGAGGTGACCTTGCCGCCCGCGGCCTGGATGCGGTCGGTGGCCTGTTCGCGCGTGAGCTCGGGCAAGGTGCCCGTGAGCACGAAGCTCCGTCGCGACAGGGCGCCGGTCCCGGCCGCCGGGCCCTCCTCCTCGAAGTGCAGGCCCTGTGCGCGCAGGTCGGCGATCAGCTCGCGCATCGCGGGACGCGCGAGCTGCTGCGCGATGAGCGCGGCCACGACCGGCCCGACGCCCGGCGTCTGCGCGATCTCCTCGGGCGTGGCGGCCAGCAGCGCGTCGATCGTGCGGAACTGCTGGGCCAGGCTGCGGCCGGTGACGAAGCCGACGCCCTCGACCCCGATCGCGAACAGCACGCGGCCGAAGTCGCGCTCCTTGGACGCCCCGATCGCGTCAACCAGCCGCTGGGCGCTGATCTGCGCGAAGCCCTCGAGCTGCTCGAGCTGCTCGGTGGTCAGGCGGTAGAGGTCGCCCGCGTGACGCACGAGCCCGGCGCGCTGCAGCTGCAGGACGCGCTCCTCGCCGAGCCCCTCGATGTCCATCGCGCCGCGCGAGGCGAAGTGCTTGAGCAGCTGGAACTGCTGGCCCGGGCAGCCGCCGCGGTTGGGGCACATCGTGAAGACGCGCCCCTCGGGCTTGACCGTCTTCGTGCCGCATGACGGGCAGCGCTCCGGCGGCTGGGGCGGCGCGCTGCGCGCGGGCCGCTCGACTGCGTGCGGCGCGGGCGAGACGACCTGCGGGATCACGTCGCCGGCGCGCATGACGATGACCTCGTCACCGACGCGCAGGTCCTTGCGGCGCAGGTCCTCCTCGTTGTGCAGGGTCGCCAGCTTGACCGTGACGCCGCCGACCTGCACCGGGTCGAGCACGGCGAAGGGGTGCAGGTCCCCGAACTTGCCGACGTTCCACGCGACGTCGCGCAGCGTCGTGATCTTGGTCGTGGGCGGGAATTTCCAGGCGATCGCCCAGCGCGGATCGCGGCCGACCACCCCCAGGCGGCGCTGCAGCTCGAACTCGTCGACCTTGACGACCGCGCCGTCGATCTCGAAGTCCAGCGTGCCGCGGCGCTCCTGCCAGGCCCGGCACTGCGCCAGGACCTCCGCCTCGGTGCGCAGCCGGCGGACGTCGTCGTTGACGCGGAAGCCGTGCTCGCGCAGCCACGTCAGCGCGTCCCAGTGGCGCTCGAAGCTCACGCCCTCGCTGAGGCCGATCCCGTAGGCCCACATCGACAGCGGCCGCTGCGCGGCCAGCTTCGGATCGAGCTGGCGGATGGTGCCCGCGGCCGCGTTGCGCGGGTTCATGAACGTCGACTCGCCCCGCTCGGCGCGCCGCTCGTTCAGCGCCGCGAAGTCGGGCAGCGACATGTAGACCTCGCCGCGGACCTCGACCCGGGCGGGCATGCGGTCGCCCGCGATCCGCAGGGGGATCGTCGGCATCGTGCGGAGGTTGTGCGTGACGTCCTCGCCGACCTCGCCGTCGCCGCGCGTCGCGCCGCGCACCAGGACGCCGTCCTCGTAGAGCAAGGAGATGGCCAGGCCGTCGATCTTGGGCTCGACGACGTACTCGAAGTCGGCCTCCTCGATCCCCTCACGCCGCAGGTGGTTGCGCATCCGATCGATCCACGCGCGCAGCTCCTCCTCGCTGCGCGCGTTGGCCAGCGACAGCATCGGCACGTCGTGGGCGACCTTCGCCAGGCGGTCGATCGGCGCGCCGCCGACGCGCTGCGTCGGCGAGTCGGGCGCGACGAGGTCGGGATAGCGGTCCTCGAGGCCCTTGAGCTCGGCGTAGAGCGCGTCGTAGGCGTCGTCCTCGATCGCCGGGTCGTCGAGCACGTAGTAGCGGTAGGCGTGCTCGTTGAGCTCCTCCCGCAGCCGCGCGGCGCGATCGGCGGCGTCCTTCGGCGCGGCCGTCACCTACTCCACCTCGCTGGCGGCCGGGCGCACGAGGCGCTGCAGGTCGTAGCGCACCAGCGCGTCCATGCCCTCGAGGTCGGTGAGGTCGAAGTGCACCGGTGTCACCGCGATGTGCCCGGCGTGCACCGCCGCCAGGTCGGTGCCCTCCTCGTCCTCGAACCCCGGGTCGCGCCCGTAGATCCAGTAGCGCCGGCCGCCCTCGTCCTCGTGCTCGAGCCGCAGCTCGTCGCGATAGATCCGCTTGCCCAGCCTGCTCACCTGCACGCCGCGGACCTCGCCGGCGGGGACGTTGACGTTCAGCAGCGTGCCCGGCGGCAGCGGGATCCGCCCGTCGGCCGCGCCGGCCGTGTCGGCGAGCTGCGCGACGATCCGCGCCGCGAACTGCGCGGCGACGCCGAAGTCGAACTCGCTGCCGAAGCGATGGTCGTACTCGCGCCCCGAGGACTGCTGGGAGACGGCGATCCCCGGCACGCCGAGGATGACGCCCTCGATCGCCGCGGCGACCGTCCCCGAGTAGGAGATGTCGTCGCCGAGGTTCGCGCCGTGGTTGATGCCCGAGACGACGACGTCGGGGCGGAAGCCGTCGACCAGGCCGAGGTTGGCCAGGCGCACGCAGTCGACGGGTGTGCCGTCGGTCGCATAGCCCTTCGTCCCGTCGCCGAAGTCGACCTCCGACACCCACAAGGGCCGGCGCGTCGTGATCATGCGGGCGAACGCCGAGCGGTTGCCGTCCGGCGCGATCACGGCCAGCTCGAGGTCGCCGCCGCGCTCGAGCAGCGCGCGGCGCAGGGCCTGCAGGCCCTCGGCCTCGATGCCATCGTCGTTCGTCAGCAGGACCCGCATGCCCGACGGTCGAGGATAGACGCGGCATCAGACCGGCCCGCGGCTCGGACCGCCCGTCGGTGTAAAGCACGCTTGACACGGCGCCCGCTGTCAAGCAAACTTGACAACGATGCGCAACGACGTCCGCGACCGCCGCGCCGCCCAGGGCCTCTCGCAGGGCGCGCTGGCCGACGCGCTCGGCGTCTCCCGCCAGACCGTCAACGCCATCGAGACCGGCCGCTACCTCCCCTCGCTCCCGCTCGCGCTGGCCCTCGCGCGCTTCTTCCGAGCGCCCGTCGAGGACCTCTTCCATCCCGACCGCCAGGATCTGCCATGACCCGCAACCGCCACCTGGCCCGCGTCGCCTTTGCCGGCGAACTGCTCCTCGTCGTCGTCACGGCCGTCGCCTTCCTGATCGGCGGCGATGCCGCCGGTGCCGCGATCGCGGCCGGCGTCCTGCTCGCCGCGGTCGTCGCGCTCGAGCTCCTGCGCCGCCGCAGCGACGCGGGCGAGGTGATCAGCGGGATCGGCGACGAGCGCGTGCGCGCGCTCTACCTGCGCGCCACCGCGCTGTCGGCCAACGTCCTCGTCACCGTCCTGGTCGGCTGGTGGCTGGTGACCGTCGCCGCCGGCGACCCAAACCCGACGCTCTCCACGCTCGGCGCCGTCTGGGGCGTCACCTGGCTGCTGACGGCTGCCGTGCTGTCGCGGCGCGGGTAGCCCGGCCTGGTGGCCGCACTTCCCGAGCAGCCGACGGTGCCCGGCCGGCTCCTGGTCGCCTGCGACGACCGGCCCGGCATCGTCGCCGCAGTCGCGGGGTTCCTGCACCGCGAGGGCGCGAACATCACCGACTCCAGCCAGCACTCGACCGACCCGCACGGCGGGCGCTTCTTCATGCGGATGGAGTTCGTGCGCGACGGCCTCCAGGAGGACGCCGCCGACCTCGAGGCGCGGTTCGGCGAGCAGGTCGGCGAGCCCCTGGGCGGCGACTGGCGCTTCGCCTGGCCGTGGCAGGTCAAGCGCGTGGCCATCCTCGTGTCGCGTTACGAGCACTGCGCGATGGAGCTGCTGTGGCGCTGGCGGCGGGGCGAGCTGCCGTGCGAGATGGTCGGCGTCGTCTCCAACCACCCTGAGCTGCGCGAGCAGGTCGAGCCGTTCGGCCTGCCCTACGAGGTCGTGCCCACCCCGCCGGGCGGCAAGCCCGCGGCCGAGCGACGGATGCTCGAGCTCCTGGCGGGCCGCTGCGACCTCGTCGTGCTCGCGCGCTACATGCAGATCCTCAGCGGCGCCTTCCTGGACGCCCTGGCGGTGCCCGTCATCAACATCCACCACTCGTTCCTGCCCGCCTTCCCGGGAGCGGAGCCCTACCGGCGCGCCCGTGACCGCGGCGTGAAGCTCATCGGGGCCACCGCGCACTACGTGACCGAAGAGCTCGACGACGGGCCGATCATCGAGCAGGACGTGGAGCGCGTCAGCCACGCCGAGGACGTGGGCGCGCTGGAGCGGATCGGCGCCGACGTCGAGCGCTGGGTGCTCGCCCGCGCCGTCCTCTGGCACCTGCAGGACCGCGTCGTCGTCGACGGCCGGCGGACCGTCGTGTTCTGACGCCCACCGCGCGCGTCAATGTTCGGCGGGCATGGGTAGCTCGCCGGCGTGGAAACGAGCCCCTTCACGACGGCCACCCACGGCGAGGCGTGCCTGACCCGGCGGGCACTGGCGACGCCGGAGGCGATCGCGCCGCTGCGCCGCTCCGTCGCCTCGCTGGCGCGCGAGGCCGGGTTCGAGCCCGAGCGCGTCGACGACGTCGCCGTGGCGGTGAGTGAGGTCCTCACGAACGTCGTCGTCCACGCCTACCGCGACCGGAGCCGCCCGGGTCCAGTGCGCGTCGCGGCGGCGATCGTGGGCGAGTCGCTGCGGGTGACGGTCCGCGACGAGGGCGTCGGGTTCCGCCGGCGCGACGACAGCCCGGGCCTCGGGATGGGCCTCTCGCTGGCCCGGTCGGTGGCCGACGACCTGCGCGTGGCGGCGGTCCGGCCGTCCGGGACGCAGGTCGTGCTGCGCTTCGACCCCGACGGCGGCGGCGATCAGTAGCGGACGGCGGCCAGGAACAGGCCGTGCGGCGGGGCGGTCGGGCCGGCCTCGCGCCGGTGCGCGCCCCGCAGCAGCGCGCGGAACGCGGGCAACGTGCGGCGCCCGCCGGCGACCTCGAGCATCGTGCCCACAAGCACGCGGTTCATGTGGCGCATGAAGGTGTCGGCCTCGATCCAGAAGGCGAGCACGTCGTCGCGCGCCTCCCAGCGGGCGGCGAGCACATCGCGGCGGAAGCGGACGTGGTCGGACTCTGTCGGCGTGAAGGCCGTGAAGTCGTGCGTGCCGACCAGCGCGTCGGCGCAGGCATCGAGCAGCGCGCGGTCGAGGCGATGCGGCCACCACAACGCGGTGCGGCGCTCGAAGGGCGAGGGCGCCGGCCGATGCAGGATCCGGTAGCAGTACGTGCGCGAGACGGCGTCGCGGCGCGCGTCGAACCCCTCGGCTGCGCGCCGGCAATCCAGCACCGCGAGGTCGGGCGGCGTGAGCGCGTTGAGCGACCTCGCGGCGACCGGCTCGCCCCGGTAGGAGGCGACCTGTCCCCACGCGTGCACGCCGCGGTCCGTGCGCCCGGCGACGGTGAGCTCGGCCGGACGGTGAAGCAACGTGGCCAGCGCGCGCTCCAGCGCGCCCTGCGCGGTGCGCAGCCCGGGCTGGCGGGCCCAGCCGGCGAACGCGCCCCCGTCGTACTCGATGAGCAGCCGCGCCACCGGCACCGCGCGAGGCTAGTGGTCCTTCTCGCGACGTTCGGACGGTGACGGCGCGCGGCGGCGCCGATCCGCCGGGGACGCAGGATCGGGGCGATCCTGCCGGCCTTGCCCGATCCGACGGGCGCCGCCCGCCGCAGGCGGGTGGTCGGACAGCCGGGCGGTGATCGCCGCCCGGCGTTTGGGGTCGAACGTCGCGAGAAGGACCACCGGCTCACCGCGCCGAGCGCCGGCCGATCAGGAAGGCCACGAGCGCCACGGCGCCCAGCACCGCGCCCACGGCGCGCGGGTCGCGCAGGCGGTCGGCGATCATCTGACCGCCCAGCGAGCCGAGATCGAGCGCCTCGGTGGCCTGCGGCCGGCCCTCCGCCTCCCGCGGCGTGACCCCAAGGACGCCTGGCGGCTCGGTCGTGATGGCCACACCGGGGTGCGACGGCGCCTCGGCGGTCGGCCGGGCCGGGACCTCCGGCTCGGGCGGGCCGCCGCCCTCGAGCATCGCCGCGAGGTTCTGGGCGAAGGTCTGGACGAGGCGGCCGCTGACGTCCTGCAGCACCCCCTGGCCCATGGTCGCCACCTTGCCGCTCAGCTCGACCTCCGTGGTCACGGTCGCCGAGGTCCGCCCGTCGGCACCGCTGAGCACCATCGTGACGTCCGCGTTGGCCGTGCCCTGTCCGCGCGACTCCTTGGCTCGCGCCTTCATGACGGCGCGGTGCCCCGCCTCGTCGCGCTCGGTGATCTCCACCTCGCCGCGGTAGGTCATCGACATCGGCCCGACCTTCACCTTGATCGCCACCTTGTACGCGTCGGCGCCGGTTCGCTCGAGCACCTGGGCGCCGGGCACGGTCGGCGCCACCCGCTCCACGTCGAGCACGGTCGACCAGACCCGCTCGATCGGGGCGTCCACGTCGAAATGGTTCTCGAAGCGCATCGCTGTCGGTTCCTCCTGTTATCGGTGCCGGCCGATCGCCTGCACGACCGCGTCCAGCGCGGCGACGGTGTGACCGCTGACCAGCTCGTCGACGTACGGCAGTGCGGCCGACATGCCGCCCGTCACGGGCGCGAACCCGGGCGCGGCCGCGCGCGGGTTGACCCACACGATGCGGTAGGCCAGCCGCGCCAGGCGCTGCATCTCGCGCGCAAGCAGCGCCGGATCCCCGCGCTCCCACCCGTCCGAGAGGACGACGACGACCGCGTCGCGCGCCATCCCGCGGCGCCCGAAGCCGTCGTTGAACTCGCGCAGCGCCTCGCCCAGCCGGGTGCCGCCGGCCCAGTCGGGCGCCGCGGCGCTCGCGCGCTCGACCGCCGAGCGCGCGCGGCCCTCGCGCAGGGCCCTGGTCACGCGCGTCAGCCGCGTGGCGAACACGAAGGTCTCGGCCCGCGCGCCGCGGCCCGCGCCCTGCAGGAGCAGCAGGTAGGCGCGCGCGTAGGCGGCCATCGAGCCCGACACGTCGAGCAGGACGACGAGCCGGCGCGGCCGCTCGCGGCGCTGCCGGCGCAGACGCTCGACGGGATCGCCGCCGGTGCGGCGGGCGCGGCGCAGCGTGGCCCGCAGGTCGAGGTGCTCGCCGCGGTGCGCCGCGCGCGCCCGGCGCGTCCGCCGCGGCGGCGTGGCCACGGCGAGCCGGCGCAGCAGGTCGCCGACCAGGTGCAGCTCGACGTCGTCGAGCTCGTCGAGGCGCACGTGGGCCAGCCGCTCGAGGTCGCTGGCGCTGATGCCGACCGGCAGCGTCCGTGGTTCGCCGGGCCCCGCGAGCGTCTCGGCGCCGTGGCGCCGGCCGTCGGAAGCGGCACGGGTCGCAGGAGGGCCGTGCCGAACGGCCGGCTGGCGCCGCGGCGCCGCGGGCGGCGGTGGCTGGGCGCGGTCGGTGCGCCGGGCGTCCGCCGGGTCGTGCACGCCGTCGACGACCTGGGCGAAGACCGCGTCGAAGACGGCGAGCTGGTCGCGCGCGGTGACGAAGCTCAGCCGCGCGGCCCAGTACAGCGACCGGCGCTCGCGAGGGTCCAGCAGCGCCGTCGTGCCGGCGAACGTGACCGACCGGTCCGGGGTGACGGGCAGCCCGGCGGCGCGCAGCGCACGGCCGAGGGCGACGGCCGCCAGCGAGGCGTCGCGCTCCAGCGCGCGACCGTAGGCGCTCACGCCGAGCGCCCCACCAGGGCGGCCAGGCCCGCCGCGCGCACGGTCTCCTGGTCCTCGCGGTACTTCAGGACGGCGCCCAGCGTGCGCGCCGCCGCGTCGGCATCCAGGCGCCGCGCGCCGAGCAGCTCCAGCGCGGCGAGCCAGTCGATCCCCTCGGCGATGCCCGGCGGCTTCTGCACGTCGGCGCGCCGCAGCCGTCCGAGCGTGGCCACGACGTCGCGCGCGAGCTCCGGCGCCGCGCCGGGCACGCGCCTGCGCACGATCTCCACCTCGCGCTCGGCGGCCGGATAGTCGATCCAGTGGTACAGGCAGCGGCGCTTGAGCGCGTCGTGCAGGTCGCGCGTGCGGTTGGAGGTCAGGATGACCGCCGGCGGCACCGCGGCGCGGATCGTCCCGAGCTCGGGAACGGTGACCGCGGCGTCGGCCAGCACCTCGAGCAGGAAGGCCTCGAAGTCGGGGTCGGCGCGGTCGATCTCGTCGACCAGCAGGACGGCAGGCAACGGCCCCGCGTGCTCGATCGCCGCCAGCACCGGTCGGCTGACGAGGTACTCGCGATCGAAGAGGTCGGCCTCGCCGAGGGTGGCGCCCGCCGCCTCGGCGAGCCGGATCGCCAGCAGCTGGCGCGGATAGTTCCACTCGTACAGCACCTCCGAGCTGTCGAGGCCCTCGTAGCACTGCAGGCGGATGAGCGGCGTGCCGAGCGCCTGCGCGAGCGCCCGCGCGGCCTCCGTCTTCCCGACCCCGGCCTCGCCCTCGAGCAGCAGCGGCTGCGGCAGGCGCAGCGCCAGGAACATCGCGGTGGCCAGGCCCTCGTCGGCCAGGTAGTCGGCGGCGTCGAGCCGCGCCGCGACCGCGGCCACGTCCGGCACGAGCTCCCCGAGCGCGGTCACGTGGCCAGCACCGCGCGGTAGTCCTCCCACGTGTCGACGTCCCGTGGGACCGGGCCGGGGACGGGCACCTCGGCGTCCTCGCCCGCCTGGCGGTCCAGGAGCTTCCACACGCCCTTGTCGCCGTGCAGGGCGGCGAGGTCGCCGAACAGCTCAGACCCGAAGGCGAACGGGTGCCCGCGACCGTCCTCGTAGCGGCAGACGGCCAGCGGCGCGCGGCCGCGCCCGGCCAGGAGCGCGCGGACGGAGGTGGCCGTGACGCCGGGCTGGTCGCCCAGTAGCAGGACGAGCACGTCGCAGCGCGGGTGCAGCGCGTGCACGGCCGCCGCGATCGACGAGGAGCAGCCGCTGCCGTAGTCGCGGTTGACGACGACGTCGGTCCCCTGCAGGTCGACCGCGGCGCGCACCTCCTCCGCCGCACCGCCGAGGGCGACGATCAGCTGATCGAAGGGGCACGCGCGCGCGGTCTCGAGCACCCACTCCAACAGCGTCGTCGCCCGGTAGGGCAGGAGCTGCTTCGGTCGCCCGAGCCGCGACGACCCGCCGGCGGCCAGGACCAGCCCGCTGACGACCCGCTCAGCGCGCACGCGCGAGCCAGGCGTCGCGGCACCCTTCGCAGCAGAACGCCTCGCTGTCGGCGACCGGCGTGTCCGCGCCGACCACGACCGTCATGCCGCACACCGGGTCGACCGCCTCGCGCCGGGGCTCGGCGGTCGTCTCGGCGGCCGCGATCAGCGGCCGCGCCGCCGCGCGGCGCACCGCCACGAGCTCGGCCAGGATCGCGAGCGCGATCTCCGCGTGCGTCCGGGCGCCGATGTCCAGGCCGGCCGGCGTGCGCACCCCGGCGACCGCCTCCTCCGTCACGCCCGCCGCCCGCAGGGCGCCGAGCACCGCCGCGCCACGCACCCGCGAGGCGACTAGCCCGACGTACTCGCAGCCCGCCTCCAGGCCCGCTCGCAGCGCTTGGTCGTCGCCGTGGCCGAGCGTGGCGACGACGGCCGCGAAGTCGCCGGGCTCCGCGTGTGCGCCGGGGCGCGCGCGGAAGCCGAGCGGCGCGCAGAGCTCGCCCAGGGTGCGCGCCACGGGCGACTCGCCGGCCACGGCCACGCGCGGCGCGGGCACGTGGGGCTCGAGGAAGAGCTCGAGCGCGCCCCCGCTCAGGCACGGGTTGGCCACGACCACCGCGCCGGGCTCGTCGGCCGGGCCGTCCTGCTCGCCGGGAAGGATCCGCAGCAGCACCGGCTCTCCGGTCTCCAGCGCGCGCAGCGCCTGCAGGCGCACGGTGGCGTCGGCGCACGACCCGCCCACGAACCCCTCGACGGTGCCGTCGCCGAGCACGAGCGCGCGGTCGCCGGGCCGCGCGCTCGTGGGCGCGGCGCAGCGCACCACGGTCGCCTCCACGAACGGGACGCCGGCGTCCTCGAGCTCGGCGGCCCGCCGTCTCACTGCGGCGGCTCCGTGCTGCCGTGCTGGATGGCCTCCCACACCCGCGCGGGCGTGACCGGCATGTCGATGTGCCGAACGCCGAACGGCTCCAGCGCGTCGACGACGGCGTTGACGACCGCCGGCGGGGAGCCGACGTTGGAGGACTCGCCCACCCCCTTGGCCCCGAGGGGGTGATGGGGCGAGGGCGTGACCGTCTCGCCGAGCTCCCAGTCGGGGACCTCCATCGAGCTCGGCACGAGGTAGTCCATCAGCGACCCGCTCAGGCAGTTGCCCTGCTCGTCGAAGGCGACGTGCTGCATGAGCGCGATGCCCACGCCCTCGGCCAGCCCGCCGTGGATCTGGCCCTCGACGATCATCGGGTTGATGCGCACGCCGCAGTCGTCGACCGAGATGAACCGGCGCAGCTTGACCTCGCCGGTGCCCGGGTCGACGTCCACGACGCAGATGTAGGCGCCGTACGGATAGGTCAGGTTGGGCGGGTTGTAGACCGCCTCGGCGTCAAGATGGCCCTCCACGCCGTCGGGCAGGTGCAGCGAGCCGTGCGCGGCCAGCGCGATCTCCTGGATCGTCATGCCCTTCTCGGGGTCGCCCCTGACGAACCACCGGCCCTGCTCCCATTCGAGGTCCTCGGAGGTCGCCTCGAGCGCCGCCGCGGCGATCACCAGCGCCTTCTCGCGGATCTTGCGGGCCGCCACCGCCGTGGCCGCCCCGGACACCGGGGTCGAGCGGCTCCCGTAGGTGCCCAGCCCGAACGGCGTCTGGTCGGTGTCGCCGTGCACGACCTCGACGTCCTCCGGCGGGATCCCGAGCTCCTGGGCGACGATCTGCGCGAAGGTCGTCTCGTGCCCCTGGCCCTGGGTCTTGACCGAGATCCGCAGGACCGCCTTGCCGGTCGGGTGCACGCGCAGCTCGGCGCCGTCGGCCATGCCCAGCCCGGCGATGTCCATCTTCTCGCGCGGGCCGGCGCCCACCGTCTCGGTGAAGAAGGAGACGCCGATGCCCATGTACTCCCCGCCCGACCCGCCTTCGGCGTGTGCCCGGCGCCTCTCGGCCTGCTCGCGACGCAGCTCGTCGTAGCCGGCGATGCGCATCGCCTCGCGCATCGCGGCCGGGTAGTCGCCCGAGTCGTACTCCCACCCGGTCTTCGTCGTGTAGGGGAACTGCTCGGGCCGGATGAAGTTCTTCAGCCGCAGCTCGACCGGGTCGATCCGCAGCTCGTCGGCCAGCAGGTCGACCATCCGCTCCACGAGGTAGGCGGCCTCGGTGACGCGGAAGGAGCACCGGTAGGCCACCCCGCCCGGCGCCTTGTTCGTGTAGACGCCCTTGACCGTGCAGTAGGCGGCCTCGAGGTCGTAGGAGCCGGTGAAGATGTGGAAGAAGCCGGCCGGGTACTTCGAGGGCTGGGCGGTGGCGTTGAACGCGCCGTGGTCGGCCAGCACGTCCACGCGCAGGCCGCGGATCCGCCCGTCGCGGTCGGCCGCGATCGCGCCCTTCATGAGGTAGTCGCGCGCGAAGCCGGTCGAGGTCAGGTTCTCCGTGCGGTCCTCCATCCACTTCACCGGCCGGCCGGTGACGATCGAGCCGACGATCGCGCAGACGTAGCCCGGGTAGATCGGCACCTTGTTGGCGAAGCCGCCGCCGATGTCGGGGGCGATGACCTGGATCTTGTGCTCGGGCAGCCCCGCGACCAGCGCGTACAGCGTGCGGTGCGCGTGCGGGGCCTGCGTCGTGCACCACAGCCGCAGCTTGCCGGTGACCCTGTTCATGTCGGCCACCGCGCCGCAGGTCTCCAGCGGGCACGGGTGCACGCGCTGGAACGGGATCTCCTGCGTGACCACGACGACGTCGGCGTCGTCGGCGACCGCCTTCCACTCGGCCTCGTCGCCGGCCTCCCAGTCGAAGATGTGGTTGGAGTCCTGCCCCTCCTTGTCGTCGCGGATCACGGGCGCGTCGGGCTGCAGCGCCCGGCGCGGATCGATGACCACCGGCAGCGACTCGTACTCGAC
>Ga0136846_1238903_pt1 | contig 14534 bp, 10 predicted proteins | sample HopSoiMetagenom2_FD_96841 | JGI IMG/M metagenome (GOLD analysis project Ga0136846, IMG submission 96841) | Grasslands soil microbial communities from Hopland, California, USA - 2 Assembly 2016 (version 4) | ecosystem: Environmental > Terrestrial > Soil > Grasslands | place: USA: Hopland...
CGTGCGGGATCGAGAAGGCGCGCCGCACGTCATCGTGATCAACGAGACGATGGCGCGGGAGCATTTCCCGCACGACAATCCGATCGGTCAGCGAATCCAGCTCGGCACCGTTCCGGATCCCGATCCGCACTTCCCGTACATGGAAATCGTCGGCGTTGTTGGCGACGTGCTGCAGCAGCCTGACGCAGAAGCGAAATCCGAGATGTACGTGCCGTACGCGCAATACCCCGATCAGATCCTGCAGCGCATGTATTCGAATGTCACGCTGGTCGTGAGGACGGCCAGCCGGCCGGCGGATATTGCGCCGGCTGTCCGTGAGATCGTTCGCGAGATCGATCGCGATCAGCCGATCGCGAACGTTCGGACGCTCGACGAGGTGATGTCGGCGTCCGTAGCGCAGCCGCGGTTCAGGACGTGGCTGCTGGGCCTCTTTGCGGCCATCGCGCTGACACTCGCGGCAATCGGCGTCTACGGTCTCCTCGCGCACGGCGTGGCGCAGCGATTGAACGAATTCGGCGTGCGCATCGCGCTCGGCGCGTCCGCCGGAGATGTCGTCAGCCTGGTCCTGAGACAGGGCGTCGCGCTCGCCCTCAGCGGTGTGGCGCTTGGGCTTGCGTGTGCCGTTATCGCCGTACGAGCGCTCGGCAGTGTCTTGTACGCGATCAGCCCGTGGGATCCACTGGCATGGAGTGTTGCCGCGGGCACGCTGCTGGCCGTTTCGGTATTCGCAAGCTGGCTTCCCGCCCGGCGTGCCGTCCGCGTCGATCCAGTCGTTGCGCTCCGCGCGTAATCACACTCGAAGGAGTCGAAGGAATCGAAGGACGTCGAAGGACATCTCTCTTTTTGAGAGAGTTCCTTCGATTTCTTCGACTCCTTCGATTCCTTCGAGTCCTTGGAGTCAGGCGATCTCCAGCGTTGACTTGATCCCGCTCCCTCGGTCGGTGAACCACGACTTGTGGTTCTCCCACGGGATGCGATTGGTCAGCAGCCGGCTCAGTGCGCCCCGCCACTTCTTGTCGATCGCGACGAGATCCTTGACGCCCATCGCAAAGTGACGCGGGTTGGCATTCACACTGCCGAAGACCACCTGGTTGCCGAGCACGAGACGCTGGTTGATGCGATCGATCGGCTCCTGGTTCTCCGTCTGCCCTCCTGTGACGCTGAGCAGGCACAGCACGCCATTTGCTCCAAGGATCTCCATCGCATCGAATACAACCTTGGCACTGCCCGTCGCCTCGATGACCAGGTCGGGATAGCCGGTCTCCTTCGGCACGTCGACCAGCGCCTTGTTCGCAACGCTGAGATACTCCGCGCCAAGCTGTTTCGCGATTTGTGCGCGCAGGTCGGTTGCCTCTTCGCGTCCGATGACGAGCGTGCGGAGGCCGCGGGCGCGGAGCACCGCCGCCGCGAGCAGGCCGACGGGTCCGCCGCCGAGCACCATCGCGAACTTCGGCCTCCACGTCGTCCGGCGCTGGAGCAGGAACGCGTGGTCGATTCCTTTCTCCACGACGGACATCGGTTCGAGTAGGACGGCGACGTCGCGCACCGCCTTTGGAATCTTGTTCAGGTATTGCGGCGACTCGACGTAGTACTCCGCCATGAATCCGTGACGCCGCATGATGCCGCGCTCGGTGTACTGGCCGCTGCTGCACATGTCGTTCTCCCCCGCCTTGCACTGCGGACAAATGCCGCACGGCCTGCGGACGGTCGAGACGACGAGGTCACCAGCTTTCCAGCCCTTCACCTTCTTCCCGACGTCCTCGACGACCCCGAGGTTCTCGTGACCGAGGATCAGGAACTCGTCTCCGGCAGGCGCCTTGCCATACAAACCGTGATTGATCTCGGCGTCGGTTCCACACAACCCGGCGCGCAGCATCTTCACGGCGACCTGGTCCGGCTTCATCTTCGGGTCCGGCATGTCGCGCATATGGATGGTGTCGCGTTCCCCTGGCCTGACGACGATGGCTTTCATGCGCTCTCCGTTACTTGAAATCTGTCAGCCTGACCGCGTGCGCCTTGCTCCAGTCATGGTACTGGTGACACTCGAAGCAGCGCGCTTCGACCGCGCGGTCAGGCGCGTGTCGCGGTGTACAGGTCGCCTTCATGCGCATGAGCACGCCGGAAGTCAGCTGGCTGTTCTCCGCGCCCTGAAGCGTGCGGCCTCTGAGGCGCCGCTACGCGTGCTACGCCTGCTCGACGAGGAACACGTGCGCCGCGCCTCCAGCCAGGCGCACGTAAAGACCGTCCGTCAAATCCTCACGCACCCAGCGATACCGCTGATCCGACAGCTGGTCGTTGAACGAAAATGCGGGTGAGTGCGGCATCGCGCCGAGTTGCACCAGCCCCTGTGCGTCGTGCGTCGACACGTTGGCCACGACGACGGCGTGCTCGCTCCCCTTCCGCCACGAAAACCCGACGAGATCGTCGTACGTCGTGTCCCCAGCGCCGTAGACGCCGAGGAGCTCCCACGTGCCGTCATGAAAAAGCGCCGTGTTGGTCACGCGAAGAATGCGCTCGTAGAGATCGCGGATTTCCCCGTTCGGCTCCTCGTTCGGCCACCGTCCGAGCTGCACCGGCGACTTGATCTGCGCCCCATCGAGCTGACCGTCATAGTAAAAACGCATCCCGGGTGCCGTGAGCGCGACGGCAACCGCCGACTGCAACCTGGCGCCGAACGCCGCCGCGGCACGAGCCTCATCGTGGTTCTCGATGAACCGCGCGAGCTTCGCCGTGAACGATCCATCCGCCTGCAGGTGACCGCGGACGCCGCTCCCCGATCCCTGGTGCAGCCGATCGAGCAGCCGCTTGTCATATGTGTATGCGAATCCTTGCTGCTGCAGCTGCCACTCACGATCCCAGTACACTTCGGCCAGGTAGGTGAGCCCGGCAACGCGCCGCGTCGCCTCCGGCCAGAATTCCTCCGAGGGCGCCTTCCACAGCAGATCGATCGTCCGGCCCCAGGTCTGCTGAAAGACGTCATTCAAGACGAGCATGGCCATGTCGCAGCGCACCCCGTCCGCGTGCTGCGCGATCGTCTCGAGCACGCCAACCATCGCGTCGCGTGTCTCCGGATTGAAGTAATTGAGTTGCGCGACGTCCCGCCACGGTGCGAAAAATGGATCGCGACCGCACGCGATGAAGTGGACGGCGTCAGGCGTATCGATCGGATGGAAGTTGTCGGGGGTGCGGCGGTAGTCGTCGAGCGTTCCCTCGACGTAGAGCTCCGGACGCGTCCTGACCCACTCGTGATCGAAGCCGGTGTGATTCGGCACGAAATCGACGAACAGCGCGATCTGACGGCGCGCCAGCGCCTCGCGGGCACGCTCCAGCCCCGCCCATCCCCCCATCCGACCGTCGGGCTCGTATGCCTGAATGCAATACGGGGAGCCGGGGACATCCCGCATCGACCATCCCGGCAGCACACGGTCGTATTCCCGCAGCAGTGCCGGGTCGGTGCGCGCCATCGAGCGGCCGATATCGCTCCGTCTCCATACGCCCATGAGGTAGACGATGTCGAATCCGGCCTGCGCGATACGGTCCCATTCTTCCTCGGGGACGGTCGCCAGCGTCACGAGGCGATCGCCGCGAGCCGACAGTCCATCGAGCCACGGCCACGCGCTGATCTCGTACAAGTGCGGATGTGTTCGCATAGGTGTCGTCTCACTCAACCATAAATACAGGCACAAACGGTGCATTTTTTAAATCGCGGAGGGACGCATGGCCGACAACGACCGCGACAGGGATCGGATCAGCAGAAACACATCACGCGAGAGCACGCCTGAAGCCGACCGCGGCGATCTGACGCCGCCGCACGGAGATGAGCTGGCCGCCTCCGCCGCCGACGATTCGCCCGCGGGCTCCGGCGCAACGCCACTGCGCGACGGAGGACGCCGCGAAGACAGCTTCGGCCGGACCGATCGCTACAGCAACCAGGACGATCCGGACGCGGAGTCCCCTGTCCTCGACACCACACCGCTCGGTTCTCAGGAAGAGATGAGCGCCGATGCGCGACGTCGATTGATGGACCAGATCGACGACGCGGCGGCGGACGACGCGCGCATGGCTACGCGCAAGCGGCAGCACAGCGCCGATTAGACCGCGTGCTTGAACACAAATGAGCGCTGGTGATGGGCCGGAGCGCAGGGCTGCAGCCATGTTCGCATGACGAGCAGCCCTGAAGGGCTGCGCTGCGGGTGTTCGTGAACGCACTCCGGCCTAGACACTTGCCGGGTCCGGATGCTGCCAGGGCGATCGGTAGGGGCGCCGCAGCAGTTGATTCGCCTCCTCGTCGCCGACCACCACGCCTTTCGCGTGATCCCACTGGAGCGAGCGGCCAAGCCGCATCGAGAGGTTCGCCAGGATGCAGGCCGTCGCGGACATGTATCCCTGCTCGATGTCGGCAACCGGCAGCTTCCGCGTCTCAACGCACTCGAGGAAGTTTGTCATGTGCGCGCGGATCGCAGGTGCGACGTGACGTTCCAGATCCTTTTCCGTGCGGTCTTCCGGGAACTTGTCGAGCTCGTAGACGACGTCCTCGTGGATCTCCGGTCCGGTTTTTCCCTCGGCGTTGAAGTCGTATCCCATGACACTCGCCTTGAGTGTTCCCTTGTCGCCGTAGAACGTCGCACCCCACGGATACTTCGCGTCGGGCGCATCGCCGTACGAGCGGTGCGTCCACACGACCCTCAAGCCGTCGAAATCGAACGTCGCGGTCTGCGTGTCCGTGATATTCGCCTTGCTTGCCTTGTCGACGAAGATGCCGCCCGTCGAACCGATGCGCGTCGGCATGCCGAGGTCCAGCATCCAGCGCACCATGTCGAGCATGTGCACGCACATGTCGCCCATGATGCCGTTGCCGTACTCCATGAACGCGCGCCAGCTGCGCGGGTGAACCAGCGTGTTGTAGGGTCGCATCGGCGCGGGTCCGGTCCACATCTCGTAATCGAGGTAGTCGGGCGGCTGCGTGTCGGGCGGATTGTCGCGCGCCCGCATGTGGTAATAGCAGTAGACCTCCACGAGTCCGATTTTCCCGAGGCGTCCTTCGCGGATCACCCGGTCGCGCGCGGTGACCAGGTGAGGCGTGCTCCGCCGCTGCATCCCGACCTGCACCACGCGCTTGTACTTCCGCGCCGCGGCAAGCATGGCCTGCCCTTCCACGACATCGACACTGATCGGTTTCTGCACCCACACATCCAGGCCCAGGCGGCACGCTTCAATCATCGGCAGCGCGTGCCAGTGATCCGGCGTCACGATGAGGACGATGTCGAGGTCGCGCGCGTCGAGCAGCTGGCGGTAATCGGAATACGTTCGCGGCGTCTTCTTGGACTGCTGCCGTGTCGCGACCAGCGCCGCCGCGTCGGCGAGCATTCGCTTGTCGACGTCGCACAGCGAGACGACCTCGACTGGCGCGACCTGAATCATCCGGAGCAGATCGGACTTGCCGTACCACCCAGTCCCGATCAGACCCACGCGTTTGCGCGCGCCGCCGGTCTGATAGATCGCGGCGGGGACCCGTGATGCGGCGAAGGCGGCTGCGGACTTCTTGAGAAACTCGCGACGTTGCATGTGGATGCTCCGAAAATCGAAGGAGCCGAAGAATTCCTTCGAGTTAACCGCCGAACATGTTTTTCAGCACGAACGTCACGTTGGCCGGCCGCTCAGCGAGCCGGCGCATGTACCAGGGAAACCAGTACTCTCCGTAGCTGATGAGCACGCGCAATCGCCGACCGCTGGTTGCCAGCCGCCGCTGCTGGTTGACGCCGATACCGTAAAGCATCGCGAATTCATATGCTGACGGGGGCACCCGGCGATCGTCGACGAAGCGACCCAACCGATCCGCCAGTGCCACGTCGTGAGTGGCGATGTGGAGCAGCGCTCCGTTCTTCTGCGCATCGTCCGCGAGGAGCCGCGTGCACAGCTTGTAGAAGTTCTCGTCAACGTCCGCTTTGTCCGGATACGCAATCGCCGGCGGCTCGAGGTACGCCCCCTTGACGATGCGGACGGACGGGCCAAGGAGGATGAGGTCCTCGAGGTCTCTGGCCGTGCGATAGAGATACGCCTGCAGCGCGATCCCGACGCCGCGATATTTCTCGCGGCTCGCGCGGAACAGCTTCAGCGTGGGATCGACATAAGGCGAGCTCTCCATGTCGATCCAGACCGGCGTGTTGTGCACCTGCTCGGCCTTGGCCAGGATGCGATCGAGATTGCGCTGGCAGGCCTCCGCGTCGAGATCGACGCCGAGCTGTGTGGGCTTGACGGAGATCTGTGCATCGAGCCCGGCGCGCTGCACGCGCTCGAGAACGTCGAGATAGTGCTCCGTGACTTCGTCGGCCTCGTCCAGTTTCGTCAGCCCCTCGCCGAGGCGCGTCAGGATCGTCGTGATCCGCTGTGGCTTGAGGGCCGCGGCCGCGGCGATGGCGTCTTCGATCCGTTCGCCCGGCATGAACTTCGACACCGACCTGCGTACGAACGCGCGTCGGGTCGCCTGCTCGCGCAGCCACGGCGACGTCGATCCGGCAAGCAGCACCTTCCGCATCAGGGACATGCGTCACCTGTCCGACAACTCGAAGAATTCGAAGGGTCGAAGAGTCGAAGAGATCGCAAAATTGTCGTATTCCTTCGATACGGCTTCGAGTCCTTCGACTCCTTCGAGTGATTCACAACACGCCCTTGATTGCTCCTCCATCGACCTGCACGGTCGCGCCGGTCATGTACCCGGCCGCATCGGAGAGCAGGAACGCGGCGACGCGCCCGTATTCGGGCGGCTCGCCGTAACGTCCGATTGGAATCGCGGCAATCGCCCTCGCTTTCGCCTGCTCCAGCGTGATGCCCTGCTTTTTCGCGTTGATGTCATCCAGATGGCGCACACGGTCCGTATCGATCCGGCCGGGAATGATCTGGTTCACGCGGATCTTGTCCGCTGCGAGCTCGAGCGACAACGTTTTCGCGAGCGCGGACACGCCGGCGCGAATCACCGTCGAGAGCGCGAGGTTCGGAATCGGCTCCTTCACGGACGACGAGGTCGTCACCAGAATCGAGCCGCCGCCGCGTCCCTTCATCGAGGGCACGACGGCGCGAATCATGCGGATCGTGCTGAACAGCAGCAGGTCGATCGAGTTCTGCCACGCCGCGTCGTCGAACGACAGCGTCGAGCCCGCGGGCGGCCCGCCGGCGTTCGCAAAGAGCAGGTCGACGCCGCCGAACCGATCGATGGTCTGCTGCGCCCACGATGCGATCTGCGCGGCATTGCGGACATCGACCGCCGAACCCATCACGTGCGCGCCGCTCGACGACAGCCGTCTCGCCGCATCGTCGATCGACGCCTGGTTGCTCGACGACATCGATACGCTGGCGCCTTCGCGCGCCAGCGCTTCGGCGACCGCGAACCCGAGGCCGCGGCTCGCGCCCGAGACCATCGCGACCTTGCCCTTCAGACCGAGATCCATTCGAGACCCTTCTGCGCCGTCACCCACGTCAGCACGCGGTCGAGCGCCTGCTTCGTTGCGGTGTCCATGGTGCCGGCCGGCGGACGCGTCGCGGGACTCGCCAGTGCGCCGCGGCGGTGCAGCACGGCCTTGCGAATGGCCATGCCGATCCCTTCCTGGAATTCGAAGCGCATCAACGGCACCGTGCGATAGAAGAGATCCGCGGCCTCGTCGACCCGGCCCGCACGGAACGACGCGACGATGCGGACCAGGATCTCGGGAAACGCAAACCCCGTCATCGCGCCGGTCGCACCCGACATCAGCTCTTCCAGCAGGAACACGCCGCCAAGGCCGCCGAAGATCTGCACGGTGATGCCGCTCGCCTGCTCGATGATCCGTGCCGTCTTGAAAGGCGTCGGCGGATCCTCGAGCTTGATCGTCCGCGCCGCCGGAATCTCGGTCGCGATGTCTGCAAGGAGCCATGGCTCGAGGGCGAACCCGGAAATCGGCGGATAGTCCTGAACGACGATAGGGATGGCAATCGCGTCCGCGAGTGTTTTGTAGTGCCGCATGACCGCGTCGGAGTTGAGCTTGGGCATGCGAGGAGGGCTCACCATCACGGCTGACGCGCCGATCTGCTGTGCCTGCCGACTGTACGCGACACAACTGCGCGTGCCTTCCGCCGTCGTCCCGGCAACGATCGGCACGCGCCCGGCGGCGCGCCCGACGACGACCTCGAGCACCCGGGCGCGTTCGCGGTCGTCGAGACGCGCGACCTCACCCGTCACGCCCAGCGCCGTCAGTCCGTTGACACTCTTGTCGATAAAAAGGTCGACGACCTTGCCCAGGCTCTGTTCGTCGAGTTCGCCGGAATCAGTAAATGGAGTTGGAAGAACGGAATAGACGCCTTCGAACGTCATGAAGGCCGAATCATATGACAATCCGGCGGGGTGCGGGGTGCGGGGTGCGGGCGCGGGCTGCGGGGCACTGCAGAAGTGTGCACGTGCTGCCGATACACCGGATCCGGGGGACCTGCCCCGTTCTGGAGGGCCATCATGCGGAAGTCTGTTGCGGTCGGCGTGGCGGTTGCGCTCGCCGCGGTGCTGACGGCTGGTTGCGACCTGCTGTCGAAACTCAAGAAAGACACTTCCTCGTCGCCAACCTCTCCGACGCCAACGGTCAGCATGGACGTATTCGCTGGCACGTGGTCGTCGGTCACGGCGTCTACTCCCCCGACCGGCTGCGGTAATCTCAAGTACACGGTCATCCCGCTGAGCGATACGAACGCGAACGTGACGTTTGCCGCGACATGCGGCGGCAACATCAACGTCACCGGGTCGGGTGCAGGAACGTTGTCCGGGTCGACGCTGAACTGGAGCGCGACGGGCCTGGTTGCGCAGGGTGGCGTCAACTGCCCGTTCACCCTCAACAACGGGAAGGCCGCGCAGGATGCGGGTGGCAACGTTGTCGTCAACTACTCGGGCACGGTGTGCGGGATTCCGGTGAGCGGGACGGAGACGGTGAGAAAGTAGGCTCACGGCTCATGTCTCAGGCCTTAGGGTGTCTCAGGGAGGCGGCATGAGCCCTGAGCCGCCATGAGCCCTGAGCCGTAAGCCCTGAGCCTTTTTCACCCAACCATCGTCCTGCGAATCTCGTCAAACAGCGCATGTCTGACCTGCGCGATGCCGTTCGGGGTCTCCGCGGCACGCCAGTGGTCTCAGCCGTCGGCATCCTGTCTCTCGCGCTGGGAATCGGCGCGAACACCGCGATCTTCTCGATCCTCAACACGTTGATGCTGCGGTCGCTTCCTGTGAAGCACCCGCAGGAGCTCGTCCAGCTGATGACGGGCGCGCGCCGCAGTTCCTGGTCCAATCCGCTCTGGGAACAGCTGCGCGACCAGCACACCGATTTATTTCAGGGGGCATTCGCGTTCTCGCAACCGCGCTTCGACCTTGCACGGGGCGGCGAGGCCGAGTTCGCCAATGGCGTGATGGCCAGCGGCGGCCTCTTCGACGTGCTGGGTGTCCCCGCCATCCTCGGCCGGACGTTCACCGCGGCCGACGATGTGAAGGGCGGAGGCAAGGACGGGCCGGTCGCCGTGATCAGTTACGGTTTCTGGCAACGGCGATTCGGCGGCGCGGCTGACGCGATCGGCAAACCCCTCCTGCTCGATCGCGTCAGCTTCACCATCATCGGCATCACGCCGCCGGAGTTCACCGGTCCGTCCCAGGGACGCCTTTACGACGTGGCGATTCCACTCGCGACCGAACCGCTCATCCGCGGCGCGAACGAAAGCGCGATGAATGAGCGGACGTGGTGGTGGCTCAATGTCATCGCGCGATTGAAGCGGGGCGATACCATCGAGCGCGCCATTCCGGCGCTGCGCGGCGTCCAGCCGCAGATGCGTGCGGCGACAATCCCGCCGGACTATCGACCTGCGGACCTGCCGCGCTACCTCAGTGAGGCGTTCTCATTGCGGTCCGCCGCGAACGGACCGGCGTTTCTGCGCCTGCAGTACCGGCAGCCGCTCTTCACGATCATGGCGGTCGTCGCGATTGTGCTGTTGATTGCCTGCGCGAACATCGCGAACCTGCTGCTCGCGCGCGCCTCGGCACGCCGCCACGAGCTCAGCATCCGACTCGCGCTCGGCGCCTCGCGCGGGCGCATCGCGCGGCAACTGCTCGCCGAGAGCCTTCTGCTCTCGGGCATCGGCGCCGCGCTCGGCATCCTGTTCGCCCGCTGGGGCAGCCGCGCGCTCCTTTCGCAGTTCTCGTCGAGCGTCGAGCTCGAGCTCCCGCTGGACTGGCGCGTCCTCGGGTTCACTGCGGCAATTGCGATCGGAACGGCCCTGATCTTCGGGACGGTGCCCGCGCTGCGCGCGACCCGCGTCGAACCGAACGAAGCCATCAAGGAGCAGGGACGCGCCATCGTCGGCGAGGGCCGCCTCGGATTCGGCAGTCTGCTCGTCGTCGCGCAGGTCGCCTTGTCGCTGGTGCTGGTGGTCGGCGCCGGACTGTTCGTTCGATCGTTCATGTCGCTCGCCCGGATGAACCTGGGGTTCGACGTGAACCCGCTCCTCATCGTGGATGTCGACGCCAAGCGCAGCAACGTTGCACCTGACCACCGTCAGCCGTTGTTCGAGCGTGCGCGCCAGGCGGCGCTCCAGGTGCCGGGCGTACGGAATGCCGGCGCGTCGGTCATCATGCCGATCGACTACAGCTCGTGGGACACGCTCATCGACAATCCTGACGGCCTGTCGCTGCCCGAGAGCGAGCGCGACGTCTGGTCGAACGCGATCTCGCCCGGCTGGTTCGTGACCTACTCCATCCCGCTCGTCGCCGGCCGCGACTTTGATGCTCACGACACGCTCGGTTCTCCGCGGGTCGTCATCGTGAACGAGACGCTGGCGAGGAAATACTTCAAGCACCGCAATCCGCTCGGCCAGATCCTCCGCGAGATCGGCTCGCCCCAGGAGCCTTCGGAGCCGATGGTGATCGTGGGCCTCGTCAAGGACGCGGTATACCTCTCGCCGCGCGAAGGCGTGCCGCCCACGATGTACCAGGCGATCCTGCAGCGGAAAACGAGCAACCAGCAGGGGGTGTCGATTGCCGTACGCGCGGCGTCGGGCGAACCGGCCCTGCTCACGCGCAGCGTGGCGGACGCGATTATGCGCGTCGATCCGGATCTCTCGCTGACGTTCCGGCCGATGAAGGCCGCAATACGCGACGTCACCAGCCAGGAGCGCGTCGTCGCCGGGCTGTCTGCGTTCTTCGGCGGACTGGCACTGTTGCTCGCGGGGATCGGGCTCTACGGCGTCATGTCGTACGCGGTCAGCCGGCGGCGCACCGAGATCGGCATTCGTATGGCGCTCGGCGCACGGCCGGCCGGTGCGATCGCGCTGGTGCTGCGCCGCGTGGCGCTGCTCGTCGGGCTCGGCGTGATCGTCGGATCCGGCATTGCACTGTGGGCGGCGCAGTTCGTGTCGGCGCTGCTGTTCGGATTGCGGCCACGCGATCCCGCCACGTACGTCGCCGCTCCGCTGGTGCTCACCTTTGTTGGCGCGCTCGCCGCGTGGCTCCCGGCGCGACGGGCGGCGCGCATCGATCCGGCGGTCATCCTGCGCAACCAATAGGAGAACCGGAACATGTTCAACGACGTGCGTGACGCAATCCGCGCATTACGTGCCGCGCCCATGGTGACTGCCCTGGCGGTACTCTCGCTCGCGCTCGGCATCGGGGCGAACACGGCGCTGTTTTCAATCCTCAACACGCTGCTCTTGCGCTCGCTTCCGGTGAGGGACCCCCAACAGCTCGCGATTGTCGCTCAAGACGAAGATCGCGATTCGTGGACCAATCCCGTCTGGGAGCAGATCCGGGATCGCCCATCGCTGTTCGCCGGCGCTGCTGCGTGGAGCAGCAACCGGTTCAACACCGCGCGATCGGGTGCGAGCGATTTCGTGCAGGGGTTGTACGTGAGTGGCGGGTTCTTCGACGTGTTCGGGGTTCCGGCGATTCTCGGACGGACGTTCACGGAACGCGACGATCGGCGCGGTGGGGGCGCTGACGGCCCGGTGGCGGTCATCAGCTACGACTACTGGCAGCAGCGATTCGCCGGCGCGGCGGACGCAATCGGCAAGCCCCTGCTCGTGGAAGGGGTGACGTTCACGATCGCCGGCGTGACGCCGCCGGAATTCTTCGGGCCCGAGGTCGGCAACAAGTACCAGGTAGCCATCCCGCTTGCGGCCGAGGGTCTGATCCGCGGGCGGGACTCGCTCCTCGACGAACGATCTGCATGGTGGCTGACGGTGATCGTCAGACGCCGGGGCGATCAATCGCCGGATGCAGCGGTCAGCGCGCTGCGAGGCGTGCAGCCGCAGATTCGTGAGGCGACGATCCCCGTGCGGCTGCGCCCGGCCGAGATCGCGACGTATCTCACGACACCGCTTACCTTGACACCTGCCGCAACAGGCGCCTCGTACCTGCGGTATCGATATCAGCGGCCGCTGACGACCCTCATGGTGGTCGTCGGCCTCGTGCTCGTGATCGCCTGCGCCAACATCGCCAACCTGCAGCTCGCGCGCGCCAACGCGCGTCGCCACGAGCTCAGCGTCCGCCTGGCGCTCGGGGCGTCACGCCTCCGACTCTCGCGGCTGCTGCTCGCGGAGAGCCTGCTGCTCTCGATGTCCGGCGCACTCCTCGGGCTTCTGTTCGCGCAATGGAGCAGCCGGGTGCTGGTCCATCAGTTATCGACGACGACCAGTACCGTCTTTCTCGATCTCTCGATCGACTGGCGCGTGCTGGCGTTCACGGGCATCGTCACGATCGCGACGACGCTCCTGTTCGGCATGGCTCCCTCGCTGCGTGCCGCGCGTGTCGAACCAAATGAAGCGCTCAAGGAACGCGGACGAGGCATTGCCGGAGATTCCCGATTCGCGCTGGGCAGCGTTCTCGTTGTCGCGCAGGTCGCATTGTCGCTGGTGCTCGTGATTGCGGCGGGGCTGTTCGTGCGAAGCTTTCTGTCCCTCCCCCATCAGCCGTTCGGGTTCGATGCGGATCGCGTGCTCGTTGCGGACGTGAATGCCACAGCCACGCGTGTCGAGCCGAGCGATCGCGCGGCGTTATTCGAGCGCCTGAAAGACGCCGTCGCCGAGGTACCGGGCGTTGCGGCGGCGGCCGCATCGGCAGTCACTCCGGTGTCCGGTTCCATCTGGCAGTTCCCGATCGATCTTCCAGACGGTCCGGTCCTGTCCGAACGTGACCGCACCGTGCACGTGAACATCGTCAGCAGCGGATTCTTTCGCACCTATGGCACGCGCCTGATCGCGGGCCGGGACTTCGTGAAGGCGGACGGATCGGCTGGGCCACCGGTCGTCATCGTGAACGAGGCGTACGCGCGAAAATTCCTGGCCGGGCAGAATCCGCTCGGCAGGCAGGTTCACCAGGCGGGCTCCCCCCGGCGTCCTGCAGTGACGCGCGAGATCGTCGGCTATGTGCAGGACGCGATCTACCGCAATCCCAGGCAGGCCGTTCCTCCTACGATTTACATCCCGATCGAACAGAAGGCGGAGATGCGGCCGGCGATCAACATCAGCGCGCGCGCGACCAGCGGATCGCCGGCGCTATTGACCCGCGCCATCAACGCTGCGTTGGTTCGCACGTCGCCTGCGCTGTCGATCACGTTCCGACCGCTCGCCGACCAGGTGCGCAACTCGCTCGTTCAGGAACGTCTCGTGGCGAGCCTGTCGGGTTTCTTCGGCGCGCTCGCGCTGCTGCTGGCGGGCATCGGACTGTACGGCGTCGTGTCGTACGCGGTCAGCCGGCGGCGCACCGAGATCGGCATTCGTATGGCGCTCGGCGCACGTCCGGCCGGTGCGATCGCGCTGGTGCTGCGCCGCGTGGCACTGCTCGTCGGGCTCGGCGCGATCGTGGGATCCGGCATTGCGCTGTTGGCGGCGCAGTTCGTGGCGGCGCTCCTTTTCGGGTTGCAGCCACGCGATCCCGTCACGTACGTCGTTGCCCCGCTGGTGCTCACATTCGTCAGCGCCCTGGCGGCGTGGCTGCCCGCGTGGCGCGCCTCCCGGATCGATCCGGCCCGCGTGCTGAGAGAGGGATGAACTGGCTCAGGACTCAGGCCTCACGCCTCAAGCTGGCGCACGGCTCAGGGCTACGGCTCATGCGCGCCCATTACGTCCGTGCGAATCACGAGCTTCCAGCGATCCGATTCAACGTGTAGCTGTAGTAAACGTCTCCGGTAAGGAAGGCGCCCCTTTCATCGAGGAAAAACAGGATGTTGTCGTCGGCTTTGAACAAGGAAAGGAACCCCCCGGGCTGATCCCGGTTCAGCCGATAGATGACCGCTTTGGTTCTCGGTTCCGTGAGGATGGTCAACTTTCCTGTCCGCGGAGCGTCGCGGTAGAGAGTCCCCTCCAGCTTGTACGAGGCAGGACGGCCGCTCGAATCCGCTAAAAGCGTCAACCGCCACTTCAATTTGGTGCAGTCGCTGGTCATTCCAGCGTTCAGCTGCCTGGCAATCGCTTGACAGGGGCTTCTGCCTTCAAAGATGCCCGCCACCGTGGCGCCCTCGGAAACATCTGCCTCAAACAGCCGTTGC
>Ga0136846_1232987_pt1 | contig 14533 bp, 12 predicted proteins | sample HopSoiMetagenom2_FD_96841 | JGI IMG/M metagenome (GOLD analysis project Ga0136846, IMG submission 96841) | Grasslands soil microbial communities from Hopland, California, USA - 2 Assembly 2016 (version 4) | ecosystem: Environmental > Terrestrial > Soil > Grasslands | place: USA: Hopland...
CCTGCTACGAGAAAATACTTTTGGTGTAAAGCAATTCACTCAGCGGCTAAAGCCGCAGTGTTTTTTGGTTGTGTACGGCACGGCTGAAGCCGTGCCCTTCCCCTTTTGAAAAGCAGATTCCTGGCGGCGGACGCGGTATCCAGGGACGCGCGGTGAATCGCCGCTCGGAATGACATGGAGCCGGTAAGTCTAGAGCCGGCCTATCTGGGATTGATTTCACCGCCGGCGGCTAACATCGCCGGCTGAAGTGTCTCGACCTGTGAGGCGGCGTTGAATCCACCATAGATTCTCCACAGCACATAGGCGTGGAATGCCAGGCCCAGATAATCGGCGAACGGAATCAGGATGAGTCCGTCAAGCGCGTAGAGCGTCATGCCAATGATGAACGCCCATTTTTGCCCTTTGCGAGCAAAATTCCAGAACAGAACGAACAGACCCGCAAGCAGGCCATTGATGATCAAATCAAGAGCGATTCCGGATTGGCCCGCGCGATGCGCCAGGGCGTCGACGACCTGCGTGGCGCCGAGACCGAAGATGAAGCGGAAGCCTCCACCAGAGACGGAGACGATCGAGTTCACCATGGAGAGTCCGGCGACCCAAATGAACCACCCGGCGCCGGCATTGATTGCATTACGGAGTTGCAAGACTTGCACGGTTTCCCGCTGATCGGGCATTGCGCTGCCCGAAGGAGTTACCCCACCACTCGCCATTTTTTTACCCCCAAGTTTTGCGGCAGCGCCCCGCCGTTTGGCGCACTGTATCACAGGGTGATAAGACTTCCCCCGTTACTTTGGCGGCAACGCGCAGGGAATGTGTGGAAAAGATGCGACTTCAGCGGCTAAAGCCGCGGTGTTTTTTGGTTCTGTACGGCACGGCTGAAGCCGTGCCCCCTTTTGAAAAGCAGATTCCGGGCGGCGGATAGAGTGTGCACGGACATACAGTGAAACCGCCGCTGGGAATGACATGGATATAAATGACACGGATATATAGGTTGGGCTCGGGTGGTGAACCCGATTAACTCCTGCGCTTGCAAGCCGGTAACGGCTGGCGTACCATTCCGCCCACGGCCGATTCTTAGCCGGCGATGTGTAAGTACCTGTCCGTCAATCTTTCGCGCCACAGATTGGAGACGATTCGGGGATAACGGGTGCCTGACGCAATCAGCACGCTTTCTGCAGGCGACCGCGTAGGCAATTACCAAATACTGGGCCTTGCCGGTGCGGGCGGTATGGGTATGGTTTACCGCGCGCTGGATGTTAAGCTGCAGCGGCTGGTTGCGCTGAAGTTCCTGCCGGACGAAGTTCTCAGCTCAAAAAGTGACAAGGAAAGATTTCTGCGCGAAGCGCGCACCGCTTCCTCACTCGATCACTCGAACATTGGAATTATTTACGGCATTGAAGAGACGCCGGATGGGCGGCCCTTCATTGTTATGGCTTTCTATGAGGGCGAAACGCTGGCCCGAAAAATCCTGCGCGGACCGCTGGCTTTGAGCGAAGCGGTTGACATTGCGGTGCAGATCGCTCGCGGGCTGACCGAAGCCCATACCCGGGCGGTGGTTCATCGCGATATCAAGCCGGGAAATATTCTGCTTACACAACATCATGTGGCCAAGATCGTGGACTTCGGCCTGGCGCGCATGACTTTGGCCACCGGCAGCACCCAGACCATGGGCACTGCGGGAACCATCGGCTACATGTCGCCGGAACAGACGATGGGGAAGTCGGTGGATCAGCGAACCGACATTTGGGCGCTGGGGGTAGTGATCGCGGAGATGGTAACGGGGAAGAATCCGTTCCGGCGTGACAATCCGCCGGCGACGATCTTCGCCATCCTTAATGAGGTGCCGGATCTGCCGGACGAAGTTCCGCTGGAGTTGCGACGGATTATCTATCGTGCGCTCTCCAAAGATGCGGCGACGAGGTATACCCTCTGCAGCGAAATGCTGGCCGATCTGGAAGCGTTTCGCGGCACGCTCGATCCCGGATCAGGGCAATGGCGGGTAAGCCAGTCGTCGACCAGCAACGCGAGTTATCGCGAAACCGTGGAGCATGCGTCCCGCAACCTGTGGCCGCCGCCTACATCGCGCGCGAAGAACTCGATGTGGTGGCTGGGGAGCTTCGTGGCGGTGGCGGCACTGTTCGGCTTGCTCTTATTCATACCGGCAATAAGAGAGCGGATTGCGGCTGTGTTCGGAAAACACCAGGAGCACATCGCTGTGCTTTCGTTTGAAAATGTCGGTGGCAATCCGGCTAATGAGGCTGTATCGGACGGGTTGATGGACAGCTTGAGCAGCAGGCTGACTAATCTTGATGTGGGGGAGCAATCGTTGTGGGTGGTTCCGACCAGCGAAATCAGGCGCTTGAAAGTCACAGATCCAGGAACTGCTCTCCGGCAGTTGGGCGCAACCATGGTGGTGAAGGGAAGTATTTCGCGCGAGGGCGATGACATACGCCTGACAGTCAACCTTATTGATACGAAAACGTTGCGCCAGGTGGGATCAGCCGCGCTCGAGGACCGGGCAGGGGATCTCGCGACCTTGCAAGATGAAGCGGTGGCGCGGCTTGCCCGGCTGATGCACATCAATGTGACGGCGGACATGCTGCGAAATACGGGTGGATCGGTCACGCCGGCCGCGTACGAGGGCTATTTGAAGGCGCTCGGCTATCTGCAGCGTTACGACAAGCCGGGCAATCTGGATGCATCGATCGCGGTGCTGGAGAGTGCGGTAAAGGCTGATCCGCGCTTTGCGCTGGGGTTCGCGGAGCTGGGAGAGGCGTACCGGCTGAAATACGTGACCGAGGTGAACCCCAAGTGGGTGGATGAAGCGATGGCCAATTGCCAGAAGGCGGCGCAACTGGATGACCGAATTCCGGCGGTTTACGTGACCCTGGGACGACTGCACGACAGCACAGGTAAGCACGATCTGGCGGTGCAAGAGTTCCAGCATGCGCTGCGATTGAATGCGCGTGATCCGGATGCGCTCTCTGGCCTAGCGCATGCGTACGAAAATGCCGGCCGCATACAGGATGCCGAAGAGAACTTCAAAAAGGCATCAGCCCTGCGACCGGATTCGTGGATTGGCCACAACGACCTGGGGCTCTTTTACGACCGGCAGGGTAAGTACGAGGAATCGATTGCGGAATCGCGCAAGGCAATCGAGCTTACCCCTGATAATGCCCAGGTGTACATGAATCTGGGAGCGACGCTGATTGATACGGCAGACAAGAAGCGCGAAGCAGAAGCAGAGCAGGCTCTGAAAAAGTCGATCGAAATAAGGCCGAGTTATCCCGCGTATGCCAATCTGGGGCAGCTTTATTATCTGCAGAAGCGTTATGCGGACTCGGCTGCAATGACAGAGAAGGCATTGCAACTCAACGACAATAACTACCTGGTCTGGAACAATCTGGTGGCCGCTTATGAATGGCTGAAGCAGAGCGGAAAGGCTGCGGCGGCACGGGCTCGGGCCATAGAGTTGGCTGACAAGGCCGCCACGCTGAATCCCCAGGACGCAATTGCACAGAGTAAACTGGCAAGCTTTTATGCACGGGAAAAATTGCGAGACAAAGCTGTCTCTCGAACTCAAACCGCCCTAGCGCTGGCGCCGAATGACCCAAGTGTTCTTGGTGACATTGTTACGGTGTATGAGTATCTGGGAGAACGAAGCCAGGCAATTGAATACGCCAAACGCGCCTTTCAAAGCGGCTATGCTTTTGAGCAGTTGTCGAATGACCCAGATATGCAGAGCTTAATTCGCGACCCCAAGTTTCCGGCTCCGGGCCAAGCAGCAAAGCATTAGACAGTAAACATAGACGGTAAATTAAAGGAGTAACACCAATGGCACAATCCTCAGCACTAAGGCAAGCGGCGGATCCAGCACCGACTCACATTACCATCAACAGCAACAACGTTCCTAACCCGAAGAATGCGGATGTTCCCTCTGGGGGAAGCGTGCAGTTCAACGCGGCGAACGCATGTTGGCTTTACTTCGCTCCCACCGGGGTTTTTGGTGACGCAAACGGCCGGCTGGAATTATCGCAGGGCAACAACGGTCCGTTCTATCCAGGCCAGTCCAATGTAACCGTCAGCTACTGCGTGACTGCTCCCAACACAACCTGTACACCATTGGCCGCAAATTTTGCAGCCACCAACGTTGCCTCAATAGAAGGTTCTAAGCTGCCTGCCGGCGGTGGAAACACGATCCACGTCGGATAGCGGGCTGGGCAGTGGGTGGCGCAACGAACACGTCTTGAGAGAGGGTTCGCTGTGCCACCGAAACTCATCGACTGCCGTGCACCAGCTGTATTTCTAAAACTCTCGCCTTGTGGTAAAAAATTGACCTATAATGCTCCAGCCCGGTGTCCCGGGTCATGGAGCCGCAATGGCTGCTTCCTCAATCTTTCCTCACGTAGCGCCTCGAATCATCGTGATTACCGCAGATGAGGCATTGATACCCAGCCTCGAAGAATCCCTGGTTTCCGTCTTCCACACAACCGTGCTCAATCCGAGCGAACCGGTGCTTGCGATTCTGGCAGAGACACCTGTTGAGGCGGCCCTGGTGGATCTGGATGCAGGCGATGGTTCGACCCACCTGGGTCTCGACATCGTGCAGCAGTTGCGCGGATTTGATCCTACGCTGGTGGTTTTCGCGTTGACGCGCTCACGCAGCAAGCTGATACGTACGAACACGCAAGCGGCGGGGGCAAATGAGTTCTTCATTGCTCCGGTTGATTTCAGCCAGCTGCAAGTAGTTCTTCAACATGCCCTGGAGAAACGGCGCCGTGCAATTGACCGGCGCGAATTGCAGGAGAAGGCGGCGAGTGGCCATTCCTTCTGCGGACTGATCGGCGGAAGCGAGCCGATGCGCCGTTTGTATGACGCGATCGGGCGAGTGGCGGACGGCAGCGCGACGGTGCTGGTGAGGGGTGAGAGTGGAACCGGCAAAGAACTGGTAGCGCAGGCGATTGTGGCCTCAGGCAACCGGCGAGACAAGCCGTTTATCAGCGTGAACTGTGCGGCTCTACCGGAGAGCCTGATTGAAGCCGAGTTGTTCGGGCATGAAAGGGGTTCGTTTACCGGGGCGCACGAATCGCGCGCCGGTCACATCGAGGCGGCGAACGGCGGGACCCTCTTTCTTGATGAAATCGGCACGCTGGGACTGAGCCTGCAAAGCAAACTGCTGCGGGTGCTGGAGCAGCGGATCGTGCAGAGGATTGGAGCCAAGTCAGGAAAGAAGATCGACTTTCGGCTGGTGTGCGCAACCAACGAGGACCTGGAGACTGCGGTAAAAGCCGGGCGGTTCCGGGAGGACCTTTATTATCGAATCAACGTGGTGCCGATCTCGTTGCCGCCGCTCCGGGAGCGCAAGGACGATATCGCTCTGCTGGTGGACCACTTCCTGAAGTTCTACTCGGAAGCTAACAGCCTGCCGCTCAAGCGCATGGATATGGAGGCGCTGGGTGTGCTGGAAGATCATCCATGGCCGGGAAACGTGAGGGAACTGGAGAACCTGGTGCAGCGACTGGTGCTGATGGTTCCCCATTCAACCATAACCATCGAGCACCTGCCGCAGCAGGTTCTGTACGCGAGCAATACCACACAGGAAGCACTGCTGATTCCGGAGGATGGCCTTTCGTTCGACGAAGAGATTGCCAGGATTGAAGTTGCGTATCTGCAGGCCGCCCTGCGACGAACCGGTGGCCGGAAGACTGCGGCAGCGATTCTGCTGCGCATGGACCGGCAGAAAATGAAGTATCTCTGCCGCAAGTATGGGCTGAATGGTTAATTATTAACTCGCAGTTGGTTAAAAAATGACCGGAATGATGGTCGTTGCATCACCGGCTTGCTCTTACCTTCGCTGAAAACCGGCGCAATTCGGAGGTTTTGAGGCTGAAAAGTTCGCTTTCGAGTTTGGCAAGGGGCTTGCAACATAACAAAGCGAGACGGCGGCAGTTATAAAAAAATCCTGAGGAGAGAGCGATGTCAATCCAGAAAAAGTCTTTGATCAACAGCCGGACAGCAACCCAGAAAGCAATCATTGCCAGCACGCGCCTGGTAGCGCCCGTAGTATCGAACAAAGTATCCGCCAGCAAAGTAATGGCCTCAAAGTCGGCCCCGAAAGTTATGGCGTCGAAATCGGCCCCGAAGGTCATGGCGTCCAAGGCCGCGCTCAAAGTTATGGCCTCGAAACTGGCACTGAAGGCTGCCGGCAAAGCCGGCAAGTAACTCGTCTCGAGTGTTGTCTACAGAGAAACGGGGGGGACCTTTTCTCTGGCCGAAGGACTGCGCTTTCACGGAGCGCAGTCCTTTCCATTTGCGCTACAAACCTACCAAAGCTTGCGCCGGATGAAATCCCTTAGCGAACGCAAGCCCACCGCAGCCAGACTTCTCCTGACGGTATAGATCTTTGCGGTTCCGGTCATTCCATACTTGAGTTCACCATTCGGGTTGGATTGTGACACTGTCACCATATAAAAAGCCGGCGAGGTGATCCCCTTGTAGGGCGATGCCGGTTCCAGGCCGGGTTCAAGTTGAGAAACAGACGGCGAGATGGTCAGAATTTCACCCTTTCCGGAGTGAAACAGGGAAGGATAGAGCAGCTTGACAGTCTGGCCGAGGCGAATGTCTCGCATTTCGGATTCCGTGACAAATATTCGCGCACGCATGTGCGAAAGGTCAGCAATTTCGATGGCTTCGGCGCCGGCGTTCAAGCGCATTCCCTGAAGCTCCTGCGGCCTTGGCGTGACTACCGTACCAATTATGGGCGAGCGCAACTCCAGTTTCTGCTGTTCCGAATCCAACGTCTTGTATTGAGTGCTCAGGCGTTGGCGGTCGTGCTCAGCGGGGCCGTAGTCCTTATAACGCAATGCCGCCTGAGTGACGCGCGCATTAGCAATATCGAGATCGCCGTGGGAACTCGCCACCTGCGATTCGAGATCGAAATCCTGCAACTGCAGAAGTGGCTCACCCGCAGTTACGGACTGGCCCTCACGCGCCATGACCTTGATTACGTTTCCGGGAACTTCGGTGCGCAGCACGGCCCGGTTCACCGGTTCGAGAATGAAGGGGCCAGTGACGCGGTCGGTGAAAACAGGAAGGAGCAGAAAGATGGCAAGTACGGCTGCCGAGGCCAGGGCAACGGGCGACTTGAGCCACGCGCGCCAGCGATCGCGTTTGTCCAGATAAACAGTTTGCATAAATTTTCCCAGCTTGCGAATGCGTGATTTGAAGATGAGAACAGCGACCAGAATGGTAGGAACAAAGGCCCAGGTTGGGCTGTAATTGCGAAACACGTTACCGGAAAACCGCGCCACGGCGTAGAGCAGAAGATAGCTGTAGAGTCCGGACAGGAAAGCGTAGGGCACGAAGAACCATCGGCGGCGGGGAGAGATGTAATCGATTTCAACCGGCAGGCGGAAAATTTTTCGGCGTACCCAGGTGGAGACGAACGAGGTAGAACGCTCTTTGATTTCGTCGATGCCCACGATCTCCGAAAGAATGTAGTAGCCGTCGAGCTTGATAAGCGGATTCAGATTCATGAGCACGACAGCGACGCCGGTGATCAGCATCACCTTGTAAGAGAATTCGTGAACGAAGGTCCCGGCTGGGGTTCCCCACCACAGCAGAGTCGCGAAACTACAGATAATCAACTCCGTCCAGATGCCTGCCACCATGGTGACTACCCGCTGAAAACGGTTGGCGTAAACCCAGGCCTGAGTGACGTCAACAAAGAATGCCGGCGTCAGGTAGATAAGGTGAAAGCCGGTGCTGTGGACGCCGCCACCGTAGTGCTTGCAGGTAACTGCGTGTGCCGCCTCGTGGAAAAATGCGAGCGCACAGAATAGAAGCCAGAATTCGGCCAGATCGAGCGCAGTCTTTTCGGTGAAAGTGTAGTAGCGAAGCGTATCGGAACCGATTTGGCCCCAGCGATCGAAGAATACGTAAGCGGTGAATGCAAAGCAGACGAGGGTGAGCGCGGTGAACCACGGAGTGTACAAAAAGGTGAGATAGCCGTGCGCCCTGGTGACTAGGGCGTCGGCATCCCATTGAGCGACCACGATGCGGGAGAGGTCTCCGGAACGCGCTTTCTGCTGCTTTTTGCGCTTATCGCGCAGCTTCTGCATCAGCGCAAAGTTTTTTTCCTGCGGCGTCTTGTACCAGAAATCCAGTTCTTCCAGCTGCTGGGCATAGTTGCGAAGGTCCTCGGGATCGTATTCAGCGCCGGTTTCTTCCTGCATGAGGTGCGCAATTTCGTCATAAGTCCGTACGCCATCAAAAAAATGCACCAGGATCCACTGCTGGGGAGAGAAGCGGAAGATTTCAGCCGAGCCCGGGATGTGTGCGAGGACAATAGGTTCGCCCTCTTCAATGTGCTCGCGCCCCACGTAGCGCGTATCCATGGTGAAGATCCGGCGGTTCTGGTGTGAGACGGGAAGCTCGGGAAGTACGTCGAGAGCTTCGGCGAGATTCATTGCGCGTTTCCGGTTGGGACATCCTGAAGCCGGACCTGTGCCGTCATACCGGGCCTTAGGTCGAGCGGCTTGCCGGAGAGCTCGGCCATCACTTCTATGGTTCCGCTAGCCGGATCGACCACCGGACTGACCTGGATAATTTTGGCCAGATGAGATGAGGATGCTGACTCGGTGGTGGAAACAGAAAGTAGCTGGCCGGGGCGAACGTGTCCCGCAAAGCGCTCCGGCAAAGTGAATTTCACGCGGAGAGGCGCAACCGCCGTGACCCAGAAAAGGCGATCGCCGATGGCAATCTTTTGGCCAACCCGGACGTAACGGCGCGCGACTACGCCATCGAAGGGAGCGGTGATCTGAGTTTTCTGCATCTCGATGTCGAGCGAACGCAGAACTGCCTGCTGGTTCTGAAGGTTGTGGCGCTCGCGTTCCAATTCGAACTTGTCGGCTTCGACTTTGAAGCGGGCGTGATCGAGTTGTTCTCTGGTGATGAGCTGGGCGTCCCACATTTTTTCGGTGCGGTCGAGATCGGCCTGTAAAACCTTGACCTCGGCTTCCCAATTCTTGACGTCCGCTCCGATGGCCTGCAGCTTGGCTTCGGCCGCATCGCGGTCAGCATGAAGCTGACGGTCGTCAATAGTGGCAAGCAGATCGCCGTGATGCACCGCGCGGCCGGTATCGACATAGAGTCTGGCGATCATGCCTTCACGTTGCGAGGCGACGTCAAGCTGGTTCTCGACGATCAACGGACCGGACGCGGAAAAAGTCTCGGGCGACGCGGCGGGGGGCGCCGATTGAGCCGCGCTCGGAGAGATAACAGGAGAAGCGGCACTGGCGGTCGAGGTCAAGCTGCGAGAAGAATCCTCGCAGGAGACGAGCACAAGAAAAAGAAAGCCGACGCTCGCCAAGTCGAAAAATCGTTTGAACACCTGACCTCCTACCATCCCAGCCATGACCACAGTTTTGCGTACGCCCACAGTGCCGGGCGACGCAGAATGACGAACCCGACGGGCCGCAATCCGACAGAAATCTTGCCGCGGCCCTGCATGCCGGGGCGGAGAAGCCCGTCAGCATTGGGTACGGTAACGCGTGCGTAAAAGAAACGCTTATCGCCTTCCACCTGACTGCGCGGACTGACCACTGAGACGTCCCCGCGGAAGGTGCGATTGGGAAAACTCTCGAGCTTGATAGCACCTCGCGCTCCGGCGCGAACCAGGCCAACATCCTGTTCATCAAGGGCCACATCGACGCCCGATTGTGAGCTGTCGATAATCTCGCCGAACGTCTCGCCGGCATTAAGATGGCGGCCGGTGAAATCCTCAATATGTGGAGTTGTGACCCAGCCGGCGATGGGGGCTCGAATGTGAATGCGATCGAGCCTTTGTTTGTCGCGCTCCACTTCGCTGCCCCAGTAGGCCGCAGTGGCGCGCTGGATACCCGCTTCGCTGCTGTCATTGGTTGCCAAGGCGCGATTCATTTCGGAGCTGGCGGTTGAGTATTTTGCAGTGGCAGCGGCAAGTGCGGCGCGGTAATCCCAGTCTTCAAGATCGGCCAGGATCTGGCCGGCCTCGACCTGCTGGCCTTCGCGAACGTACACCTGCCGAACAACGCCGGATACCGCGGGTTGAACCTGGGCGAGGTGCGCGGCGGTGGTGGTGGCGTTGCCCTCCACCCGCATGGGGAAAGGGAACACTACCAGGAACAAAACCAGTGCGGCGGCGATAGCAATGTAAACCGTGCGCTTCCGCTTCTCGAGAGCAAGAAATCTCCTCTTTCTCTGGATAAGAGGCTCAAGGAGTCCGATGAAAGGAACCTCTTTGTACAGAGAAGCGTTGCGCAGGGCGACAGTCGCCTGAGCGCCGAGGACCTGGAGCATTTCCTGATGTGCGGTGGAAAGAAAATCGGGGTCGCGGCTTTCGAGCGAAAGGATGCCGATGCGGCCTTCTTCATCTGCGAGCAGGAACGAGTGAAAGGCGCGCATCCCACTTTGCTCGAAGTAGGCTGAGAACCGCCGGCGGGTGTCGTCGCTATCAGTTTTGATCTCGTCGCCGTGCTGCGTGACTGAAATGGGTTCTTTCGATGTGGCCGCCCATTGCAGCACAGGTTCCAACATGGCTAAATCGCGATCGCCGGGAAGCACCTGGGCCATGCCGGAGACTGCTCTCAGCCGCAATTTACCGGATTGTTCAAGCGCGATCGCCGCCCGCTCGTAAGGAATAACGGTGCCGGGGACGTTGACGACAGTCTGCAGAACCCGGTCGAGGTTCAGGGTGGAAGTGATTTCGGCACTGACCTTGACCAGGGTTTCGAGAATCTGGACCTTGCGTTCGGCCTGCAATAGCGCTGCGTTGTTGAGAGCGCCGGCGGCAGCTTCGGCGACGGAGTTGAGAAGGAAAAGGTCGTCTTCGTCGAAGGCTGCGCCATTCTGTTTGTTGATGGCTTCGAATACACCAACCTGATTGCCCTGGGTCACCAGGGGCGTAGCGATCAGAGAGAAAACTGCGCCTTCCGTAATTCCCGCATTGCGACGCTGCAGGTATTCATCTTGAGGATCGCTGATAATGCGGGATTCGCCGGTGTCGGAAACTTCTGCGACAGCGCCTTCACCGCTGCGTTGCGCGGAACCGACTTCGAGCGTGGGATCGGCGCCGTCGCGGCTCATAAGAAGGAGCTCATGCTCGTCTTTAACCATCCACAGATTCACCGCCTGCGCTTCAAGAATCTCGCGAACCTTGGAGGTGATGATCGGCATCAGGGCGTCCATCTCAAGCGTCGAGTTGAAGACTTTCTCGATGTCGTACAACTGGGCGAGCCGAGAGATGGATTGCAGGTGTGAATTGCGCTCTTCTTCATATTTCAGAGAGCTGAGCAAGGCCGGGCCGGAATACTCGAGCAGGTCGGTCAGTGACCCCACATCACTCGATTTGAGCGGAAGCCCGAAGCTTGCCACCTCCAGAGCTCCAATGAGTTCCTCATCGACGAGGATCGGCAAGTAGCACAGGGTCAGCAGAGTGCGGCGGGTGTGCAGGTGAGCATAATCTTCGCGCCGAAGCTCGCTGCCGGAGAAGATTAACCGCGTGCGCTGGTCTGCGAGCATCCCGAGCGTGCCGGAATCGAGCGGGACAGTGTCGCTCTCAAGGTGAACATCGCCGGCACTGGCCTTTACCGACCAGCAAGCAGGATCTGCCGGTTGCAGCAGATAAACAATAGCGGCAGAGTCGGGAAAGAGTTCGCATGCCTGTTGGGCAATAAGGGCTGCCCGCGCATGCAGTTCCTGCTCGCGGAAGAGAGTAGATAGAAATTTGCCGGAGACTTCTGCCGAACCGGACCTCTGGGCAGTCATCCTTCAGGCCCTTGGGGAACCGCCTAAAGTGGCGTTAAGTCGAGCGCTTGCAAAATCCGTAGCGGCTCCCGTAATGTTGAGCGCGAACTTTAACAAACAGCCCTGTTCCTGTCAATGTTCAGGGGCTATCGGTCGTGGCCAGAAAGGCGGAAAAGCCGGTGGACATAAACATGCGTAAGCGTGCCAACGTGCAGGTGATACAGCTGCGGGGAGCGCTCAGAATGGGAGAAGCGGTGGATAAGTTTCGCCAGACATTAGAGGAGGCAGCCACCTCTGGAGATAACAGAATGGTGCTCGACTTGGGCGAAATGCCGAGCATCGATTCCAGCGGCATTGGTGTTCTGGTAAAAGCTATGGCTTCGGCTAAGCAGCGAGGCGGGGCCTTGAAACTGGTGAATCCCTCAAAGTTCGCAATACAGACGTTGAAGCTGGTCGGTGTGTTGAATCTGTTTGAGGTGTTTGACAGCGAAGAAATGGCGGTGGCGTCATTTCAGTGAAATTACAAAACAGATCGCGAATCAGGCTGCTTCTTCCTCGTCAGACAAACCCCACGCTTTGAGCAAATCCGGCGGAACATATCTTTCATCTTTGTTCATCAATACCCACTGTTTGAGAGGCATTGACGAGACATACTGATCGGGGGTGAGTCCTAAAGTTTCGACCATGCGATCAAAGGATGTTGCGGCTTCCATCATTCACCTCAGCTAGGGATCAGCGGTTGCGGCGAACTTCGAGCTTCTTCGGACGAAATCGTAATACCACACCCGCGATTCCTGCAAGTCAGTTTTCCCTCTGTTTTGAAAAATTAATCCACGCAGCTGAGCCGTTAATCGGGCTCAATCAGACCAGGGTGCAGGCCGGCGGTCCCAGCGATGCTTCTTCAGTTCGCTCAGTAATTTCGGATCTAATGGGCCCTGGTCGCTTACCGCAAGGTTATCTTTCACATGCTGCGGTTTTCTCATACCCACGATTATGGTTCCCACTTCCGGGGCGGCGAGGATAAAACGGAGAGCCACCTCTGGCAACGTGAGATCGGGAGGAACAACCGGCTTTAATTTCTCTACCCGTTCGATCGTAGCTTTGAGATTGGACGGGCCGAAATAGCGCGCACGCCAGTCACCTTCAGGAAATTTCGTTTCCAGCGTCATCTTGCCACCCAGGCTGCCTTCGTCCAGCGGAACGCGCGCGATTACGCCCACATCGAGATCGCGGCAGACGGGGAAAAGTTCGTCCTCAGGCGACTGATCAAAGATGTTGTAAATCACCTGCACCACATCGACCAATCCTGTCTGGATGGCACGGATGCCATTTTCCGGTTCCCAGCGGTTCAGGCTGAGGCCGAAGTAGCGAATCAGGCCATCCTTCTTGAGACCTTCCACCGTCTCGCGAAACTCCGGTTCGTCGGCCCAGCTATCATCCCAGACATGAAACTGCAGAACGTCAATGGAATCGGTGCCCAGCTTTTCCCTGATGAGGCGCGCGTATTTAAAGACGTGATCGGATGAAAAGACATCCTGATACTTATATTTGGGCGAAGCTGGCCATTGCAGATTTTTAGGTGGGATCTTACTGGCCGCATACAGTCGGTTGCGGCGATTGCGCGCGATGATCTGCCCGAGGAAGCTGTCGCTTTTACCATCGCCGTAAGCCCAGGCAGTATCAAAAAAATTGCAGCCCAGATCAACCGCCATTTGCATGGATTGCAACGATTCCTGATCGTCGGAACCGGACCAGCCACTCATCCCCCACAGCCCGTATGCGACTTCGCTGACCTGAAAATTGGTGCGGCCAAACCGGCGATATTTCATTTAGCTCTCCTGATTCCAGTTTACTAGCCGGACCATAGTCGGTGCAGCCGAGGCAGAACGCGTTCCGGTGCTCCGGCCGAACTTGCGGGGTAAGGGCTTTAATCGAACGGCCTGCTTGCGCGCCGAGCTTTTGGTTCCCCAGTCGTGTTCTGTATTATCAGGAGCGGTCTTTTTTCAATCGACACAAATGCGGGGGTTATTGACCATGACGATCCTGAATCATGCAGTCAGAAAAGTGCCGGTTTTAGCGATGCCGCTGTTGATGATCGCCTTGTTACAGATAAACGGCTTCGCCGATCAGAACGATAAGGGCGCAAGTGCATTCAAAGGAAATTGCGCTTCCTGCCATGGAGATGACGGAGCTGGAACCGCGCTGGGCAAGGCCATGCAGGCGCCAGACCTGCGTTCTGAAGATGTCCAGAAACAGCCTGATGCTGAACTGAATAAGGCGATCAGCGAAGGCAAGAACAATATGCCGGCCTTCAAATCTACGCTCAGTGCGGAGCAGATTCAGGCGCTGGTGAAGCACGTTCGCAGCCTGGGAAAAACCAAGACTTCACAAAAGTAGGACGAGAGTGCATGGCTGACCAAGCACGCGATCGCGAGCTGGGCATGAAGTGCCCGATAACCCGGCGAGATTTTCTGAATGGGCTTGCAATCTCTGGCTCGGCGCTGGCGCTCGGACCAAATTGGCTGGATGGGCTAGCGGATGGCGAACCAGAGAAGCAGGCCGGCTACTATCCCCCTGGGTTGACGGGAATGCGTGGGAACCACGACGGAACGTACACCTTCGCGCACAAGCTGCGGGACGGCGATTTCTGGGATTCAGCCGGCAAAGCTGAAGACAGCGGCGAAAGTTACGACCTGGTGGTGGTGGGCGCCGGCATCAGCGGGCTGGCTGCGGCTTACTTCTTTCGCAA
>Ga0136846_1235658_pt1 | contig 14533 bp, 13 predicted proteins | sample HopSoiMetagenom2_FD_96841 | JGI IMG/M metagenome (GOLD analysis project Ga0136846, IMG submission 96841) | Grasslands soil microbial communities from Hopland, California, USA - 2 Assembly 2016 (version 4) | ecosystem: Environmental > Terrestrial > Soil > Grasslands | place: USA: Hopland...
CGTACAGCGAGGACGCGGGCGCCGATCTCCCAGCGGGTGGTGTCCTTGCGGTCGGCCCGCAGCCAGCCGGCCTCGGCCAGTGTGACCAGGGTGCGCTGCACGGTCGACTTCGGCAGGCCGAAGATTTTTGTCAGTTCCCCGACGGTGACCGGCTGGTGCTGGGCGACCGCCTCCAGGATGCGCAGTGACCTGGTGACGCTCTTCATTTCCATCCGGTTTCCCCCTGTTAATCCTTAGAAATTCTGCTGGACACCCTCTTGACTCCCTTCGGAGCCGCTGTCATTCTCTGTGCCAGATCCTAGCACAGCATTCCACAATGTGGCACGGCGGAAGGTTCCGAGGTTGGGGGGATCCCCGAACCCGGACGGATGTGAGCGATCGAGGCCTCCAGGGCTCGCCCCTCCAAGCCGCCGCAAATCGACCATCCTCACGCTCGGGGCCCAGCATGCGGCCCGGCGGTACGAAAGGAAAGCCCTGTGTCCGCAGCCAGGAAGCGCGTCGCCGTCGTCGGAGTGGGAACAGTGGGCAGCCAGGCCGCCTGGCGGCTCGCGGCCCGGGGCGCCGAGGTCGTCGGCTACGACCGGTTCGCCCCCGGCCACGACCGCAGCGCTGCCGGCGGCGAGACCCGCATCTTCCGCAGCGCCCACTTCGAGGACTCCCGGTGGGTTCCGCTGCTCCGGCACGCCGACGTCCTCTGGGAGCATCTCCAGCAGGAAACCGGCCGCGAACTGCGCACCCTCACCGGATGCCTTCTCATGGGGTCCACCGAGGAACAGCAGATGGCCACCGTCCTCGAGTCCATAGCCGAGCATGGCCTCGACCACGAAGTGCTCGACGCCGAGGCCTTGGCGAAACGTTTCCCCCAGTACCGGCTCGAAGACGGCGACGCCGTCGTGCTCGACCGCCGCGCCGGTGTCATCCGTCCCGAGCTGACCGTCCAGACCGCAGCCCGCCGCGCCGAGCAGCTGGGTGCCACGATCCACCGCTACACGACGGTGCGGGAGATCACGCCGGTGAACGGCGGGGTGGAGATCCACACCGACTCCGGAAGCGAGCACTTCGACGCGGTCGTCGTCACCGTCGGCCCGTGGGTCAACGACCTGCTCCCCGGCCTGCCGTGGGACGTCCAGATCCGCCGCGTGATCAGCGCCTGGTTCGTGCCCACCACCGACGCCTGGTTCGGCGAAGAGCGTCCCGCTTTCATCCGCACCACCCCCACCCACTGCTACGGCCTGCCCTCCCCGGACGGCATCTCCGTCAAGCTCGGGCTCAGCAAGGACCTGCACCGCCCCGCCGAGGACCCCAACGCCCTGGACCGCACCGTCCAGCCGGAGGAGCTGGAGATCTACGCGGAGCTGATCCGCCGTCACATACCGGACCTGCACCCGGACCCGACCCGCGTGTCCGTCTTCATGGAGGGCTACACGGACAGCACCCGCCCGCTGGTCGGTCCGCTGCCCGGGGCCGGCAACGAGAACGTGATCCTGCTCGCCGGGTTCTCCGGCCACGGCTTCAAGCTCTCCCCGGCCTTCGGTGACATCGCCGCGGACCTGGCGCTGGAGGGCTCCTCCTCCCAGCCCATCGACTTCATGTCCACCGTCGCCCGCACCGAGCCCTGAACCCCGGCCCGGCCACCATCCGGTACATGCACAGGGAGAACCACATGGCCACCACAAAGCGCGTCGCTGTCGTCGGAACGGGAACCATGGGCAGTCAGGCCGCCTGGCGACTGGCGGCCCGGGGCGCCGAGGTCGTCGCCTACGACCGCTTCGCCCCCGGTCACGACCGCAGCGCCGCAGGCGGTGAGACCCGGGTCTTCCGCAGCGTGCAAACCCACGACGGCCGCTACGTTCCGCTCGTCCGGCACGCCGACGCCCTCTGGCAGCAATTGCAGGCGGAGACCGGGCGGGAACTGCGCCGGCTCACCGGAGCCCTGGTCATGGGGCCGGCCGACGACCCCGAGATGCGTACCGTCATGGACGGCATCGCCGAGCACGGCCTCGACCACGAGGTGCTCGACACCGAGGCGATGGCCAAGCGTTTCCCGCAGTTCCGCGTCGACGACGGCGACCTGGTGGTCCTCGACTCCCACGCGGGCTTCGTCCGCCCCGAGCTGACGGTCCAGACCGCGGCCCGGCGCGCGGAGGAGCTCGGTGCCCGGATCCGCCGCTACACCCCGGTGCGGGACATCATCCCCGTTGCCGGGGGAGGCGTGGAGATCCGCACCGACACCGAAGCGGAGCGCTTCGACGCCGCGGTCGTCACCCCAGGCCCGTGGGTGGGCGACCTGCTGCCCGACCTGCCGTGGGAGGTGAGCATCTACCGCGTGATCAGCGCCTGGTTCCTGCCCCATCAGGACCACCCGGCGGATACCGGGCGTCCCGCCTTCATCCGCTGCGGCGAGTTCCCCTTCTACGGCATCCCGTCCCCGGACGGCCTGGCCGTCAAGCTCGGCCTGCCCCAGGCGTACCACAAGCCCGTAAACGACCCGAACCGGCTGAACCGGACCGTCGCACCGGAGGAACTGCAGGCCTTCACCACGGCGGTGGGGCGCTACCTGCCCGGCCTGAACCCCGACCCGGTACGGCTGTCCGTCTTCATGGAGGGCTACACCGGCAGCACCCGTCCGCTGGTCGGCCCCCTGCCGGGCTGCGACGACATCGTCCTGCTGGCCGGCTTCTCCGGTCAGGGCTTCAAGATCTCACCCGCCATCGGCGACATCGCCGCTGACCTCGCGCTGGAGGGCCGCACCTCCCAGCCGATCGAATTCATCACCACAAACGGCCGCACCGAGGCCTGAGTTCACTACGAGGTAAGACATGACCTTGACCATCGGCCCGCTGCGGGCCGAGCCCGGCCAGAAGACCCGCGGGAGCCTGACCGCCGACCTGGGCACCACCACAGCGGACGTTCCCCTGATCCTCGTCAACGGCTCCCGTCCCGGACCCAGGGTCGTGATCACCGGTGGTGTCCACGGCGGCGAATTCATCGGCATCGACGGCGCCACCCATCTGGCCGGGCTGCTGGAACCGGACGACATCACCGGCCAGCTGGTGATCTGCCCCGTGGCCAACCCGCCGGCCGTCTACGGGGGCAGGCTCAACATCTCCCCACTCGACGGCGTCAACATCAATCGCGTATTCCCCGGCGACAAGGAGGGCGGCCCCACCGAGCGGATGGCGGCCTGGCTCTTCGAGTACGTGGTCAACGGCGCCGACGCCTACGTGGACCTGCACAGCGGCGGCATCGACCAGCACCTGCTCGACTTCGTCGGCTACCGCGTGACCTCCGATGCCGAGCTGGCCGCGAAGATCAAGGCAATGGCCCACGCCGTCGGCTACGAACGGGTCATGCCCCGCCCCCTCCCGGACGGCGGCAACAGCCACGCCGCGGCGAACCGCCAGGGCATCCCCGGCATCCTCATCGAGACCGGGCAGCTCGGCGACCGGGACCCCGCCACCGTGCGCAGGCTCCTCGACGGCCTGTACCGGCTGCTGCACCACCTCGGTGTCATCGAGGCCCCGCAGAACCTCGCACCGGTCACCCTGCAGCCCCGCGAGTGGGTCTGGACGGGCGAGATCGTCTCCCCGGTCGCCGGCCTGTGGTACCCGGACGCGATCGCAGGCGACGAGGTGACCGAAGGACAGACCATCGGCCACGTCATCGACCCGGCCGACGGCACCGAGCACAAGATCGCCGCCCCGGCCACCGGAACGGTCATCTACGGCATGAACGGGCTCACCGTCCGCCCCGGCATGCTGCTCGCCGAGATCGCCGTCCCCCGCGACTGACGCGCCGCATACCCCCTCGCCCCCCTGATTCCCCCTATCCCGCTGAGCTGGCCCTCAATGCGCTACTTCCAGGAGATTTATCATGAGTAATCCCGTGATCGGCCGTAGAACGCTCCTGCGCGGAGCAGGCGGCCTGGCCGCCCTCGCCGCTCTTCCGTCCCTCGCTGCCTGTGGCACCGGCACCAGCCGTGCGTCGGCCGGAGGCGGCAAGGGCGGCGGCAAGACGGTGGTCGTCCGCGACAGCGGCGGTTCCTACGGCGCGGCCGTGCAGAAGGCGATCTACACGCCGTTCACCCAGGAGACCGGCATCAGCGTCAAGGTGCTCAACCTGGACGACGCCCCGCTCCTCGCCCAGATCAAGCAGGGCCGCCCGCAGTGTGACCTCATCAACAACGGGATGATGAACCACCTCAAGTATGTCAAGCAGGACGCCCTGGAGACGCTGGACCCCCAGCGGGTCAAGAGCCTGAAGAGCGCGAAGATCCCCGACAACCAGATCACCGAGCACGCCATCGGCAACTCCTTCTACGGCCAGTGCATCGCGTACCGCACCGACGCCTTCGACGGCCGCAAGCCCGAATCGTGGGCGGACTTCTGGGACACCAAGGCGTTCCAGGGCGGCCGCGCGATGGTCAGCCCGGACGGTGACCTGCCCGAGCTGGAGTTCGCGCTGCTGGCCGACGGCGTCCCGATGGACAAGCTGTACCCGCTGGATGTGGACCGTGCCTTCAAGGTGATGACCCGGCTGCGCTCGAACATCAAGAAGTTCTGGGACAGCGGCCCGCTGCCCGGTGTGCTGCTGAGCCGCCAGGAAGTGACGATGTCCACCGTCTGGGACGGCCGGGTCGCCGACATGCAGAAGCAGGGCGTCCCGGTGGAGCGGCAGCTCAACGGTATGCGCCGCCAGTTCCAGGGCTACGCCATCGCCAAGGGCGCGGCCAACGTGGACGCCGCCTACCAGCTCATGGACTTCTCGCTGCGTCCCGAGATCCAGGCCAACCTCGTCAAGTTCTTCCCGTCGAACCCGTCCTCCCCGGTGGCCTACGCCAAGCTCACCGAGGACCAGCGCAACGCACTCGCGGGTGCCCCGCAGTACTACGACAAGGGTTTCGACACGGACATGGACTGGTGGCTGAAGAACGAGGCCGCCGTCACCAAGCGCTGGCTGGAGTGGGCTCGTGGCTGAATTCGGTATCGCCGCACTGTCCGTCACACCGGTCGCAGGCGCCCGGACCACAGCGACGGGCAAAGCGCTGTCGGTGGTGGCCCTGCGCAAGACGTACGGGGACGTCGTCGCGGTCGACGAGGCGTCCATGGAGATCGCGGCGGGGGAGTTCGTCACCTTCCTCGGTGCCTCGGGGTCGGGCAAGACCACGACCCTGATGATGATCGCCGGGTTCTGCGAACCGGACTCCGGCACCATCACCGTCGGGGACCGCGACGTCACGAAGCTCGCCCCGCAAAAACGCAACCTCGGCTTCGTGTTCCAGCAGTACCTGCTGTTCCCGCACATGAGCGTGAGCGAGAACGTCGCCTTTCCGCTCACGCTGCGCGGGGTGTCGAAGGACGAGATCCGCAGGCGGGTCGGAGAGACGCTGGAGATCGCGGGCCTGTCCGGGTTCGGCGGCCGCAAGCCGCGTGAACTGTCCGGCGGTCAGCAGCAGCGTGTCGCGCTGTGCCGGGCGCTGGTCTACCGCCCCCCGGTCATCCTCATGGACGAACCGCTGGGCGCGCTGGACAAGAAGCTCCGCGACCAGCTCCAGGTCGAGATCAAGGCCATCCAGCGGGAACTCGGCCTGACCGTCATCTATGTGACGCACGACCAGGAAGAAGCGCTGGTCATGTCGGACCGCATCGCGGTGATGCGCAACGGCCTGATCGAGCAGTTCGACACGCCCCGGGAACTGTTCGAACGGCCCAGGACCCCGTTCGTCGCGGACTTCCTCGGCGCGGCCAACTTCCTGCCCGGCCGCATCGAGCAGCACACCGACGCGCACACCCTGGTCCGCATCGACAGCAGTGGCGGCCTGATCAAGGCGCGCCGCCATCAGCTGCCCTCCGGCACCCAGGTCAAGGCCGCCGTGCAACCCGGCCGGCTGCGGGCCTGCGCCACCGATGACGGGTTCTGTACCGGCACGGTCGAGACAGCCACCTACGTCGGCACCCTGGTCCGCGCCGGCGTGCGCATCGACGGCGGCGACGCACCGCTGCTGCGCCTGGAGGTACCGGCCGGCCGCGGCCCCGTCGCCGGCGAGCGGGTCGGGATCACCACCGACCCCGACGACGTCAACCTCTTCCCCACCGAACAGGCAGGGTGAGCCATGGCCGCCACCCTCACCACCAAAGCACCCGCGCCCCCGCGCAAGCTCCTTGCCTCCCGCCGCACCCGGGCCGGGGTCCTCTACGCACTGCCGGTCGTCGTCTACCTGCTGGTGCTGTTCGTCTACCCGATCTTCAGCACACTCTTCCTCAGCCTGAAGAACGCCAACGGGTCATTCACGCTGCACTGGTACGCCGACGCGCTGACCGGGGTCAACCTCTCCGTCCTGTTCACCACGCTGCGGATCTCCGCGGAGACAGCGCTGTTCAGCCTCGTCTTCGGGTTCATCCTGGCCAACGCGATCTCCCGGCTCAAGCCCCTGTGGGCCGCACTGGCCATGCTGATCGTCGTCGTCCCCCACTTCATCAGCGCCCTGGTACGCACCTACGGATGGATCATCCTCCTCGGCGACAAGGGCCTGGTGAACGAAACCCTGACCGGCCTGCGGGTACCGGGGGCACCGTTCCAGCTGCTCTACAACGAACTCGGCGTGGTCATCGGCACCACCTCCATGATGCTGCCCTACACCGTTCTGCTGCTCTACGGCGTGATGCGCGGCGTGGACCGCCGCCTGCTCGCGGCCGCGGCCAGCATGGGCGCCGGACGCGTGACGATCTTCCGCCGCATCTACCTGCCCATGGTGGCCCCCGGCCTTGCCAGTGCCGGACTGCTCAGCTTCATCCTGTCGCTGGGCTACTACATCACCCCGGCCCTGATGGGCGGCCCGAAGCAGACGATGATCGCCACCCTCATCAACCAGCAGGTGACGAAGGAAAACCAGTGGAACGGGGCGGCCGCTCAGGGAGTCATCCTGCTGCTGCTCACCCTCGCCGGACTGCTGCTGGTCAAGCTCGTCAGCTCCCTCGGCGCCAGCCGTAGGAAGAGGAGCGCGTCATGATGCAACCGCGCAGCACAATCGCCGGGCGGATCGCCCTGACCGCCATCGCCACCGTGATCCTGCTGTTCCTGGCCCTGCCGATCGCCGTCATCCTCGTCACCTCCTTCAGCAACAACGCCTTCGCCGCCTTCCCGCCCGAGGCATGGACGCTGAACTGGTACAAGGCGCTGTTCGCCGACGGCAGCAAATGGCCGACCGCCCTGACACTCAGCGCGTTCGTCGCCTGCCTGAGCACCGTGTTCTCACTGATCATCGGCGTGACCGCGGCGACCGCCCTGACCCGCGGCGAACTCCCGCTGCGCTCCGCGGTCTACGCTCTGGTTCTCGGACCGCTGGTCATTCCGCAGATTGTCACCGCGCTGGGCCTGTTCCTGCTCTTCGAGCCCGCCGCGATGCTGGGCAGCCCGCTCGCCATCGCCCTCGGCCACACCGTGCTCGCCTCACCGATCGCGGTGCTCATCCTGATCGCGACCCTGCGTGGGATCGACGAACGCCTCGAGGACGCCGCCGCCAGCATGGGCGCCGGCCGGCTGACCATCGCCCGGCGGGTCACCTTCCCCCTCGCCGCCCCCGGCATGATCGCCGCGGCGATCTTCTCCTTCATCACCAGCTTCGACGAGTTCTACATCTCCCAGTTCCTGTCCTCCGTCGACACCGTCACCCTGCCGGTGCAGGTCTACAACTCCCTGACCTTCGACATCGACCCCAGCGTGACCGCGGTCAGCGCCATCCTCATCGCCTTCGCGGTCCTCGCCCTCGGCCTGGTGGCCCTGGTGCGCTGGCTCGGTTCCGGGCGGCAGGACTCCCTGCTGTCGGTCGAGAACACGGTGGGGGTCACGACTCCTGGGGGCGAGGCCGTATGACCACCACTGCGGCACCTGCTGCTGACCATGACCGCCCACGAATCGCTCGGCTCCGCGGGGAAGACCACCTCGTCGTCCCGCCTCGCCGAAGCGTCGGCTCGCATCTGACGCACGTTCTGGAAAGGAACCACATGTACTCCATCGGTCCGCTGACCGTCGCCCCCGGCGAGCGCGCCCAGGGTCTGATCCCCGTCGGCACCAGCAGCTACGGCGTTGAGCTCGGCATACCTCTGATCGTCGTCAACGGCACCGAGGACGGCCCGGTCCTGTGCGTGGACGCGGGCGTGCACGGCGACGAGTACGACGGCCAGGAGGCCATCCGCCGCGTCCTCGCCGAGATCGACCCTGCCACCCTGCGCGGCACTGCCGTCGGCATCCCCTGTATGAACACCCCCGCCTTCGAGGCGGCCGCCCGCGCCAGCGGCCTTGACCACCTGAACCTCAACCGGATCTTCCCCGGCGACGCGGAGGGCTCGTACTCGCAGCGTCTGGCCGCCACCTTCGTCGAGCAGGTCGTCCCCGCCGTCGATGCCGTGGTCGACCTGCACACCGGCGGCGCCTACGGCGAGATCGCCCCGCTGGTCATCCTCCAGGGAGGCTACGAGGACCTGGCGACGGACATCGCCCTCGCCGCCGGGCACGAACTGGTCTGGAAGGGCGGCAAGTGGGGCGGCACGATCCGCCACCCCGTCCTCGAGGCCGGCAAGCCCGCCATCACCATCGAGTGCGGTGGCGCCACGTACCGCGAGGCCAACGTCGCGCACCACATGAACTCGATCCGCAACATCATGCGCCGACTCCGCATGATCGACGGCGAGGCGGAGCTGCGGGACTCCTACACGACGGTCTCCGGCACCTTCGCCCGCTCCGCCGCCGGCGGCTTCTTCGTCGCTCACGCCGAGCCGGGGGAGAACTGCAAGGAGGGCGACCTGATCGCCACCATCACCGACCACTACGGCAACACCCTGGAAGAGGTGTCGGCCCCGCAGGACGGCATCGTGCTCTGGGTCCGCCGCATCCGGACCGTGCGCCCCGGCGACGAAGTAGTCATCTTCGGTGCCGTTGAAGGAGAGATCCGGCCGTGACCAGCGAACGAGAGCAGGCAAGGCACATGGACCTGCTGATCGACGGCAAGCAGGTGCCGGCCGCTGACGGCCGCACGTTCACCACAGTCGACCCGTCGAACGGCACGGCCATCACCGAGGTCGCGCTGGCCGGCAAGGCGGACGTGGACCAGGCCGTAGCGGCGGCGCGCGCGGCCTTCACGGCACCCGAATGGGCCGCGATGCGCGCCGCCGACCGGGGCAGACTGCTCTACCGGATCGCCGAGGCGATCCGCGACCAGGGCGAACGGCTGGCCCGCCTGGAGAGCCAGGACGTCGGCAAGCCGCTCAGCCAGGCCCAGCGGGACGTGGAGGCCGCCGCCCGCTACTTCGAGTTCTACGCCGGCGTCGCCGACAAGCTCGGCGGCACGACCATCCCGCTCGGCCCCGGTCTGATCGACTACACCGTCCGTGAGCCGATCGGTGTCTCCGGCCAGATCATCCCGTTCAACTACCCACTGCAGAACACCGCCCGGGGCTCCGCTCCGGCATTGGCCGCAGGCTGCACGGTGGTCCTCAAGCCCTCCCCGGAGGCACCTCTCACCCCGCTGGAGATCGGCAGGATCGCCCTGGAGTGCGGCCTCCCGCCCGGTGTTTTGAACGTCGTCCCCGGCGATGCCGAGACGGGCGCGGCCCTGGCCGGCCACCCCGGCATCGACCAGGTCACCTTCACCGGCTCGGTGCCGACCGGCATCAAGGTCGCCCAGGCCGCCGCCGCCAACGTGGTGCCCTCCGTGACGGAGCTGGGCGGCAAGTCCCCGGTCGTCGTCTTCGCCGACGCCGACTTCGACCTGGCGCTGGCAGCCGTGGCCGCCTCCGCGTTCGGTAACGCCGGGCAGACCTGCTCGGCCGGTACACGGCTGCTGCTCCAGCGCGGCGCCGAGGAGTTCCTGGACAAGCTCGTCGCACACGCTGCCTCCCTGCGCATCGGCCCGGGTCTCACCGACCCGGATGTCGGCCCGCTCGTCGCCGCGCGGCAACGGGACCGAGTCCTTGGCTATCTGGAACTGGCGCGCGAGGAGGGCGCCGTTGCGCGGGCCGGCGGAGGCGCCCCTGCGGACCCTGAGCTGGCCGACGGGTACTACGTCGAACCGACCGTCCTGACCGGACTGGACAACCAGGCCCGTTGCGCTCGTGAGGAGATCTTCGGTCCTGTCCTCACCGTCATCGAATTCGACGACGCGGCCGAGGCCTTGGAGATCGCCAACGACAGTCCCTACGGCCTCGCTTCCTATGTGTGGACCCGCGACATCGACAAGGCCATGCGTCTGGCCGAGGGCATCCGGGCCGGTCAGGTCTTCGTCAACGCCACCGGTGTCGGCACGGGCGTCGAGCTTCCCTTCGGTGGCTACAAGCACAGCGGTTGGGGCCGGGAGAAGGGCATCGAGGGCCTGTCCAGCTACCTGCAGACGAAGAACGTCTGCATCGGATTCCGGAACTGAGCATGAGGTACCGCCTCATCGGAGAGCGGGGCCCGACCGTGTCGGTGGTCGGCGTGGGCGGCAACAACGTCGGCAGCCGCCTCGACAAGGACGGTACGAAGGCCGTCGTCCACGCCGCCCTCGACGCGGGCATCACACTGTTCGACACCGCCGACGTGCACGGCGGACTCGGCAAGGGCGGCGGCCCGCGCGGCGACGGCGAACGCCTCCTCGGCGCCGCCCTCAAGGGCCACCGTGACGACGTCGTCCTCGCCACGAAGGTCGGTACGCAGATGAGTACCGAGGCCGACCTGTACGGCCGGCGCGGCACCGGCCCCTACATCCGGTACGCCGTCGAGGCCTCCCTGCGACTCCTCGGCACCGACCGGATCGACCTGTACCAGTACCACGAGCCCGACGGCGTCACCCCGCTTCAGGAGACGGTCACCGTGCTGGAACAACTCGTGGCCGAGGGCAGGATCCGGTACCTAGGGTGCTCCAACCTTCCGGCCGAGCAGCTCACCGGTGCCTTCGTCTCGAGCCAGGCCCACTATCACCTGCTCGACCGGAAGGCCGAGAACGGCCTGATCCCTGCCTGCCTGCGCCACGGCGTGGGCCTCCTGCCCTACTACCCGCTGGCCAACGGCCTGCTCAGCGGCAAGTACCGGCGTGGCGAGGAACCACCGCCCGGCAGCCGGCTGTCCTGGCGGCAGGGCTGGCTCACCGACGCCGCCCTCGACCGAGCCGAGGCCCTCACCGCGTACGCCGTCGAGCGCGGCCTGACCCTCCTGCAGATCGCCGCGGGCGCGCTGGCCGCGCTCCCCGCAGTCGCCTCCGTGATCTGCGGCGCCATGACTCCCCAGCAGGTAACGGCGAACGCGGCGGCGGCCGGCTGGGTCCCCGACGCGGCCGACCTGGCCGCACTCGACGCGATCGTCGCCCCCGGCGAGCGCATCGTCTGAAGCCCAGCTCCCCGACATCCGCGAATCGAGGCCGCACCCGTGCGAGAGATCGTCACCTTCGATGCCTACGGCACCCTGATCGACTTCCAGCTCGGCCCCACCACCCTGAAAATCCTTGCCGACTCCGGCCGGCTGGACCTGGACAACCTGGACGTCGACGAGTTCCTCGACGACTTCCGCGTCATGCCCACCCGCGGGCTCGGCCTCAAGCGCCGCGTGTGGATCAACCGCTACGGCCGCCCGGGCAGCGCCGACTACCAGCCCTACGACGAACTGCCCGACCTGACGGACCTGCCGAAGCTGCTCGGCTGCCGACCCGCGGCGACACGGCGCCACAGCACCCACGTCGGCGGTGAGGCTGCGGGGACCTGTCCGCAAACCGGTCACGGGGAAGTCGCCACGGGGCCGATTGCGCAGTGATGCTGCCGCCCTTCCACCCATGCCTGAAGTGCTCCGAGAAAGAAGGCCCCTCCCGCCATGACCGCCTCAGTCACCCGCAGCGAACACGACCTGCTCGGCGACCGGGACGTCCCCGCCGACGCGTACTGGGGCATTCACACCCTGCGCGCCACCGAGAACTTCCCCATCACCGGCACTCCGATCTCCGCCCACCCGCATCTGATCGACGCCCTGGCCGCGGTCAAGGAGGCCGCCGCCCTCGCCAACGAGGAACTGGGCCTGTTGGAGCCGCGAAAGGCGAGCGCGATCGTCGAGGCGTGCCGGGAGATCCGCGTCGGCAAGCTGCACGACCAGTTCGTCGTCGACGTGATTCAGGGCGGGGCGGGGACCTCGACGAACATGAATGCCAACGAGGTGATCGCGAACCGGGCGCTGGAGCTCCTGGGCCACGGGAAGGGTCAGTACCGGCACCTGCACCCCAACGAGGACGTCAACCTCGGTCAGTCGACCAACGACGTCTATCCGACCGCCGTCAAGGTCGCGACGGTGTTCGCGGTGCATGAGCTGCTCCGGGCGATGACCGTGCTGCAGGAGGCTTTCGCCCGCAAGGCGGTCGAGTTCCGCGATGTGCTGAAGATGGGCCGTACGCAGTTGCAGGACGCGGTGCCGATGACGCTCGGGCAGGAGTTCTGCGCGTACGCCGTGATGATCGAGGAGGACCGCAGCCGCCTCGCGGAGGCGGTCGAGCTGATCCATGAGATCAACCTCGGCGCCACCGCGATCGGTACGGGCCTCAACGCCCCCGCCGGATACGCCGAGTCGGCCCGCCGTCACCTCTCCGCGATCACCGGTCTGCCGCTGGTCACCGCCGCCAACCTGGTCGAGGCCACCCAGGACTGCGGGGCATTCGTCCAGATGTCCGGGGTGCTGAAGCGGGTCGCGGTCAAGCTGTCGAAGAGATGCAACGACCTGCGCCTGCTGTCCTCCGGGCCGCGTGCGGGCCTCGGCGAGATCAACCCCCCGCCCGTGCAGGCCGGTTCGTCGATCATGCCCGGCAAGGTCAACCCGGTGATACCCGAGGTCGTCAACCAGGTCGCCTTCGAGGTGATCGGCAACGACGTCACCATCACCATGGCCGCCGAAGCCGGACAGCTCCAGCTCAACGCCTTCGAGCCGATCATCCTGCACTCCCTGTCGGAGTCCATCACCCACCTTCGCAACGCCTGCCTGATCCTGGCCGAGCGGTGCGTGTCCGGCATCACCGCCAACACCGAGGCGCTGCGCGCGAGCGTGGAGAACTCCATCGGCCTGGTCACCGCCCTCAACCCGCACATCGGCTACACCACCGCCACCGACATCGCCAAGGAAGCCCTCGCCACCGGCAGGGGCGTCGCCGAACTCGTACTGGAAAGAGGCCTGTTGTCTGCCGAGACGCTCGCGGACCTGCTGCAGCCCGAAACCGTCGCAGGCCGCGGCCAGGTACTGGCCTGAACAGACAGCCCACGCTCGACGACGAAACCACCACTCCTTGGATCGGAACGAACATGAGACTCCAGGACGTCAACGCCGTGATCACCGGTGCATCGAGTGGGATCGGTCAGGCTGTGGCCTCCCATTTCCGCCGGGAGGGGGCGAATCTCCTGCTGACCGGACGGCGGCCCGAGCTGCCCGAAAACCATCCGGAGGACCTCTACCTCCCGGGCGACCTCAACGACGAGGCTTTCGTCTGCGAGCTCGCCGACCGAGCAGCGAACCACCTGGGGGACGTGGGAGTGGCCGTCCTCTGCCATGGACTGCAGGCCTCCAGCCCGCTCGAAGAGATGACCTACGACGCCGCGCGCGACGTGCTCCACGGCAACCTGCTCAGCGCGTTCCTGGTCATGAAACACCTGATGCCGCTGGCTCCCGAGCCGGGAGCGTCGATCGTGTGCGTCAGCTCGCGCCTCGGCATGGTCGGCATGCCGAACCAGACCCTGTACTCCGCAGCCAAGGGCGGCCTCATCGCACTCGCGCGCGGCGCTGCCATGGAATGGGCCTCCCGCAACATCCGCGTCAACGTGGTGGCGCCAGGTCTGACCGCGACGCCGATCATCGAGGCTTCGTTCCAGCGACGTCCGGATCCCGCTGCCTACCGGCGCGTGAGGGAGGACTCCATCCCGCTCCGCCGGCTCGCCACCCCCGAAGAGGTCGCCGACGCGGTCCTCTTCCTCGCCTGCCCCGAGTCGTCATACGTCACCGGCGCCGTGCTTCCCGTGGACGGCGGCTACACGGCGTTCTGAATACGCCTGTCCCCAATACACCGGAAACGTGTCCTGGGAATGCCCTAGGAATCGTTCTCGAGCTGGCTTGTCTTGGCCCGCAGCCATGCCGTCAGTTGGCGGACGCGTCCGTCCTGCTCGGGTGATTGACGGCTGAGGAGGTGGTAGCTGGTGCCGTCGGGGACGAAACCGAAGGGTGCGACGAGTTGCCCTCGTTCCAGGTCGTCGCGGGCAACGGCATACGGGGCGATCGCGACCCCGACGCCGGCCGCGGCAGCCTGGAGGGTCAGGTAGAAGTGCTCCAGGGTCTGCTGGGAGGCGGGCTCTGCTTCCATGCCGGTGATACGCCGCCAGTCGTCCCACGCCCGCGGTCGTGTGCCGGTGTGCAGAAGGACTACCTGCGACACACCGGCTGAGCCGGTCAGGCGGGCCGCGAGATCGGGCCGGCAGACGGGTCCGATCCGCTCTGCGAACAAGCGGGTCCGGCTCGTCGCCTCTTCGGGGAACGGGAAGTCGTC
>Ga0136846_1227744_pt1 | contig 14531 bp, 11 predicted proteins | sample HopSoiMetagenom2_FD_96841 | JGI IMG/M metagenome (GOLD analysis project Ga0136846, IMG submission 96841) | Grasslands soil microbial communities from Hopland, California, USA - 2 Assembly 2016 (version 4) | ecosystem: Environmental > Terrestrial > Soil > Grasslands | place: USA: Hopland...
ACCCTCTACGACATCGGCCCGGCGTCCGACCGCCTGACCTACAACGGCCAGAGCATCGCCAACACCTTCGACTATGCCTGGAACCCGTACTACGGCACCTGGAGCATCCCCTCCGGGCCGACCTCGAAGTCACGTCTGTCTCCGGCGGCCGTCTCCTACACCGCGACCAGCTCGGCCACCGCAGCCAAGCTGGCCCAGCGCACAGTCAACGCGGGGTACGGCGTCTTCCTCACCTACAACCTCACCGAGGCCGACACTTCGTCGTACATGACGGCCTTCACCCAGCAGCTGTACGGCAGCGCCACCGTCTACAAACCCTAGAGCTCGTACTCCCAGCCTTCCTGCCAGTTGAAGGGGGCGACGATCAGCTCTTCCAGGGGTTTCTTGCTGCCGAGCAGGTGCTCGAGCGCCCATCGGTTCGCCGAGTGGGCGACGACCAGCACCACCGCGTCGTCATACCACCGCTTGGCGTCGGCGAGGAACGACCGGGTGAGCTCCACGACGTCGTCGTAGCTCTGCCCGCCCGGAAACGGCGTCCGGATGCGCTCGATCCGCGGATCGAGCGCATCCACCGGCGCGCCGTTCAGCTCGCCGTAGTTGCACTCCCGCAACCGCCAGTCCTGCAGGTGCGGCACCACGAGACCTGCGAGCTCGACGGTCTCCACCGCTCGCAGCAGATCCGAGCTGAACACCACGTCAACGTCTCGCCGGCGCTCTCCCAGCTCCTTGGCCAGTTGCCGACCCATCGCCGACAGCTCGCCGGGTAACCATCCGGTCGCGAACTCCTGCTCGTTGTCCACCGTGATCGAGTGCGTCTCGTAAATCAGCTTCATACCTCACAGTCAATCCTGCTTTGACCTCGTTACCGGCGGGTATATACTCAAGTTACTGACGAGTAAAGCAGAGCGAGGTGACGGCGTGAGCCACTACAAGTCGAATCTGCGGGACATCGAGTTCAACCTGCTCGAGGTGCTGGGCCGGGACGAGGTGCTCGGACAAGGCCCGTACGCGGACATGGACGTCGACACCGCGCGCGAGGTGCTCGCGGAGATCGACCGGCTGGCCAAGCACGAGCTGGCCGAGTCCTTCGCGGAGTCTGACCGCACCCCGCCGGTCTTCGACCCCGAGGCGCACTCGGTGACGATGCCCGAGGCGTTCAAGAAGAGCTACCACGCCTACATGGACGCCGAGTGGTACAAGCTCGAGCTGCCGGCTGAGCTCGGAGGTCAGCCGACGCCGCCGTCGCTGCGCTGGGCCGCCGCCGAACTGGTGCTGGGCGCCAACCCGCCGGTGCACATGTACGCCGCCGGCCCGAACTTCGCGCACGTCCTCTGGCGCAACGGCACCGAGCGGGACCAGAAGATCGCACACCACATGATCGAGCGCGGCTGGGGCGCGACCATGGTGCTGACCGAGCCGGACGCCGGCTCGGACGTCGGCGCCGGCCGCACGAAGGCCATCCTGCAGGAGGACGGCAGCTGGCACCTCGAGGGCGTCAAGCGGTTCATCACCTCGGGCGAGCACGACCTGACCGAGAACATCATCCACCTGGTCCTCGCCCGTCCGCAGGGCGTCGAGGGCGTCGGCGGTCCGGGCACCAAGGGGCTGAGCCTCTTCGTCGTTCCGAAGTACCACTTCGACCTGGAGACCGGCGAGCTGACCGGCGAGCGCAACGGCGCCTTCGTCACGAACGTCGAGAAGAAGATGGGCATCAAGGTGTCCACCACGTGCGAGATCACCTTCGGCGACGGCGTGCCCGCCAAGGGCTGGCTGCTCGGCGAGGTGCACGACGGCATCGCCCAGATGTTCCAGGTGATCGAGTACGCGCGGATGATGGTCGGCACCAAGGCGATCGCCACCCTGTCGACCGGCTACCTGAACGCCCTCGAGTACGCCAAGGAGCGCGTACAGGGCGCCGACATGGTGAACCCGGCGAAGACCGCCCCGCGCGTCACGATCACCCATCACCCGGACGTCCGCCGGTCGCTGATGACGCAGAAGGCGTACGCCGAGGCGCTGCGGGCGCTCGTCCTGTTCACCGCGACGTACCAGGACCGCGCCGAGCAGGCCCGGTACGCCGGGGAGCACGACGAGCTCGCCGAGGGTGTCAACGACCTGCTGCTGCCGCTGGTCAAGGGCTACGGCTCGGAGAAGTCGTGGACGCTGCTCGGCACCGAGTCGCTGCAGACGTTCGGCGGCTCCGGCTTCCTGCAGGACTACCCGATCGAGCAGTACGTGCGGGACGCGAAGATCGACACGCTCTACGAGGGCACGACGGCCATCCAGGGCCAGGACCTGTTCTTCCGCAAGATCATCAAGGACCAGGGCAAGGCGCTCGGTCACCTCGCCGAGCAGGTGCAGGCGTTCATCACCTCCGAGGCGGGCAACGGCCGGCTCAAGGAGGAGCGCGCGCTGCTCGCGAAGGGCCTCGAGGACACCCAGAAGATCCTGGGCATCATGGGCCAGGCCCTGATGGCCAGCAACCCGCAGGCCGAGAACGGCGACCCGCGCAACGTCTACAAGGTCGGCCTGAACACCTCGCGGCTGCTGTTCGTCCTCGGTGACGTGGTCTGCTCGTGGCTGATGCTCCGCCAGGCCGAGGTCGCGCTGAACCGGCTCGGCGGCGAACTGTCCCAGGCTGACCAGGACTTCTACGCCGGCAAGGTGGCCGCGGCCCAGTGGTTCGTCCGGAGCACGATGCCGTCGGTCCGGGCCGAGCGGGTCAAGGCCGAGCTGACCGACCTCGACGTGATGGACCTCCCCGAGTCCGCCTTCTGAAGACGGTGCCCATCGGCTCCACCGGTTCCATCGGGTCCACGAACACCTCCGGCTCGGGCGCTTGCGCGGCCCGAGCCGGAGGCTCCGACCGGGGCAGATCGATCTGCCCCGGGTTGCCCCTCGATCTGCCCTGTTGCGACATGGGGTGCCTGTAGCAACGTTTCTGCCCTGCAACACCGTGACCCTGGCTTGGCTTCCCCTGTCCGAGCCAGGGTCGCGCCAATTCCGGGCGTGGAACCAGCAGCCGGGACGGTGCGTCCGTGTGATCGTGTCCACGTCGGTTCGTCGTACGCTGTCCGCGATGTCCGTCCGTTTCGTTGCCGCCCTGCTCGCCGCTCTGGCGTTCCTGCCGGCGCTCCCTGCGCAGGCCGACACCCCCGAACTACCGGACCGCATCGCCACCGCCTGGCGCATCGACCACGTCGCGGTCGACGACCGGCTCCGCGCCACGGTGCCCGCGGCCGAGCTCGAGCGGATCCGTAGCGCGATCCGCGGCGTCGACTTTCCCGTGTACGTCGCACTGGTCCCTCAGACGCCGTACACCCGCAAGAGCAGTTACGACCTCCCGACGCTGCTGCACGCGCGGATCGGCGAGCCCGGGCTCTACGTGGTCTCCGTTGTCAACGACAACTACTGGTCGGACATCGCACAGCTCTACCGCGTGGCCGGTCTCAAAGGTCGCGAACTGTCCAGCGTTCGGGCCGACGACAAGCGGGACGTCGATGTCGTCGACGACCGACCGGCTCCGCAGGTCGTCCGGACGATCCAGCAGGCCGCGACGGCGTACGACGGTCGTCCGCTGCCCCCGGTCGCGGCCGGAGATCTGGAGCCGGACCACGGCCACGGTGGCAGGTCGGTGACCGACGACGAGGACCTGTCGGCGTACATCGGCATGGGAGCGGGCGCGGTGCTCGGGTTCGCGCTGACGCTGGTGATCGGGCTGCGGCGGCGTACTCGACCGGCCAAGCGGACGAAGCCGACCAAACGGCCCCGGCCCGACGAACCGCCGGTTGAGGTCTGGGAGGTCCAGCTCAAGGCGGACGACAAGATCAAGCAGGCCGAGCGGGCGCTCGCCCGGCTCGACAAGCGCAGCAACAAATCGCGACAGCAACTGGACCAGCGAGACGACGCGTACCGCCGGCTGGATGCTGCCCGGACGCTTCGCGAGGAGCAGCCGGACGATCTCCTCGCGATGGTCGGTGCGCTCGTCCTGGCCCGGCAGGCGGAACGGGCTGCAAATGGAGCCGCCGTTCAGTCGCCGTGCTTCTTCGATCCGACGCATCGGCCCGGGACCACCGCGGTCGACTGGTCGGACGAGGTCGAGGTGCCCGCGTGCCCGCAGTGTGCAAGCGTCGTACGGCGCGGCCGGACGCCGCGCGGCCTGCAGGTGTGGAGCACGTCCGGCCTGTTCGGCCACGAGCGTTCACAGGTGCCGTACTGGACGTTGGATCCGGAGGACAACCCGATGGTCGCGACCGGTTTCGGTGCGCTGTCCGACGACCTGCCGGAACGGATCGCCGGTAGGGAGGTCCGATGAAGCGGCTCATCGCATTGCTCGTGACAACAATCTTCGCGCTGACCGGGACCGCCTGGGCTGCTACGCCGGCGGATCCGCGGATCGCCGCGGCCACAGCGGCCTGGGCGAAGCAGCGGCTGTACGTCGACCCGGACTTCAGCTCTGTTGCCGACAGCAATGAGATCGCGCGAGTCATCGCCGGCTCGAAGGTGCCGGTCTACGTTGCCGTCATACCGACCGGGGAATGGTTTCCCGAGCGTGGCGACGAGGCGTTGCTGGCCGGCCGGCTCGCGGTCGCGAACGGCAAGCCGGGCGTGTACGTCGTGATGGACGGCTACTCGACCTTCGGCGTGGCGCACGAGTTCGCGGCGTACGCGCCGGACAGCAACTGGCCGGCCAAGGAGGAGCCACTGAGTGGTCAGCTGGCCGAATACCTCGCCGAGGTGAAGGTGGACGACCGCTATCCGGCCGAGGCGGCGCGCACCACGCCGTACCCGGAGCGGCCGGAGTCGTCGTACCCGGAGGAGCGGTTCACGGTGGGCAAGGCCATCGGTAACGGCCTCGGCGGTGGCGCACTCGGGCTCATCGGTGGCGGCATCCTCGGCGGCATCGTGCTGGGCGTGGCGGCGATGGTCGCCCGACGACGGGAAGGACGCGCGTGAAGGTCCGGATTTTCCTCACCTGCCTGCTCGCGACAGTGGCCGCGCTGGTCGCGGTTCCCGCACAGGCGCGGACGCCGGCCGATCGTGCGCGGGAGATCGCAACGGCGCTGACCGAGGATCCGTTGTACGTCGATCCGGCGTACAGTTCGGCGCTGCCGGCGAACCTGCGCGCCGACGTCCGGACGAAGGCGAAAGCCCTCGGGTACCCGGTGTACTCGATCATCCTGCCGCTGACGCCCAGCGACGAGTTCCAGGGCCAGGAGAGCAACGCGCTCACGCTGGTGATGGACGCTCTCCGGAAGCCCGGGTTGTACGTCGTGGTCGATGGCGGCGGCCGGTTCCCCTGGTACGAGACCCGGGATCTGCCGCAGGTCAGCGAGGAGAAGCTCGACGCGTCCCGCGAGCGCGCGCTGGACGACACCGGGTACGACGCGGGACCGACCGAGGTGCTGGCCCGGATGTACGAACTGCTGGCGGCGCCGGGGATCCCGCAGACCACACCGAAGGCGACTTCAGGGTCGTCCGACTCCTCCGACTCGGATTCCGGTGGGTCGACCGGCTGGATCGTCGTACTCGCGATCGTCGGCGGTCTTGTCCTGCTCGTGGGCCTCGGCCTCGTGATCGGCCTGCGGCGACGCGGGTCGGGCCCGGGGCGGCGGGAGAAGACGTTCCGCATTCCACCGCACGTGGCCGCAACTGTCGCTGCCGAGCGGCGTCGCCGCCTGACTCAGGAGACGACTGCGGAGCTCACCACCCTCGGCTCGCAACTCGCGGCTCTCCCCACCACCGAGGGTCCGGGCCTCCGCCATCAGCAAGCCGCGCTCGACAACCACGCGGCAGCTTGGAAGGTCCTCGACGACCTCGGTCGCCGGCACTCGTCGGCCGACCTCGTGAACCTGGTCGGCGCGATGGTCCTGCTGGACAAGGCCCGGCGCGAGTACGACGCAGCCGTGGCAATCGCAGCCGGGCGTACGACGGACGCCGTACCGGACCTGTGCGCGTTCAACCCGCTGCACGGCCGCTCGACCGGCAAGCGCACCCAGGTGGATGCCAACGGCACCACGCTGACGCTCCCCCTGTGCGACGACTGCCGTCGAGCACTGAAACGCGGCACCGCCCCCGCCTCGCTCCCCGGCGACGACGGCCCGTACTGGTACGACGACACCCTCTGGGCCCGGACCTTCTACGGGACCACCGGCGACGACCTCGCCGCGGCAGTCTCCCGAGGCGAACTGCACAGGTGATCGCCCAGGCTGCCCCTGAGAGGCAGTCAGGGGCAGTGCGGGGGATCTGCCGGATCCTGGTGGCGTACTCCGGGACCTACGGTCGATTCGACAACGTGGGTGGGCCGGAGAAGAGGCGGACGATGGCGGAGAACAAGCAACTCGGGGCGATCCTGCTGGTGGCGGCGGCCGGGTTGGCGTTCTGGCAGTTCGGGGACAAGGACTCCGACAGCACGCAGACGATCGACGACAAGATCACGACGGTCCAGCTGGCCGGTGACCGCTCCGACGTCACCATCACGGTGTCCGACGACGACCGGACCACCGTGCAGGAGCAGCGCCGGTACTGGCTGTGGAAGCACGGCGACGCGTACTCCGTCGACAACGGCGTACTCAAGCTCGACGGCGACTGCGGCTGGCAGTGCAGCGCCGACTTCGAGATCACCGTCCCCCGCGGCACCAAGGTCATCGGTGAGAACGGCAGTGGCGACCTGTCCGTCGACGGCGTTGCCGGCGTCGACGCCAAGTCCCGGTCCGGCAAGGTCGAGCTTCGCGATGTCGAGGGCGACGTCAAGCTGGACGTGACCTCCGGCGACGTCTCGGCCACCGACCTGACCGGCCGGTTCGACGTCAAGGCCAACTCCGGCGACATCGAAGCGCAAGGCCTCAAGGGCGGGCCGGTCTCGGTCGAGACCACGTCGGGCGACATGGAACTGTCCGTCGCCGACTCCACCGACATCCGCGCCAAGGGCACCAGCGGCGACATCGAGATCTCCGCACCCGGCGGCGACTACAAGGTCACCGCTGACACCCGTCACGGCGAGGTCGAGAACCAGCTCGGCAACAACACCGACGCCGCGCACACCGTCAACGCGACCACCACCTCAGGCGACATAGAACTACGCAGCAACTAGGGTGCGCTCCCAATCTCACGCTGCGTGGCGCACAGTAGGCCCGGCATGGGAGCCCCGAGTCACTCTCAGTGGTCAACCCGTACGAAAGCAGCCGAGCGGGAGGGGCTCCATCGCCCAACCGAACTCGGCTGCTCGTGGATCGCCGGGTGACCGAGCGGGCTGGTACGCCGCCGACTCGGACCGGGCGGTCATTCCGAGATGTCGCGGTGGTGTTCCTCGACGACGCGGTATTCCTCTTCCACGGCCGGGTCGATGGCGTCGGTGTCGACGCGCCGGCGGCGGTTGGTGATGTAGAAGGAGAGCAGAATGCCGGCGAGTCCGGCGAGCAGCAGGATGTAGCCGACCACTTGCAGGTTGACGGCGTCCCACGAGTCCTGGACGGCGAACGCCAGCACGCCGCCGACAACCATCAGAAAGATCCCCACACCGATGCTCATCCGAGCCTCCCAGTGAGTCGTCCTACACCTTCGACGCTACCCCGTTCCAACGCCGCGATCCATCGCCAACCGATGTCTCTTGCACAGTCTGTCACCCCCACCTCTGTACCCGCGGGTGAAACACCCACCCTCTGCGCGGTTGTCACCGGACGTCTCATACCGAAACTGCCCTTCTCCGCCGGCGGTGAAACCACTACGCCGAGCTGCCGGACAGGACCAGTTGCAGGTGGGTGGGGCCGTCGGGGGTGATCTGGACGGGCACGCCCCAGTCCTGGCGGTGCATGTGGCAGGCGGGGAACTCGACCTCGGCCGAGTCGTCGCAGGAAGCTGCCTGGACGGCCACGTGCAGCACGCCGGAGCCGGCGTGGGGATCGAACACCAGGCGGCGGGTGAGGTCCGTCGAGTCGCCGGCGCCTTCCCGGAGGAGACTGTCCGGGGTAGCGGAGACCACCAGGCGAGTGGACGGACCGTAGCGGTCGTCGAGTTTCTGTCCCGGTGGCGGGGTGAAGACGACCTCGAGGGTGACCTCTCCAGGGGCGACGTCCATGGGCGGGCGTTGGGTCTGGGTGCTGAACTCGTCTGCCACCGCCGACGCACCCAGCGGGACACGGGTCAACCGGTGCGCGGCCGACTCGACGACCAGCAGATCGTTGCCCACGACAACAGCGCCACTCGGCTCGGCGAGACCGGTAGCCATGGTCTCGACGAGCTCGGTCTGCGGGTCATAACGACGTACGGCGCCGTTGTAGGTGTCGGCGATCGCGATCGACCCGTCGGGGAGGACGGTCACACCGAGCGGGTGCTGCAGCAGCGCCTCGCCCGCCTTGCCGTCGCGGAGCCCGAAATCGAACAGACCGGTGCCGACGGCGGTGTGTACCTCGGTGTCGATCCAGCGCAGTGCGGAGATCTCGGAGTCGGCGAGCCACAGGCGGCCGCCGTCTGCCGCCAGCCCGCTGGTTTGCGCGAACCAGGCATCGGCAAGCGGGCCGTCCTTCAACCCTTCGTTGGTCGTACCCGCGGCAACCTCGGTCACACCAGTGAAGGGATCGAAGGTCCACAGTTGATGTACGCCGGCCATCGCGATCCAGATTCTGTCCTGCCACCAGGCGACATCCCACGGCGAGCTCAACACCTCAGTGCCGTCGCCGTCCATCCACTGCTTGCCGGTCCCGACCAGGGTCGTCACCTGACCGCTGGCTAGAGCGATCCCGCGCAGGGCGTGATTGACCGTGTCCGCAACGATCACGTCGTACCCGAGCCGGCCGGCAACTTCGGACGGCAGCACTACGAGTCCGTTGGGCTCGGAGAAGCGAGCCTCCGCAGCCGGACCGTCGGTGAAACCACGCTCTCCCGTCCCGATCCGGCGTACGACGGTGGTCGCGTCCGCGGCGAGCTCGACGATGCTGTGGTTGCCGGCGTCCGCCACCAGGAATCCGTTGTCCAGAGCAACAACCTTCGCGGGGAACCGGAGGTCGGTCGGCTCTGCAGCGGGTGCGACGTACGGCGACTTGCCCCGCGTCAGCGTACCGGCGATCTCGTGTTCGGCAACCAGCTCGGCCAGCAGAGCGTTGAGCGCGTGCGCGTGACCCTCTCCTGAGTACTGCGCGACGATGTAGCCGTTCGGGTCCACCAGTACGAGCGTCGGCCAGGCGCGGGCTGTGTAGTTCTGCCAGGTGATCAGCTCCGGATCGTCCAGCACCGGATGCCCGACCTCGTACCGCTCCACGGCCGCCCGGACCGCCGCCGCCTCGCCCTCATGCGCGAACTTCGGCGAGTGCACCCCCACGATCACCAGCGCGTCGCCGTACTTCTCCTCCAAGGGCCGCAACTCGTCCAGCACGTGCAGACAGTTGATACAGCAGAAGGCCCAGAAGTCGAGCAGCAGGAACCGCCCGCGGAAGTCGCTCAGCGACAACTCCTGCCCGCCCGTGTTCAACCACCCACGACCCCGCAACTCCGGCGCACGCACATGCATGCCCCCATTGTCCGCCGCGACTCAACACCACCCGTCACCAGCCCAGCCTGCGACCCGAACCCGGACCAGCACGCTGGCGTTGAACCCTGGTCAGCGCGGGAGGATGAGGGTGTCGGTCAGCATCTTCGCGGCTTTGCGCAGAGTGGCGGGGGACGACGAGAGCTCGGTCGCGAGGCCGTGCGGGGTGAGCGACTCGCCGGGGCCTACCAGGCGGTGGCGGTGGGCCAGGAGCCAGACGATGGCTCTGGGCCAGGTGGAGAGGCGGGCCTTGGCGAGGAGGTCCGGAGCGTCGCGGACCAGGCGCTCGGCGATGTCGAAGGCGTCCGGGGCGTAGGCTGTGCCGAGGGTTTCGCCGGCCATCAGCCAGGCATGCGGGGCGAGAACCGAGAGAGTCGCGGCCTGGGAGTTGTCGAGCCCGTGCAGGTCCGGCTGCGGCGGTGACCCCAGGCCGGCCAGCGCACGGTAAGCGTCTTCCAGGTCGTTGGTGGTGTCGTCCAGGAAGACGCGCGCACCAGGCCTGGAACCGACCGGATCGATGATCGCGGCGGCTTCCAGCGCCGGTGTCCACACGTCCACCGCCTCGACGGCCTCGTCGACCGCGTCCAGCGGCAGCTGCGTCCGCTCCCCGGCGAACTCCAGCCAGGACTTCGCGACCACCGGCACCGCGTCGAAGTAGGTGCTGTCGGCAAGCACCTTGCGCGGCAGCCAATGGGCCAGGAAGAGTTCGACGAGTACGGCGCTGACACGCAACGGACCGCCGACCGTGTGATCCACCGCGTGGTCGATCCACAACCGCACGATGTCGGCGGTGTCGTCCGGCAACCCGATGGCGTGCTGCGACGCGAGGAACTCCGCGACCAACTGCTCGCGCCGGTGTGGTGACAGCAACGGACGAACCGGCGGGCGGATGGGCCGCTCCGGCAACTGCGTCAGCCGATTCACCAGCAGACCGGAGAAGAACTCGAAGTCCTCGCTCACCGGCGGATCGTCGTGGTCGTTGGTCTCCCCCAGCGCCTGGAGGATGATCCCGGCCGCAACCGGTGGCCGCACGGTCCGGATGGTCACCCGCCCGCCGCGCTGGTACGCCTCCAGGACCCGGTCCACCGGCGGTCCGACGAACACGTCCTTCGCGATCGCGCCGAGGTTGTTGTCGATGAACACCACCACGGTGTGCGGATGGTGCTCGTCGTCATAGTCGAGCACGACGCTGAGCCCGTCGCCGGTGATGTCCTCGGAGACGATCGCGCTCGTCAACCGGAACCCGGCGATCCGCGTCACCCATTCCGGCACCGGGCCCTGGGTCCGCAACCGGGACACGTGACCGCGCTGCAACGGCAACCGGCCGGCCGGCCCGACCGTCCGGGCCAGACTGGTCAGCAGGACGAAGGAATCCAGGTCGCGTCGCTCGCCCAGGACGCGGGCGGCGTCGGCCCAGAAGAACCGCTCCACCTCGCCGATCTCGTCCGGGCGACCGGCCGGCCACAGCTGGTCGGCGAGCATCGCCGCCGACCGCGCGACCGAGGCCTCGGCGATCACCGGACTCAACGCCGGAGGCGCCGCGGCGAGATCCAGGGTCAGTGTCTCGAGCAACGTCTCCAGTACGGCGACGCTCGGCGTGATGTCGAGATCGACACCTGCCGTCGGCGCCTGCGGCACGCCGGGACCGGATCCGACCAGCCGCAGGTGGCTGGGCCGTCCATCCCGGCCGCGGGAAGATTTGTTGCTCACGTCCGTGAGGTTACCTCCACCGCATAGTCGACCGCAGGCGCCTGCGCGAGTCCTGTGGACAAGTGTGCTTTGGCCGGGCCTCCGGCGCCGGCGGGGTCTTGGGGCCTTGATTCCCGGCCTTCCCTCGTCGCTCCGGTCGCTTCGCTCCCTTCGCTCCTCAGTCCAGGCCGGGAGGCCCCATGACCAAAAAGTGGCTGCTGTCAGCCCTTGAGGGCGCCCGCCATCAGGCCACCGATGAACCAGCGGCCCAGGACGATGTAGACGATCAGCGTCGGGAGCGACGTGATCAGCGCGCCCGCCATGCTGGCGGCGTAATCGACCTTCTGCCCGCCGGCCAGCGCGGCCAGACCCAGTGTCACCGGTCCGTTCTGCTGCGTGGTGAGGAACAGCGCGAAGAGGAAGTCGTTCCAGACCGAGGTGAACTGCCAGATCAGCGTCACCACGAACCCGGAAATCGAGATCGGCAGGATGATCCGGCTGTAGGTCTGGACCAGCCCGGCGCCGTCGACCCGGGCCGACTCGATGATCTCGTTCGGAACGATCGTGGCGTAGTAGTTCCGGAAGATCAGCGTGCAGATCGGAATGCCGTAGATGCAGTGCGCGATGATCAGCGTCGGGATCCCCCGGGTGATGTCCAGGTTGGTGAACGTGACCCGCAGCGGCAGCATCACCGCCTGGTAGGGGATGAACATCCCGAACAGGATGAACGCGAACACCAGGTTCGCGCCCGGGAACCGCCAACGGGCCAGCACGAACCCGTTGACGGACCCGATCATCGACGAGATGATCGCGGCCGGAATCGCCAGCGACAGCGACCGGACCATGTAGGGCGCCAGCACGTCCCAGGCCTTGCGCCACGGTTCCACCGTCCAGATCTGCGGCAGGTTCCACTGCGCGGCGGCGGTGGTGTCGCTGGACGTCTTGAAGCTGCCGACCACCACGACGTACACCGGGATGAGCACGAACAGCAGGAACAGCAGCAGCAGGAGGTACTTGACGGACCGGCTCAGCCGGGTCGTCCCATCGGAACCGGCCCGCGGCTTGTGACGGATCGCGGCAGCGGTGGTTCCGGTGGCGGCATCGACGGCGGTCATTCGTTGGTCTCCTGCCGGACGGTGTAGGCGACGTACGGGATGACGAGTACGGCGACGACCGCGAGCATCACGATCGCGATCGCGGCCGCCTTGGCCTGGTCGCCGCGGAGCAACGTGTTCCACATCAGGATCGAGGGCACCTCGGTGCGGAACTGGTTCGGCCCGGTGATCGCGTAGATCAGGTCGAACAGTTTCAGCGACATGTGGCCGAGGATGATCAGCGCCGACAACGCGATCGGCGACAGCTGCGGGAACAGCACGTGCCGGTACAGCTTGAACTCCGAGGCACCGTCGACCCGTGCCGCCTCGCGCAGCTCCGGCGGGATGCCCCGGAAACCGGCCAGGAAGAGCGCCATGATGTACCCGGACAGCTGCCAGACCGCCGGCAGGGCGATGGCCCCCATCGTCGTCCATCGGCTCCCGGCGGTCCACCACGGGTTCTCCAGGAAATGCAGCTGGAGAATCTCGAACAACCGGTTCAGCCCGCGGGCGTCGTCACCCTGGGACGGGTTCAGCAACCAGCCCCAGACGACACCCGAGGCGATCATCGAGATCGCCATCGGGAACAGGAAGATCGACCGGAACACGCCCTCGCCGGTGACCCCCTTCTCCAGCAGCAGCGCCCAGATCAGGCCGAAGATCAGCGTGCCCACGATGAACAGCACCGTGAGCACGCCGAGGTTCTTCAGCGAGTTGAGGAACCGGTCCTCGTGGAACAGGTTCGAGTAGTTCTCGAAGCCGACGTAGTCGACCGTGCCGCCTCTACGCGCGGTGTGCAGATCGGTTAGTGACGTGTTGAACGTCCAGGCGATCAGCCCGTACACGAAGTACCCGAGCAGCAGCACGGTCGGCAGCAGCACCAGGGCACCGGGTCCCCAGGTGCGGATTCTTCCGTGCATGTTCAGCCCTCCACCACGACACTGTGCCGGTCACCGGTCCCCAACTCGCGCCGCATCAGCTCGTCTTCATCGCTTGGCCGAGCGCCTGCTGCAGCTTGGCGACGTCCTGGCTACCGCTGAACTGACTGATCGCGGACAGGATGTCGTTGTTCTGGCCCAGCGTGCACGCGGCACCGTGGGCGCAGGACGGGACGATCTTGTCCTTCTTCCAGTCGGCCATCGCGCTCTGCTGGTACTTCGGGTAGTCGGCCGGGTTGGCGTCCGACCGGGCCGGGATCGAGCCCTTCTTGGTGTTGAACGCCTTCTGGCCGTCGGCCGAACCGACGACCTTCAGCCAGCACTTCGCACCGTCGGGGTTCTGACCGTTGGTCGGCAGCGTGAACGAGTCCGCCAGGAACTGGAAGTTGCCCGCGGTACCCGGAGCCGGCCAGTAGGTGTAGGCCGTGTCCGGGATCTTGTCGGCCAGCTGCTGCGCGGCGACCCAGTCACCCATCAGCGTGTAACCGGCCTGGCCCTTGTTCACGTAGCCCAGCGCGTCCGGCCAGTCGATCGCCTCGCGGTCGGCGTTGGTGTAGCTCAGCAGCGTCTTGTACTTGTTCAGCGCCGCCGTCACGTCGCCACCGGCCCAGTCGGTCTTACCGTCCCACAGACCCTTGAACTTGTCCGGACCGAGTTCGGCCAGCAGTACGGCCTCGACCAGCATCTCCTGGGCGAAGCCCTTGGAGATCGCCAGCGGCGCCTTCACGCCCGCGGCCTTCAGCTTGTTCAGGTCGGCGATCCAGGCGTCCACGTTGGCCGGGGCCGTCGCCGCGTCGATGTTCGCCTTCTTCAGCACCGTCGGGTTGGCCCACACCACGTTCGCCCGGTGGACGTTGGCCGGGATCGAGTAGATCTTGCCGTCGACGGTCAGGTTGTCGATCAGGTTCTGCGGGAAGGCCTTGTCCAGCCCGAAGTCCTTGTACAACTGAGTGACGTCGTCGACCTGGCCCGCGTTGATGTAGTCCTTCAGCTCCGCACCGGCGTGCGCCTGGAACGTGGCCGGCGGCTTGCCCGCCTGCAGGTCGTTGGCCAGCACCTGCTTGGCGTTCGAGCCGGCACCACCGGCGACCGCCGAGTTGACGAACTTGAAGTCCTTGCATTCGGTGCCGAACACCGAGACCAGACCGTCCAGACCGGCCTTCTCACCACCGTCGGCCCACCAGGTGAAGACAGTGACATCCTTGCTTGCCGCAGTGTTACCGCCGCTGCTGCTGTTGTTGTCGCTGTTCCCGCAGGCGCTCACCGCGAGAAGACCCGCCGCACCCA
>Ga0136846_1215152_pt1 | contig 14530 bp, 12 predicted proteins | sample HopSoiMetagenom2_FD_96841 | JGI IMG/M metagenome (GOLD analysis project Ga0136846, IMG submission 96841) | Grasslands soil microbial communities from Hopland, California, USA - 2 Assembly 2016 (version 4) | ecosystem: Environmental > Terrestrial > Soil > Grasslands | place: USA: Hopland...
GTGGCGTCCGGGCGATCGCCTACGAGACCGTCCAGACGCACGACGGGAAGCTCCCCCTGCTGGCGCCGATGTCGGAGATCGCGGGCCGGATGGCGCCCCAGGAAGGTGCGAAGTACCTCGAGCGGCCGTCCGGCGGTCGCGGCGTCCTGATGGGTGGCGCGAGCGGCGTTCGCCCGGCGCTGGTGGTGGTCCTCGGCGGCGGCATGGCTGGGTGGAACGCCGCGGAGATCGCGGCGGGGCGGCAGGCCGAGGTCGTCGGCGTGGACAAGACCGTGGACCGGCTTCGCGAGATCGCCCGGATCTGGCGCGGCCGGATCCAGACGGTGATGTCGTCGCGTCTCGCCGTCGAGCGGCTCGTCCTTGACGCCGATCTCGTGATCGGCGCGGTGCTCGTGCCCGGCGCAAAGGCGCCGCACCTCGTGACCGCCGACATGGTCACGCAGATGCGGCCGGGCGCCGTGATGGTCGACATCTCGATCGATCAGGGTGGCTGCTTCGAGACCTCGCACGTCACGACCCACGCGGAGCCGACCTACATCGTCGACGGCGTCGTCCACTACGCCGTCGGCAATATGCCCGGCGCCGTGCCCCGCACGTCGACGTACGCGCTGACGAACGTCACGCTGCCGTACCTCCTCGCGCTCGCGACCGACGGGGCCGAGCGGGCGACGGCGGACGATCCGGCGCTCGCGCTCGGCGTCAACACCTGGGACGGGAAGCTCACGAACCAGGGCGTCGCCGAGGCCACCGGCATCGCGTTCAGCGCGTTCGGCGGTTAGCCGGACTGCTCGCTCTCGGGCTCGGTGTCGTGGTCACGCGCGCGACGCCGCCCGCTGATCCGTCGCAGGAACCCCACGGCGTGCAGCTCGAGCACGACCAAGATGATGCCGGCGAGCGCCGCGCCGGACAGATAGAACCCCGCGCCGACGAGGCAGCCGACCGCCGCGGACGCCCACAGGGCCGCCGCCGTCGTGAGTCCTTTCACGCCGCCGGACGCGCGGAAGATGAGCCCGCCGCCGAGGAAGCCGACGCCCGCGACCACCCCCTGGATCACGCGGTCCCCGGAATCCGGAAAGAGCTCGACGCCGAGCGCGACGAACGCCGCCGACCCGAGCGCGACGAGCGAGAACGTGCGGTCGCCGGCGTCCTTGCCGCGAAGCGCGCGGTCCAGTCCGAGAAGGTATCCGAGGAACGCAGCCAGCGCGATCCTGCCGATCACCGCCAGCTGCACCTGAAGATCCATCAGGCCGCAGCCTAGTCCACCCTCGCGCCGCGCCGATCCGTGCGCCGCGCGCACGCACGCGGTAGCGTTCCGCGCCATGACGACCATCGAAGACCTACTCCAGAAAGAGGACGCGGCCTGGTCTGCGTTCGTCGACGCGTTCAGCAAGGTGCCGGAGGATCGGCGGTCGGACGAGGGCGTCGTGCCGGGCTGGTCGGTGCACGATCTGGTCTGGCATTGCGGGTTCTGGGCCGGTTACGTCGCGGACGTCCTGCGCAAGATCGGCCGCGGCGAGCCGACCGAGGAGTCGCAGGACTGGGACGCGTTCAACACGATCGTCGTCCAAGACGGGCGTGGCATGAGCTGGGACGAGGTCATCGTTCGATCGGAGCAGAACCGTGTCGCCTGCCGGGAGGCGCTCCAGGCGCTTCCCGCGCTCACCGACGAAGCGGTCGAGGAGTTCACCGGCGAGACGTTCGAGCACTACGAGGAGCACGCGGCCGAGATCCTCGCGTTCGTCGGCGCCTGAACGTGCTGCTGCGGTGTCCCCGCGGCCGCAGCCTGTGTGACCTCAGTCGAGCACGTCGACGTCGTCACCAACCGCGATCGTGCCCGGCCGCTCGATGTCGCCGTACACGCCGAGGAGCAGCTCGTCGCCCACCCGCCGGTGCGTCGCTAGGGCGTCGAGCACCGGCGCGTTCTGCTCGCCCGTGTCCGGGTCGAGGGTCGTCATGACGCACCGGTTCATCCGGGCGCCGACGCGCACGACCGCCTCACCGAAGCGCACGCGTCGTCCCTGCCAGGCGTCCTCCTCGTAGGCGCCGACCCCCTCGACCTCGATCAGCATGCGGAAGCGCCGCGGATCGAGATCGTCGCGGCCCATGCGCTTGCCGACGTCGGCGACGGACGCTAGGGAGACGATCGAGGCCCGGTGGAGACCGCCGGCGTACTCCGGTTCGACCACGCGAGCGAACACGAGCGTGTCGTCTTGCGCGTGTTCGCGGATCGCCTCGGTGAACGGCCCGTCGAGGACGCGCGCCGGGATCGCGCGATCGAACAGGCCGACCGACAGCGCCGCTCCCACGTCTGCCGCGTTGCCTTCGACGACGGAGCCGTCGGGGAACGTCAGGGTGAGCCGTTCGGCCGCCGCGTCGTACACCGGCCTGATCGGCATCAACGCTGCCTTCGAGATCCCGGACAGCCGCGTGCCGTCGCGTCGAGCGCAGAGGAACCGCCGGTCGCCGACGCAGCCGAACGCCGAGAGCTCGATCCGATCCGGCCTGGACAACGTCATCGACTTGACGGGTGTCGTGGTGAACCCGGCGACGGTGCTCATCAGTCGCTGGTCTCCACGGCGCGCGGCATGGCGCCCGATGGAACACCGGCGCCATACGGGGCGTCAACTCGGTCGCCTATCCTTCGGGGCACCATGCCGGTGCCCGAGCACCTCGCCAACCGCGACGTCGACAGCTCGATCCTTGAGCCCGTCGTCGACGCGCCTGCGCGCGCGCGGGTCGTGATCGTCGGCGGAGGGATCATCGGATCGTCGATCGCGTACCACCTGACGAAGCTCGGCGTCACCGACGTGGTGGTACTGGACCGGGTGCGGCTGACCGCCGGCACGACGTGGCACGCGGCCGGTCTCGTTTCGCAGGTGCGAGGAACACACGCGCTGACCGAGCTCTCGCGCATCAACGTCGACACGTACGCGACGCTTCCGAACGAGACCGGCGTCGACACGGGCTTCCGACGCGTCGGGTCGCTCAGCGTCGCGCGGACCGCCGGCCGCATGCAGGAGCTTCTCGCCGGCGCCGACATGCATCGCGAGTTCGGCGTCGAGTGCCGTGTGCTCGAACCCAAGCAGGTGCTCGAGTGGTGGCCGCTCGCCAAGGTGGACGACCTCGTCGGGGCGACCGTCACGCCGGGCGACGCGACGGTCAACCCGGGCGAGGCGGCGCTGTCGCTCGCCAAGGGCGCGCACGATCGCGGCGCCGTCTTCGCGTTCGGCGTGACCGTCACGGGGTTCCGCGTGCAGGGCGGCGCGGTGACCGGTGTCGAAACCGACAAAGGCGTGGTCGACGCCGAGACCGTCGTGCTCGCTGGCGGACTATGGACATCGGAGCTCGCGCGGCTCGCCGGAACCTCGGTGGCGCTGTATCCCGCAGAGCACGTGTGGGTGATGACCGACGCGGTGCCCGGCGCCGAAGAGCGGGTCCCGTTCCTGCGCGACCTGGACGGCTATTTCTACGTCCGGCACCACGCCGGGCGTCTCGTGGTCGGGGCGTTCGAGCCGAAGGGCAAGCCCAGGGCGCCGAGGGAGATCCCCACGAGCGGGTTCGTCGAGTTCGGCGAGGACTGGGAGCACCTCGCGCCGGTGCTCGCCGCCGCTCGCGAACGGTTGCCGGTGCTGCACACCGTGGGGTTCCAGCACTACCTGCGCGCGCCCGAGAGCTTCTCGCCCGACGCGAACCTGCATCTCGGCGAAACCCCGGAGGTGAGGGGGTTGTTCGTCGCGGCGGGGCTCAACTCGCAGGGCATCATCTACGGCCCGGGGGTCGGCAAGGCCCTCGCCGAGTGGATCGTCGAGGGCCATCCGACCATGGATCTGACCGAGGTCGACATCGCGCGAACGGGGCGGTGGGCGAACAACCGCGCCTGGCTCCACGAGAAGACGCACGAAACGCTCGGGCGCCTCTACGCGATGCACTGGCCGTCGTTGCAGCCGGACGTCGGGCGCGGCGTGCGGCGCACGCCGTTCCTCTCACAACTCAAAGATGCGGGCGGCGCGATCGGCGAGGCCGCCGGCTGGGAACGAGCCGGATGGTTCGAGCCCGGCGCGGTGCAGGAGCCGTTGTGGATCTACGACTTCGACCGCCCGTCCTGGTTCCGCCACGTCGGCGAGGAGATGCGCGCGGCGCGGACGGGCGTCGCGCTGTTCGACCTCTCGACGTACGCGAAGTTCCTCGTCCAGGGGCCGGAGGCGGCGGCTGGCCTGCAACGACTGTGCACCTCGGACGTCGACGTCGCGGTCGGGCGCGTCGTCTACACGCTCCTGTGCAACGAGCGGGGCGGGATCGAGATGGACCCGACCGTGACCCGCCTGGCTGAGGATCGGTTCCTCGTGCTCGCGCCGACCCTGTACCAACGGCGAACCGAGATGCTCCTGCGCAACGGCCTGGCGTCGGGCGCGACGGTGACCGACGTCACGAGTGCGTACGCGACGCTGCATATCGCCGGCCCGGAGAGCCGCTCGGTCCTCGGCGCCCTGACCGATCAGGATCTGTCGAACGCGGCGTTCCCGTTCCTGTCGGCTCGCGAGATCGACGTCGCGTGGGCGAAGGCGCTCGCGATGCGCGTGTCGTTCACCGGCGAGCTTGGCTGGGAACTGCTGGTGCCGACGGAGTTCGCGGCCGACGTGTTCGACAAGGTTGTGGCAGCCGGCGAGCCGCACGAGATGCGGTTGGCAGGTGCGTTCGCGTTCGACGCGCTCCGGGTCGAACGCGGGTTCCGGTCGTGGGGCCACGACATGGGCGGCCTCGACGATCCCTACGCCGTGGGACTCGGGTTCGCCGTACGCGGCGACAAGCAGGAGTTCGTCGGCAAGCAGGCGCTCGCCGTGCTCAAGGACAGCCGGCGCGATCGCGAGCTCGTCAGCGTGAAGCTCGACGATCCGGGGCCGATGCTCTGGCACGGCGAGCCCGTCGTGATGGGCACGGACCGGATCGGGTACGTGACGAGCGGCGCCTACGGGCATCATCTCGGCGCTGCCGTTGGGCTCGCCTGGATCCACGGCGTGATGACGACCGATCTCCCCGTGTCGGTCGAGGTTCGCGGGACGAGGGTGCGCGCGACGATCAGTCGCGAGCCCTTCTACGACCCGAAGGGCGCCCGGCTTCGCGTGTGAATCGGCTCAGGAAGATGCGTCGGCGTCGAAGCCGATCAGGCGATCGGCGACGTCCAGGCAGATGTCGTACATGCGCTGGGGCGTCATCACGGTGTCGTTGAGCAGCACCTGGATCGCGAGGCCGTCGGTCATCGCGCTGAACTGCATCGCGAGATCGTCCGCGTCGCGAGCGTCGGTGGGGAACTCGCCGGTCTGGCGCCCGTACCGGATCATCTCGGCGATCGTTTGCACCCACCGGCGGTCGAGAACCTCCCGCTCCTTCGCGAGGTCGGGGTCGCGCAACGCGCGCACCCAGATCTCGAGCCACAGGGCCCACTCGTCGAGCAGGTCGTACTCCGGCAACAGGCCGGGCACCGACAGCTCGATCACACGGATCAGCCGATCGCGGGCCGACGGCATCTTGCGGAGCTCTCGGGCGGTTCGCAGGTAGAACTGGTCGCTCGTGAACGTGAGTGCCTCGACGAGCAGCCGGTCCTTCGATTCGAAGTAGTAGAGGATCAGACCGGGGGAGACGCCGCAGGCTTCCGCGATGTCTTGGATCCGGGTCTCCGCCAAGCCTCGGTCGGTGATCACGCGAGAGGCCGCCTCCAGGATCTCCTGGTGGCGATCACGCTGCGGTTTCCGCGTCTTGGTGGCCATACGTCTCCTGAACGGTATCTAATCGGGAGCCTTCGAAGTGGCGATCGTCTGATCGACCGTTCAAGGCACCTTACCCGTCTGACCAGCACAGTCAAATCCGCCGATGGGTCCGAACGGGATTTGACTGATGATTCAGTCAAGGTCCATGATACGGGCCGACCCGAACGGAAGGATCGATCCTGCATGGCTTCGAACGTCTACGACGCGATCATCATCGGGGGCGGCCACAACGGCTTGACCGCCGGGGCGTACTTCGCGCGTGAGGGCGCGCGCACCGTCGTCCTCGAGGCGCGCAACAAGACCGGCGGCGCCGCCGACACGAGCGCCCCGTTCTCCGACCACCCCGAGATCAACGTCACGACCTACTCCTACGTGATGTCCCTGATGCCGCCGACGATCATCCGAGAGCTCAAGCTCAAGCAGTTCGGCTACGACGTCACCCCGTTCGGTCCGTACTTCCAGGCGTTCCCCGACGGTCGTGCGATCACCGTCTACGCCGACGATCACCACAAGAGCTATGACTCGATCGCGCAGTTCTCCAAGCGCGACGCCGACACGCTGCCGAAGTGGGAGGCGTGGCTGAAGGGCGTGTCCGACGTCCTCGGGCCGCTGCTGCTGCAGGTGCCGCCGCACGTCGGGTCGATGAAGCCCGCCGACCTGCTCGCCACGCTGCAGTCGGCGTGGAAGATGCGGAAGCTCGGCGAGCGCGGCGTCGGCGACGTGACGCGTCTGTTCACGATGTCGGTGAGCGATCTGCTGAACGACTGGTTCGAGTCCGACGCGATCAAGGCGATGCTGACGGTCAACGGCGTCATCGGCACGTGGGCCGGCCCCGACGAGCCCGGCACCGCCTACGTGATGCTCCACCACTCGATCGGCGACGTCGGCGACGGCCACCTCGGCTCGTGGGGGTTCCAGCAGGGCGGGATGGGGGCGGTGAGCGACTCCATCCGCTCGGCCGCGGAGGCCTTCGGCGCCGAGATCCGCACCGACGCGCGCGTCAAGCAGATCATCGTCCGCGGCGGTCGCGCCGTCGGCGTCGCGCTCGAAGACGGCACCGAGCTCCGCGCCCCGGTCGTCGTCACGACGATCCATCCCAAGATCGCGTTCCTCGACCTGGTCGAGCGCCATGAGCTCCCCGCCGACTTCGTCTGGGACATCGAGCGGTGGAAGACCCGCAGCGGCGTCGTGAAGATCAACGTCGCGATCAGCGAGCTCCCCGACTTCGTCGCGATGCCCGGCACCGACATGCAGGCGCATCACACCGGGTCGGTCGAGCTGTGTTTCTCGCCGCAATACGCGGAGCAGGCGTTCCAGGACGCGCACATGGAGCGCACGGGGTCGGTCGCGCCGTTCGTCGACGGCACGATCCCGACGACGCTGGACAAGAAGCTCGCGCCTGACGGCACGCACGTGTTCTCCATGTTCACGCAGTGGGTTCCGGACGATTGGAACCTCGAGCCGCACCGCGACGAGCTCGACGCCTACGCGAAGCGGATCTTCGACCTGTACGACCAGCTCGCCCCCAACTTCAAGAGCTCGATCATCGACTACCAGGTGATCGGTCCGTACGACATGGAGCAGGATCTCGGGCTCATCGGGGGCAACATCTTCCACGGCGAGCTGTCGGTGGATCAGCTGTTCCACATGCGCCCGGCGCCGGGGTACTCCGATTACCGGACGCCGCTGCGCGGGCTGTACCACGGGTCCAGCGCCACGCATGCCGGCGGCGGCGTGAACGGCATCCCCGGTTGGCAGGCCTTCAAGATGGCGAAGAAGGACCACGCCTTCGGGAAGAAGTAGGCGTGACCCAGCCCGACGAGGCACTGCCGGCGATGCGCCGGATGCTCGAGCCGCGCTCGATCGCGGTCGTCGGCGCCTCGATCAAGACGGGCTCGCTCGGGGCGTCGATGATGGCCGAGCTGCAACGCGGCGGGTTCGAGGGCGCGATCTATCCGGTGAACCCGGGTTACGACGAGGTCGCCGGCCTCGCCTGCTACCCCTCGATCGGTGAGGTGCCCGAGCCGGTGGACCTCGCGATCCTCGGGGTCGCCAACCAGCGTGTGGAGCAGGCGCTGACCGACGCCGCCGCGGCGGGCGCCGGCAGCGCGGTGACGTTCTCGTCGCTGTACGAGGAACCGTCCCACGGCAGGCCCGACCTGCGCGCACGGCTGCGCGCGATCGCGGTCGAGCACGGGATGGCGATGTGCGGCGGCAACGGCATGGGCTTCATGAACCAGGCGTCGAGGGTGCGCGCCACCGGGTTCCTGACGCCGGAGGTGATCCGGCGCGGGCCGGTGACGTTCCTGTCCCATAGCGGCTCGGCGTTCTCGGCGCTCGCGTTCAGCGACCGGGGGCTCGGGTTCAACCTCCTCGTGTCCAGCGGCCAGGAGGTCGTCTCGACGATGGCCGACTACATGGCCTACGCGCTGGAGCAGGACGAGACGCGGGTGCTCGCGCTGTTGTTGGAAACCGTCCGGGATCCCGAGGGGTTCCGCGCGATGCTCGCGCGCGCTGCCGAGCGCGACGTCGCCGTGCTGGCGCTCAAAGTGGGGCGCACCGCGGCGAGCCGGGCGATGGTGACGGCGCACTCGGGCGCGCTGGCGGGCGAACACGGCGCCTTCGAGGCGTTGTTCGACGCGTTCGGCGTGCACGAGATGCGGTCGCTCGACGAGCTGGCCGACACGATCGAGCTGTTCTCGTCGCCGCGGCGCGTCCGACGCGGGGACGGCATCGCGAGCGTGCACGACAGCGGTGGCGAGCGAGCGATGTTCGTCGATCTGGCCGGCGACCTCGGCGTGCCGTTCGCGTCGGTGCGCGACGCGACGATCGCCCGGATCGCCGACACGCTCGATCCGGGGATGGAGTCGGCGAACCCGCTCGACGCGTGGGGGACCGGGATCGACGGGGACCGCATCTTCCGCGAGGCGTTCGCCGCGTTCGCCGACGACCCGGCCGTCAGCGCCAGCGTGTTCTGCGTCGACATGACGCTGCAGGGGGAGCCGTACGACGAGGGCTATCTGTTGCTCGCTCGCGAGGCGTACGACGCGACGTCGGAACCGTTCTGTGTGTTGTCGAACCTCGCGAGCGCGGTCACGCAGCACGAGATCCGGATGCTCCGCGACGCCGGCATCCCGGTCCTGGAAGGAACCGAGAACGGGCTGCGCGCGCTCGGCCATCTGCTGCACGACGCGGCCTTCCGGGCCCGGCCGGCCGTCGAACCCGGCGCACCGGTGGATCGTGCGGTCCGCGACCGCTGGCGCGAAAGGCTGGCGAGCGGGGTGCCGCTATCGGAGCTCGAGGGCCTGACGCTGCTCGACGCGTACGGGCTCGAGGTCGCCGTCTCGCGCACCGCTTCCAGCGCCCGGTCGGCCGTCGAGGCCGCGGCCGCGATCGGGTTCCCCGTGGTGCTGAAGACGGCGGCCGCCGGCATCACCCATAAGTCCGACGTGGACGGCGTGCGTGTCGGGCTCGCCGACGAGGACGCCGTGCGCAACGCGTACGAGGACCTCGCCGGGCGGCTCGGCCGGAGCGTGACCGTCGCTGCGATGGTGCCGGCCGGCATCGAGATGGCGCTGGGCGTGATCGCCGATCCGACGTTCGGACCGTTGGTGCTCGTCGGCGCCGGGGGCGTTCTCGTGGAGGTGCTGCACGACCGCGCGCTCGCGCTTCCTCCGGTGGACGCGACCGGTGCGCACAGGATCATCGACCGCCTCGCGGTCCGGCCGATCCTGCACGGCGTGCGCGGCGCCGAGCCGGCCGACGTGGACGCACTGGCCGAGGCGATCGCGCGTCTGTCCGTGCTGGCCGCCGACCTCGGCGACCTCATCGGGGCCGTCGACGTGAACCCGGTGATCGTCGGCCCCAAGGGGTGCGTGGCGGTCGACGCCCTCGTCGAGCTGCCCCGCGACTGACCCGGCGATCCAATCGCCGAGCCACCGCTACCCTGGCCGTCGATGGTCCGTGACCCATTCTCGTCGTTCGCCGATGTCGTCGTGCTCGACGGCGGACTGGCGACGCAGCTCGAGGCGCGCGGCGCCGACCTGTCCGACGAGCTGTGGTCGGCACGCCTCCTGCTCGATGACCCTGCGCTGATCGTTGACGTCCATCGCGCGTATGTCGAGGCGGGCGCCGACGTGGTGATCGGCGCGAGCTACCAGGCGAGCTTCGAAGGCCTCGCGCGCCGCGGCCTCGATCGAGACGCTGCTGGCGCACTGTTCGCCCGAAGCGTCGACCTGGCGCGCGACGGCGCGCAGGGTCGGGCGCTCGTCGCCGCCTCGGTCGGCCCGTACGGCGCGGTGCTCGCCAACGGCGCGGAGTACACGGGCGACTACGGTCTCGGCGAGGCGGACACCGCGCGCGCTTTCCTCCGCGATCTGCACGGGCCGCGCATCGAGGCGCTGGCCGCGGCCGGGCCCGACGTGCTGGCGATCGAGACGATCCCGTCGATCGTCGAGGCGGAAGCGCTCGTCCAGGTGCTCGACACGCTCTCGGACGTGCCGGCGTGGGTGTCGTTCTCGTGCCGTGACGCCGGCCGACTGAACGACGGCACGCCGTTCTCCGATGCGGTCGACGTCGTCGCGGGCCACCCTTGGGTCGTCGCCGTCGGCGTCAATTGCACGTCGCCGACCGCGGTCGCGGGGCTGGTGCGGGTCGCGGCCGAACGAAGCACGACCTCGATCGTCGCCTATCCCAACAAGGGCGGCGACTGGGGAGCCGTCGCCAAGCGCTGGACCGGCAACGACCTGCCCGACGGGCTCGGTCCGGTTGCGGTCGAGCTGCGGCAGGCCGGCGCCCGGCTCATCGGAGGTTGTTGCGGCACAACGCCTTCCGACATCCGCGCGGCAGCCGACGCACTTCGCTCTGCGGCCTAGGCCCTGTGGGCCCGTCGCCGTCGGGGGCGACCGACGGCGCAACCCCCAATCCGGCGTCCCGTAAGCGTGCGGCGATATCTGCCGACAACTACGGCGTGGGACCGCCAGACCTCATCGCTGACGGGGATTGGAGCGTGCGCGCCGCAGGCGGGGCACGTGCTCGAGGGCTGCTCCACAACCGCAGGTTCGTCCGGCTGTGGATCGCACAGATCATCTCCAACCTCGGTGACTGGGCGTATCTGATCGCGGTCGAGATCGGCTTCGCGGCGACGCTGGACAGTCATCAGCTCGTTCGGGTCATGGCGTTGTTCCTCGGCGTCGAAGGGCTCACCTCGGCGATCGTCGGGCTGACGGTCGCCGGTCCGATCGTCGACCGGTTCCCGCGCCGTACGGTGATGATCGTGGCGGACCTGGCGCGATGCCTCGCCGTCGCGACACTCGTCCTGTCGTCGAACCCGACATGGATCCACGTCGTCGCGGTCGCCGCGACGCTCGGCGCCTTCCGGTCGATGTTCCATCCCGCGATGATGGCGACGGTCCCCGACCTGGTCGACGGCGACTCGATCGTCGTGGCGAACGGGTTCCTGACGAGCACCTTCCATCTCGCGATCATGATCGGGCCGGCGCTCGGGGCCGGGCTCGTCGCCGTGATGGGCACGACCGGGGCGTTCGCGCTGAACGCCGCCTCGTTCGGTGTGTCGGCGCTGCTGCTGCTGGGGCTGCGGCTGCCGTCGCGCGCTCGCGCTCCGGACGACCGGTTCACGCCGTTGGCAGATCTCCGTGAGGGCGCCGCCTACCTGGTCCACTCGAAGCTCGCGCGCGGGATCGCGATCGTGATGGCGTCGGTGCTGATGCTGCTGGCAGGCCAAGGGGCGTTCCAGATCGCGCTCGTGAAAGAGGTCCTCGCGCCCGCGGGCGACAAGGCGGAGTGGGCGGCGATCCTCGGCGGTATGACCGCCGCGTTCGGCATGGGGATGGTTGCCGGATCGCTGCTCGCGCCGTGGTTGAGCGGTCGCATCCGCGGGTGGGCGCTCTTGGTCGGGTCCCTGCTGGTCGTCACCACCGCGTTCTTGGTCGTGTCGCGCACGTCCGTCGTGCCGGTCGCCCTGATCGCATGGGCATGCAACGGGCTCGCGGGCGGATGTGTGAACGTGACGTACGAGACGATGCTGCAGGTCGGGACTCCTGAGCGATTCCGAGGTCGCGTGTTCGCGACCGTCGAATCGGGGTCGGACGGCGCATACGTGGTCGGCGCGGCGATGGTGGCCGCGATCGGCGCGAGCGTGAGCCCGTCGACGGCGTTGTTCGTGATCGGCGTCTGCTTCCTGGCGGTCGCCGGCCTGGCGGCGCTCGTGATCCCACGCAACGCCTCGATGGTGTTGGCCGAGCCGAGCCGCCCGATGGCCGAGCCCCAACCCCAGCCGCAGCTGCAGCTGCAGGCCGAAGCTGAACGCTTGCTCGACTGAGCGTCGTCGGTCATCATCGGCTCGTGGCGGGCATGTTCGGCAGCAGCGGCAAGACCTCGAACCCGCTTGGCGTCGTCGGCGCCGTGGTCGGCGCGATCGGCGCGGGGTTCTCGGTGTTGCTGTGGCTGTACCACTTCAACCCGGACTCGACGATCCTCGGTTCCTACTCCGCGCAGATGGTCCACGGCGGCCAACTCGCCGACCAGCTCGGCACGCTCGCGATCGTGTTCGGCGGGATCGCCGTGGTCCTCGGCATCATCGGCGGACTGGGCGGCCGCGGCGCCGGCTCCACGGTGCTGTCGATCATCCTCGGGATCGTCGCGCTTTCCTATCCGGTGCTGAACGCGCTGCACCTGATCGAACGCCACGTGCCGAACCCGATCGGCGGCTAGCGTCCGCCGGGCCAGCCGGTATAGGCGCGCGTCCCGCGCTTGCGGAGCTCGTTCGTGATGACCAACCGCTGGATCTCGCTCGTGCCCTCCCAGATCCGATCCACGCGCAGCTCTCGCCAGTGCCGCTCCACCGGGTTCTCGCGCATGTAGCCTCGCCCGCCGAAGATCTGCACTGCCCGATCCGCCACGCGCCCCGCCGTCTCGGAACACAGGAGCTTCACCGCGCTGGCTTCGGCGTGAAGCTGCTTGCGATCGATCCCGCCGCGCGCCGCCTCCCAGCAGACGCGGTACAGCAGCGACTTCGCGGCCATGATCTCGACCGCCATGTCGGCGAGCATCGTGCCGATCGCCTGGAAGTCCACGATCGCCGAGCCGAACTGCCGCCGTTCGGTGGCGAACGCGAGCGACTCGTCGAGGCACCGCTGCGCCGCGCCGACGGTCCGCGCGCCGATCATCAGGCGCTCCTCGACGAACCACTCCTTCGTCAGCTCGAAGCCCTCGCCGACCTCGCCGAGGACCCGATCGTCGTTCACGCGCACGCCATCGAACGCGAAGATCGGGTGCTCGAACACGAACGTATGCGTGTACTTCGGCGTTCGGACGAGCCGGACGCCGGGCGTGTCCTTGTCGACCAGGAAGACCGTCGCCTTCGCCGGATCGCCGTCGACGTGGGCGTGGACCAGGAAGAAGTCTGCGACGTCGCCGCTGGTCACGTGCCATTTCTCGCCGTCGAGCACCCAGGCGTCGCCGTCGCGCCGCGCCGTGGTCGCCACCATCGTGACGTCCGAGCCGGCGCCGGACTCGGTGATCGCGTACGCATCCCGCCGTTCGCCGCGGCAGGCCGGCCGCAGGAACCTCTCCTTCTGCTCCTCGGTGCCCGCGGCCAGCGGGATCGACGGCCGCCATGGGACATCCCACAGCGCGTTCGTCACGCGGCCCCACTGCTCCTCGACCAACATCACCTGGAACGTGTCGAGGCCTTGGCCGCCGTCGTCGACCGCGTGGTTGATAGCCGCGAACCCGTGGTCGAGGACCGCCTGCTTCGCTGCCGCCGTGCTGTCCGCCGAGAGGCCGCCGTGCTCCTCGCATCCGAGCTCCAGCGGCTGGAGCACCTCGTCGGCGAACCGGCGCGCTCGCGCCTGCAGCGCGGCATCGTCGGGCTGGAGCTGGAGATCCACGGTCACCCCTGCGCGTAGTGTTCTCGGAGCATAGAGGCGGCCGTCGACGGGCCGTGAGCTGACGATGACGACCTACGGATTGCTGCCCGGCGCATGTCACGGCCCGTGGTGCTGGACGACGACGATCGACGCGCTGGAAGCGCTCGGCCATCGCGGCATCGCGATCGACCTGCCGTGCGACGACGTCTCGGCCGGGTTCGACGTCTATGTCGACGTGACCCGCGAGGCGCTGGCCGCCGAAGGCGACGACCTGGTGCTGGTCGGCCACAGCCTTGGCGCGCACACCGCCGTGCGCACGAGCCATGTGATGGCGGTCGCCGCGGTGCTGTTCGTGTGCGGCGTGATCCCGCCGCGCGAGGGGGAGGACACGAGCGACGAGCCGCACCTCGAGGCCGACGGCGCGTTCGAGGGACTGGAGCGCGACCCCGAGGGTCGGATCTTCTTCCCGGATCCGGGCGATGCGATCCGCGACTTCTTCCCCGACGTCGACCGGGAGACGGGGGCGTGGGCGGCGGCGCAGCTGCGTCCGCAGTCGACGACGCCGCACCAGCACATCAACGACCCGGTGAGCCCGCCGTCGGCGCCGTGCGGGTCGATCGTGTGCACCGACGATCGCGTCGCGACCGCGGCGTGGGGGCGGTGGGCGGCGCGCGAGCGGCTCCTCGACGCACCGGTGGTCGAGCTGCCCGGTTCCCACTCGCCGTTCCTGTCGCGGCCGGCCGACCTCGCCGCCGCGTTGGTCGAGTTGCGCGGTCGGCTGTAGCGTCCTGCCACCGAGCGCAACGGAGAGCCTGTGAGCAGGACGGTGTTCCACGGCGGGTCCGTGTTCGACGGCACGCTGGCGCCGATCGCGGA
>Ga0136846_1227001_pt1 | contig 14529 bp, 14 predicted proteins | sample HopSoiMetagenom2_FD_96841 | JGI IMG/M metagenome (GOLD analysis project Ga0136846, IMG submission 96841) | Grasslands soil microbial communities from Hopland, California, USA - 2 Assembly 2016 (version 4) | ecosystem: Environmental > Terrestrial > Soil > Grasslands | place: USA: Hopland...
AACCGGCTGTTATCCGCGATGAAGAAATAGAAGCGGTAAAGCAATTTCTGGATGAATACCATGATATACAACTGGAAAAGATCCACGTAAACACGCACGACCGCGTACGCATTTCCAGTGGTCCGTTAATGGCGCGTGAGGGCGATGTAATAGAAGTAAGAAGCAAAACAGTGAAAGTACATCTGCCTACGCTCGGATATGCGCTTACTGCAGAAGTGGAAAAGACCAATGTGGAAGTTATACCTATCTCTACCTCGTACAGAGACAACTATTTTTATAATGCACTTTTTAAATAAATAAGACCCTTAATAAAAAACATGAAAACAGCGCTTATCACCGGTGTTAATGGTCAGGACGGTGCGTACCTGGCGGAATTATTATTGGAAAAAGGTTATATGGTACATGGTATAAAAAGGCGTTCATCGCTGATCAATACCCATCGTATCGATCACCTGTACCAGGACCCGCACGAAAAAGAAGTTCGTTTTCGCCTGCATTATGGCGATATGACCGATAGCACCAACCTTATTCGCATTATTCAGGAAACACAACCTGATGAGATCTATAACCTGGCGGCCATGAGCCACGTAAAGGTGAGCTTTGATACGCCTGAATATACAGCCAATGCCGATGGTATCGGCACCCTGCGGTTACTGGAAGCCTTAAGAATACTGGGACTTGAAAAAAAGACCCGGATCTACCAGGCCTCTACTTCTGAATTATACGGACTGGTGCAGGAAGTGCCGCAGAAGGAAACAACGCCTTTTTATCCACGCAGTCCTTACGCCGTAGCCAAATTATACGCTTACTGGATCACAGTAAACTATCGCGAAGCCTATGGCATGTACGCCTGCAATGGAATTTTATTCAACCATGAAAGCCCATTGCGCGGTGAAACTTTTGTTACCCGTAAAATTACCCGTGCGGTAGCGGCTATTGGGCTGGGCTTGCAGGATTGCCTGTACCTGGGCAACCTGAATGCACAACGCGACTGGGGACATGCAAAGGATTATGTGGAAGCCATGTGGCGCATTTTACAACAGGACAAACCCGAAGATTTTGTGATTGCCACCGGTATAACCACACCCGTACGGGAGTTTGTAAGAATGGCGTTTGCCGAGTTGGGTATAACGATAGAATTTACCGGCGAAGGCGTGAAAGAAAAAGGGGTAGTGGTGGCCTGTACCAATGACAGTTACCAATTGGAAATTGGCAAACAGGTAGTATCTGTGGATCCGGAATACTTCCGGCCTACGGAAGTGGAGTTGTTAATAGGCGATGCAACTAAAGCAAAAACAAAATTGGGATGGGAACCCAAATACGACCTGCAGATGCTGGTAAAAGAAATGGTAGCCAATGATGTGCTGGAATTTGAACAGGCAGGTAAAGTACAATTTGAACATTTGATCAGTTGATCAATTGATCTCCACAACTATAAGATATGAAATCTCTGATGGTGGTTTTAACCGCCGCAGCAATCCTGGTTTTTGTAGTTTTAGTACTACTCAGCAAGCAACCCCGGCGCACCTATCTCTTGTATATGGTGTACGTGTTGCCGCTGATAGATTTCAAGGTTACGCCCTGGCAATTTGGAAGCTTAACCTTGTTTGATGCATTCTCCTATGTAATGCTGTTTTGGCGGTACAAGGATTTTTTAAGCATCTATAAACCGAACAGGTTTTACTTTGGTGGCTTTTGTACGTTGATCTTCCTGCTGCTGTTGGGCAGCCTTACTTCATCGTTCATCACCAATTCCCTGCTGTCCCTTTTATCGGTGTTCCCAATATTTATTTACGCCCGTCTGTTGATGGTGGAGTGTATACAGGATGACCAATTCATCAATAAAATGATAAAAGGGCTGCAGTTTGCCTGTTTATTGTCCATGGCGTTCCTGGCCGTACAACTGGTAGTGGGGCTCGACTTCAAACTGTATACAGAACTGAACCAGAATACAAAGGATGCCAACGGTATCCGATACCCCAGTTATTTCCACGATTCACAGAAATATGGGCAGTTCCTGGCTATGCTCAGCTTTTTGTTCCTGCTGAACAACAAGAATGTAAAACGGCCGGCATTTATAAATCTGGTACTTTTTTTATCGGTGACAGCGGCTATGTTCCTGACCGGTGGCCGCTCGGCCTTTATTGGGCTAAGCGCCGGCGTGTTTTTCCTGTTGGTGTTTGCCGGCATGCAATATAAAAAGTACATCATTGCAGGTTGTTTGGCTGGTGGTATCCTGATCGCTATTTTCTCCCACTCGCTCGTTGTATTCAACCGGGATGATGATATCAATAATTCTTTAGATTTCAGGGCCAGCATCTGGAAGGAAGCCTATGAGATCTATAAAGCACATCCATTCCTGGGTATTGGCATCGGTAACTACCAGGATTATGTATCCAGGTACTCGCAGGACCAATACCTGATCCTGGAAGATGAGATCATCTTTCTTGACCAGCCCGAGAATGGATATTTGAAAATACTCACCGAATTTGGAGGTCCGGCATTTTTAGTGGCATTCGTACTCATAATAGGATCTGCAGTAGGCGCCATGCGGGCCTGGGTGAAAAAGCAAGCCGATGCGCGCGTATTGTTATTGATAGCCCCTATAATAAGCTGGCTGGTGTCGTTTGTGTCGTTGTATTCCATCACTGATCGCAGGAACCTGATCGTGCTGGTATGCCTGTGTTCATTCCTGATCTATTTATCTAATCGTTCAAAAATTGTTGATGAAGAACAACCTGATGAAGTTAACGGGCAGCCTGTTTAAGTCGCGGTTAATAAAAAACAGTTTCTGGGGCATTGCGGCCAATGGCCTGCAAAGCGTATTGCTCAGCCTGTTCTTTGTGATTGTAGCGCGTAAATACACTACCAATGAATTTGCCTTTTTCTTAATAGCCAATACTATTTATCAGTTCCTGGCAGCCATTTCAACCATGGGGTTGGGCCAGTGGTTCACCCGGGAACTGGTTGACATCACCGATAAACAGGAACTGGTTAGCCGGTTTGTAAAAATACAGTTATACAGCGGTGTATTCTTTTACGTGTTAAGCATTGCTGTTGCATTCCTGTTGTACAGCGAACCGGTGCTGCAATACCTGATCGTTTTACTGGGAGTAAACATCATTTTCGATAACATCATTTATGCCATCAAATCGTTGAACATTGCCGAGTTCAATCAAAATAAAACATTTATTATCCTGATCATCGATTCGGTGCTCAGGTTTGCGATCGGTTGCCTGCTATTTCTTTTTCCATTTTCCATTATGACCTTATGCCTGTTGCTGATTGGCGTTCGGTTTATTACGCTTAACTTTTTCCTGGCTTTTGGTTCTTCCAAGACCATCAGCCTGCGGTCGTTATTTCGTTACCCGCTGGCGCGAAGTGAAGTAAAAAAGATCGTCTTTGCCAACTGGCCTTTTATCATCATTGGCAGTGTGTCCATCGCTTATTGGCGCATTTCCAATATCATTATTTCAAAAACACTGTCGTTGGCAGATGTGGCCAATTTCGAGATCTCGTTCCGGGTATTTGCCATAGCGCAGATCCTGCCACTGATCGTTTCCATGTCGGTTTTCCCGGCGCTGGTGCAGCATTTTAAAACCGGCACCCGGCAGGACTTCGGAAATTATTACAAAAAAGTATTTAACTACTACTTACTGTTTGGCCTGTTTGCCTACACCTTTATGTATTCATTTGCCGATGTGTTAATTCCCTGGGCATTTGGCAGCACCTACAATGGCACCGGGGCATTTACGAAAGAAATGTTTCTGACCATCCTGATATTCCCTACCGCTTTGTTACAGGCGAATGTACTGGTGGCGATGAATATGGAACGGGCCGATATGTGGTTTAATGTGGTTAGCCTGATCTTGAATATAATCTTTTGTTTTACGGGATTTCTGTTTGCAAAAAACCTTACTACAGTAAACCTGGCTATCTTTTTCTCCTTCCTGATCTTTCATATTTGTCAGGATGTGTTGTTGCTGCGAAGGGGAATGGTCACTATGGGGCATGTACTCAAGTTCTATTTGCTCACCGGTTCGCTGGCGGGTATATATGTATTGTTATCAATGAAATTTCCGCCGGTGGTATTATTCGCAGGGTACTGGCTCCTGCTGGGCTTAGCTTTTTTAAAATTACCGGTTGCCAGTTTTCAGCTCCCGGCCAATACAAAACCAGAAAATAGTTTACCATGACAGTAGTGTATTACATGCAGGTTGCTTTTTTAGATGTCTCCATTGAATTGATCAATGTGTTGAAGAAGCATGTACAATTACATGTGTTGATTGAATTAACGCCGCATGGCAAAAACCTGACCGTGCTGGAGATTGATAAATTCCCTGAAAGGAAAACACTGGTTAAGCCCGAAGAAATATTGACCCAACGGTGTTATGAGAACCTGAAACCATATTTTAGCGGAGTAGGCAGCGTACATTTTGTGATGCATCCGCATAGAACAGGTTTCTCCTATAGCACGCTGCAGGCTTCCTTCGACACCTGGAAATATATCAAACAGTTTAAACCCGATATTCTTCATTTTGAGACCTTCGGTTTGCGTACTATAGGTATGTTGTTCTACCTGAAAGCATTCAAGAATGTTTGTATCACTATACACGATCCGGTGCCGCACACCGGAGAAGACAGCTGGAAGGTAACCCTGCCCCGCACTTTCATGTTCGGCATACCCGGAAAAAAGAAATACCTGTTCTACTCTCAGTTTGCCAAACAACAATTTGAGGAGCATTATAAAAAACAAAAGCAGCATAAGGCAATGGTGCTGCAAATGAGTCCATATAGTTTTTTGAAAAAGCTGGTGAAACCTGCAGATCAGGTGCAAAAGAAATATATTCTTTTCTTTGGCCGCTTATCGCCCTACAAAGGCATCGATGATCTGTTAAATGCCATGCCAACAGTATTTAAAGAGTTCCCCAATGAGCAATTGGTAATAGCGGGAAAAGCAGTGCATGGCTTTGATATCGATGATGAAATTGTAAACAAATACAGGAATAATATCACGATACTCGATAAACACATTCCCAACGATGAGTTGGCGATCTTGATACAGGAAGCAAAATTTATTGTTTGCCCCTATAAAGACGCTACTCAAAGCGGGGTGCTGATGACAGCCTTTGGTTTGAACACCCCGGTGATCGCCACAAAGGTGGGTTCATTCCCCGAATTTATCAGGGAAAATGTGAATGGATTGCTGGTTCCACCCAATGATCCAAAGAAACTGGCTGAGGGTATATGCTTTGCATTACGTAACGACCATTATAAACAACTGGCGCAAAATATCAAAATTGCACAGGCGGAGGATATGTGGGATAGGAATTCAGAAATATTATTACATGCCTATGCTTCATAGTTGACCAGTTGACAAGTTGACCAGTTGACGAGTTAACAAGTTAACGAGTTGAAAAAGTTGATAGGGTTGATAGAGTTGACAACGGATTGACGAGTTAAAAAGTTGAACAGGTTGAATAATGACGCGAGGCTGTATTCCTCCCCCTCCACCGGAGGGGGCCGGGGGGAGGCTAAGCAAACAACAATATTCTCATGAAGAAAGTATTATTAAGCGCTTATGCCTGCTCGCCCATAAGAGGTAGCGAACCAGGCAACGGCTGGAGCTGGGCGTTGAACCTGGCATTGCAAGGGTATGATGTATGGTGTTTAACTAACGTAGAAGACAGGGAAGCAACCGATGAAGAATTACAAAAACTGGAGTTGCCAAACCTGCACATTGTTTATGTAGAGCTGAATTTCAACCTCGATAAAAGGTTGTTGAATGCTTCTTCGAAAACCATTTACCTGCATTACTATTTATGGCGCAAGAAAGCAGCCCGTATTGCGAAGCAGTTGCATAGGAAAATGCATTTTGATGTGGCGCATCACGTAACGTTTGGCAGTTTTCAGCAGGGTACTTTCTTATGGAAGTTGAAAGATACCCGCATCATCTTTGGCCCGGTAGGGGGCGGACAGGAAGCGCTGCCTGCTTTTAAAGAGTATTTTGGCCAGGCGTGGAAAATTGAACAGTTACGCAGCCTTATCTCGAAACTGAGCATAAAGTTCAGCAATAACTTAAGGAACACCGTCACCCGTTCTCACCATATCCTGGTGACGAACCAGGATACCGCCAATATTGTACAAAAGATAAAAACAACAGCGCCGCAAAACGTTCACCTGATACTGGATAATGCCATCCCCTTATCCATGCAGCATATGGAATACATTGACCGCAAACCCGGCAAGCAGTTGAACCTGCTGTGGGTGGGCAGAATGTTACCCCGCAAAGGGTTGAACCTGATCCTGCATGCGTTGTCACTGGTGCCGGAATCAGTTGACTACACATTCACGATAGTGGGCGGCGGCGAACAATACCAATTCTTACAGGGCTGGATAGAACAATATGGTCTGGACCCAAAGCGCCTGCGCATCCTTGGACAGATCCCTTTTAATGAAGTGGTTCATCACTATGAGCAGGCAGATGTGTTTATTTTCTGTTCGTTGCGCGATTCCTGTCCGGCCCAGTTAAACGAAGCCATGGCTTTTGGTTTGCCCATTATCTGTCTCGATTTACATGGGTCTTCGCTGGCGGTAAGCAGTGATTGCGGAATAAAAGTAAAACCTACTACAAAAGAAGAAACGGCACAGGGAATTGCCAAAGCAATTATCCGGTTTCATGAAGACACAGCCTTTAGAAAACAGTGTTCGGTAAATGCATTCAATTACGCCAAGAGCAATACCTGGGAACGCAAAGTACATTTAATAACCTCTCAATTCTACAATTAATGGCTCAACGGATCTTGGTGGGAGTGCCACCAAAACATCACGTTCTTTTATCACAGGATGAAATTGCAGGGTTCACCGATCTGGGGTATACCTGCAGACCAGTAACGTATGGCCGGAACGATTCAAATGCCGGCAAGCTAAAAAAAGTATGGGGTACAGTGGGGAAGGCTTTTAATGTGGTTAAAGAACTCTATGCATTTAAGCCACATATCTTATACCTCAACTCCCGGTTTGAACCGGTTGGTTCGGTGCGTGATTTTATCACCATATTGATCATTAGGCTCTTTTACTTCCGCAAGGTGAAAATCGTGATCAAGACCCACGGTTCAGATATTTCATTATTAGAAAGAGGATCTTTCTTTTACCGGAGGTTGTTAATCCCCTTTTTGAGGAAAGAGGTGGTGGCATGGTTCTTTTTATCGAACGATGAGAAAGAGTTGGTGCGGAAATATGATCCCGGTTTAGCGCGAAAAGTGTTTGTCACGGCAAACATAGTTGATCCAGGACGTTCGGTGGCCTCACTCGCGTTCAGGGAAAAATATTCATTGGATGAGAATAAATTCAAAGTATTGTTTGCCGGCCGCATAGTGCGCGCGAAAGGTGTATTCAGTTTGTTGGAAAGCATCCCCTTGCTTTCGTGTAAGGAGGATTGTCAGATCGTTTTTGTGGGCGATGGCCCCGATATGGCAGCGTTGAAGAAACGGGCTGAAGAATTGAAAATAACTGAGTATACGCGTTTCCCGGGATTTGTTCCCGATCACGAATGCGATCATTTTTATGCGAATGCCGATATGCTGGCTTTTCCTACTTATGACAGCGAAGGGTTTCCCATGGCGCTGTTTAAATCGGTAGCAGCCGGTTTGCCGGTAATCACCTCCTGCATAAGGGCAGCAAAAGATCATTTATCTGAACCCGATAATGTGTTATGGGTAGATGGGCAATCGGCAGAAAGTGTAGCAAAAGCAATAGATACGTTATACGATGATCATGCATTACGAAATGCCATGTCGCAGAACAACCGGATAATCGCAAAGAAATTCACCCGGCTGGAAGTATGTGCCGGCATGCATGAAGTAATGATGTCGCTTAGTCATTCCTGACTAACAGTTGTTGACCGACCGCTTAGTAAAAACAAACCCGGAAAATAATCAATATGTCGATTATAAATGTAATCAGGCAAATGCGAGATCTTTTGTTTCGTAAGGTGCTTTACAGGCGTTACGACATAGCAGAAGGTTTTCATGCCGGTTTACGGGTGCGTATCTGGGGTAGGCAAAAAGTTGTGATCGGTCGTAATTTCTATATTGGGAGGGATTCCTTTATTGAAGCGGATGTAATAATAGGCAATAACGTTATGTTTGGCAACAGAGTAGCCATTATAGGGCGCTACGACCATCACTATCAGAAGCCAGGTATACCAATACGACTGGCAGAACAGATCAGGGATCCTGCATACAATTGGAAAGGGCTCGGTATGGTCACCATCATTGAAGATGATGTGTGGATCGGATACGGGTCTACGGTACTGTGTGGGGTGACAATCGGGGAAGGAAGCATCATTGGCGCTGGTTCGCTGGTAACAAAAGATGTGGAGCCCTATTCCATTTATGCAGGCGTTCCTGCGCGCAAAGTAAGAAGCCGTTTCGACGACCCCCTTGACCTGCAAACCCACCTTAAACTGGTTCAATCCAAATATTACGGCAAACTGTAAAATTCATCCCCAAAATACTTATTGGTATGGAAAGGAAAAGTATTATCAACTTTGGTATTACAACGGGCAACTATTCTTCTTTTGTAAATAACATTGTTACCATGGCGCATCATAAAGAAAGCGCCAATGTGTGCGTGGCCAATGTACATATGTTCATTGAAGCCTACAAAGACCAATCGTTCAACAACATCATCAATGATGCCACTATGGTAACACCCGATGGTAAACCACTTACCTGGGTGTTAAACTATGTTTATGGCATCAGGCAGGACCGTGTAGCGGGTATGGACCTGTTACCCGATCTGTTGCAACAAATGATGTTGAAAAGGCTGCCGGCATTCTTTTATGGCGGCACACCCGCTTTGCTGGAAAAAACAGAACATTATTTACGATATGCATTTCCCTACCTGCCCATTGCCGGCATGTACAGTCCACCATTCAGACCTGCTACGCCTGAAGAGGAAGATCAGTTGGTGGAGAAGATCAATAACTCCGGCGCTGCTGTAGTGCTGGTAATACTCGGATGTCCCAAACAGGAAAGATGGATGGCTTCCATGAAAGGCCGCATCAAGGCCGTGATGATCGGAGTGGGAGGGGCCCTGCCCGTTATGGTGGGTATGCAAAAACGCGCACCATCCTGGTTGCAGGGTATGGGCCTGGAATGGTTGTATCGCCTCATGCAGGAACCCCGCCGTTTGTTTAAGCGGTATGTAATCACCAACTCCCTGTTCATTTACCTGTTCTTTAAGAAGATCTTTAAGGTGCATGGGGTGAGGAAAGAGTTGACGAGTTGACAAGTTGACAAGTTGACAAGTCGAGGAGAAAGATAAAGGTTAAGTGGAATAAAGTAGAAAGTTGATAGGGTTAATGGGTTAATAGGGTTAAAAAGGAATGAGAGATGAAAGGAGTGATGAATATTACATTCTCGCGAGCCATCTTTGCCCTCTGCCCTCTGCCCTTTGCCCTTTTCCCTCTGCCCTTTGACGCGCCTCACCACTTGCAACCAAGCATTTACCACAGATAACCCACCATTAATAGTGACATATGAATAGCAGATTTTTGCGAAATTTACAGTTGACCTTACTGGCAATGGACCTGGTGGCTATTAACATGGTATTTTTTATAGCCCGGTTCTTTTTCAGAAGAGAAATGCTGATAGAAGCTTATGTGGAGTATACTTATTTTGGTGTTTACTTAACTGTTGCCTGGCTGATAGTGGCCTTTTCGAACAATGTATATCATGAGCGCAATATTTTTACTTTTGAATTATTTGCCGGGCGATCGACCCGGGCCTTTCTGTATTTGTTGCTCATGATCTGTGCGTTTTTGTTCTTCTCCCATTGGTTTATAATTTCCCGGTTATTTATTGCAGTTATCATCTGCGGCATTCCTTTGCTGCTTACCTGTAACCGGTTTTTATACCTGGCGATCTATCATTATTTTAAAAAGAAGGATTACTTCTCCCATAAAGTGGTGGTGCTGGGATACAACGATCTGTCGAGACGCCTGGTTGATTACCTGGAAGAAGACGGCGTGAACAAGGAAGTGGTTGGTTATTGTGAAGAAGTGGAGAATATCCATGAGTTGACGCGGTATCCCATTCTGGGCAGCATCAGTAAAGCGCTGGATGTATGTAAGATCTACGGCGCTACAGAAATATATTCAACCATAGTGCCTGAACAAAATCCCGGCATCTACCGGTTGATAAAGAATGCCGATCAGAACTGTATCCGTTTCAGGATAGTGCCCGATATAGGCGCGCTGGTAAAGCGGCAGGTGTATATCGATTACCTGAACGAGATCCCGGTGTTGTCGTTACGGAAAGAACCCCTGGATGACCTTGGCAACAAGATCAAAAAACGTGTATTCGATATTATAGTGAGCGGGCTTGTTACCATTTTCATTCTCTCCTGGCTGATCCCCATTATTGGATTGTTGATTAAGCTGGAATCGAAGGGGCCTGTATTTTTCAGACAACAACGCAGCGGGCAGGATAATAAATCTTTCTGGTGTTTGAAGTTCAGAAGTATGAAGGTAAATGAGAACGCGAATACCCTGCAGGCCACGCGCAACGATGCCCGCATTACTAAACTGGGACAGTTCCTGCGTCGCAGCAGTCTCGATGAGTTTCCGCAATTCCTGAATGTATTGATGGGCGATATGAGTATCGTAGGGCCACGCCCGCATATGTTGAAGCATACAGCAGATTACTCAAAGATCATCGATGAATATATGATCCGCCAGTTCCTGAAACCCGGTATTACCGGCTGGGCGCAGGTGAATGGTTTCAGAGGTGAAACAAAAACGCTTGACCAAATGAAAAAGCGTGTTGAGTTCGACCTGTGGTACATGGAGAACTGGAATTTGTGGCTGGATATCAAGATCATGTTCCTGACCGTATTTAACACTATAAAAGGCGAAGAGAATGCATTCTAAGACAAATGTGACGAAAGTAGAGAGATATAAACTTGAGGGGGCGGGTAAGATATTTTTGTTTATCGCCTTGCTTATTATTACCGGGTTGTTTTGCGAATGGCCCAATTTTCACCCGGAACATTATTTTGGCTCCGAATACCACTGGTGGCTTGATATGATCTTTCACGGGGGCTATTATTTTGTGATCACCATTCTGTTATATATAATTTTTTGCCGCGGCCGCAATAAAGGCGTGTTCTGGATAGCGGTATTTTTATCTTCCGGTCTTTTTGAGATCTGTCAATCCTTTGTGCCCGGAAGGTCTGTTTCCTGGCTTGATATGACCAGTAATTTCATTGGCATTACCCTTGCCACGCTGATCTGTTCCTTGTTTTACAGATCATAACCTTCGTTTTATTTTCCCTCCCTAACCGCCGCATGTTACAATCGTTCCTATCAATCAATCTATCCGGATGATGAAACCAAGGATATTATTCATTGTTCAGCTTCCGCCTCCTATACATGGTGTAACCGTAATGAATCAGCATACGGTTGATAACCCCAATTGGAAATCGAAGTATGAAGTAAAAACCTTACCGCTGCATTTTGGCCAAACGCTGGGTGACATTGGCAAAATAACGCCATTGAAAATGATGCACATGGTAGGGTTTCTGTTCAGGCTTTGCGGCATTCTCATTACCTTCAGACCCTCCCTGGTGTATTTCACGATCGTACCAACAGGAAAAATATTTTACCGGGATGCATTGATAACGTCGCTTATTAAATTGTTTCGGCGCCGCATTGTTTTTCATTTGCATAAAAGAGGGATCGAGGAAATGGCCGCCGGTTCCCGCCACAAACGGTGGTTGCTAAAGAAAACATTCCGCAATACAAGGGTGATCTGCCTCTCGAAGAAGTTAACCGCAGACATTCGAACCGTATACAAACCGGAACCATTTATTTTGCTTAATGGCATCGAGGTGGTGAACAAAAAGATCCTGCCGCGCGATCCGGCTGCACCCCGCATTTTGTATTTGTCAAACCTGGTAATCAACAAAGGCATAGAAGTATTCCTGCAAAGTCTGGCCGAACTGCATAAACGGGGCTGTTCATTTCATGCAAGTGTAATAGGAGCGCCGGTTGATTATTCCCTGGAAATGGCAAAAGCATTTTGTGAAAGGGCGGGCATTGCGCACCTGGTTGAAATACCTGGTCCCAGGTTTGGCGCTGATAAATTTGATGAACTGGCCAGGGCCGACATTTTTGTATTGCCTTCCTTCAATGAGTGTGTGCCGCTAACGATCCTGGAAGCCATGCAGTTTGGCTTACCCGTAGTGGCTACCAGCGTGGGGGGGATACCCGATATTCTGCAGGATGGCGTAAACGGCATGTTGGTTGAGCCCGGCAGTGTAGAGGAATTAACAGCCCGCCTGCAGCACTTATTAGAAAATAAAACAGAACGTTTACAAATGGGTTATAGCGCCCGGGAGCGTTTTATACAAAAATATACCCTCGAGAAGTTTTATGAAGGGCTGACCGACATTTTTGAGCAGTCATTGCACGATAAACCGCGGCTGTAAGAAAAGGTATTTATTCATTATTTTAGTGTCGGGAACAAAATACCTGCACATATGAAATTATATAAAACGGCCAAAGGAATATTGTTACAGTTTAAAGAGGAATATTATGTATTGCAGCACGAATGGGATAAACTGATAAATCGCGATAATTTATATGCCTGGCTGCTGGGCGAATATGTAAATGGAAAGAAAATAACCACCGCAGAAGCCGCCGAATGGCAGCGCCAACTGTTGCCACCCATTGGTTCGCAGGAAGTATGGGCCGCCGGCGTTACCTATTTGCGCAGCCGCGATGCGCGGATGGAAGAATCAAAAGATACCGGCGGCGCCGATTGCTATTCCCGGGTATATGAAGCCGAACGCCCGGAATTATTCTTCAAAGCATTACCGCACCGCGTGGTTGGCCACGAGCAAACCGTGTACATCCGTAAAGATTCTACCTGGAATGTGCCCGAGCCTGAACTGGCGTTGTACATCAATGCGGCCGGGGTTATACAGGGTTATACCATTGGCAACGATATGAGCTCAAGAAGCATCGAGGGCGAGAATCCGCTGTACCTGCCACAAGCCAAGGTATATGAAAAAAGCGCCGGATTGGGCCCCTGTCTGTATGTGCCTGAACAACCGATCTCTGCTGAGACTGGCATCTACATGACCATTCATCGCAACGAGGTGAAAATGTATGAAGGCAGCACTACCGTGAGCCGCATGAAGCGCCTATTACCTGAGCTGGTTGATTACCTGTACAAGGAATGCGATTTTGCTTCCGGTTGTTTCCTGATGACCGGCACCTGCCTGGTACCGCCCACCGATTTCACATTACAACCCAATGACCGCGTTACTATCAGTATCGACGGCATTGGCACCATGGTGAACCTGGTGGATGTAAAAGGCAATTAGCGCAAACAGAAATACCAGATCCACAACATATACACGGGTTGAAAGAACAACCTTGACACGTTGTACAGATCAGGTTTTGTACGCGCTACGTAGATGTTGGCCGGAAACACGGCTATTAAAAGCAATAAAAGTCCGTAAGCTGCCCAGGTACGGGTGGCTGCAAATAATACTAAGACACCTAAGATAATTTCTGCCGCCCCGCTGAGATAGTTCATTGCACGCCGGTAAGGCCAGTGGGGCGGTATCATTGCTTCCAGTTTCTCGCGTTTGGCAAAATGACTGATACCTACCAGCACGAACATCATAGCGAGGGCAAAGGCGCCTTTGTCGTTTAACGCGGGCAACCAGGCGCCGCCCGATAACAGGCTTATCAAAAAGCCAATTCCAAAAAATGAAATAAGTCCGATTAAGAATGCCATAACCTATAAGATTGTCCATACAAAATTGGGTACACTACCCGACAAATACGTTAACCAACGACAAAAAGCAACGCCGGTTTTTTAACATGGGTTAACGTTTTTGGGCCAGTTTATTTCGTATGCGGCTGAGGCTGGGGGCCTGAATGCCCAGGTAGGAAGCAATGTAATGTTGTGGCAACCGTTCCAGGATATGCGGTTGGGTAGCTAATAATTCAATATATCTTTCTTCGGCGGTTTTTAGTAGCAGTGATTTGTACGAGTTCATGGCCACCAGGTAAACATACTCCGCAATAAGGCGGCCGAACCGTTCATACTGCGCGCCCATTTTATACAGTTGCTGCATGTTGTCGTACGACAGGAAAAACACCTCACTATCTTCCAACGCCTCTACATTGTTCATGGCCGGTTTTTGGGTTAGAAAGCTTTCATAGTCGCCGAGCCATTGCCCCTCAAACATAAAATGACCCGTTTGTTCCCGCTCCTGGTAAGTAAAATACATTCTGAAGGCGCCTTTAGTCACAACGCCCATCTCATGCGCCACCTGTCCCTCTTTTACAAAAAAATCATGTTTGGCAATCGTTCGTTGCTCCAGCTTACTGATAAAGAAAATTATTTCTTCTTCAGTGATAGAAGGCATTATTCGTAATAATGATTGTTTAATGGTACCAAACATGCTTTAGTGCTTTGGTGCAATTTACTTCTTAGTTTTTTAGTT
>Ga0136846_1231921_pt1 | contig 14528 bp, 13 predicted proteins | sample HopSoiMetagenom2_FD_96841 | JGI IMG/M metagenome (GOLD analysis project Ga0136846, IMG submission 96841) | Grasslands soil microbial communities from Hopland, California, USA - 2 Assembly 2016 (version 4) | ecosystem: Environmental > Terrestrial > Soil > Grasslands | place: USA: Hopland...
CTGGAGGTCGTCGGCGAAGCCGGCGATCCCTTGCAGGCGCGCGAGGCGATCAAGGCGCTGAACCCCGACGTCATCACCCTCGACGTCGAGATGCCGAACATGAACGGCCTCGAGTTCCTCGAGCGCATCATGCGCCTGCGCCCGATGCCGGTGGTGATGGTCTCCACCCTCACCGCCCGCGGCACCGAGGCCACCCTCGCCGCCCTGGAGCTGGGTGCGGTGGACTGCATCGAAAAGCCCCGCGGCTCAGACGCCGCCGGCTTCCGCCGCATCGCCGAGAAGGTCAAGAACGCCGCCCGCGCCCGCGTGCGCCAGCGGGTCCAGAACACCCAGCCGGCGCCCACCGACGCCTACAGCCCCGCCGACCGCATCGTCGCCGTCGGCTCGTCCACCGGCGGGGTCGAGGCCCTGCTGACGCTGGTCGAGCGGCTGCCGGCCAACTGCGCGCCGACGGTGATCACCCAGCACATGCCGGGCAGCTTCACCAAGAGCTTCGCCGACCGCCTCAACCGCGCCTGCGCGGCCACCGTCACCGAGGCCCAGAACGGCGACCCGCTGCTCCCCGGCCACGTCTATGTGGCGCCGGGCGGCGACTACCACCTGGAGATCGAGGGCGCGAAGCAGTTCCGCTGCAAGGTGACCCACGGCGATCCGGTCAACGGCCACTGCCCGTCGGTGGACGTCCTCTTCAACTCCGTGGCCCGCACAGCCAAGGCCAACGCCGTCGGGGTCATCCTGACCGGCATGGGCCGCGACGGGGCCGGCGGGCTCCTGGCCATGCGGCGCGCCGGAGCCCGGACCCTGGGACAGGACGAGGCGACCTGCGTCGTCTACGGCATGCCCCGCGCCGCTTTCGAAATGGGCGCAGTCGAGCGACAATACCCCCTGGAGAAGCTCGCCTCCGCCATCCGCAACCTCACGAACAAAGAAACGGAACGCTGAGATGCCGGCAAGCTCATCGCTCACTTGCCTCGTTGTGGACGACCAGCAGACGATGCGTTCGCTCGTCCGCAGCGGGCTTCAACAACTCGGCTTCCGGACGATCTACGAGGCTCCTGACGGAGAGGAAGGGCTGCGCCACATGCTGGCCCGGCCGATCCACCTCGTGATCTCGGACTACAACATGCCGAAGCTGGACGGCCTGGGCCTCCTGCGGGCGATCCGCTCGCACCCGCCGATCCAGAAGACCGCCTTCATCATGCTCACCGGCCGGGCCGACAAGGAGCTGGTGCAGCGGGCGGTGCAGTTCGGGGTCAACAACTACCTGGTCAAGCCCTTCACCGTCGGCACGCTGAAGGAAAAGATCGAAGCGATCTTCGGCGTCCTGGCGTGAGGTCTACGTCGCCCGCACAGGAGGCCGGATGGCCTGGGGAACCCCGCAAGGTCCATGTGATCCAGGGGGAGTTCCACATCGCCGACGAGGACGTGGTCATGACCACGATCCTCGGGTCGTGCGTGGCGGCGTGCATGCGCGATCCGGTCGCCCGCGTGGGCGGCATGAACCACTTCCTGCTGCCGGGCGAGAGCGGTGACGCCGGCATGCGCTACGGCGTGCAGTCCATGGAACTCCTGGTCAACGCCCTGCTGCGCATGGGCGCGCGGCGCGAGCGGCTGGAAGTGAAGCTGTTCGGCGGCGCGCACCTGATCGACGGCCTCACCGACGTCGGCGGCCAGAACGCCGCCTTCGCCGAACGCTTCGTCCGCGACGAGGGCCTGAGCTTCGCCGGCGGCTCCCTGCGCGGAGACCGCGCGCGCCGCATCCAGTACTGGCCCGCCAGCGGACGCGCCCGGCAGATCCTGTTGGCGCCCACCGAGTCCCGCGTCTTCGCCGCCGAGCGCCGCCGTCCGGCGACGCCCGTGGTGGAGGACTCCGGCGCCCTGGAGCTGTTCTGATGCGCCCCTTCACGCCGGTGCGGCCGCTGACCGAGTCCCTGAGCCTGGTCGCCGACGAGGTCGACGACCTGGTGCGCCTGGGCGAGACCGTCCAGACGGTGATCTCGCGCCTGGCGGTCGGCGCCGGCGGCCTCTCCGACGCGGCGCTGATGGTCGACGCGCAAGCGGCCGACCTGCTCAGCCAGCGCCTGGCGGGCCTGGCGCTGTTCGTGCGCGCCTTGGCCGACGCCGCGCCCCTCGACCTCTCCGCCGACATCGAGGCCGCGGTTCGCGCCCTCACCCTCTCCGAGCAGGCGCGTCGCCTGTCCGGCCCTGCCCTCTCGCCTCAGGCGGACCCGGGCGGGGGCGAACTCACGACGTTCTGGGACTGAGGCCGCGATGGCGTTCAACAAGGGCGAGCGCGTCAATCTTTCCTCCGCCGAGGTGATGCTGGCCTGTGGCGACCCCGAAGGCCTGAACATCCTGGCCGAGATGTTCCACGGTTTCGGCGTGCACACGCCGCGGCGCTGCCTCTCCCTCGTCGAGGCCAAGACCTCGGTGCAGGACCGGATGCTGAACCTGATGGTGGTGGACAGCGCCCTCAGCGACGCCGAGGGCTATGAATTCATCCACTGGCTGCGCCGCTCCGAGATCGCGCCCAACTGCTATGCGCCGGTCATCCTGATCACCGGCCACACCAAGCCCTCGCAGATCTTCCGCGGCCGCGATTCCGGGGCCAGCTTCGTGGTCCGCAAGCCCGTGGCGCCGCTGGTGATGATGCAGCGGATCATCTGGCTGCTGAACGATCAGCGCAAATTCGTAACCTCGCCCGACTACTGTGGGCCCGACCGCCGCGTGAAGGCGGTCGGCCCACCGGTGGGCATGAAGGGCCGACGCCACGACGACCTGTCGGCCCAGGTCGGCGACGCCAAGACACCCAACCTGGAGCAGGACGAGATCGACGCCCTGTTCAAACCGAAAGCAGTATCCGGATGAGTCGCCGCGCCCAAGTTTTCGAGGTCGAGAACCGCCTCGCCAAGATCGTGAGCGCGCCGGGCGGCCGGACCGTCGACCAGGCGGTTAAGGCGGCCGAGACCCGGATCGAGGCGGTCCGCGAGGTGAGCCTGGCCTCGCTGGTCGGCAAGTCGGACCAGATGGTCCAGGTCGCCGCCGCCGCCCGCCGCGGCGAACAGGCCAAGCCGTTCGACGCCATCTACGACATCAGCAACGCCATCTACGGCCTGGCCAGCTCCTTCGGCCTGACCGCCCTGTCCGAGGCGGCCTTCAGCCTGTGCGACCTGGCCGACGGCTTCCGCACCGGCGAGGAACCGAGCTGGCCGGCGATCGACGTGCATGTGGACGGCGTGCGCCTGCTCTCCATGCTTGGCGCGGGCGTCAGCGCCGCCGACGCCGAGTCGATCCTGGACGGCCTGCGCCGCGTGCGCGCCCGCGTCCTGCCCAGCACCTAGACCTCATTCCCAGATCTGCCGAAATCGGCGCCGTCTCTACCCGAGGCGGCGCCGATCTTTAGTTGGCATAACGCGACTTTTTGAGATCAGTATTTTCCGCGCCAAGTCAAAACTGCGGAAAGTTCGTCGCACCTTGCCGCTTTTAACCACCAATTAGCTCGGACAATCCAGGGTCGACTAGACGACATTCAGGGACCCGCAGAATGCGCCCCAGACTTCCCGCTCCGCCGCGGACCGCGCAAACGCGCAGCCGCGTGCGAACGATCCGCCACGCACGACCGATCATCGCCCGATGACGGTTGCGTCCGCGCAGGTCGAGACTCCCGTCGACGCTTTCAAGCGCGTGGTGCGGGCCCGCACCAAGGGCATCAGCCTGAGGGCCGGCCAGGTCGTTGTCGTGGCTGGCCTCTGCTGGATCGCCACCCACGATCCCCTGGTGGGCCTCTGGCTGGTCGTCGCCCTGTGCGTGCGGATGATCGAAGAGGCCGCGGCGGCATGGCTTCCGTCCCGGCTGGGCTGGGCGCGCGCCGCGCCGTGGATCGCCGCCGGACAGTTGCTGACCACGCTCAGCTTCCTCACCATCGCCGCCGTGCCCCTGCGCACCCCCGACGTCATCCGCCTGGCCGAGGCGGTGATGCTTCTGTGCGCGGTGGCGCTGGGCAACGCCATGCAGTCGTCCGGCTCGCGGCTGGCGACAGCCGCCACCGTCGGGCCCGCTTCCCTGCTGCTGGTGGCGGCCCCGGTGTGGGTGGGCCTGGCCGGGCGGGGCCTATCGCTCGGCGACATGCTGTTGCTGGCCCTGGGGGGCCTGGTGTTCACCACCTTCATCGTCCGCCTGGCGGCCCGGCTGCACGCCGAGAGCCAGGCCCTGCGCGACGCCGGCCACGCCGCCGCCGAGGGGGCCCAGCGCTGGCGCATGGCCTTCAACCACAGCCCCATCGCCCGCGTCTGCTTCGACGCCACCGCCTTGCACGATTTCCTGCAGGCCCGCGCCGGGTCCTCGGGCCGCCTGGGGGATGTGATGCATGCCGAGATCCGGTCGCACGATGCGCTGATGGACCTGGTTGAGCTGATTGACACCAACGCTGCGGCGAAGGAGCTCCGCGGCGAGGACTTCGCCCGGCGGCGCTTTTCCCAGAGCTTCCTCGACGGCTTCTGCGAGGCGCTGAACGAGATCGACGCCGACGGCGTCATGCCGCCCTTCGAGGCCGAGCTGACCGGCGAGTCCGACGCGCCGACCATCGTGCAGGCGCACTTCCGCATGACCGCAGGCCAAGGCCGGCCCTGGAGCCTGTGCCTCGGCACCTATGTGGACATGACCGACAGCCACGCGCTGGTCCGCGCCCAGCAGGTGGCCCGCGAGGCCGCCGAGGCCGCCAGCCGCGCCCAGAGCGACTTCCTGGCGGTGATGAGCCACGAGATCCGCACGCCCCTGAACGGCGTGCTGGGCATGGCCCAGGCCATGGATCGCGACACCCTCACCGTCTCCCAGCGCGACCGGCTGCAGGTGATCCGCGAGAGCGGCCAGGCCCTGGTGGGGCTGCTGGACGACCTCCTGGAGATCTCCCGCATCGAGGCCGGGCGGCTGCAGCTGAGCGTCGCGGACTTCGACCTCAAGGCCGAGGTGGAAGCGGTCGGGCAGGCCTTCGCCGCCGGGGCCGCGGGCAAGCGCCTCGACCTGCGGCTCGAGATCGACCCGGGGATCGACGGCCAGTGGCGCGGCGACGGTGTGCGCCTGCGCCAGATCCTCGGCAACCTGGTCTCCAACGCCGTCAAGTTCACCCCGGCTGGCCAGGTGGTCGTGCGGGTCGCCGCCAGCGCCAGCGGCGTCCGGCTCGAGGTCGCCGACACCGGCGTCGGGATCCCGCCCGAGCGGACCGCGCGCCTGTTCGAGAAGCATGTTCAGGCCGACAGCTCGCCCACCCGCGCCTACAGCGGCACGGGCCTCGGGCTGGCGATCACCCACGAGCTCTGCCGCGCCATGGGCGGGGCCATCGGCGTCGAGAGCGCGCCCGGCCGCGGCAGCACCTTCACCGTCGAGCTGCCCCTGCGCCAGGTCGCGCGGGCGGCCGCCGCCGCGGCGCCCACGGCCACGCTGAAGCGGCGGCCCGACGGCGAGCTGCGCGTGCTGGCCGCCGAGGACAATCCGATCAACCGCACGGTGCTGAAGGCGCTGCTGGCCCAGTTCGACGTGGAGCCGACCGTTGTCGAGAACGGGGCCGAGGCGGTGCGGGCCTGGGAGTCCGCCCACTGGGACCTGATCCTGATGGATGTGCAGATGCCCATCATGGACGGGCCCACCGCCACCATGACCATCCGCGCCCGCGAAGGCCTGCAGGGCCGCCCGCGCACCCCGATCCTGGCGATCACCGCCAATGTCCAGGCGCACCAGGTGGCCAGCTACCGCGCCGCCGGCATGGACGAGGTGGTGGCCAAGCCGATCCAGGTGGAGGAGCTGCTGGCGGCCATGTCCGCGGCCCTGGCCGAGGCCGAGGCCGAGGCGGTCCAGGCCCCCGGCGCGCTCCGCGCCGCCAGCTAGACCCCCCGCCGGCTAGACCGCAGCCAGGTCCGCCAGCTTGCGGCCCAGTTCGGCGCGCCGGTACGGCTTCCCCAGGAACGCCGCGCGCGGATCGTAGCCCAGGGTGCGCAGCACCGGGTCTTCGGTGTGTCCCGAGGTGAACAGGATCCGCAGGTTCGGGATCAGCAGGCGGGCGTGCTCAGCCAGCTGGCGCCCGTTCAGCCCGCCCGGCATGTTGATGTCGGTCATCAGCACGTCGAACGGGCCGCCCATCGCCAGGGCGTCCAGCGCCTCGTACCCGTCCGCGCAGGCCCGCGTCGCGCAGCCCAGCTCGGCGAGCCGCTGCTCCACCTGGCCGCGGACCAGGGCGTCGTCCTCCACCAGCAGCACCCGCAGCCCCGGCCTCGGCGTGGCCGGCGAGAGCCGCGTCGCCCCGGGGTCCGGCGCGGCGTCCAGCGCCTGCGGCAGGCGGATGGTGACGCGGCTGCCGCGCCCCGGCGCGCTCTCGATGTCCAGACGTCCGCCCGACTGGGCCGCGAAGCCATAGACCATGCTGAGCCCCAGCCCCGAGCCGGCGCCCTCCGGCTTTGTCGTGAAGAAGGGCTCGGTGGCCCGGGCCCGGACCTCCGGCGTCATGCCCTCCCCGGTGTCCTCCACCGACAGCGCCGCCATCGGACCGTCCGGCCCCTCCTGCCGCGCGGCGCGCAGGATCAGGCGCCCGCCCTCGGGCATGGCGTCGCGGGCGTTGATGCACAGGTTCAGCATGGCGGACGTCAGCTGGGTCAGGTCGGCGCGGCAGCAGATCGGGTCCGGCCAGGGCTCCAGGCGCACCGTGATGTCGCGGCTGAGCGTCCGCTGCAGCATCGGCAGCAGCCCCTCCAGCATGCGGTTGCAGTCCACCGTCTGGGGCGTGAGCGGCTGGGTCCGGGAGACCGCCATCAGCTGCGAGACCAGCTCGGCGCCCCGCTCGGCCGCCTCCAGGGCCACCTGCGCCACCTGGGCCAGCTCCGGCCGATCGGCCAGCGCCTCGGCCAGGGTCTCGGCTGCGCCGATGACCACCGTCAGCAGGTTGTTGAAGTCGTGCGCGATGCCGCCGGAGAGCCGGCCGATGGCCTCCATCTTCTGCGCCTGGCGCAGCTTCTCCTCGGCGGCGGCGGCGGTGCGGCCAGCGGTCACGGCCTGTCCGCTCCCCGAAATGGGTCGCGCCGCCGCTTGCATTTGCCCGCCATTGGGTAGCTCATTCGCAGGTCCATTGGGGTGGGAGGATGTCGCAGCTCGGGCGGACTGCGGGCCTGACAGGGTTCCTGGAGGTGTCGCGGAAGGTGGGCGTGGACGCCTACCAGCTGGCGGCGGCGGCCGGCCTGCCACCGGCGGCCCTTACCGATCCCGACCTGCGGGTCTCCGTCGAAGCCATGGCGCGGATGTTCGAGGCCGCCGCCGAGCAGTCGGGCGTCGAGGACTTCGCCCTGCAGGTGGCCGTGGGGCGGCGCCTCTCCAACCTGGGCGTGGTGGGCCTGGTGATCCGCGAGCAGCCCACCGTGCGCCACGCACTGCAGGCCTACGCCCGCTACCAGTGGCTGCAGAACGACGCCTATTCCATCGACATCCGCGAAGAGGGCGAGCGGGCGGTGATCCGCGTTCTCTATCCACCGTGGCAGCAGCGCCAGGTCGCCGAGCTGTCCCTGGCCACGGTGGTGCGCAACCTGAAGGCCATACTGGGCGAGGCGTGGCGGCCGCTGGAGGTCTCCTTCACCCACGCCGCGCCCGCGCGGCTCGACACCCATCGGCGGGTGTTCGGCGTCACCCCGCTGTTCGACCAGGACACCATGGCCGTGGTGGTGCGTCGTGCGGACCTGGACGTGCGCATCCCCACCGCCGACCCGGCGATGGCGCGCCAGATCGCGGCCTATCTCGAACGCCTCACCCTGGAGCGCTCGCGGCAGCTGTCCGACAAGGTGGCCGACCTGATCGTGGCGCTGCTGCCGGACGGGCTCTGCACGGTGGAGCGGGTCGCCCAGCACCTGGGCATGGACCGCCGCACCCTGCACCGCCGGCTGGCGACCGAGCAGCTGACCTTTTCCGGGATCCTGGACGAGACCCGGCGCAACATGGCCGCCGGGTTGCTGTCCGCCAGCGACCGGCCGCTGCAGAGCGTGGCCGACCTCCTGGGCTTCTCCAGCCTCTCGGCCTTCGCCCATTGGTTCCGGCGCAAGTTCGGCCAGTCCGCCAGCGCCTACCGTGCGGCCCAGGCCGCCGCCGCGCGCTCCGACGCCCTGGTCTCGGCGGCCTAGCGGCGCCCGGTCCACTTCACGCCGCCGTGACGGCCGCCGCCCCGCCGGCCTCGCGCAGCACATAGCCGCCGCCCCACACGGTCTCGATCACGTGGCGGCCATCGGTGGCCGGGGCCAGCTTCTTGCGCAGCTTGCAGATGAAGACGTCGATGATCTTCGCGCCCGGCTCGTCCAGGCCGCCATAGAGGCTCGAGAGGAACACGTCCTTGGTCAGGGTCTTGCCCTTGCGCAGGGCCAGCAGTTCCAGCGTCTGGTATTCCCGGCCGGTCAGGTGAACCCGCTGGCCGTTCACGTGGACCTGCTTGCCGTCCAGGTCGAGCACCATGTCGCCGATGCTGATCGTCGAGTGGGCGTGGCCCTTGGAGCGGCGGATCACGGCGCGCAGCCGGGCGACCAGCTCCGCCTTGTGGAACGGCTTGGTCAGGTAGTCGTCGGCGCCGAGCGACAGCGCCTTCACCTTGGCCTCGATCTCGACGGTGCCGGACAGGATCATGATCGGCGTCGCCACCTTGCCGCGGCGAAGGGCGCGCAGCACCTCCAGGCCCGACATGTCCGGCAGGTTGAGGTCCAGCAGGATCAGGTCGTAGTCATAGACCTCGCCCAGCTCGAGGCCTTCCTCGCCGCGGTCGACCGTCTCCACCACGAACCCGCCGGCGGTCAGCATCAGCTCCAGGCTGCGGGCCATCGCCCGGTCGTCTTCAATCAGCAGCACACGCATCGTCCCAGTCCTCCTCCCCGCCAGCCGGCGGGCCATCCTGTTGCGGTGAAATCCGCCGGCGGCGCCCCTGCCCCACCGTCTCGTAGCTTTCGTGTTGGCTATCCGGCGCCCAGCTTGGCGGCCCGCCGATCCAGCGCTGCGCCGGCGACCGCCAGCAGGCGCGACATGGCGAACGGCTTGGCCATCACCGCATCGGCGCCCAGTTCTTCCGCCCATTGCAGGAACGAGCCGCTGCGCCCATAGGCGCCGCCGCCGGAGATGGCGATCACCGCCGTGGCCGCCGTCGCGCGCCGGGCCTCGATGATCACCGCGATGCCCTCGGTCTCCGGCATGACGATGTCGGTGACCATCAGGTCGGGCTTGAGCGCGCGCAGCAGCTGCACGCCCAGGCGGCCGTTGCGGGCGGAATAGGCGCGGTAGCCGGCGCGCGCGAAGCCGGCGGTGATCAGGCCCAGCAGGTCGGGATCGTCCTCCACCACCAGCACCGTGCGGCCGCGTCCGTCGCCGGTCTGCGGCGTCAGGGGCTCGACGGACCCGCGGGCCGCTGGATCCGGCGGCGGCATCTGGCTGGCCAGGGCGCCGGCGCGTTCCGCCGCCAGCAGGCCCACCCGCGCCAACTCGGCCAGCTCGCCCGCGCCCGTCAGCCGTTCGGCGAGGGATTCGCAAACCCCAAGGATCACCGACAGCAGGTTCTTCAGGTCGTGGGCGGCGCTGGCCGAGGGCGCGCCGGGATCGGCGGGGGACCGATCGAGCTTCAGGGGGGTCGGCATCGATTGCAGAAACGCCTCACAGATCACCGGTCGAGCCGGTCTGGGGAGGGGTCCTTGGCGGGCGGGCTGCGCCGCCTTGGCCGAGCTCCAGACGCGATTCGGTCTGTCCGCCGTATATGGTTAACGACAGCTCAGCTTGATCCTGCGGGACAGATTTTTGCGAATCCGGGACTCGTGGAACGTGTTCTCACAAGTCATGCGGCAGATTGTCGCAGTTTAGCGCGACAGGACGTCGCGATTGATCTTTTGAGCGGAGGAAGAGGGGATGTCCAGCCCCTCCCCCACCCAAATTGCGTGGATAACTCTATTGGACCGTTACTTGGCGATATCTGCGTCTAGAGGAGGTCCCCGCCGCAGGCCTTGGCGGTGGTGCCGTCGGCCTTGAACGCCTTGATGACGTTGCGGCCGGTGGTCCAGCGGTGCACCTCGTCCGGCCCGTCCACCAGCCGCTGCGAGCGGATGTGGGTGTACCAGCGGGCCAGGGGCGTATCGAGGCTGTAGCCCAGCGAGCCGTGCAGCTGGATCGCGGTGTCCACCACCTGGTGGACCATGTTGGCCAGGTAGACCTTGGCGATGCCGTTCTCCTGGCGCAGGTCCAGGCCCTTCTCCGCCTTGTAGGCGATGTGCAGCAGCATCAGGCGCGAGATGTAGAGCTGGGTCGCGCACTCGGCGAGCATGAACTGGACCGCCTGGCGCTCGCTGAGCGGCTTGCCGAAGGTCTCGCGGCTAGTGACCCGCTCGGCGGCCATATCCAGCGCCCGCTGGGCGAGGGCGACATTGTGCATGCCGTGGCGCAGCCGCCCGTAGGCCAGGCGGTGCTGGCCCATGTTGAAGCCGTTGCCCTCGCCGCCCAGCAGGTTCTCGGCCGGGACCTTCAGGTCCTTGATCTCGATCTCGGCGTGGCCGCCGCCCATGATGTGGCTGAGCGGCCCCTCCAGGGCCATGGTCGGGATGTCGCGCTTGATGTTGTAGCCGGGGTTCGGCAGCTCGACGATGAAGGTGGAATAGCGCTGGTGGCGCGGGGCGTCCGGGTCGGTCATGGCCATCACCAGCGCCATGTCCGCCACCGAGGCGGCCGAGGAGAACCACTTCTCGCCGTTCAGGATGTAGTTCTCGTTGCCGTCCTTGACCGCCCGGGTCTGCATGCCGGTGGCGTCGGCGCCGGCCGCCTTCTCGGTCATGGAGTAGCAGACGCGCTTCTCGCCGTTCAGCAGCGGCTTGAGGAACTTCTCCTTCTGATACTCGGTCCCGTTCTGCAGGATCGTCAGCATGGTGGCGTCGTCGGGACCCTGGGTGTTCATGGAGAGGGCGCCCAGATAGCTCTCGCCCAGCTCCATCTGCACCAGGGCGTTGGCCAGGGGCCCCAGGCCCATGCCGCCGTATTCCTTGGGGATGAAGGGGCACCAGAGCCCCTGGGCGCGCGCCTTGGTCCGCAGCTCGCCCAGCACGGTCTTGTAGTCCTCGCCGTCGATCAGCCGCTTCTCGGCCGGGATGCACTCGTCGTGCACCCATTGGCGCACCCGCTCGCGGATGGCCTTGGCTTCCGCCGGGATCTCGAAGTCGATGGACATGGGCGCTCTTCCCTACCGGTTCTTCTGAAATGTACCGTGCGGCGGCGCCGGTGCGGCAAGCAAGGGGCTTTGACCTTTGCGCCGCTCTGGCGTTCCCTTCGGGCCGGAAGGAGCCCGCCATGCAGGTGAAGCCACTGACCCCCGCCATCGGCGCCGTCGTCGAGGGCGTGGACCTCGCCCAGGGCGTCTCGAGCGACCTGGCCGGCGCGATCCGCGAGGCGCTGCTGGCCCACCAGGTGCTGTTCTTCGAGGACCAGCGCCTGACGCCCGCCCAGCACCGCGACTTCGCCGCGCGGTTCGGCGCGTTGCACACCCACCCGCTCTATCCGGGCGTGCCCGAGGCGCCGGAGCTGTTCATCCTGGACAACCACGCCGGCAACCCCACCGACAATGACGCCTGGCACACCGACGTCACCTTCATCGAGACCCCGCCCATGGGCTCGATCCTCTACGCCAAGGTCCTGCCGCCGAACGGCGGGGACACGGTGTGGGCCAATATGCGCGCGGCCTACGAGGCCCTGTCGCCCTCGATGCGCGCCTTCCTGGCGGGCCTGGACGCAGTCCATGACTTCGCCCGCGGCTTCCCCACCCGCGGCGTGGTGGCCCAGGCGGCGGGCGCCGACAAGCACGCCAAGGCGGCCGAGCAGCACCCGCCGGTGATCCACCCGGTGGTGCGCACCCATCCGGAGACCGGCGCCGACGGGCTCTTCGTGAACTACGGCTTTACCGAGCGGATCAAGGGCCTGCGCCGCGCCGAGAGCGACGCGATCCTGGGCCTGCTGTTCGCCCACATCCAGAAGCCGGAGTTCCAGGTGCGCTGGCGCTGGACCCCGAACGCCATCGCCTTCTGGGACAACCGGGTGACCCAGCACTATGCGGTCAACGACTACCTGCCCGCCCGCCGGGTGATGAACCGGGCCACCATCCTGGGCGAGCGGCCCTACCACCGCTCCCGCATGCCGGCGGAGGCCCGACGTGCGTCGGCGGTGGCGGCGGAGTGACCGCTACTTCGTCCAGTAGGGCGTCTTGGCCTTGAACCAGCTCTTCGAGACCTTGCCGTACATGACCAGGTTCTGGTCCACCGCCTCGGCCACGGCGAAGTCCACCGCGGTCGAGCACAGCGAATAGGCCTCGGCCGGCGTCAGGCCCTTCTTGGCCACCAGGAACTTCACCGTCTCCTCGACGGCGTGGGTCAGGGCCACGCCCAGGTCCGGATCCATGCCCAGGATGTAGTAGTACTTGGCGTCCTCGGCGTAGGGGACGGCCATCGCCTTGCCCTCGCCCTTGTGGACGATGAACTGCAGGGTCGGCGTCATCGAGGCTTCGACCGCATTGCCCGAGACCTCGCCGTCGCCCTGCTGGGCGTGGCTGTCGCCGGTGACGAACAGGCCGCCGGGTTGGAAGACCGGCAGGTACAGCGTCGCCCCCGCCTGCAGTCGTGCGAAGTCCATGTTGCCGCCGTAGGGCCCCGGGGCGCGCGAGCCGATGCGGCGCGGATCACCCGGCGCCACGGCCATGATCCCCATGAAGGGCCCGATCGGGGTCTCGACGCCCGGGGCGTTCATGACCACGCCGCGCTTGACGTCGTACTTGATCGTCCGCTGGGCGCGGTCCTTCAGGATCGCGGGGGCCGCGCCCCCCGGCCCGACGCTGTTGACGCCGTAGGGGACGCGCGGCTCCACAGCCAGGATGCGGACCTCCAGCATGTCCCCCGGCTCGGCGCCCTCCACATAGATCGGGCCGGTGAGGATGTGGCCCGCCCAGCCGTTCTCCTTGGTGGCCTTGGCGATCGCCTTGACGTCGTCCAGCACCCCGTCGGCGGGGATCCCCGCCTGGGCGAAGAAGGCCACCGGATCCTCGGTGACGCCGCCGTGGGAGATGGTGTCGATCCGCACGCTCTGGCCGGACTTGATCTTCAGGGCGGGCGGGGTGTCGGCGGAGATGAAGCCCCGCTTCACGTTCTCCACGGTAGAGCGCAGCACATAGTCGGCCTTGACCTGGGCCAGCGTCACGCTGGGCGCCCCCAGCAGGGCGGCGGTGAGGGTCAGGGCGCGGAAGGTCGCCGTCATCGAGGGCCTCTTTCGGGGAAGCGGCGTCCGCGCGCGGCGGACGCCGGGCTGCGGGGTCAGTAGGAGACGCGGACGCCGAACTTGAAGCTGCGGCCGATCAGGTCGTAGGCGCTGCCGTTGATGCTGACAGCGACGATCGGCGGCTGCTTGTCGAACAGGTTGTCGACGGTGACATAGGCCTGGACCTTGCGGTCGGGCCGGTCGATGACCGCGTACTGCAGGTTGGCGTACCAGTAGGTCGCCTCGGGCCAGATGTTCTGGTTCACCGAGTTGGAGAGCGCCGCCGTCGCCAGGTACTCGGGCGTTCCGGGCGTGAGGCCGTCGAGGCCCACAGCCGTGGCGCTGAAGCGGATCTTGGAGGTGTAGCGCACCGTCAGCGTGCCGGTGAACGGGCCCTCGCGATAGCTCGCCTGCCCGTTCCACGACCAGGTCGGCGTGCCGGCGAGGCCCGAGGAGTCGATGTCCGTGGTGGGCGTGATGGTGCGATACTTGGCGATCCGGCTGCCCAGGGCGCGCAGGGTCAACTGGCCGGGGAGGTTCAGGTCCTCCATCGGCACGGCGTAGGCCACCTCGACGTCGAAGCCGTGGGTCTTCAGCGCGTTCAGGTTCTGCTGCGGCACGTTCACCCGGCTGACGCCCACCGGGCTCGACGGATCCAGCACCACGAACTGCGACAGCACCGGGTCGTGCTTCAGCAGCACGGCGTCCAGGATGTCCTGCACGTTCTGGGTCGAGATCACGTCGCGGATCTTGATGTTCCAGTAGTCGACCGAGACGCGCAGGCCGCGGCTCCAGCCCCACTGCGGCTGGAACACCACGCCCCCGGTGGTGGTGTCGCCGGTCTCCGGGATCAGGTTGGGGTTGCCCACGGTGTTCGACTTGGTGAAGCCCGAGGCCCCGGTCGCCCGGTTGACGACGTTGGGATTGCCCTCCGAGCCCGGGTTGAACAGCTCGTTGATGTTGGGCGCCCGGATGTCGCGCGAGCGGGTGGCGCGGAAGCGCAGGAAGTCGGTGACGTCCCAGACGCCGCCCACCTTCCAGGTGGTGACCGCGCCGGAGGTGGAATAGTCGGTGCGCCGGGCCGCGCCGTTCAGGTCCAGGGACTTGGCGAAGGGCATGTCGCGGAACACCGGCACGCCCACTTCGCCGTAGATCTCCTTCACATTGATCGCCCCGGTGTAGAGCGAATAGTTCTGGTTCATCAGCGCCAGCTTCTGGCAGTCGGGGCAGTTGACCACGTCGGCCGTGTC
>Ga0136846_1243825_pt1 | contig 14525 bp, 16 predicted proteins | sample HopSoiMetagenom2_FD_96841 | JGI IMG/M metagenome (GOLD analysis project Ga0136846, IMG submission 96841) | Grasslands soil microbial communities from Hopland, California, USA - 2 Assembly 2016 (version 4) | ecosystem: Environmental > Terrestrial > Soil > Grasslands | place: USA: Hopland...
ACCACGGGCAAGCGCTGCAGGGTCAGCATTGGGGCGAATGGCGCCCCCTGACGGTGAGGCCTTTTTGATTTCGAGGATGAAGCGTCCGCCAGCCTTGGCGACGATGTGGGCGAGGCTGCGGCGAGTTGGACGGGCACGGCCGCGCAATGCGCCAAGCGATACACCGTCGTAGCGAAGCGCAAGCTCCTCGCGCTTGGCGGCGGCAATTTTCGCTAGCACTCCTTCAGCCACGGCTCGCCTCCACAAACGCATCGAGCACCGCTCGGGCTCTGCGCGAGCGCATCGCGTCCATTGCAAGACCGACGCCGTCCTTGAGGTCGGCGACTCGCGCGGCAGCGAGCAGAAGTGCGCCTGCGTTGAGGGCAACCACAGAGATATCCGCCTCGCCGCCAACGCCTGAGACGATATCCGCCAGACGGCGCGCGTTCTCGGCGGGGGATCCGCCGGCGATCGATTCGAGCGGCATCCGTCTCAGGCCCGCCTGTTCAGGGGTGATCTCCAACTCCTCGAGGCAGCCGTTGCCGAGCGAGATCGCACGGGTGAAGCCGTGCAGCGCGATCTCGTCGAGCCCGGAGCCGTGGACGACGAGCGCGCGTTCGACGCCCAACGCCCGGATAGTCTCGGCGATCGGGCGCACGAGCTCAGGGTCGGCGACTCCAAGCAATTGAACCTTGGGTTTCGCCGGATTCAGGCAAGGTCCCAGCAGGTTCATGATTGTCCGCACCTTTAAGGCGCGCCGAACGGGACCGGCGTGGGCAATACCGGGGTGGTAATTGGGGGCGAGAAGGAAGCAGAAGCCGGTCTGATCGAGGATCTCTCGCGATTCCAGTGGGCTCACGTCGAGCCGCGCACCAAGCGCTTCCAGCACATCGGCCGAGCCGCACTTGGACGTGAAGGAGCGGTTGCCGTGCTTGACGACCGGTAAGCCGCAGCCAGCGGCCACGAAGGCCGCTGCCGTTGACACGTTGATCGACCCCGAGAAGTCGCCGCCGGTGCCGCAACTGTCGGCGAAAAGAGTGGCGGGCGAGGGGAACGGGCTCGCCGCCGCGCGCAGCGCCTCGGCAGCACCGATCAACTCCTCGGCCGTCTCGCCTTTGACGCGCAGGGCGACGAAGGCGGCCGCCATGAGTGGCTCGCTCAGCGATCCTTCGACGATCCGACTAAACAGGCTTCGCGCCTCGCTGCGGTCCAGATCGCCGCCGTCGAGCAGGCGCGTGATCGCAGCTTCAGCTTGGGGACAGGGCGCCGCCGGAGCGGCAGCAGTACGCGGAAAAGTCAGAACCTGGCTCATGAAACTCACCTGGAAACAAAAAAGCCCGCCTGTTGGCGGGCGGGCAGTCGATGATCGGATGCTAAGCGATCAGTCGCGCCATCGCGCCGCATAGGTCGACGGGCGCCACCAGAAGTGAGCGGTCGAGGCTGCGGCGAGGGCGACCAGGTTCGTCATGCGAATCGCGTGGTAAGGCAGTCGCTTGGCCGCGGTCAAGCCGCACTGCGGGTTGACGCTCAGGAGCGGCATGGGCATCTGGGCCGCGCGGGCGGGTGTAGCTCAATGGTAGAGCAGAAGCCTTCCAAGCTTACGACGAGGGTTCGATTCCCTTCACCCGCTCCAGCCTAGCCAGTCGGGGGGACTGGCATTCGGCTGGGGCGCGCGACCATCGAGCGCGGCGACAACTCTTCCCTTTCACCCGCGTTGACACAGCAATGGTGCGCCGCCATGTGGCGCGCCTGCCTGAATGCCCGGCTGTCGCCGGGGCCTCGTGGAGAGGTGGCCGAGTGGTTAAAGGCAGCAGACTGTAAATCTGCCCGCGCAAGCGTACGCTGGTTCGAATCCAGCCCTCTCCACCAATCTCCAAATCGGATGAATCCCGAGAGCTGGCTTTTCCTGCGATCTTATCTTTGGTTAAACGAAAATGGCGCAAATCCAGCGGGAAACTGGCCTAGCTTGAGAAGATGACCTAAAGGCGGCGTAGACTCGGCTCGGGAGTACCGCATGTTGGGCGGGGTGGGGATTCGATTGGAAGGTTCGAATGGCGTGTCTGACGCGCCGCGTGATTTTCATAACCGGGCCTCGCCGGACGTGATGGCCGCCCGGGTTGCGAAGCTTACGCCCGGCCAGTTCGATTGCCTGCTCTTGGTCGACCAGCATCTTTCGTCCAAGGAAATAGCGGCCGAGCTGAACATCTCTCCGCACACGGTAGACCAGCGAATTCGTCAGGCGCTTTCGACGCTCGGTGTGGAACGCCGTACGCAAGCAGCCCGGATCGTCGCTCAAGTGAAAGGGCCATATCAACGGTTGATACATCAATCGCCGTACATTCCCGCCAGCGAGCAAACCGGTCACTCAGAGGCCGCGGTCGGTACTCAGATTCGGCACGCTGACCGCGCAGGGGAGATTGGGGAGGCTGGTTTCCTAACCGAGCAGAGGCCCGCTTTTTTCCGGTCTTCCCTGCAACCGCCGTTCGCCACGAGGAGTAACCCGCGGAATGAGATGAGTGTCGGCCAGCGGCTGTTCTGGATCGCAGGGATCGCGATCGGTGCAGCTTTCTCGGCGGGCATGTATCTCGCCGGGCTGGAAAGCCTTTCAAGGCTTCTCCAAGGGTAACGGAACCGACCCAGATCAGGCCGTCAGCCACTCCGGCGCGAAGAGCGCCGGGGGAAGGAGCAGCCATGCGCAAAGAGATGATCGAAAATGCCGTGTACGAAGTCGCAACCCAGGTTCGCGCGGTCGAGGACAGCATCGAATCGGCACTCGCGGAGATTGCCGAGCTCCAGGCTCGCATGGTCCGTGCGCGTGGCGTGACCCGGGCCGCGATGACGACTAGCCACGCGGCGTTCGAGGAACTCGCTTCAACCACCAACAGCCTGATCGCCGCACGCGGTGGGATCGCCAACTGCCATGTCGCTCTGGCCGAGACGAAACAGACAATTCCCGGCGCCCGCACGCTAATGATCGGTGACGAAGGGGACTGTCCGCCGAAGACAGGGCAAGTCGACCTTCGAATCGTCGCCTGACCCAGAAGGATTGACCGGGCGCGCTCCCGCGTGTCCGGTCGTCGCCCAATGGTTCGGCTGATCCTCTATAACTTGCTGCTCTTCGGCGCGTGCGGATACGCACTGTGGCGCGGCAAGGTGGATGCGCGAATTGTCGCAGCAGCATTCTTCGTCGGTAATTTCGCGACCTTCGCGCTTCGTTCGGAAGGTAGCGGCGGCTATTCGTCGCTAGAGCCGGGTATCTTCGCGGTCGACCTCGCGTGCCTCGCGGCGTTCACTTACGCGGCGCTCATCTCCGACCGCTTCTGGCCCTTGTGGGTTAGCGGACTGCAACTGACGACCAGCTTCGGCCACGTCCTGAAAGCTGTTCACTCGGACATGCTCCCACTCGCTTATGCGGCGGCTCTGCGGTTCTGGGGCTATCCCATCCTGATCATCCTCGCCGTCGGAGTATGGCGGAGCCAGCAGCGGCTGCGGCGGGATCAGCAACCGACGACCGCCTAGTTGGACAGCGGCCACGAGGCCGCTAAGCGGCTCGGTAGATGTCGCGGCGCAAGAAATCGCACCAGAGCCACGGAACAGCAGGCCGGCCGCGCCTGTGGGGCAAGCATGCGGTCGCTGCTGCGCTCGACAACCCTGATCGTAAGGTGCTGCGTGCTTGGGCGACCCGCGAAGCTGCGGGTTTCATGCAGTTCCCCAAGGACGTGGCGGTGACGCTCGCCGAGGCGCCGGACCTTGGCCGGCTGGTCCCGCATGACGCTCCGCATCAGGGCATCGTCATCGAAGTGGAGCCGTTGGAAGGGGCGTGGCTCGACGGGTTGCTCACCGAGGCCGGTGAGAATGCCGTCCTCCTGGTACTCGACCAGGTCACCGACCCGCATAACGTGGGCGCAATCCTGCGCTCGGCCGCCGCTTTCGGAGCCATCGGAATCGTCACCCAGGACCGTCACTCGCCGCCCGAGAGCGGAGCGCTGGCCAAGGCAGCGTCAGGGGCTCTTGAACGGGTCCCATGGGCTCGTGTCGTCAACCTCGCCCGCGCACTCGAAGAGATCGGCGAGGCGGGGTTTTGGCGGATCGGCCTCGCCAGTGACGCTGAGACGGATCTCAAGGATGCGCTCGGGCCGAAGCGGGTGGCGCTGGTGCTCGGCGCCGAGGGCCCGGGCCTCCGGCCGAACACCCGGGAACATTGCGATGCGTTGGCCAAGCTCCCGATCTCCGACGCGATCGAAAGCCTCAATGTCTCCAACGCCGCCGCGGTCGCGCTTTATGCGGCGAGGACCTATGGTTAGGACCACGAAGAGCATCCGCAGCCACGTCGAGGCCCTGGCCAGCCGTGAACCCGCCTTCGCCGGCGTGCTGGAGAAACACGGAATGCCCGAGCCGCGGAACAGTGAGCGCGGCGCCCAGACGCTTCTGAGGACCATTGTCGGCCAGCAGGTCAGCGTCGCCGCGGCGCGGTCGATGTGGGCCAAGCTCGAAGCGGCTTTCGGCTCTCCGCCCGACCTTCAGAAGCTCCTTACCGCCAGCGACGAAGAATTGCGCGCCGCGGGCATGTCTCGCCAAAAAGCCGGCTACATCCGGAGCCTCGCGGACCTGGTGCTGTCGGGCGAGCTCGACCTCGAGAAACTGCCGGAAGACGATGAGGAAGCGATTGCCCTGCTCACCAAGATCAAAGGCATCGGCCGATGGTCGGCCGAAATCTATCTCCTCTTCGCCGAGGGCCGTGCCGACGTTTTCCCCGCCGGCGACCTTGCGGTGATGGTCGAGCTCGGCCGCTTGATGGGGCTCGACGAGAAGCCGAGCGAGAAGCAGCTGCGGGAGCTTGCCGAAGCGTGGCGGCCGTACCGCGGGGCCGCCGCCGTGCTCGCCTGGCACAGCTATAATTCGAGCGTACTCTAGATCCGAAGCGCGGCCGGCAGCACCCGGGCTCCGAGTTTCCTGACCTCCCGGCTCCCCTGGTCGAGCCGCACCGGACCAAGCTTCTCGCCGGCGGTTTCCCGGCCGACCAGATATGCGGCCGAAGTCTGTCCCTTGCCGCCGCTCCATTCGTACAGCGCGTTGAAGGCGATCACCGGCACGAACGACTTGCGGCCGGCGAGCTCATATTCCTGGATCGCGGCGCGCGGCGCGACCACCTGGCTGGTGAGGGTGATGCGCTTCAGCGGCGGGATGGCGTCGAGGCGGTTTCCGGCTCCGATCGGGTTGGAGAAGAAGGCCGACAGCTCTTGCTCCTGCGTTGCGCCGGGATTGAACAAGGTCGCCTCGGCAAGAACGGCACGCGCCGGGGCGGAGCCGGCGTTGAACAGGTCGAGCTCGAACTCGATGGTCACCGGCGTGTCGTCGACGACGCACCGGAGCGGCTGCACCCCGATCTCAAGGGACGGGCGCAGGCGTGACGAAACGATGCCGACCGGCGTCTTGGGCTTCGGTTCTTCCGCAACCTGCGGCGGAAGCGGAGCCACGGGCGGTGGCGCGGCCTTGACCGGGGGGCGGGGCGCAGGCGCAGGTTCGGGCGCAGGCGGAACGAAAAGGTCGAACTGTGACGCCCCGGCGAAGGCCTCGCGCGGGCGACGTTGCCAGAGGAAAAACAGCACACCGCCGGCGACCGCCAGCGCGGCGATGAGCCACGGCAGGAATGACAGGCTGTTGTGCGCCGAAAGCGCCGGGTCGGCCGGCGTCGAAAGCGGAGCCGCAACCGGCTGTTCAACGGGGGGCGGTGCAGATGTGGTGGCTGCGCTTGGCGGGGGCGGCGAAACCTGCGTGGCAGGCGGCGCCTGAGTGTTTGACGGTGGCGCACTGACCGGAGCCCTGGCTGGGGCAACAGCCGGACGTTCGACATTTGTGGTGCGGCGCGCAGGCTGCGGTTCAGTCTCGGTCGCGGCCGGGGGCTGCGTCCGCGGCGGCGCAGGGGCCGGTGCAGTCGCTGCAGGGGGCTGCTCGGCGGGACGCGTCTTCGTTCCGGGCAGGCTGAAGTTCTGAAGCTCGCTCGGACCGATTGAGTCCGCCGGCGTGTTGGTCGTCGCCGGAGCCGTCTGCTGGGCGAGCGCGGGCCCGGGCACGAGCAACAGCCCACCCGCCAACAACACAGCCTTCCGGCGTAAACCCGCTCTCATCGACTCCCGTTCGTCATGTGATTCGCCGGATCACTCCCCCGCGGCGAAGACCGGCCAATGCCCGCCGCCTGTCGCTAATTCAAGCACTTGGCGGATGAACAGAGCCGTAACCCGGCGCTAGCGAGCGTCGACCAGCACCAGCTCGCTGTCGTCCTCGGCACTGATTTCGACCTTGCTCTCGCCGGTAATGGCCACGCCGTCGCGGGGGTTGGCTTCGACGCCGTTCACGCGAACCTTGCCGCTCGGCACCAGGTACAGGTGGCGCATTGGGTCGGCGTCGATCGCGATCGAGTCCCCAGCTTTCACCGTCGCACCAAGGATCTTGGCATCGGCGTTGATGGTCAGAGATCCATCCGACGAATCGCCGCTGGCGAGCAGCTGGAAGGCTCCGTTTCGCGATTCTTTCGGAAAAGGCATGGCGCCCCAGCTCGGCGGGGCGTTCGGCTTGTCGGTCTCGATCCAGATCTGGAACAACGTCGTCTGCTCGTCCTCCAGATTATATTCGGCGTGCTGGACACCGGTGCCGGCGCTCATCACCTGGACGTCACCAGCGCCGGTGCGGCCCTTGTTGCCCATCGAATCCTGGTGCGTGATCGCGCCGGTGCGAACGTAGGTCACAATCTCCATGTCGCGATGCGGGTGCGGCGGAAAGCCGCTCTTGGCCGCGATCTGGTCGTCGTTCCAGACGCGGATCCGGCCCCAGCCCATGCGGCCCGGGTCGTAGTAGCTCGCGAAGCTGAAATGGTGGCGGGCGTCGAGCCAGCCGTGGTCGGCGTGGCCGAGGCTGTTGAAGGGGCGGATATCGATCATGGCGTTGATTTGGGCAGCCTCAAACCACCATCAAGTGTCAGCGATGTGACCGAGGAATGTGCACGCCCGGTCACGAGGGTGACAAGCTTGGGGGGGTGAAAACGGGGGTTCTTCCACTTCCTCCACTTTGTGACCTTCGTGAAACCAGCGCGGAACGGGATCAACCAGGTTCAATCACGGTCAGCACCCTGTAGGACAGCGAAATCTTCCGGGAGCCCTAACATGGAGCGATTCACTGGCGGTTGTTTGTGCGTGACGTTCGCATCGCCGCGAGCGGGCGCCCGTACAGGGTCGGCATTTGCCACTGCCTCGACTGCCGCAAGCACCATGGCGCGCTGTTTCACGCATCGGGCATTTTTCCCGAGGGAGCGGTGACGATCGAGGGAGAAACCCGCGAGTATGCCGGCCGGCATTTCTGTCCGCGTTGCGGCTCGTCCGTGTTCGGCCGTAGCGGGAACGAAGTCGAACTGAACCTCGGCGCGCTGGATGCGCCCGACCAGCTGACGCCGACGTACGAGCTATGGACGGCCCGCCGCGAGTCCTGGCTGCCCCCGTTCCCGGTAAAGGGCCAGTTCGAGCGTGACCGCGAACGCGAAAGCCGCTCGGAGGATTGAGTTTCACCAATTGCTCACGGCCCGCTCATGACACTCACACCAGGCGCGCAAGATGCTGGCCCCGACCAACGGCAGGGGATTACGAATGCTCAGTCTCGACGGCGAACGCTCACCCGGTTTCAAGCTCATGCTGGCGATCTTCGTCGGGCTGCTCCTCTCGATCCCGCTCTTCTCAATCTACCTGCTTAACTTCGACCGCCAGTCCCAGATGCGCGAAGCGACCCAGTCGATCACTGCCGGCTGGGGGGCCGCACAGACCATTTCCGGTCCAGTGCTGGTCATTCCCTATCGCGCCACCGCGACCGAGACGGCGATTGAGAATGGCCAAAGCGTTACCCGCAGCCGCGACCTCATGCGCGAGCTGACGCTCGCCCCCGAAATCGCCGAAGTCTCCACGGAAATCGCCCCGAAGCTTCGCGAGCGTTCGATCTACCAGGCGGTGGTCTATGACGCGCAATTCCGCGGAAAGGCGCGCTTCGCTTTCCCGCTCGACCTCGCGCGCAGTGGAGTCGAACCGAGTCAAATGGACCTGTCGCGTGCGGAGCTGCGCTTCGGAGTCAGCGATCCGCGCGGCCTTGGCTCCAATCCCCACGTCAACGCCAGGGGCGAGCCGCTCCGGTTGCAACCCGGCGGCGGGAGCAACGGCGGTCGAGGCTTCTTCGCCTGGATCGACGCCGGCATCCTGGCCAAGAACCCGATCATCGTCGACTTCACCTTCGACCTTCGCGGCAACGAAGCGCTGGCGCTTGCCCCGCAGGCAGGGGACACCCGCTGGACGGTGCATTCGACATGGCCCAGCCCAAGCTTCACCGGCGATTTCCTCCCCGAACATCCGCCAGTCAGCAGCAAAGGTTTCGACGCCAGCTATCGGATCGGCAACCTTGCGCTCGGACGGTCGCTGGTCAGCACCGGCGATCCTGGCGCCGCGACGCCGCCCCCGGCTCCGTCGAAAGGGGTCGAAGGGCCGTTGGCCGCGACCAGCGGTGATTCCGTCCAGACGGCGCAGATCAGCCTCATCCAGCCGGTCGATCTTTATTCGCAGGTCAACCGCGCGACCAAGTACGGCTTCCTGTTCATCGGCTTTACCTTCCTCGCGCTGCTGATGTTCGACGTGATCGGCGGCGTGCGTGTGTCCGCGGTCGAATATTTGCTGATGGGCGCGGCGCTGGTGCTGTTCTTCGTTCTGCTGCTCGCCCTTGCCGAGGTGGTCGGCTTCACTCCGGCCTACATAGTCGCGGCAGCCGCGATCGCCGGGCTGAATACCGCTTATTCGGCCGCGGTCCTGGCCAGCTGGACCCGCGCGGCTTTCATCGGCGGGTTGCTCGCCGCGCTCTACGTCGTGCTCTACATCCTGCTCAGCCTGGAGGCCTTCTCGCTGCTGATCGGGGCGCTGCTGCTCTTCGCGGCGCTCGCAGGAGTCATGTACGCGACGCGGCGGATCGACTGGGGCGGAAAACGGGAGGTCGCGGAGGCGTGACGGTGCGGAAATTTGACGCTAACCGGCGTCGATGACTTCTCAACCCTTACCCCCAAAGCGCATCTTTCCGAGTTCCAAGGTCGAGGCACGGGCGGCCGAGCATGTGCCGTCCGCGCCCCAGACCGAAAGCGTCGCCTACAAGCTGGCCTTCCAGGACACCGAGTTCCTGCTGCGCGAGGATTTGCGGCCTGTCCGGTTCCAGCTGGAGCTGCTGAAGCCCGAACTGCTGCTCAATGAGGCGAACATCGGGTCGACCTTCGTCTTTTACGGGTCGGCGAGGATCCCGTCTCCGGAGATGGCCGATGCGCTTGTGGCGGCGGCGACCAACCCGGAGCAGGAGAAGATCGCCGAGCGCCTGAAGGCCAAGGCGCATTATTACGACATCGCCCGTGAGCTTGCCCGGCTCGCCAGCCGCTGCGGATGCGACGAGGAAGGCAAGAAGAATTTCGTGGTGTGCTCGGGCGGGGGGCCTTCGATCATGGAGGCCGCCAACCGCGGAGCGGCGGACGAAGGGCAGGAGTCGATCGGGCTCAACATCGTCCTCCCCCACGAGCAGATGCCGAACCGCTACGTCACCCCGGACCTGAGCTTCCAGTTCCACTATTTCGCGCTGAGGAAGATGCACTTCCTGCTGCGGGCGCGGGCAGTGGCGGTGTTCCCGGGCGGCTACGGCACGTTCGACGAGATGTTCGAGCTTCTGACGCTGATCCAGACGGGCAAGGTGCGGCCGCTGCCGATCCTCCTGTTCGGCAAGGATTACTGGAACCGAGTCGTCAATTTCGAGGCGATGGTGGAAGAAGGCGTGATTGCGCCGCACGACCTCGACCTCATCCACTGGACCGAGGACGCGCAGGAAGCGTGGGACTTCGTGTCCGGCTATTACGAGGACCATCCGGACCCCGCGCGAGTGCAGACCGCACCGCCGGAGTGAGCGGACCTACGGCTTAGGCTTGCCGCCTGCGTCGCCGCCGCTCGTCTGCGGCGACGTGCCGGCCGCGCCGGCGGGGAGCGTCGGCTCTTTCTCCGCCTTCTGCGGACCGTTGTTCGGACCATTGCCGGCCTTTGCATCGGCGGCCTTCTGCTGGGTATCGGCCGGCGCCGCGGGGAGCGGCTTTGGCGCGTCGCTATGCGAATTGAGGAAGGCGATCACGTCGGCCTTGTCCTGCGGGTTGCTGAGCCCAGCGAAGGTCATCTTGGTGCCGGGCGCGAACGCCTTCGGGCTCGACAGCCACTGGGCGAGATTGTCCCAGTTCCAGGTTCCGCCCTTCTTCGCCAGCGCGTCGGAGAAGGCGAATCCCTTGCCCTGCCCGATCGGCTCGCCGATCACGTCCCAGAGGTTCGGCCCAAGCTGGTTGGCGCCGCCCTTGTCCGCATTGTGGCAGGCCGCGCACTTGTTGAAGACCTGCTGGCCCTTCGCAGGGTCGGCCTTGGCGAGGTAGAATTCGATCGGCTGCTCGGCGGGCGCTCCGCCCTCGCCTTCCTGGACCACGCCTTCGATCGGATACCCGCCCTTCTCCGGGCGCTCCGAGTGGAACAGCTCACCGGCGACGATCGACGATCCCAAGGCGACGATGCCCGCGAACAGCACCCAGCCGGCAATGGTATTGAAGCGGTCGTCCATGGAGTTTCCCTGTTGGTGTCAGGATGAGGAATAGCGGATTTGCGCCGTCTCTTAGGGACGAGTTTGCGAGGCTTCAAGCGCCCAGCCAGCGCTCCAGCAAGGTACGCGCGATGGCGGTTCGCGGAGGAGCGCCGAATGTTGCGTCCTCGGCGCCGTCGACTGCCCCCTGAACCTCGTCTCGAGTGAACCAGCGGGCATCCTCCAGCTCGGTCGTGTCGATCTTCAGGTCGGCCGTCGATGCCTCCGCGTGGCAGGCGATCATCAGCGAGGAGGGGAACGGCCAGGGCTGGCTGGCGACGTAGCGGACGTTGCTGACGTCAATGCCCGCTTCCTCCTTGACCTCGCGAACGACGGCGGCCTCGACGGACTCGCCAACCTCGACAAAGCCGGCGAGCGCCGAATAGCGGCCTTCGGGCCAGTGCGACTGGCGCCCGAGCAGCAGCTTCCCGTCGTATTCGGCGAGCATGATGACAACCGGATCGACGCGGGGGAAATGCTCGGCCGAGCAGGCCGGGCACGAGCGCGACCAGCCGCCGCGGACGATCTCAGTCGCCTGGCCGCAGTTGGCGCAAAAGCGATGGCGCGAATGCCAGCGCGCCAGGCTCATCGCCGCGGCGAACAGCGGTGCGTCGGCTTCATGCATCTGCGCCAGCAACGGCATGACGGCGAACGGCTGCGTCGCCGGCTCGGCGAGCGCCGAGAAGCGGGGAGCCTCGCCGTCGAAGCCAAGGAAGAGCGCGGCATCGCCGACCTCTTGCCATTCGAGGCGGCCGCCCTCGGCGATCGCGGGGATTCCGTCGCGCCAGGCGAGTTCACGCGCATCGCCTCGCCTGGTCAACTCGGCGATCTTGTCCGGGTACCCTCGCAGCGCATCGGCGCGATCGAGACCCGGCCCGGAGAAGAAGGGCTCAGGCGGCATGCCGACGCTCCGCAAGCGCGAGTTGGACGGCTCTGCGGTAGAGCGTCGGGAGTCCCGCCTCCTCGAGACCGTCGACCGGCTGCCACCAACCTTCGCCTTCAGGCTCGGCACGCGCAACGACCGCGAGGTCGAGCGAGAAGTGGGTGAAGAGGTGCCGCACGGTGCCGATCGGGTTGACGGGAGCCGTTGCCGTCGGCGCCCAATCGCTCCCTGGTAGCGCCGCCATTCCGCCGAGCAGCCCCTTGGCCGGCCGGCGAACCAGCCAGACCGAGCCGCAGTCTTCAGTCCAGTAGGCGACGCCAAATTTGTGAGGGCGCTCGGCGCGCCTGCGGCGCACCGGAATGGAATCAGGGTTGCCGCTGGCGGAGGCGGCGCATTCGGGGGCGAGTGGACAGCGGTCGCATCGCGGGCTTTTCGGACGGCAGATGGTCGCGCCAAGGTCCATCATCGCCTGAACGAAATCGCCAGGGCGGCCGACGGGCATCATGCCGAGAACAAGGCCTTCGATCTCGCCGCGGGCAGGATGCTCCAGGCCGTTCACCCTCGCGACGACCCGCTCGACGTTGGTGTCGACGGCCGGTGCTCGCTCACCGAACGCGATCGCCGCGATGGCGGCAGAGGTATAGGCGCCGATGCCGGGGAGTTCGCGAAGCTCGGCTGCGGTCCTCGGAAACGAGCCGCGCCGGGCCACCTCGCGCGCGCAGGCGATGAGGTTGCGGGCGCGGGCGTAATAGCCCAGGCCCGCCCATTCGGAGAGAATGTCCTCGTCGGTCGCCGCTGCCAGCAATTCGATGGTCGGCCACCGCCGGACGAAGCGTTCGAACCTCGGAGTGACGGTGGCAACGGTCGTTTGCTGAAGCATCACCTCGCTGAGCCAGACGCGATAGGGATCGGGCGCCGGCGTGCCGGGCGGCGAACGCCAGGGCAAGCGCCTGAAGTTATCCACATAATGTTGGATGAGGCGGCTTACGGCATTGGCGGTCACATATGCGCTATGGCATGCTCGAAGCAGATGTCGAAGAGGAAGGGGCAAGAAGATTCGCCGCGCAGCTGCCGTGCGCGCGCCGCGGGCGAACTCGTCGGCGACATCGGCGGCCACGCGTTCCGCCGCTTCGGCTTCATCCAGAGCTCGATCGTCAGCCGGTGGTCCGAGATTGTCGGCGAGCGCTACGCCAGGGCCTCCTCGCCCGAATCAATCAGGTTCCCCCCGGGCAAGAAGGTCGGGGGAGTGATGACCTTGATGGTCGATGGGGCGCATGCGCCCCTGATCCAGCATTTGACGCCGATGATCGTCGAGCGGGTCAACCGCTTCTTCGGCTATACCGCGATCAACCGCATCGTCTTCAAGCAAGGACGGCCGCCCGTGGCCGCCCCGCGGCCCGAACGGCCGCAGCTGCGGCCGGTCCCGAAGGAGCTCGGCGAGGGCCTGCGCGAAATCGCGGACCCCGAGCTTCGCACCTGTCTGGAGTCGCTTGCGGCGCAAATTGCCGCTAGCAGCGGCCCTCCGTTGCTCGGTGAGAGCGACGATCCGATACCCGCGATCAACCCGGAGCGATGAATGAAGGTCCCCAGTCTCCTGACCTGCGCAGTGGCCGCAATGGCGCTTGCCGCGTGCAACAAGAACAAGGCCGAAAGCGGCAGCACGGCCGGCGCCAGCGACAGCGTCACCATCACGCAGGCGAACCCGCCGCCAGGCGGAACCTGGGCCGACGTCGCGAACGCGACCTCTGCCGGCGGCTTTGTCATGGGCAACCCCAACGCCAAGGTGAAGCTGGTCGAATATGGCTCGCTGACTTGCCCCCACTGCAAGGCGTTCGACGACGAGGCAGTGCCCGTCTTGATCGACAAATATGTGAAGTCGGGCCAGGTCAGCTGGGAATTCCGCAACTACGTGCGCGACCCCTTCGACCTCACGGCCTCGCTCATCGCCCGCTGCAACGGACCGCAGAGCTTCTTCCCGCTGATGCGTGCGCTCTACAAGGACCAGGCCGTATGGGTCAGCAAGATCCAGGCTGCGCCGCAGGACCAGCTGCAAGCTCTGCAGAACCTCCCGCCCAACCAGGAGTTCGTCCAGGCCGCAAAATTCGCCGGACTGCCTGATTGGGCAGCGGCGCGTGGCGTGCCGGCGACGAAGACCAACCAATGCCTCGCTGATGAGAAGAGCATCAACCAGCTGGTTCAGATGACCAGCGACGCGACCGCGCAATACCCGGATTTCCCCGGCACCCCGACCTTCGTGCTTAATGGCAAGATGGTCGATCTGGGCAAGGTGACCGCGGAGCAGGTCTGGCCGACCCTGCGCGCAAAGCTCGACGAGGCGATGAAATGACGCTGCGTGCGGCAGGCGTTGTTCTTGCTGCCCTCGGCCTGTCGGTTGCGGTGGCGCCCGCGATGTCGGCGATCCAGCGCCACAACTCCGCGCACTCGGTGAACTGGACCAGAACGGTCTCGGCGACGGCTGAAGGCGGGTTCAAGATGGGCAACCCGGACGCCAAGATCGCGGTCGTCGAATATGGCTCTCTGACCTGCCCACACTGCCGGCACTTCGCGGAGGCAGGCCTGAAGCCGCTGATCGCGAAATATGTCCGGACCGGCAAGGCGAGCTATGAATATCGCCCGCTCATCCTCAATGAGATCGACGTCGCCGCGACGCTCGTCGCGCGTTGCGGCGGACCGTCGCGTTTCTTCCCGACTGCCGCGCGGCTCTACGCCACCCAGTCGGCCTGGGTGGGCAAGATCACGGATTCGGAGAGCGACAAGCTCAATTCCCTGCCGCGTGACGAGATGATGCTCGGGATCGCGAAGGCGACGGGGCTGCTTCGAGTTGCGACCGCGCAGGGCATCCCCGCGGCCAAGGCCGAGGCCTGCCTACGGGACAAGCCGGCAGCCGACCAGCTTCAGGAAATGGTACAGGCAGCGTCCGACAAAGGGGTGCAAGGCACGCCGACTTTCTTTGTGAACGACAAGCTGGTGTCCG
>Ga0136846_1240425_pt1 | contig 14523 bp, 12 predicted proteins | sample HopSoiMetagenom2_FD_96841 | JGI IMG/M metagenome (GOLD analysis project Ga0136846, IMG submission 96841) | Grasslands soil microbial communities from Hopland, California, USA - 2 Assembly 2016 (version 4) | ecosystem: Environmental > Terrestrial > Soil > Grasslands | place: USA: Hopland...
CACCGCCGGGCGGTGATCGCCGCCCGGCGTTTCCGGTCGAACGTTGCGAGAAGGGCCACTAGACTTGCGCCGCGCCGACGCCCTCGCGGGCGGTCACCGGGACGTCCATCAGCGCCTTGCGCTGCCCGCCGTCGATCGGGATGTGCGCGCCGTTGAGGAAGCTCGCGCGTGGCGAGCCCACGAAGGCGACGACGTTGGCGACCTCCTGCGGAGTGCAGATGCGCCCGAGCGGGATCGAGGAGACGGCCAGCTCGTGCGCGGTCTGCTGGTCGACGCCCTTGTCGCGGGCGAACGCCTTCTCAAGTCCGTCCCAGCGATCGGTGTCCACGGGGCCGGGATTGACTGTGTTCACGCGGATCCCGTGGGGGCCGTACTGCTCGGCGAGCGAGGAGGCGAAGTTGAGGTCCGCGGCGTTCGCGGCGCCGGCCGTCATCTCCCAGTAGCTGGGCTTCAGGCCATCGTTGCCGACGACGAGCACGACGCTGCCCGAGCCCCGCTGGAGCATGTGCGGCAGGACGGCGCGACAGGAGCGCACGTAGCCGAGGAACTTCAGGTTCATGCTGCCGAGCCACTCCTCCTCGGTCAGGTTCTCGAGCAGCCCGCCCGGCGAGCTGCCCGCGCACGTGACGAGCACGTCGATCTGCCCGAAGCGCTCCAGCGTCGCCGAGACGGCGCGGTCGATGTCCTGGGTCTTCGTCATGTCGCCCTGGATCCCGAGCACGCGCTCCTCGCCGCCGAGCTCCTGGACGGCCCGCCGCAGCGTGTCCTCGTCGCGCCCCGTGATCGCGACGCGGCAGCCCTCCTGCACAAGCAGCTCGGCCGTCGCGCGCCCGATGCCGCGACTGGCGCCGGTGATGAGCGCGACCGCGTCCCCAAGCCCGAGATCCATCTGTCCCTCCTCCTCGTCGATTGCCTCAGCCGTCGCCGCGCGCCTCGTCGCCGCCGGCCAGGCGAGCGAGCTCCTCGCGGCGCACCTTCCCCATCCGGTTGACCGGCAGCTCCTGGAGGGCGACCACCCGCTTGGGGCACTTGAAGGTCGAGAGGCGCTCGCGGCAGTGCGCGATCAGCTCGTCGGCGTCGACGTCGCCGTCCGGCACGACGAACGCGACGACCTCCTCGCCCCAGCGCTGCGAGGGCACGCCGGCCACCACCGCCTGCGCGACGCTCGCGTGCTCCTCGAGCACGACCTCCACCTCGCGCGGGTAGACGTTCAGGCCCCCGCTGATGATGAGCTCCTTGCTGCGGCCGGTGATCTCGAGGCTGCCGTCGTGCGGATCCAGGCGCCCGAGGTCGCCGGTCCGGAACCAGCCGTCGGGCGTGAGCGCCTCCTCGGTCGCCTCCGGACGGTTCCAGTAGCCCCCGAAGACCTGCGGGCCGCGCACGAGGATCTCGCCGGACTCGTCGTCGTCCGCGCCGCGTGCGATCCGCAGCTCGACGCCGGGCAGCGCCCACCCCACCCGGCCGGGTCGGCGCGGCCCGTCGTAGAGGTTGGAGACGTCCAAGCCGGCCTCGGTGCTGCCGTAGCGGTCGAGCGGCAGCTGCCCGAGCCGGCGCTCGACGCGCTCGGCGAGCGCGGCCGACAGCGGTGCCGAGCCGCAGACGGCGAGTCGCAGCGACGACAGGCCGGCCTCCTCGATGCCCTCCCAGGCGTCCAGCCGCTCGTACATCGCAGGCACGGCGAACAGGACCGTCGCCCGCCGCGCGGCGACCGCGTCGCACAGCGCCGCCGGGTCGAAGCGCGAGAAGATCACCGCCCGCGACCCGCCCAGGAGCGTCATGTGCACGCCGCTCAGCCCGTGCTGGTGCGAGAGCGGCAGCGCGTGCACGAGCACGTCGTCCTCGCTCCAGCGCCAGGCCAGCATCGCGCCGCGCGTGGAGGCCAGCACGTTGGCGTGGGTGAGCGGGACGCCCTTCGGCTCCCCGGTCGTCCCCGAGGTGTACGCGAGCATCGCCGGCCCCGGCTCCGACGCGGGCGCGACCGGTGACGCCTGCAGCGCCTCCTGCAGCGACGGCAGTGCGTCGGCGCGGCCGCCGATGGCCACGAGCGCCGGGTCGGCCTGCGCGTGCGCGCAGGCCTCCCGCAGCCGCTCGAGCGCGTCGGGGGTGACGAAGGCGGCGACGGGCGACCCGTCCCCCAGCAGGTGCGCGAGCTCCGCGGCGGTGAGGGCGGCGTCGGAGGGCATCGCGGTGGCGCCCGCGCGCAGCGTGCCCAGGTACGCGACGACGAGGTCAAGCGAGGTCGGCGCGCAGAGCAGCACGCGGTCGCCCGGCTTCACCCCCTGCCCGGCCAGGAAGCCGGCCAGGCGCGCGGCGCGCTCGTCGAGCTCGCCGTGGGTGACGCGCTCGCCGTCGACCTCCAGCGCGGGCGCGTCCGGACGCCCCGCCGCGACCTGCGCAAAGCAGGAGGCGAGCGCGCCCTCGGCCAGCCGCGCGCGCAGCGCCCGCACGTCGCCGACGCCGTCGTCGCCGAGGTGGCGCCGCCACGCCGTCAGGGTCGCGTCATCCACGGGCCGCTGCTCCGGGCTGCATCGATCCCGACCAGGACGCCTCGTTGCCGGCGCGCTCGTCCTCGAGCGCTTCGAGCGCCCGCGACGCCGCCCAGGCGATGCGCTTGACGCGGGCCGCCGCGCCCGGGTCGAGGGCGGCGAGCTCGTGGGCCAGCTCGAGGGCGCCGGCCTCGGCGTCGTCGACGAGCCGGTCGACCAGCCCGATTCGCAGCGCCTCGCTCGCGTCCACGGGTCGCATGGTCAGGCAGAGGTCGACCGCGCGGCCCCGGCCCACGAGCGAGGGCAGGCCCCACGCCGCGACCGCGAGCCCGTGGCCGGGCCCGGCGATCCGCACGTGCGCCCCGGGCGAGGCGACGCGCAGATCGGCCGCGATCGCCAGCTGGGCGCCGCCGCCGACCGCGGCGCCGCCCAGGGCCGCGACGATGATCGCGTCGGAGCTCGTCATGCGGCCGTAGAGCGCGTAGAGGAGGTCGCTGACCGCCGCGCGCTCAGGGTCGGCAAGGCGCAGGTCGGCGCCGGCGCAGAAGGCCTGGGCCGACGTGGAGCCGAGGACGACGACGGGGTCCTGGGCGGCATCGATCGCCTCGAGCAGGGCCTCGACGAGCGGGCGGTCGAGCGCGTTGCGGCGCTCGGGCCGGTCGAGCCGCAGGCGCAGGACGCCCGGAAGCGGGTGGTCGGCGCGAAGACCCGTCACGCGCCCCCGACCCCGTGGCGGGCGACGGCCGCCTGAGCGCCTGCGTCGTGGACCCCTCCTCCAGTTGGACCCATCGCTCCTCGTTCGCGGGCTTGAAGTCCGGCCGCGGCCTCACCCGCCGGCCGCGCCCGTGATCTTCCCGGATCCGGCGCGAAGAATTCGCGGGCGCCCGCGGGGTAGGACGGACGCCAGCGATCCAGGAGGGACGATGGCCTACCTCACCACCGACGACGGGGTGCGGCTGCACGTCGAGGAGACCGGGCGCGGCTTCCCGGTCCTCTTCGTCCACGAGTTCGCGGGCGACCACCGCAGCTGGGAGCCGCAGGTGCGGGCGCTGAGCCGCCGCTACCGCTGCGTGACCTACGACGCGCGCGGCTACCCGCCGTCCTACGTGCCCGCCGACCCTCGCGCGTACTCGCAGCAGCGGGCCACGGCCGACGCCGTCGCCGTGCTCGACGGACTGGGCATCGACCAGGCGCACGTGGTCGGACTGTCGATGGGCGCCTATGCGACCCTGCACCTCGGCCTGCGCCACCCCGAGCGCGCGCGCTCGCTCGTCGTCGCCGCGTGTGGCTACGGAGCGCAGCCCGAGCGCCGCGAGGCGTTCCGCGAGGAGAGCGCGGTCGTCGCCGACGCGTTCGCCGGCGAGGGCGCCGAGGAGGTCGCCAAGCGCTACGCGGTCGGGCCGGCCCGCGTGCAGTTCCAGAACAAGGACGCGCGCGGCTGGGCCGAGTTCGCGCGGCAGCTGGCGCAACACTCCTCGCAGGGGGCGGCCCTCACGATGCGCGGCGTGCAACGCGAGCGCCCGTCCCTGTACGACCTCACCGACGACCTCGCCGCGCTCGAGGTGCCGACGCTCCTGGTCGTCGGCGACGAGGACGAGGGTTGCCTGGAACCGAGTCTGATGCTCAAGCGCACGATCCCGGCGTCGGGGCTCGCCGTCGTCCCCAAGACCGGGCACACCGTCAACCTCGAGGAGCCCGAGCTCTTCAACGCGCTCCTGGTGCGGTTCTTCGCCGACGTCGAGCACGAGGCGTGGACGGCCCGCGACCCCCGCTCGCTGGCCACGAGCACGACCGGGATGGACGAGCGCGCGTGATCGCCGTACAGGCCGGCGACGTGCGTCTCTTCTGACCCGGCCCGCGTAGCCTTCGCCGCATCGAACTCACCGACGGCTCGATCGTGCTGCGCAGGTGGCGCGAGGAGGACGCGCCGGCCGTCTTCGCGGCCTGCCAGGACCCGGAGATCCAGCGCTGGCTCCCGCTGATCCCGCGGCCCTACCGATTCGAGGACGCGCACGCCTTCGTCAGGGGCGCGACCGGCGACGGCCCCTACCAGTTCGCGATCGTCGACGGCGACCGGCTGGTCGGCTCGATCGGAGTGCGCCTCGACGACCGCGGCACCGGGCAGATCGGGTACTGGTGCGTCCGCGGGGCGCGCAATCGCGGCATCGTCACGGCCGCGCTGCGGATCCTGTGCCGGTACGCGCTGCGCGACCTCGCGCTGGCGCGTCTCGAGCTGATCGCCGACCCCGACAACGCCGCGTCGCAGCGCGTCGCCGAGAAGGTCGGGTTCCGGCGCGAGGGCGTGCTGCGCTCGCACCTCCTGCACCCCGACGGGCGCCGGCGCGACTCCGTGATGTTCTCGCTGCTCCCCGGCGAGCTGCGCTGACCGCCGCGCGCTCGGTCCCCGATCGCATCCGCCGCGCGCGTCAGCCGGGTGCGCGGGACGGCGTCTACGCCGGCGCCGGCAGGTCCCCGCGCAGCGCGCGCACGTAGCGCTCGGCCGACCGCAGCACGACGTCGCGCCCCGCCCGGCGCACGATCCTTCCCCACCAAGCGCCGTAGATCTGCTCGAAGGCCAGCGGCTCGAGGGCCGCGGCGATGCGGCGCACCTCGTGCTCCGCAAGCGGGATGAGGTTGGGGTAGGAGTACATGAAGCTCACGTGCGTGCGGTCGGGGATGACCTGGACGATGTCGCCGGCCAGCAGCGCACCGCGGCCCGCGGCGCCCGCCGGCCAGTGCAGCACGGTGCCGCCCTCGAAGTGGCCGCCGCAGCGCACCAGGGTCAGGTCGTCGGCGAGCTGCATCGTCTCGCCGTCCCACAGCTCGACGGCCGGATCGGGCCGCATGATCCAGCGCTCGTCCGCGCGATGCAGGTAGACGGGGCACCCGAAGCGATGGGCCCACGCGACCATCCCTGAGTAGTAGTGCGGATGGGAGATCGCGATGGCGAGCAGGCCGCCGCGCTCCTCGATGGCCGCAGCAGTCGCGTCGTCGAGCAGGGGGATGCAGTCCCACAGGACGTTGCCCCGGCCCGCCGGAACGAGCAGCGCGCGCTGCCCGATCGCCACCGCCGGCTCGATGCCGACGCCGGTCAGCTCGCCGTCGGGCCGCAGCTCGATGCGATGGTCGCCCAGCAGCTCCTGCGCCGTCGTCCAGCGCTGGCCGTCCTCGGGCACGTACTGGCGCGGGTCCTCGCAGATCGGGCAGTGCGCGGGCGGCGTCGGCGCGTCGGCGAACTGCGTCGCGCACGTCGCGCAGAGGAAGTGCGTCATCGGCCCGCAGTCCCCCCGGCGAGCAGGAGGAACACCGCCATCAAGAGCGCGGCGACCAGTGCGCCGAGGACGATGGTGCGTGTGCGGAAGGCGAAGGGGTTGCGCGGTGGCGGGTCGCCCCTGAAGGACCACTCCGGAGCCAGGTCCCCGCTGGAGGTGATGATGATCGCCCGTTCGGCCCGCGGACGCTCGCCTTCGGCCCGCACCGCGACGGTGAGCCCCATCCGCCCGTGCGGTAGCGCGACCACGCGGGTGCGGCGCCGGAAGCGCCCCGACGGGCGCTCGAGGACCTCGACCTCGGCCGGGCGCGACGCGCGGGCCCGGAGCTCGGCGTAGGGAAGGGCGCGCAGGTCGGCGAGGCGCCGGTCGACCAGCTCCCAGACCTCGACGTCGCGCACCTCCACACCAGCGGTCTACCCGCCTACGCCGTGGTGACATGGCGCCCCAGGTACTCGCGCGCCGCGGCGGCCGGGAGCGGCTTGGAGAGCAGGAAGCCCTGCGCCCGCTCGCAGCCGAGCGCCGCCAGGCGCCGGCGCTGCTCCTCGGTCTCGATGCCCTCCGCGATGACCGTCATGCCGAGCGCGTGGGCCATCCGGATCGTCGCCTCGACGATCGCGCGGTCGTCGGCGTTGCTGGCGATGCCGCTCACGAACGAGCGGTTGATCTTCAGGATGTCCAGCGAGAACCGCTTGAGGTAGCTCAGCGACGAATAGCCGGTGCCGAAGTCGTCGAGGATCAGCTTGAAGCCGCGGTCGTGCAGCTCGCCGAGCACCATCGCCGGCGAGTTCAGCTCGTCCATGAGGACGCTCTCGGTGATCTCCAGCGCGATCGTCCCCGGCGGCACGCCCGCGCACGCGACGATCTCCTCGGCCTCGGCGGGGAACGTCGCGTCGGCGACCTGCCGGCCCGAGACGTTGACGGTGACCGTGATCGGCGTCTCGAGCTGGTCCTGCCATCCGGCCGCCTCCGCCACCGCCCGCTCCAGCACCCAGCGACCCAGCCTGAGGATCAGACCGGTCTCCTCGGCGATCGGGATGAACTCGGTCGGGCCGACGAGACCGCGCTCGGGATGCCGCCAGCGGACGAGCGCCTCGGTGGCGACCGGCGCGCCGGTCCGCAGGTCGACGACCGGCTGGTAGTGGACGTCGAGCTCGCTGCGATCCAGCGCCCGCCGCAGCTCGGAGTCGGTGCGCACGCGATACAGCACGTGCCGGCGCAGCGCGTCGTCGAAGAGCTCGTAGCGTCCGCGCCCGCGCTCCTTGGCGCGGTACATGGCCGCGTCGGCGTCGCGCAGCAGCGACTCCGGCGTGTCGTCGGCGTGCGAGGCGACGGCGATGCCGATGCTGGCCGTGATGTGGTGACGGCCGCTGGGCACGGCGATCGGGCGGGCGATGGCGTCGCCGAGCCGCCGGGCCACGCCGATCGCCTCGCGGGCGTCGTGCAGACCCTCGCAGACGACCAGGAACTCGTCGCCCCCGAGCCGCGCGACGGTGTCCGTGGGGCGGACCTCGGCGAGCAGCCGCGGGGCCAGCGCGACGAGCAGCTCGTCGCCGGCGCCGTGGCCGAGCGAGTCGTTGATCAGCTTGAAGCGATCGAGGTCGAAGACCAGGATCGCGACGTCGATACCCTCGCGCTGTCGGCGAGCGAGCGCGTGGCACAGGCGATCGAGGCCGAGCGCGCGGTTGGGCAAGGCGGTCAGCGCGTCGTGCAGGGCCGCGTGCTCGGTGACGCGCTCTTCGCGGTGGCGCTCCACCGCGCTCGACAGCACGGCGGCCACCGCGGCCAGGAAGGTCGCGTCGTCGGCGCTGAAGCGACGCCGGCTGCGCGCGCGGGCGGCGAGCGCGCCGAACGGCTGCTCGCGGCCCTCGATGACGATGCTCAGGCAGCTGACGACGCCGAGCTCGAGCAGCGGCTGCCGCTTGACGAAGCGCGGGTCGGTGGCCAGATGCTCGACGAAGATGGGCCGGCGCAGCTCGAGCGTGTGTCCCACTTGCGCCCCGGGCTCGTTGGCGACCGTCACGCTCCCGACGGCGCCCTCGGGCCAGCCGCTGGCCGCGACCAGACGCAGCTCCTCGGCGTCGGGCTGCAGCTCGAAGATGTCGCACAGGTCGGCGTCGAGCGTCGCCGCGACGGCGCGCACGGCGTGGCCCAAGAGCTCCTCGACATCGCGACTGCGCAGCGCGAGCTGCCCCAGGTCGGCGATCGCGCGCTGCTGCTCGACGCGCCGCGCGAGCAGATCTTCGGCGCGCCGGCGCGGGGTGACGTCGTGCACCACGGCCACCAACTCCTGCGGGATCTCACGCGCCGGCGGTGGCAGGGGTACGAGGTGAACTTCACACGTCCGGTCGCCTTCACGGAAATCGAACGTCTTCGCCTCACCGGTGAACGCTGCCCGGTAGTGCTCGCTGACCGCCGCGGCCAGTTCGGACGACAGGCCGAGTGAGTCAAGGCGACGCTCGCTGCCGGCCACCCGGCGGTCGAGCAGGAACACATGGGTATCGCCGAGGCTGGCGAGCAGCGCGTCGCGCGGCGGGCCGCGGCGGCGCGACCGGGGCTCGGGCCCGCGGGAGGAGTCATTCGTCATTCGCGTCTGGTCTCGCCGCCGACTGGATCGGCAGGCGCGACATAGTCTCGATGCATCTGTGACCTGCCCTTGAACGCGCCAGCGCTCGTTGCGATCGAAACGCGCGCCTGCGTCGCGCCCTCACTACCCATCACACCGAGCCGCGAAGTGACGGTGATGCCGTCGGCGCGGGTGGGCAGGTGAACGGTGGGACGCAACCGGTCGGCGGCAGGCCGGCGGCGCGCCCGAGGCGACGATGTCAGCGCGCGATCACCGCGCTCAAGCTCGTGCTCGCAAGCGCCGAGAAGATCCAAGCCCCCCCATGCATCAGACGACGAAGCACGCGCCGGACGGATCGTTGGCCCTGCTCGCCGAGAGCGGCCCGGCGGAGGTCATGCAGCGCGCGCTGGAGGCCGCCCGGGAGATGCTCGGGATGGAGATGGCCTACGTCGCCGACGTACGCGACGGGCGCCAGGACTACCGCGCGGTGACCGGGGACGGGGCCTCGTTCGGGGCCCGCGTCGGCCATGCGCGCCCGCTCGACGGCAGCTTATGCCAGGCCATGCTCGCCGGCCGGGTGCGCAACGTCGTCCACGACGCCTCCACCGATCGCGCCGTCCGCGAGCTGCCCGTCATCGCCGCCGACCGCATCGGCTCCTACGTGGGGGTGCCCGTGCGGCTCTCCGACGGCACGCTCTACGGCACGTTCTGCTGCCTGAGCCACGAGCCGCGCTCCGACCTGCGCGACCGCGACGTGCGATTCATGTCGGTCCTCGCCCGCCTCATCGGCGATCAGCTGGACGCGCAGGAGCGCTCGTCCGACGCGCTCGAGCAGCTCGTGGCCCAGCGCACGCGCGAGGTGCAGGAGGCGCGCTTCGAGAACCTGCGCCGGCTAGCCCTGGCCGCCGAGTTCCGCGACGACAACACCCACCTGCACACCCAGCGGGTCGGCCGGCTGGCCGAGCTGCTGGCCCAGCGTCTGGACCTGCCCGGGCAGTTCGCCGAGGACCTGCGCCTGGCGGCGCCCCTGCACGACGTGGGCAAGGTCGGCATTCCCGACGCGATCCTCCTCAAGGAGGGTCTGCTCACCGCCGACGAGCGCTGGATGATGCAGACGCACACGACGATCGGGGCGTCGATCCTCGTCGGCAGCGAGTTCCCGGTGATCGCCCTCGGCGAGGAGATCGCGCGCACGCACCACGAGCGCTGGGACGGCACCGGGTATCCGTCGCGGCTCTTGGGCGACGAGATCCCGATCTCCGGGCGGATCGTCGCCGTCGCCGACGTCTTCGACGCGCTGACCCACAAGCGCCCCTACAAGCCCGCGTGGACCATCGACGAGGCGATGGCCGAGATGGTGAGCTGCGCGGGGACGCAGTTCGACCCCGACATCGTCGCCGCGCTCGAAGAGCTGTATCGCGAGGGTGAGCTCGCGCGGATCCTCGACGACGACCCTTTTCGCCTCGCCGTCACGCGCGCGTGAAGATCGCCGCCTGCTCGGCGGCCAGCACCCGGCCGGGCGCGTCCGCGGTCGAGAAGACCGCGGTCCACTGCCCGGGCGGCAGCGGCACCTGGGCAGGCTCGGTCCCGAGGTTGGCCGCGACGACGCAGTCGCCCCGCCGGTAGCCCACCAGCGGCGGCGCGACCCCGAGCCAGTCGGGGCCCTCGCCGCGGCGCAGGTCGGTCAGCGCCCGTCGCGCGGCCAGCAGGGCGCGGTGGCGCCGCAGCGGTGAGGCCGGATCGTCCTCCTGCGCCGCCGCGGTGTCGAGCGCGTCGCGCGCCCCGAACGGCATCCACGCCGCCGCCGCGCTCGTGAAGCCCAGGTTGGGTCCGGTCGTCCAGGGCATGGGCGAGCGCACCACGTCGCGGGCGAACGCGCCCGGCGTCAGGCGCGCGAGCGGGTCCTGGGCGTCCTGGCGGGCGATGTCGGCGTCGTCGAGGCCGAGCTCCTCGCCCTGGTAGAGCAGCGGCGCGCGGGGCAGGCCGACCGTGAGCGTGGCCAGGGTCAGCGCGCGGCGGCGCCCCGTCGCGCCGCCGCCGAAGCGGGTCACCGGGCGGCTGCGGTCGTGGCTGGCGTGGGCCCACACGAGGTGGCGGCTCGCGGTGGCGAGCTCGCGCACGAGGGCGATGACGGCGGCCGGCTCCCAGCTCGTCTCGGCCATCGGGAAGGCGAAGACGGCGTGCAGGCCGCCCGCGGACGCGTAGCGCCCGAGCGGCTGCGGCTCGCGCAGGTTGACCTCGCCCAGCAGCAGGGCGTCGTGAGTCTCGGCCAGCCGCCGCCAGCGCCGGTGGATCTCCAGGCCTTCGGCCTGGCTGAGGTCGTGGCGGTGCTCGAAGAAGTCCCACTCCCGCGGGCGGCCCGGCCGGCCGCCGGGCGGCTTGGGGGGCGGGTCCAACCGCGGGTTATCGAGCAGCTCGGGGTGCTTGGCCATCGAGTGGGCGACGTCGACGCGGAACCCGGCGATCCCGCGCTCCAGCCAGAAGCGCAGGATCGCGTCGAACTCGGCGGCGACGCGCGGTTCGGCCCAGTTGAGGTCGGGCTGCTGCGGCGCGAACAGGTGCAGGTAGAACTGGCCGCTTGGCTCGTCGAGCGTCCAGGCCGGGCCGCCGAAGGCGCTGACCCAGTTGTTGGGCGGCCGGCCGTCGGGTCGGGCATCACGCCAGACGTAGTAGTCGCGGTGCTGCGCGTCGCGTCCGCGGCGCGCGTCTTCAAACCACGGGTGCTGGTCGGAGGTGTGGTTGGGGACGAGGTCGAGCAGCACCCGGATCGCGCGGCGCGCGGCGGCCTCGACGAGGCGATCGACGTCCGCGGGCGTGCCGAACCGCGGGTTCACCGCGAGGTAGTCGGCGACGTCGTAGCCGTGGTCGGCGAAGGGCGAAGGGTGGATCGGCGTCAGCCACAGCACGTCGACCCCGAGCGCCTCCAGATAGGGCAGGCGCTCGACGACCCCCGGAAGGTCGCCCCAGCCGTCGCCGTTCGAGTCGGCGAACGACGGCACGTAGATCTCATAGACGGCGGCGTCGCGCCACCACGACGGCTCGCTCACCGCCGGCCCGTACCGGTGCGCATCGCTGGTTCTTAGCGCGCCGGGGGGCGGCCGGGCGCTGAGCCCGACCGCCCGTTGCCCTGCTGCGCGCTGCCTGGGGTGCCGGCGCAGCCTGACCTCGGCACTTTCGCCTGCGCACTCTGCCGATTCGCGCGGACGGGCACGAGGGCAGTTTGCGCAGACCTGCGGGGGCGACGGTCCTAGGACAGCGGCGGGCTTGACTCTGGGCGCAGAGGAATCCGACTCCGCGGGTCGGCCGCGGCGCTTGCGGGGAAACCCGTCGGGCGGTCATGAGCGCCGAAGCCGTCGGATACGCCCGCGCACAGCCCTCGCCGGCCGGCGCCGCCCAGCGGCGACTGCGCGTGGTGATCGGCGGGCTGATGCTCGTGATGCTGCTCGCCTCGCTGGACCAGACGATCGTGTCGACCGCGCTGCCCACCATCGTGGGCGACCTCGGCGGGTTGAACCACCTCAGCTGGGTCGTCACGGCGTACCTGCTGGCCATCACCGTGGTGACGCCGCTGTACGGCAAGCTCGGCGACCTCTACGGGCGCAAGGTCGTGCTGCAGGGCGCCCTCCTGTTGTTCCTCGTCGGCTCGGCGCTGTGCGGGCTGAGCCGGGACATGAGCCAGCTGATCCTGTTCCGGGCGGTGCAGGGGCTCGGCGGAGGCGGGCTGATGGTGAGCGCCCAAGCGGCGATCGGGGACGTCGTCTCACCGCGCGAGCGCGGTCGCTACTCCGGGTTCTTCGGTGCGGTGTTCGGGCTGTCCGCGGTGGCCGGCCCGTTGATCGGCGGCTTCTTCACGTCGCACCTGTCGTGGCGCTGGATCTTCTACATCAACCTGCCGCTCGGGGCGTTCGCCTTCGCGGTGCTGGCGGTCGGCCTGCCGTCCGTCGCGGACCGCGTCCGGCACACGATCGACTACGCGGGCACCGTGCTGCTGGGCGCCGGGCTGACCGCGATCGTGCTCCTGACCACCTGGGGCGGCACGACCTACGCCTGGTCGTCGCCGCAGGTCATCGGCCTCGGGGTGGGCGCGGTCGTCGCGATCGCGCTGTTCGTCGCCGTCGAGCGGCGGGCGGCCGAGCCGATCCTGCCGCCCGCGCTGTTCCGCAACGAGGTGTTCGTCGTCACGAGTGCGGTCGGCCTGGTGGTCGGCTTTGCGCTCTTCGGCGCCCTCACCTACCTGCCCCTCTTCCAGCAGGTGGTGCGCGGGCTGTCGCCGACGGCGTCGGGGCTGCAGATCGTCCCGGTGATGGCCGGCCTGCTGGTCTCGTCGATCGTCTCGGGCCAGGTCATCACGCGCACCGGACGCTACAAGGCGTTCCCGATCGCCGGCACGGCGGTGACGACGCTCGGCATGCTCCTGCTCTCGCGCCTGAACGAGAACACGTCGGTCGCCTTGGCCGCCCTGTACATGCTCGTCCTCGGTCTCGGGCTGGGCCTGGTCATGCAGGTGCTCGTCCTGGCCGTGCAGAACGCCGTGCCTTACGAGCAACTCGGAGTGGCCACCTCGGGGGCGACGCTCTTTCGCACGATGGGAGGGTGCCTGGGGACCGCGGTGCTGGGCACCGTCTTCGCCAACCGCCTCGCGGACCTGCTCGCCGCGCGCCTGCCGGCGGGAAGCGGCGCGGGCGGCGGGAGCGTGCGCGCGCTGAACCCCGCCCGGCTGGACACCCTCCCCGCCGCGCTGCGCGAGACCTTGATCTCGGCGTTCACGGAGGCCCTGACCACGGTCTTCGTGGTCGCCGCCGCCGTCTGCGCGGTCGCGTTCCTGCTGTCGTGGCTGATCCCCGAGCGCCCGCTGCGGCGCACCGTTGAGACCGCCGGACTCGACGAGACCTTCGCGCCGCCGCGCGACGCGACGTCGATGCAGGAGCTCACGCGTCAGCTGTACTTCCTGGTGGGCCTGGACCGCACGCGCCGCTTCCTCGAGCGCACCGCGGTCGCCGCGGGAGTGGACCTCTCGCCGGCCGAGGCCTATCTGCTGGGCCGCGCCGCCGACCGCCTGCCCATCCACGCGCGCGCGCTCTCCGCCGAGTACGGGCTGGATCGTGAGCGCCTGCAGACCGCAGATGAAGGCCTGCGCGCGCGCGGCCTCGTGGTCGGGCCGGACACCGAGCCCGTCGTCACCTCCGACGGCGAGGCGGCCCTCGCGCGGCTGATCGCCGCGCGGCGGCGATCGCTCCTGGAGCTCGTGGACGACCTGCCACGCGATCGCGACGCCGACCTTGCCCCGGTCGTCGAGCGCCTCTCGCGCGAGCTCGCCACCGCCGCGCCGGCGCGCTGAACGCTGACTCGGTTCAGCCGGTCACGTGCACGTCGCCGTCGGTCACGAGCTCGGCGCGCATCCTGCGCGTGACCTCCACCGCCTCCTGGCGCGATGCGACGTGCAGCTTGCGCAGGATGCTCTTGATATGCGAGCGCACCGTCTCGATCGAGAGCACGAGCTGGGCGGCGATCTCCGCCGTCGATGCGCCCGCGCACAGGAGGTCGAGGACCTCCCACTCGCGCGCACTCAGGGGGCTGCGGATGGGCCGCAGGCCCGCACCATCCTCGCGCAGCCCGCGCAACGCCTCGATCAGACGCATGGTCAGGCGCCGCGAGACGACCGCCTCGCCCCGCGCGGCCGCCTCGACGGCGCGCGGCAGCGCCTCGACGGCGACGGTCTTGGGCAGGAACCCGGCCGCGCCGGCCCGCAGGCCGACGAGGGCGAGCGCGTCGTCGTCGACCGCGCTGAGCAGCAGGACCTTGATCTCCGGATGCTCGCGGGCCAGCGTCCTGGCCACCTCGGTGCCATCGGCCACGCGCATCACGAAGGCCGACACGACGACCTCCGGTCGGTAGTAGCTGGCCAACTCCAGCGCCTCGCGCCCATCGGCTGCCTGCGCCACGACGACGATCCCGGCCGCCTGCAGCGTGTCACAGACGACGCGCCGCGCCAGCGGATCGTCGTCGGCGACGAGCGCTCGAATCTGTGACGACCGCCGGCCTCCCGCCTCCGCGATCGCAGACGACATTTCTATACCCCCTCCATAAACCCTGGAGCGGAGCATATCTGCTGCCGACCGGCGGCTGAGGCGCGTCGGTCCGCACGTGCACGGCGACGAACGGGCGAGCGGCGCGCCGCCCGCGCCGCCCGCGCCGCCCGGCG
>Ga0136846_1218900_pt1 | contig 14522 bp, 9 predicted proteins | sample HopSoiMetagenom2_FD_96841 | JGI IMG/M metagenome (GOLD analysis project Ga0136846, IMG submission 96841) | Grasslands soil microbial communities from Hopland, California, USA - 2 Assembly 2016 (version 4) | ecosystem: Environmental > Terrestrial > Soil > Grasslands | place: USA: Hopland...
AGGAATGCGCCCGATATAGCAAAGGTCGAAGTGAGGACACGAAGAAAGGAATGCTGCGCGCCGCGAAACTGCCGTGTTATCTCGCGGCGCAGATTGCCGCCCACTTCGACCTCGCGGGTTTTTGTCGTCGTTCTGACAACGGTTGCTGAAGTCGCCGGCGCCGGAGCCACGGCGCGAGTAGAGGCAGCGACCACCCCAGTCTCTGTTGAAGATTGAGCGGCCGGCGTGCTGCCAAGCGAGTCGGGTCGGTCTGCCGCGGCAATCCGCACGCTGTCTGTGGCACTCTCTTCGTTGAACAGAATTCCGAGTACTCCGCCCGCGCGGTGGCCAAGCCAGGCGTCGATCTTGTCCATGGCCTCTGGGAGACGCTGCTCCAGCTCGCGCGACTGCATCCGGAGCACGGGCGACAGCCACAGCCAGCCACCCGTCATCAGACCAAAAAAAGCTATAAGAATTACCGCCACCCCGATGGGTCGCGGAACTCTTCGATTCTCCAGCCAATCAGCGCCCTGAGCGAGCGGAAGTCCGAATAGAACTCCCAGAAAAAACAAAAAGATCACCGGGTGCGCGACCCACAGGAGGCGCACCAGGATGTAAAAGCCGAAAATCAGTGAAAGAATGCGTACGATGTCGCGAGTCTTGAGACTCATCGGATTGCGTCGCTCCATGCGATGATGCTAAGCCAGACTTGTGCCCGTTGCGAGCGTGCGGTGCGCTCCATAGCTTCAAAAGTCATGTAGCAGAACGCTGCGCAGCCGACCGGACCGCCTCTCCAAAGAGACGCGGTCTTTTTTTTCGCCACGCCCGACTGACGTGTAAGAGGATCAGATGCCGGCAACACCCGATGGACCGATTGCGATTTACTACGAGCACCCCGACTGGTTCAAACCACTGTTCGCGGAGCTTGACCGTCGCGGACTGCAGTACGAGCGCATCGATGCGGCGTCCCATTCCTACGATCCTTCCGAGAGCACGTCCCCGTATTCGCTGGTTTTCAACCGCGCCAGCCCCTCCGCATATCTCCGCGGGCATGGTCAGGTAACGTTTCATACACAGAGCTGGTTGCGACATCTCGAGCGCGTCGGTGTGCCGGTTGTGAACGGCGCGGCGTGCTATGGGATGGAAACTTCCAAAGCGCTTCAGCTCGATATCCTCCAGGAGTTGGGCTTACCCTATCCGCGCGCGCGGGTGATCAATAACGCGGAGCTCGCCGGTGATGCGGCGCGTGGCCTGCGGTTCCCCGTCATCGTCAAAGCCAACATCGGTGGCAGCGGCGCCGGCATTACCCGCTTCGATACGCCCGCGAATCTTCAGGAAGCTGCGCTCACCGGCCGAATCGACCTCGGCGTAGATCGAGTGGCGCTGGTGCAGGAGCTGGCGCCTCTGCGTGATGGACACATCACCCGCGTCGAAGTCCTCGATGGAAAATTTCTATACGCAATCAACGTTTACCCGGCCGAAGATTCGTTCAATCTCTGCCCCGCCGACATCTGCCAGACAACGGACGGCAAAGAGCTCTCGCGAACCGCGTGCGCCGTTGACGCGCAGAAGAATGGAATGCGCGTCGAGCAGTTCAAGCCGCCGCGGGAGATTATCGGTGAGGTCGAGCGGATTGCCGAGCGTGTGAGCCTCGACGTCGGCGGAATCGAGTACCTCGTCGATGACAGGGATGGCCGTCACTACTTCTACGACATCAACGCGCTGTCGAATTTCGTCGCTGACGGCCGCAATGTCGTCGGATTTGATCCTTTCGAGCGGTTGGTCGACTACCTGGTGGAGCGGCGGGATGCGGGAAGGGGGATGCGGGACGCCCCTGCGACAACCAAACCAATGGAGATGACGGGGACGCCCTCCGCTTCCCGCATCCCGCATCCCGCGTCCCGCTGATGCGATACGGCTATTGGCTCCCCGTCTTCGGCGGCTGGCTGCGGAACGTTCCAGACGAGGGAATGTCCCCGACCTGGGAGTACGTGAAGCGCCTGGCACAGCGAAGCGAGCAGATCGGATTCGACATTACACTGATCGCCGAGCTGTTCATGAACGACATAAAGGGCATCGACGCGGACTCACTCGAGGCATGGTCAACCGCGGCGGCGCTGGCTGCTGTCACCGAACGCCTCGAGCTGATGGTCGCGGTGCGCCCGACGTTTCACGAGCCGGCGATCTTCGCCAAGCAGGCGGCGAATATCGATCGCATCTCGGGTGGCCGCCTTGCGCTCAACGTCGTTTCCTCGTGGTGGAAAGACGAGGCGCGGCGTTACGGCATCAATTTCGAGGAGCACGACGATCGCTACGCCCGCACCGACGAGTGGCTGCAGGTGGTCAACGGAGTCTGGAGAGATTCGCGATTCAGCTACTCTGGCCGCCACTACAAAGTCGAGGAAACGATCCTCGAGCCGAAGCCGTCTCGCCGTCCGCGACCGACCATCTACGCCGGTGGTGAGAGTCCCGCGGCGAAAGAGCTGATCTCGCGCACCTGCGACGCTTACGTCATGCATGGCGATCCGCCGGCAAACGTCGCTCCGAAAATTGCCGACATGACCGCACGACGCGAGAAGCTGGGATTGGGCCCCATGCAGTACGGCGTTGCGGCCTACGCGATCGTGCGGGACACAGAAGAAGAGGCGGCGAGCGAGCTGGCCCGGATCACCAACGTGAATCCCGGATCGCCTGGGTATCAGAACTATCAGGACTGGATCTCACACACTGCGCTCGAGCAACAGGTGAGTCTGGAGGATTACTCCGTGTCTAACCGTGGGTTGCGGGCGGGACTGGTCGGCACCGCCGAGCAGGTCGCCGATCGCATTCGAGCGCTCGAAGCGGTTGGGGTGGACCTGCTGTTGCTGCAATTCAGTCCGCAGCTGGAGGAGATGGAGCGGTTCGCGGAGACGGTGATGCCGCTGCTACAAACTGTTTCGGCCTAACTCCGGCCCCAGCCGGAAGCAGAAGTCCTCAGGCGATCAGCTTCTGCTGCCGATTCTTGATCGCCCGGTAGCACTCACAAGATGCCGCCTCCAACCCGGAGCGATCCACTACCGAGATCGTTCCGCGGGTGTGAGCTATCAGACCCGCCTTCTCCAGGATTCCCATCGCTACCGTCACGCCCGGCCGGCGCACGCCCAGCATCTCGGCGAGAAATTCCTGGGTCAGATCGAAGCGGTTGCGACCCACCCGATCCTGTGACATCAGCAGCCAGCGCGCGCACCGCTGCTCGATGACGTGAAGACGGTTGCACGCAGCGGATTGGGCGACGGTCTCGAACACGAACTGGCTATATCGATGCAGCAGGTCGTCGAAAGTCTCACATTCTGCCGTGAGTTGGTTGAAAGCTTCCGCCGTCATGCGATGCGCGGTGCCCGTGATCTGCCCGATCGCCTTCAGGCGGGACGACCCGGCGCCGTGGAACACCGCCATGCCCGCGAAGCCGTCGCTGCCGACGGTCATTGCCTCCACCGAATCGCCATCCTCCATCTCGGTGACCAGCGAGATCACACAATCTTCGGGGAAAAAGACATGTGTGACCGGTGCCTCCCGCTCCCACACGACTGCCTTCGATTGAATCGTCACTGTCTCACACCTGGAAAGAACTGCTTCCAGCTCTGATGCAGGAAGAAGATTCAAAATCTTGTTTCTGATGCTCGTTTGAACTGCGGCGTCAGTCGGTTCCGACCCGTTCTGGGGCAGTTGAGCGCTTGTTTGGATCGATGCAGTTGCCATACGAACCCGGAATCTGCCCCAACTGGGACGGCAATAGATGAATGCGCGGGCTGACCAGCCCCGCGCTCCTTTTGCGTTACAATAGGCAAATAGCGAACCGGGCGCGGTTTGCGATGTCCCGTCGCATGATACGACACGCTTTTTTGTGATAGAACGCCGTTGGCCAGGTGCTCTTACGGCTAGTCCGGATTACGGTATGGTCCTCGGGCGCCGGTGTTATCTTCGAGGGGACGAAACAGTCATTTACACGCCTGCCATCTATAGAGCAGCAGGACAGAAGTAGCCGCACCGGAAGACATGACGATACCTGCTGACGCGCAGCCAAACGAGCGAAAATTCCGCTTCAAGGACGAGTGGCTGGTCTCCCTGGTCGGGACCATGCCCGGCGTCACGCCGGAGCTGATAAAGCGGTGGCGCTTCCAGCAGAAACCGTACATTGCGCAGGCCCTAATCGATGGCGACGTCCTCTCCTTCAAGGAGATCGCCGAGGTCGTCAAGGACGCTTTCCGCATCGACTATGTCGATCTAAGTCCAGGCGCCATCGACAAGAACGCGATGCAGATCCTGCCGGAAAAGCTTTGTCGGGAGCACAGTGTTCTCCCGGTCAAGGTCGACAGCCGGATGGTCCACCTGGCGATGGCGAACCCGCTCGACCAGGAGGCCATTCAGCGCGTTAGCTGGGCCACGAGCCGCGAGGTCACCCCGCTTTTCTGCCCGCCCGGTCAGCTCGACAAACTCGTTCAGGAGACCCTCCGTCCCGACGCGATGATCTACGGTCTCATCGAGAAGCTCGATCAGGCAGCTGGTGTGGAGGAAGTGAAGGAGCAGGAGGAAGACGCCGCGCAAATGGCTCGCGTCCACGCGCCGGTCATCAAGCTTGTCGATGCAATCATCGCCAACGCCATCAAGCTTCGCGCTTCCGACATCCACATCGAGCACGACGAGGCTTCGACGCTCGTAAGATTCCGCATCGATGGTCTGCTCAAGAACATCATGGTGCTGCCGCGTTTCATTGGCGTCGGGCCGGTAGTCTCGCGCATCAAGATCATGTCAGACCTCGATGTCGCCGAGCGTTTCCGCCCGCAGGACGGCCGCGCCAAAGTGCGCGTCGGCGGAGAAGAAGTGGCGCTCCGCGTTTCGGTTCTCCCGACGCGTGTTGGCGAGAAGGTCGTCATGCGACTTCTCAACGAGAAGTCGGTCCAGGTTTCGATGGGTACGCTCGGCTTCATGCCGGAGGTGCTGGAGAGATTCAAGGCACTGCTGATGCGCGAGCAGGGCATCCTGCTCGTCACCGGCCCTACCGGGTCCGGAAAAACGACGACGCTCTACGCCGCGCTCAACACCCGCCGCGGGGAGGCCGTCAACATTGTCACCGTCGAGGATCCGGTCGAGTACCGGCTGAGCGGCGTCAACCAGGTGCAGGTGAACGAGAAGCAGGGACTGACATTCGCCGGAGTGTTGCGCTCGGTGCTCCGCCAGGACCCTGACGTGCTGCTCGTCGGTGAAATTCGCGACATGGAGACGGCGACTATCGCCTTCCAGGCCGCGATGACCGGTCACCTGGTGCTGTCGACGCTGCACACCAACGACGCCATCGGCGCGATTCCTCGACTGTCGAACATTGGCGTGGAGCCGTTCCGCGTCGCCGCCGGCCTCATCGGTGTCACCGCGCAACGTCTGGTGCGTAAGGTTTGCCCGCATTGCCGCTTCGAGGCTCCCGTCGAAGAGCTTCATCCGATGATTCGCTCCGCGCAGCAGCGCGTGTTCGGAAAGGCCAGGCACGTCAAAGCCACCGGCTGCGCCGAATGCGGCTTCACGGGTTACAGCGGTCGCCTTCCGATCATCGAGTTCCTGGAGATCACTCCGGAGCTGCGCGCGATGATCACAACAGGCAAGACCGCCGACGAGATCCGCGCCCATGCTCTCCGCACCCACGCGATTCACACCTTCGACAACGACGCACTGTGGCACATCGCGGAAGGCGATACCACGGCCGAGGAAGTGATTCCGTACACCGAATTCGAGCGGCGCCGGACCCCGCGCAGCAACACGCCTCGCGTGAACTCCGAGTTCGTCGCCGAGCTCGACGAGAACGGCGTCGCCAAGCCATCGAGAGTTCTACTGGCCGTCGGCGACAAAACGGATCGGGTGAAGTTCAACGAAATTCTGGTCGAGTCGCGCTTCGCGGTACAGATCGCCAACGACGGCGCTGCGGCGCTGGGGATTCTGGCGCAGGATCCGCCTGACGCATTGGTGGTGGGTCTGAAGCTGCCGATTCTGGATGGGCGGCAGGTCGTACACGCCGCGCGCACCGTGGTCGGTCTGGTCGATATGCCAATCATCGTGATCGCACCCGAGGGAACTGAGACCCAAACGACCGATCTGTTGTCCCAGGGGGTCGACGACGTCCTTTACGAGCCGCTCGATCCGGGGCGGTTCCGCGCGCGGGTGACGGCGGTAATGAGGAGTCGCGGCCTCTGGTCCGAGACGGAAGAAGTAATGCGCCCGCTCATTCCGCAGGACGAGGCGGAACGGCTGGTGGAATTCCGACTCAGCGCCGCGGTGGACGCGAAGCCAGAGGAGCGCTTCGATAAGATTACGCGCATGGCCGCCAAGGTTTTCGCCGCTCCGTTCGCGGGCATCTCCTTCGTCGAAGGCGAGCGGCAGTGGTTCAAGTCCAAGCAGGGCCTGGCCGTTCCGGACAGCTCACGCGTTCTCTCGTTCTGCGGTCACGCCATTACGGGCAGCGAGATTTTCGTCGTCGAGGACATGGCACTCGACCCTCGGTTCGCCGAGAACCCACTGGTGGTCGACGAGCCGCACATCCGCTTCCACGCCGCGCAGCCGGTGCGTGGACCCGGGGGTCACAACGTTGGGACTCTCTGCATCATGGATAAAGCGCCGCGCGAGTTCAGCGAGGAAGACGGCGAGACTCTGCGCGACCTCGGCGAAATGGTCGAGAAAGAGCTCCGATCCAAGGAAAAGGCGCGGGTAGCTCCGCCCGACTGAGGCGCTGGATCTTGCGGGCGTAAGTAGCCCCGGATATCGTTAGCACAGCTAACGATATCCGGGGCTTTTGTATGGCGAACGACGTCTCACTCTCTCGCATTAAACAGATCGCCCTGCCAGTCGATTCCGTGGACGAGGCTAAAGCCTTCTACGGCGACACGCTCGGTATGCGACATCTCTTCGACGCGCCTCCGGCTCTTTCGTTCTTCGACTGCGGTGGCGTCAGACTCATGCTGGCGGGACCGGAAGCTCAGGGCCCCGACGGTCCGAAACAACATCCGGTGGTGTTTTACGACGTCAGCGACATCAAAGCAACGCACGCGAAAATCAAAGCCTCGGGCGCAAAGAGCCTGGAGGAGCCCCACGTGATCGCGCGGATGAACGGCCAGGAGATTTGGCTCGCGTCGGTAGCAGATGGCCAGGGGAATGTGGTCAGTCTAATGAGCGAAGTCGCTACGGCGTGAGGGGGCGCTCCCCGGCGCGCCGCCCACGAACGGAAAACTCTAAAGCTTTGGCCGATGCGCTCCATTCCGCTGCGATCCATCTGCTGAGAACGTTGCGCAAGGAGGACGACGCCAGCGGACTCTCGGCGCCCCGCCTGTCGGCGCTATCGGTAGTGGTGTTCGGCGGTCCCGTCACACTGGGTGCGCTCGCCCGCGCCGAGCAGGTACGGCCGCCGACGATGACAAGGATCGTGACCGGGCTGGAGAAAGCCGGGCTCGTCAAACGCGTTGCCGATGCCCACGATCGCCGGCTGACCAGGATCGAATCGACAACGAAGGGGCAGCGGGTGCTCGCGGCCGGCCGAGCGCGTCGGGTGAGGCGGCTCACGGACTCAGTGGAGTCGCTGGACGACAAAGGCCTCGCCGAGCTGGGACGCGGCATTCAGCGCTTCCAGGAGGTAATTAGGGCGATGTCCTCGAGTCGCTTGTAAATCCTGTGTCTATGCGGACATTTGTGGCGTCCGCGGTGTCTAAGTTTCACCGGCCACCACCAACCTTTTTCTCCCATTCATGACAACCTCCGTACAGAGATTAACTCGCGTTATTGCAGGCCTGTTCATCGCTGGATCCGCCGGCGCCCAACAGGCAGTCACGACCCCATCGGAAGGCGGGGTCGCGCCGAGCTGGGATGTGCTGATGCGGGGTCGCACTCACGTGCCCACTCCGACCACCTCAGCGATTACTGCCGCCGATCTCAAGACCAGGCTCTACATATTCGCGGACGATTCGATGCAGGGGCGCTTGCTGGCGACCGCAGGCAACGCGAAGGGTGTGGAGTACATTGCCGCCGAGCTGAAGCGGATGGGTCTCGAGCCAGCCGGAGATAACGGCACCTTTTTCCAGTCCGTGAACGTCGTCGACCGGAAGTACGACGTGGCATCGCGCCTGACTGTCGGTTCGACCTCATTCGCTCCATGGACCGACTTCGCCGCACGCGATCAGGGTTCGGCTGCCCGCAGTCTCGACGGAGTGCAGGCAGTATTCGGCGGAACATGGGGTGACTCGTCGTCACTCCTCGATCCGGCGGCCGCGGCCGGTAAGCTCGTCGTGCTGCGAGTCAATCCGAACGGGGTCACCCAGAACTCCGGCGGGGGCATCAACAGGGCGATCGCCACCCGTCGCTTTGCGAACGCGGCGGGAATTGCCGTGGCCAGCCTCGAGGCCATGCCACCGCAGATGATTCAGATCTTCCAGCAGCCGAATCAGCTGCTGAAGGACGAGACTGATCCTGAGCTGCCGAGTTTCCTGTACGTCAACAAGCGCGTTGCCGATGCGCTCATGAACGGAAATGTCGACAGCGTAAAGGCCGGGGCGCTCGGTGCGACCGTGACTTCTACGCCGAAGTTTGCAGAAACTGCTCCTGAATTTCCCGCGCGAAACGTGGTCGCGGTAATTCGTGGCAGCGATCCCAAGCTTCGCAACGAGTACGTCGCAATAGGCGCGCACAACGATCACATCGGCTGGAGCACTCGTCCGGTCGCGCACGACTCGATCTATATCGTCAACCACCTTTTTCGCACCGGTGGCGCTGACGATCGCCCTCCGCAGCTCGATGCCGCGCAGCAGTTGCGCGTCAACTCGCTGATTGCCGACATCCGCCGCAGAACCAACGGAGCCTCCGCGCGCCCCGACTCGATTTACAACGGCGCAGATGACGACGGCTCGGGCAGTGTGAGCGCGCTCGAGATCGCGCAGTACTTCGCCGCACAGAAAGTGAAGCCAAAGCGCTCGCTGCTGTTCGTCTGGCACGTCGGCGAGGAGGCCGGCCTCTACGGATCCGAATGGTACACCGACCATCCCACCGTCCCGCGGGACTCGATTGTCGCGCAGCTGAACATGGACATGGTGGGACGTGGCGCCGCGGCCGACAACACAGGCATCACCAAGGAAGGCCAGCGCTATCATGGAAATCCAAACTACGTTCAGCTCGTTGGCTCGCGCCGGCTGTCTACCGAGCTGGGCGATCTGGCGGAATCAGTCAACAAGGGCGAGACACATCCTTTGAGCTTCGATTACTCAATGGACGCGAACGGTCATCCGCAGAACATCTACTGCCGCAGCGACCATTATGAGTACGCCCGCTACGGCATCCCGATCATTTTCTTCACCACCGGTGGGCACGCGGACTATCATCAGGTGACCGACGAGCCGCAGTACATCGATTACGATCGCATGGCGCGGGTAGCCGAGTACGTCGCCGATCTCGCTACGAAGGTGGCGAACCTCGATCACCGTCCGGTTGTTGACAAGACGAAGCCGGATCCGCACGGGCAGTGCGTCCAATAGTCTGGCATCTCGAGGCTGAAAGGTCCTAACTGCAACTGAACGGGTGCGAGCAGCAAGCAACTAATGCAGCGAGGCGGCAGTTCACGACGTCGGGACATCTCGTGACGGCATTCAGGGTAAAGGCAGTGGTTTGCAGTTGATTTAGTTCGACGTTTCCCGATGGTACAAAACAGACGCCGGCCCAAAAGGCCGGCGTTCTTTTTGGCCCGACTTTCGCCTTATCAGCGTTTGTCTGTAAAAAAAACTGTTTCCCGTCACTGAGTTATTCGCTTATGGCCGCCCTAACCACTGCCCCCATACGCTCACATCATCGTGCAGCCAGATTGGCTCTGCTGTTGGTCGTATCCTTTTTGGCCGGTTGCAAGGTCAACGAGACTGCCCGCGCCAGCAAGCCGGAAAATCCGCAGACCTGGGCTCCGGAGAAGCTCACTTCAGTGGCCGGAGTGCCAGCGACCCAGATCGAAGCTTCGATGAAAACCAAGCTGGCCGGAGCCAAGCCGGGCAAGATTGACGACGACCAGTGGGGACACACCCAGCGGCTCTATAAACTTTATGGCGACAACGCGCTGTGGCTCTCGTCGGATGGCCTTCATAAGACGAGAACGAAGGCGCTGACCGACGCGATCCTCCTCGCCAACACAGATGGTATGCGGATGGATGATTATCCCATCGGTCCGCTCGCTCAGGCAATCGCCACACTCAAGCAGACGAAGACTCCGACGGCCGACCAGCTGGCTACTGCCGATGTTCTTCTTACGGCATCCTACGTCGCGCTCGGCGAAGACTTGATGACGGGTCAGATCGATCCCCGCACGATGCAGCAGGCGTGGCACGTAGACCCGGAAGAGGAAAACATCGACAGCGCCCTAGTGCGCAACCTTCGCTACGAGCATCTCGACCAGGCATTGGGGACTCTGCGCCCGACTGACGACGACTACGCGGGTTTGAGCAAGGAGCTCCAGAACTGGCGGACGATCGTCGCCAAGGGCGGATGGCAACCGGTTCCCGCCGTTAGCGGAAACGTGAAGCCGGGGGCTTCTGCCAGTCCCGCCGTTCTGGCGGCCGTTCGAAACCGCCTCGCCGCCGAGGGAATTCAGGCGACAGCGGGGGGGTCGGACTCAGCGAGTGCGAGCCGCGCATCGACGTCGAGTTCCGGTACCTACGATCATGGGTTGGCCGGAGCGGTCGCGGTATTTCAGCAGCGGCACTCCATCAACGTGGACAGCGCGCTCGGCAAAGAGACCATCGACGCGATGAACGTTACCGCCAGCTACAGACTCGCGGAAATCGCCGCGAACATGGAACGATACCGGTGGCTGCCGCGGACTTTCGGCCAGCGCTACATATTCGTCAACGTGCCGGCGTTCAAGCTGGAAGCATACGACAGCGGCCAGAAGGTCCTCGAGATGAAGGTTATTGTCGGGCAGGAGTATCAGGACAAGGCGACACCGGTCTTCGCGGACTCCATGGAGACGGTGGTATTCCGCCCTTACTGGAATGTCCCGCCAGCTATCGCGGCCAAGGAGATCTTTCCGAAGGGTAGCGCTTACATGGCGAGCCAGAACATGGAGACGTTCAATCAGGGCGGGCAGACGGGAGTACGTCAGCGGCCTGGGCCGAAGAACGCGCTGGGCTTCGTGAAGTTTCTCTTCCCCAATGACTTCAACATCTACCTGCACGATACGCCGAATCACGAGTTGTTCAACAAGGACGTGCGCGCCTTCAGCCACGGCTGCATCCGGTTAGAGAAGCCGGACGAATTGGCAGAATGGGTGCTTGGTTGGCCTGCCGACAAGGTACAGCAGGCGATGCGCGATGGGCCGGACGATCACTCGGTGAAGGTGCCGAAGAAGATCCCTGTTTTCATCACGTACTTCACCACGTACATCAATAACGGCCAGCTCTATTTCGGGAACGACCTGTACAGTCGTGATGACAAACTCGTGCCCGCCGTGATGACCGGTGCGATGCCAACCAAGGACGTCGTAGACGCTGTTCAGGCGCTGAGAAGGATCGCGGGCGCCTGATACTCGCGGGATAAAAAATAGGATTCAGCAGTGGTTGCACCATCCAAACCTGAGGCGGGACAAGAAATTCCAAGAGCGGCTATGGGTGTCAAAGGTCTTGATGACATCCTCGGTGGTGGTTTGCCCACCAATCATCTCTATCTGGTCGACGGGGAACCGGGCACAGGCAAGACGACGCTCGCGCTCCAATTCCTCCTGGAAGGGGTGGCTAACGGCGAGCGCGGACTCTACGTAACGCTGTCTGAGTCCAAAGCAGAGCTCACTGCAGTCGCGGACTCGCATGGCTGGAGCCTCGATGGCATCGAGATCTTCGAGCTGTCGAAGGACAACGCCGGCGACACTGCAGATGACTACACCATTTTTCATCCCGCCGAAGTCGAGCTTCAGCAAACGGTGGACGAAGTGCTCAAGGCGTACGAGAGGCACAACCCGGCCCGCGTCGCGTTCGACTCACTCTCCGAGATGCGCCTGCTTGCGCGCGAGCCCCTGCGCTTCCGACGGCAGATTCTCGCACTCAAACAGTTTTTCAGCGGCCGCGAATGCACAGTACTGCTGCTCGACGACAAGACAGCGCCGGAGGGTGATCTGCAGCTCCACAGTCTTGCGCATGGCGTGATCGTTCTCGAGCACGTCGCCCTGGAATACGGATCCGAGCGCCGACGGCTCCAGGTAACGAAGGTGCGGGGGATTCAGTTCCGCGGCGGGTTCCACGATTTCCGAATCGTCACTGGCGGCATTGAGGTTTATCCGAGAGTACTCCAGGATGCGCCGCGAGTCGACGTGTCCAGCGATATGCTGTTGAGTGGGTCGAAGCCGCTCGATGAACTAATGGGCGGAGGCATTACCTGCGGCACCAGCACTCTCATTACCGGAGCGGCAGGGACTGGGAAATCCGTTCTCTGTACGCAGTTCGCGCGTGCGGAGATCAACCGCGGGAAAAAGGTTCTTTTTTACCTGTTCGACGAGCGCATGACCACGTTCAGGCTCCGCGCCGCAGCTCTCGGGATGGAGATGGACCAGGCGAGGGAATCGGGCCAGCTCAGGATGACCCAGGTCGAGCCCACCGAGTTGTCCCCAGGCGAATTCGCCAGTCAGGTCGTCCGCGCGGTTGAGGATGACAAGTGCTCGCTCGTGATCATAGACTCTATCAATGGCTACATGCAGTCGATGCCGGAAGAGAGACTGCTGCCGATTCAGATCCACGAGCTGCTCAGTTTTCTCTCGAACAACGGCGTCACCTGCATCATGACTCTGGTGCAGCACGGAATCTTTGGAAATCCGGTGGACGAGGCGGTCGAGGTGAGCTACCTCGCGGACACCGTGATTCTGATGCGCTACTTCGAGGTCGCCGGGACCGTGCGTCAGGCAATCTCAGTAGTGAAAAAGAGAAGCGGCGATCACGAACGCACGATTCGCGAGTGCAAGGTTCAGAAGGGCGGTCTCTTTGTAGGCGAGCCTTTGCACGAGTTCCAGGGCGTGCTGACGGGCGTGCCTCATTATGTCGGCGCCTCCGGACCGCTTTTGGAAAACGGAAGCGAGCCCTATCGCGAAGGGGTCAGAGAACAGTCGAGTGAAGCCCGCAACCACGGCGAGGACGGACAGGGAGAGCATGGACGCAAGCGCCGCCGCAAAAAGTCCAGCGCCTGAAACACTGCCGGTGGCAGTGCTCACGCCTACGGGTCAGGACGGCCGCGTAGCGCACATGGTTCTGGAGAAGGCGGGACTCCAGCCCCGGGTGTGCGCCGACATGTCCGCCGTTTGTGAGTTGATCGGGAAAGAGGAGATCGGCTTGTTGTTAATGGCGGAGGAGGCGCTCGCTCCGCAGGCGCGCGACAAGCTGTTCGAATCCCTGGACAAGCAACCGGCGTGGTCGGACGTACCCATCGTCATCCTGACCGGCGAAGATGAGCTGTCCGGCGCACTTCCTCGGACCCTCAAAGGCGTGGCGCAGAAAGGCAACGTCACGCTGCTGGAGCGTCCCGTGCGAGTCGCAACTCTTACGACAGTAATTCGCTCCGGCCTGCGCGCTCGCCAACGCCAGCTCGATGTGAAGGCCAACCTCGAACAGCGCCAGGCGGCGGAACTGTCGCTCCGCGAAAGCGAGATGCGCCTGCGGGCGGCAGTCCAGTCCGCTCCTTACCCGTTGATGCTTCACGCATCTGATGGAGAGATCCTGCAGCTGAGCGAGGCGTGGATGACGCTCACCGGTTATTACCCGTCATCCGTTACCACCACCGACGAATGGGCGGCACTTGCCTTCCCAGCCACCGATCAGAAACCGGTCATTGCCCTCGGCAAGGATGGTTTCGATCAGCCGGAGGGCGAATCGCTTCACCTTGGGGAGCAGACGGTCAGGACCGCCAAGGGTGACGATCGCATCTGGGATTTTCATCGTGTCGCACTCGGATCCCTGCCCGACGGCCGCCGGCTATGGCTAACTGCAGGCATCGATGTGACGGAGTACAAGCATCTCGTCGAGAGCGAGCGGGCCGCGCGTCACGAGGCTGAAGAAGCGAATGCCGCGAAGAGCCAGTTCCTGGCGACAATGTCCCACGAGTTGCGTACGCCCCTCAACGCAATCGCCGGATACTCGGAGCTATTGAGACTGGAATTGCGGGGCCCGATTACTCCTGAGCAACGCGTAGACCTCGATCGCATCGACCGCAGCCAGCGCCACTTGCTGTCGCTGATCAACGATGTTCTCAATTTCGCAAAGATCGAGGCGGGGCACGTTGCTGTTAACACCTCGCCGATGGGACTGGGCACTGTTATCGACAGCCTACGAGAGTTCGTAGAGCCGCAGTTGAGGGAGAAGGGACTGCAGTTCAAAATGGATGACGACTTTCCGGAAACGGAGGCCTGTGGGGATCCCGACAAGGTGCGCCAGATTCTTATCAACCTGCTGTCCAATGCGATCAAGTTCACACCCGAGGGAGGCCACATCTCGCTCGACTGTGAGGAAGACGACAAGATGATTTAC
>Ga0136846_1234060_pt1 | contig 14520 bp, 8 predicted proteins | sample HopSoiMetagenom2_FD_96841 | JGI IMG/M metagenome (GOLD analysis project Ga0136846, IMG submission 96841) | Grasslands soil microbial communities from Hopland, California, USA - 2 Assembly 2016 (version 4) | ecosystem: Environmental > Terrestrial > Soil > Grasslands | place: USA: Hopland...
CTGGAATGAGAGCCGCTGGTGATTAGGCTCTCCGTGCTGTAGCCTCCGACCGGGTGGCCGCTTGAGTCGAAGCGCGTAAAAGGCGCGAACTCGGGCTCGGCGCCCACATAACTGTTCGGCGCATATACCCGCGGAAGATGCACGCCCACAGTGCCCACGTACACCGCGCTCAGTTTCACATCGCGAAACTCATGATCAATGCCTGCAGTGAATGTGCCGAGGTATCCGTTGCTAAAGTTACGATCGATTCCGGAAATGCTCGGCAGCTGCACCTGGTTGCCCGGAGTTCGTGCCGAGATGTCAGCCGTCCAACGGTCTACGTCGAGAATGGAGTTGGGCCGAACTGAGATTGAGGTTGCATCTGGGAATATGAGCTGTCCGTTGGTCGTATAAGGCGGCGGCAACGCGAACGACACGGCGACGTTGCTGAATGGGACTGGCACAGTTGCTTGCGCCGCGAAATTCGGTGCAAAGGTGAAAGGAGTGCCGGCGGTTAGAAAATTGTCTTGCCAGAGATTTGGCAGCAAGGTTGTGATCGCGCCCGCAGCATGAAGCACAGTGCCGGATGAAATGGCGTAGTCAATGGCAACTCGTGGTCCGAGTCCTGACCAATCCTGGTTGTATGGAGGCTGCGGATTCACCAGAAAGATCTGCCGTGCATCGTGATCCCGGTAATCCGCGAAGCTTCCATCGGCATTTAAAAACCGCGGCGAAGATGTTCGTTTCGTCGCCTCGTGAATACGGCTATTGACCTCGTAACGCAATCCGTAGTTCACGGTTAGGCGCGGATTCGCTTTCCAGCTGTCTTCGAAATAAAAATCATAAGCCTCACGGCGCACGCCAGCTTCGTCGAATTTGCCTCCAGTGGGCGTAAAGCTCGCGGCCACGGTGGCGCTGTACGAGTACGGAGTGGCTGTTAACAATCCAACCAGAGAATCTGGCAATGGATCACCAATCGTAATATTGTGTGTCCCACTTGCAGATGGAATGAACACTTGCGAGTACGCGGTGCCACCGCCAAACGAATACGCGCCATTCGGACTGATTCCAAAAATGGTGGAATCCCGGTTGACGCGGATTTCCGCTCCCCATTTGAAAGTGTGCGGGCCGTGAATCGTCGTCCAATCTTCCCGGAGTTGATACAGGTTCGAATACGAGCCGAAGATCGAACCTCCGGGAGCGTTGTAGCCCTGGAAGAGGCCGTCGCCGAACCCAAGCGCAGGTTGCGTGCGGTTGATGGCCGGGAAGAACGGCGTGCTCCGAATGTAACTCAAGGCCGTGTCGGAGCTGGTGTGAGGGGAGAATGCACGCGAATATCTCAGGGTGGCGCCGCGCTGATGATCGAAGAACTGAATCCCAAAGCTGGGATCGATGACGGTCTGGTCCGGATTCGTGACCGGGCCAATTACCTGGTTCAAGCTGAAGCGAGTAAGCAGGCGCGATTTATCAGAAATCTTGTGGTCGACGCGAATTGAAAACTGGTCTGTGGTAGTCGAGACTTTCGAGAATGCCTCGTAAGTGCGCGGGCCGTACGGCCCACTCGGCGCATTAGGCAGAGGGTAATGATCGAGAACAGGCTGTATCGCGGCGCTCACAGGAACGATGAGGGTGTCGCCCGGATATGTCGTCGTGTCGATTCCCTGACGTTCGGCGAGCGTTGGAACCGGTAGAACCTGAGTGGTTCCGAGCACCTGCCGAAAAGCTTGATATTCACCGAAGTAATGGGTGCGTCCTCGCCCGTTGTAGATTCCTGGAATCACAATCGGTCCACCGTTGGTGAAACCGAACTCATTGCGTACAAAGGGCGGAATCCGCCGGTGACTAATTGCGCTGGGATGATCGAAATAATTACGTGCGTCGAATGCAGCGTTGCGAACAAATTCAAATATGCTGCCGTGGACCTGATCGGTGCCGGATTTTGAAACAACATTTGTATAGCTCGCGCCGCCATGACCAACGTCTGCCGGCATGACGCCTGAGCTTGATTGCACCTCCTGTATCGCATCCACATTGAAATTAGAAAATGTAGCGCCGCCCATCTCAGGGTCGGTCGTGTCCGCACTATCAAGTGCGAACACGGTTGCTGTCCCCCGCTGGCCGTTGACGGCAAACTGTTGAGTAAAGTTGGCCGCGCCGTTCGTGTCTGTCATAGTGCCAGCCGCCAACAGCAGCAATTTGCTGAAGTCCCGAGAATTTAGCGGAAGACTCGAAACCGCCCCGCTTGACAGACGTTCTCCTCCGCTCGATTCGGCCTCGCTTCCCGATTGGACGACCGTGACGCCCCCCTCATTCCCGGAAGGTCTCAGCTTCAAGTCAGCTGTGAACGCACGATTCGCTATCTCTATGTCAGTCAGCGAGCGATAGGTCCTGTTGATGAAAATCACTGAGAGCTGGTATTGTCCGGCGTCGAGATTGAGAAACTGGAACTTGCCGTTGGCGGATGCTGTACTCGAAATCGGAGCGAGGGATTGCATCGAGATGGGCTGGAGCTCAACAAGGGCGCCGTCCGCCGGGGATCCATCAGCACTGGAAACGATGCCGCTCCAGGATCCGGATGAGGGTGAGGCAACGGTGGCGGAAGGAAATGCTGTGAGAGCGAGAAATCCAATAAGTCGAAGCCGCCGCAACATCCCGGAAGTATACCCTCTTGCCCGAGCCGCGCCTTCGGCTTTGCTGGCCGTGGGCAGATCAAGCACAGAAAAAATGCCGCACCAGCAGGTACGGTGGTTAACAGGCATTACACCCGCACCTCATCCCTTCACCGCTTGGCATCTCGCCTCGCCCAAAACAATCGCTTGCCAGCTGATCTAAACGTCAACTGTAGTCGAATAGTAAGCTGGATTTCCCGAAACGAGTTTACATAGCTCAGACGATCGCAACACCGGGTTGTTCGGGGAAATTGCGAGCACAGCACGGTGCATTTAAATCAATGTTTACCAGCGACCATGTGTTATCTTGCCTCGTCAGGCTTCTATTCTGCAGTTCATCGTGTGGCCATGGGACGCGGCTCCGCGGCTCGGAAACCACAACCGACTTAGCCGCTAGATTTTCATACAACCTGGGAAGGGAGTGCAGCGACTAGCATGGCAGACTACATCGGCGCAATTGACCAGGGCACGACCAGCACGCGATTCATCTTGTTTGATCGCGCGGCAAAAATCGTTAGCTGCGCTCAGGAGGAGCACCGGCAAATATATCTCAAGCCGGGCTGGGTGGAGCACGATCCGGGAGAAATCTGGCACCGCACGGAAAATGTGATTGCGCAAGCAATGCAAAATGCCGGCGTGGCGCCTTCGGACGTTGCGGCCATCGGAATTACAAATCAGCGGGAAACCACGGTGGCGTGGGACCGCAAAACAGGCAAGCCAGCGCACAACGCCATCGTCTGGCAAGACACTCGCGTGGCCGCCGATGTTGCCCAGTTCTCAGCCCAAGGGGGCAAAGATCGCTATCGCGTCACCACTGGGCTTCCGCTGGCCACGTATTTCAGCGGCTTGAAAATTCGCTGGCTGCTGGACAATATTCCGGAGTTGCGAGCGCGAGCGGAAGAGGGCGAGATCCTATGCGGGACGATCGATAGTTTCCTGATCTGGAAACTTACGGGCGGAGCTAGCGGCGGTGTTCACATCAGCGACGTAACGAACGCGAGCCGCACGCAGTTGATGAGTCTGGCTTCACTACAATGGGACCAAACAATTCTTAAAGATTTCGGTATACCGGCTCAGGTACTGCCAAAGATTGTTTCGAGCAGCGAGGCATATGGAGAGGCGACGCTCGAGTCGGTGCGAGGCATCCAGATTGCAGGTGTGCTCGGCGATCAGCAGGCGGCGCTGCTAGGCCAAGCATGCTTCAAACCCGGCGAAGCGAAAAACACTTACGGAACCGGCTGCTTCATGCTAATGAATGTTGGACAGAAGCCAGTCGCATCGAAGTGCGGGCTGGTGACGACGGTAGCATACAAGTTCGGCAAACAATCGGCTTGCTACGCGCTCGAAGGCAGCATCGCGATCACAGGCGCGCTGGTGCAGTGGCTGCGCGATAATCTCGGCCTGATTACGAGCAGCACCGAAATTGAAACTCTCGCGCGAAGCGTGCCCGATAACGGAGGCGTTTACTTCGTTCCCGCATTTTCCGGGCTGTACGCTCCCTACTGGAAGGAAAATGCCCGTGGCGTGATCGCCGGCTTGACCCGATACGTTGACAAAGGACATATTGCGCGCGCGGTGCTGGAAGCGACCGCATTCCAGGTGCGCGAGGTAGTTGAGGCAATGATCGAAGACTCACAAACCAGCGTTGATGTTTTGCGGGTGGACGGCGGCATGGTCGTCAACGAGTTACTGATGCAATTTCAGGCGGATCTCCTGGCAAGGCCCGTGGTGCGTCCGAAAGTCGCGGAAACCACTGCGTTGGGCGCTGCATATGCGGCCGGGCTGGCAGTTGGATTCTTCGAAAATACTGACGAACTTGCCGCGAACTGGGCCGTGGACCGTCGCTGGGAACCAAATATGGACGCAAGCTCACGAGAGCGGCTCTACTACTTCTGGAAAAAAGCAGTCACGCGCAGCTTTGATTGGTCAGAGTAGCGAGTCAGCAGCACGAGTGGCATTCATCACAAAAAGGGAGATCACCATGCATGGGCCGTTCCTTGGGGAGTTCATGGGCACGCTGGTGTTGATTGCGCTGGGCGATGGTGTGGTGGCTAACGTTTTGCTGAAGAAATCCAAGGGAGAGAATTCCGGCTGGATAGTGATTGCGACGGCGTGGGGTATGGCTGTGGTCGCGGGTATATGTACCGCCGTCGCGTGCGGCAGCCCCGGTGCCCATATCAATCCGGCGATCACGCTGGCGGTCGCAATCCTTTCGAAGAACTGGTCCAACGTAGGCCTGTTCTGGACTGCTCAAGTTCTTGGCGCATTCGTCGGCGCGACTCTGGTATGGCTGGTGTACTTGCCGCATTGGAAGGAGACACCTGACCCTGGCACGAAGCTGGCGATCTTCTGCACGCAACCGGCGATTCGAAACCTTCCGGCAAACTTTCTGTGCGAGATGATTGTGACGACTCTGCTTGTGATCGTGGGGTTCAGTTTTGGCAGTAAGGCACTCGCGCCGGCGGGTCTGGCTCCGGGTTTCAGCCCCTGGTTCTGGGGGGTCCTGGTGTGGGTGCTGGGGCTGAGCTTAGGTGGACCGACAGGGTACGCCATCAATCCGGCCCGCGACTTCGGGCCGCGACTGGCGCATGCCCTGCTCCCGATAAAACTCAAGGCCAGCTCCGACTGGGGCTATGCGCTCGTGCCTGTCATCGGACCGCTTGTCGGCGCGGGAATTGCGGCGGCAATTGTGAAGCTTACCGGCATCAGTTAACTTGATTACGAATGAATCGCGCAGAAATGTGGGACCGCGTTCGGCAGCATCGCGGTCCATGGGACATGATTGTGGTCGGCGGTGGTGCGACGGGTGTCGGAATCGCCATCGATGCCGCTTCACGTGGCTATGCCGTACTCCTGCTCGAGCAGAGCGACTTCGGGAAAGGAACTTCAAGCCGCAGCACGAAACTGGCGCATGGTGGAGTTCGCTACCTTGAAAAAGGTGACATCGGCCTGGTCATGGAAGCGCTCAAGGAGCGCGGCCTTCTGCTGCAGAACGCACCGCACCTGGTGCGGGACCTTGCGTTTGTCGTTCCTAACTACGAGTGGTGGGAAGCTCCTTTCTATGGACTGGGACTGAAGTTGTATCAAGTGCTTGCCGGCAAGTATGGCTTTGGCAAGTCACGCCTGCTCTCGCGCGAGGAAACACTGCAACACCTGCCCACACTTAAAACCGAAGGTCTGCGCGGGGGCGCCGTCTATTTCGACGGACAATTCGATGACGCGCGATTGCTAATACATATGGTTTTTACTGCCTTCGAGCAAGGCGCGACACTGCTGAATTATGTGCAGGTCACTGGGTTAACTCGCGATGCGCAAGATTTCGTGGATGGCGTTCTAGCGCGCGATCTTGAAAGCGGAGAAGAACTCTGCGTCTCTGCGCGCGTGGTAATTAATGCGACCGGTGCTTTCAGCGACAATCTTCGTCAATCTGCTGAGCCTTCCGCAAAGCCGTTGATCGCGCCCAGTCAGGGTGTGCACCTGGTTTTCAGCTCCGATTTTCTGCCGGGTAACAGCGCGATTATGGTGCCGCACACCAGCGATGGACGCGTGCTCTTCGCAATCCCCTGGCATGGGCACGTTCTGGTGGGAACCACGGACACGCCGATCGCGGCGGCAACACTGGAACCGGTCGCGATGGAGCGGGAAATCGAGTTCATTCTTAGCACCGCAGGCGAGTACCTGGCCAAAGCTCCAACGCGAAACGACGCCCTGAGTGTATTCGCAGGCATTCGTCCGCTGGTTCGTGCCGATGGCGCGGGCAGCACTGCTGCACTCTCTCGCGACCACGTCATTCACATTGACGGCTCAGGACTGATGACAATCTGCGGCGGAAAATGGACCACCTACCGCCACATGGCCCAAGATTGCGTGGATCAGGCTGCGACGATGGCGCAGTTGCCTGAGAAACTCTGCGTCACCCACCACCTGAGAATCCACGGCTTCCCGGTTTCGGCGAACGAGGCCCCCCCGCTCGATGTTTACGGCGAGGACGCGCGAGGAATTCGCGAACTCATGCGGCAACATCCAGAATTGGGCGAGCCTCTACATTCGCTCCTTCCCTATTTGAAAGCTGAAGTAGTTTGGTCAGCGCGCAATGAGATGGCACGTACAGTGGAAGATGTGCTGGCACGAAGAACACGAGCACTCTTCCTAAATGCCAGGGCCGCGCTGGAAATGGCGCCGACTGTAGCTGACTTGATGGCGAGCGAACTTGACTGGAATGATCTCGCCAAACAACGCCAGCTCGCAGATTTCCGGTCAATCGCAGCGAATTACTTATTGCCAGATTGATCCGTTTACGGCTCAGAACTTCCCCAGTCGTATTCGTATCACTACCGGATCGTCGACATGAAACTGCAAGCCACGGTCAGTTTCATCTCCATTCCATAGCCGCACTGGTTTCCAGACGCCGTTCTGGTAGGATCCTTCTTCTGCGGAGAGAATCTGCATGCGGTTGCCGGGCAGGCGCCCGGGAAGATGGAAGCTGACGCTCGCGTCGATCCCAGTGACGAGGAATTCGTCGGGCCCGAGTTGCGCCACTAGCGCGACACCATGGGCATCGCTATTGCCCGGCGGACGCCGGCCGTCGGGTTGCGGATATCCATAGGACACCATGGCCTGCCATTCGCCAAAATCAAGCTCCTGCTGCGCCTGCCCGGACTGCTCGATTGAGGTTTTCAGTTTGCCGTCGTAATTAAGCTTGGCAAGTTCCCGAACCATGGGAGCAAGCAGAGCGAAGTTCCTGGCGTGCCCGGTTGCGGCAGAATTGCCAAGAATATTCCAGCCCCTGGGGTCAACCCCGAAGGGGGCAATGCCGACCGCGCCCTCGCCGAGAGCGGAAAAATCATATTTGGCAAACTGGTCCGTCTTGGCAATTTCGGGCACGAGGAGCGGGTTGTCCGGGCGATGATAAGCCGTGAGAACGTCGTGCACGAATCCCGCATCGTCACCGTAAATGTCGGGTGCGATCGCTTGGATTGAGGGTGCAAGCGTGCGCCACAGACCAACCCAGCGCTGGACAGCGCCGCCGCTCGGATACTGGATCCCGGGAATTGGAATGCGCCGCTCAGGGGCTTCCGCCGGAGGATAGCTAAGCCACACATTCATGTAAAGCGGGATATCAAATTCCGCGTTCCCTGCTGCGGCGATCTCGTTCACGTAGCGCGCCTGATGATAGAGCTGAAAAAGTTCATCGGCATCCCCGCGGAACACCTCACTCCAGGTGCCTGGCTGCTTGTGGGTCGCTGACAGCATGTCCGCGGGAACCTGGCCGGCAAATTCTTTGTTCGACTCCGGCGAAAAGTCGCGCGGGCTGCCGATAATCCCAGATTCGTTCTCGACCTGCACGAGCAGGACCGTGTGCTCGTTTCCATCCAACGTTTTAAGGTGCCGCATCAGCGCGGAAAATGCTGTCTTGTCGGCCTCGAGATTGGAGCGCGAGTTGGCCGAGAGCACGTCAATGAGTTCGCCGTCGGCGCGCATCACGCGCGGGTGTCGCCGAGTATCGGTCTTGATCCACTGCGGCACGTAATGCATGTTTCCGTTTTTCCAGGTGCCGAACCAGAGGAGGACCACGTGCAGATTGTGCTCCCGCGCGCCATTTACGATCGCGTCAACGTTGTCCCAATTGAACTTTCCGGGCTGCGGCTCCATCTGCTCCCAGTAGATGGGAGCCTCGACCGTGTTCGCGTGCAGCTCAGCCAAGGACTTCCAGACCGCCGGCAACTCCGAAGGCCATGCGCTCGAGTTGTGGACCTGGCCTCCGAGCATCAGGTAAGGTTGACCGTCCACGAGAAGCGCCCAGCGGCCATCCTTCTCGACAAACCTGGGCGCCTCGGCTGCGAAGGCAATCGCTGCCGTGAGCGTCATAAAAAAGATGGTGGCGAACGATAACCTGCGGCGCGTCGCGCGCACTCTGAAAGCACTCAGCATTCTCTTCCCTCCTGGCGTTTACTGCAGAAGAAATTTGTGGCGCAATCGTTTTCGACTCAGGTTTCCGCTGGCGCTTCTGTGATTTGGAATTGCAAATCCTGCGAACCCAGGCGAGGATGAGTTGCGGTAAGCCGAGCGGTCCCAGCCTGCTCTTTGGCGCGAATCCAAATCGCTCCCGTCCCGCCTACGATTGAAAAAGGATTGTCACCGATGATCTCGGCTGGCCCTTCGATCTCCAACTTGATGGAATCATCGGCAAACGGCCGAATAGCGCCGAAGTCATCGCTGACTCGCATCACAACTCGTGTTGCGTCGGCGGCGTCGCCGGTCAGGCTAGAATCATCTGCGGTGATAGTGAACTTCGCATCCACGCCTCTGCCCGACATCTTCTTGACAATCACCTGCTTGCCCTGCAAATAGCCTTCCAGTCGCAGATCACCCCATCCGTGACGAAGGCCGGGGCCAACGTCCACAACAAATGGCGCGTAGCGGAGATGTTGAAACTGTTTGCGATCTGGATCGGCTTCGGCAATCAACTTGTCATCGATGTAGATCTTGATGTGATCGCAATTCGAACAGATCACAGCATTGGAAAATCCGATGGGTTCATCCCCGCGGGCCCAATGAAACGCGGGCTCCAAAACGACTTCCTCCGACGGGTCACATTGCGATTTGTAGAATCCTGCCGCAGGCTTGGGCTCGCGGAAGATGTCAGTGACGCCGTGGTAGCAGATGCGGTCGCCCGAGCCGAAGTTCGCATGCGTGTTGTAGTCAAATGCGCACCAGCCAATGCCACCTGCGTACTGCGGATTTGAAGCCAGTTGGTCGTGGATTCGCGCGTGGCGCAGTGTGTGCTCGGTAAGGCGCTCGACGTTGTCAATAGTTTTGGTCGGATAGGTGTGGCCTACAAATTCCGTGTTCAGATATCGCGAATGATTCGGCGCTTTAAGAGGAAAGCCGAAGTCGTTCATGGTGAACACGTCTTCGAGAAACTCCGATTCCTGAAAATAGCGGATGCCACCCGTCTGTCGCGTGGGATCAAGTTGATGCGCGGCGGCATTGGTACGCATGTAAAAATCGTGGTCGTCCTTGGACTCGTTGATGCGCACTCCCCACAAAATAATTGACGGACGATTCCAGTCGCGGCGAATCATGCGGCGCACATTATCAATGGAAAGCTGTTTCCAGGGTTCATCACCGATGTGCTGCCACCCAGGGATTTCCTCCAGCACTAACAGGCCCAACTCGTCGCAGGCATCGAGAAAATGGCGCGACTGCGGATACTGTGACGTGCGCACGATATTACAGTGCAGCTTGTTTCGCAGTATGTCTGCGTCGCGGCGCTGCACTCGTCCGGGCATCGCTTGGCCGACAAACGGGAACGTCTGGTGACGATCCAGACCGCGCAGTTTGATCACTTTTCCGTTCAGTTCGAACCCGTGATCGGTGAATTGAGCTTCGCGAAACCCGAACGGGCGCGAATCCTCGTCAATAATGTCTTTCCCTCGGAACAGGCGGACTCGCGCACGATATAGATTCCGATTCTCAAGATCCCAAAGTTTGATGTTGGCGAGATTTTTCAAATGCACCACTTGCGAGGCGGGCCCGGACGGAGCAGCACCAGGCTGCTTAGCCCCCAAAGTAATGCGTTGGGCTGCCTTGGCAACGCTCTGATCGCCGTCAAGTAACTCAACTTCTAGGCTCAGCGGCTGGCGCGAGCCCTGCAGGTTTTCAACGAAGCACTCCACCTCAAGTGAACGTCCTGCACTGAGGACGTCTTTCGTTCGAACAAAAATGTTTTCGAGGAAGGTGGCTGGAACCAGTCGTAGTGCAACTTCGCGATACAGCCCGCCGAAGGTCAGATAATCAATTTCATATCCGAAGGGGGGAATGTCGGGACGTTCGGTCGAGTCCACATCGACGGCAAGGACATTTTCTCCATCCCAATCGATGTGCGGCGTCAGCTCGAACGAAAAAGGTGTATAGCCTCCTTTATATTCGCCCAGCTTCTGGCCGTTGATCCAGACCGTAGAAGCGGTCATCACCCCTTCGAAATCGACGAAAACCCGCTTGCCCTGGGCTTCTTTGGGCAAGCGAAAGCGGCGCCGGTACAAGGACACGAACTCGTATTCTTTTTCATCAAAGCCATGCCAGGGCAGGCGCACGTTCGTATGGGGCACGACTACTCGTTCAAGGCTGGAGTCGTCGAAGTCTTTCTCGTGCCCGCGCTCAACAGGCTTAGAACTGAACCGCCAACCACGATTAATAGGAAGCACGAGGCGACCCGCTCCGCTGTTTGTAATTGGTGATTCTGCGAGCGCATGGGAAGCAAGTCTCGCTCCAGCTATTAGCGTGCCCGTAGCACGAATAAAGTTGCGTCTGTCCATTAAGGCGTCCTTTCGGCACCCAGCTTAGTGCTGAGTCTTGAGTGCGTTGTACAGATGAACTACACAATCCAGGAAAGCAGTTGTTTCATATCGGTCGATTTATTGGACACAGTTCCGCGCGGCACAGTGGGGCCAATCACCACGGCCGAGGTGTGGCCCTCAAACCAAGCCAGTAATGCGGCAGTTTCGGCGCCCGGTAGGCGTTGCTGATTCAACCAGTTGTAATACGCGCCCATATCGGCATCGATCAGCGAACCTACCACATCAAGTTCGGCACGTCCGGCATCCGGAGACAAGAGCTCGTTCATTGGCTTTTGCCGCTGTCGTGGCGCGAAGCGCACGAGCAAGGTTGTGGGCTCGGCGCGACGCAAGGCCTCCCGTGCAGCCCATTGCGTAAAACTGGTGCTGAAAATCTGTGTTCCGGATCCTTCAGTGAGCAGCTTGACCTGAAAGCGATCCAGCACATCATTCCCGGGCGCTCCCAATCCAAGGTCAACGGGGCGGAGTTGCGCCATCGTCGTTCGCAACGCCTCAGGCCCCATTCCGGGCTTCGCAATTTCAGCGTGCATTTTCCGAAGCAGGGCGGCACGCACAGGTTCCAGAGCCGCATACGAGATGGTTGTAAGCGAGGGGCTATGCGCCGCTGACTCACCTCCGTCGATGTACCAATGCGCATAAGGGCTGTCGTGAACTTTAGCGCGATCGGCAACCGCGGTGAGTAAGATATCGAGCCCGTTCTCCGGCGCAATATTCGAAAAATATGCCCCGTGAGGGCGCAACTTACGGAACAGTGGCTCGCCGTAGCTCTCAACGCCCGCGCCAATCACAGTAATTCCAAGCCGCGGAACCGGTGGCGCCTTCACGGGCACGGCCGCACGCATACGGTCAGCATAAGCGGTAGCGGCGAGCCGAAAGGTGTCCAGCTGATGGGTAGTCCACAGATGCGCTGAAAGCTGCTCGACGAATTGCCCCGGGAAATTGACCCAGTCGAACTGTTCCAATTTCGCGGAAACTCTAATCGCGGAAAAACCCTGCATCAATTCAGAGCGTTGCGCGGACGAAACATGGGCCAAACCTGCCATCTCGCGCTCAAGAGCATTGCGTTCGGCGGGAAATTTATAATCAAACTCGATGACCTCGTGCAACAAGCTTGGTATGAAGCTCAGCGGCAGCTCGCGAAGCACAGCAAGATTTTCCACCGCGAGAGCCTTCGCCTCTCGAGGATAGGAGCTGAACTGCTCGGGTTTGAGTTCACGGGGCAGCATCACACAATTTCCGTGATCGGCCTGCCCTTAGACAGCGAAGCCGAGAAACCCATCATCGATCCTATGGTTGGCACAAGATCGAGGGAATCAACTGGGCGGTCATAAACCACTCCTTCGCGAATACCTGGTCCCATCGCGATCAGCCATGTGGTTCGCGAGAGCGGATCGCCTGTGCGGTGATGCTGGAATCCGTTCCCTCCAGCATCTTCGTCGGAGTCGCGTCCAAAATCCGGCAGGATCAGCAGCGTCGTCTTGCCTGAATACTCCGGCTCGGTTTCAATCGTCTTCCACACCTCGGCACAGAGCTGGTCCGTGCGGCGAATTCCTTCCACGTACAGGGAATAAGTTCCGGCGTGCGCGATATCGATGTCGTGCATGGTGATCCAGAGAAGGCTCGGGGCCACCTGCCGCATCAACTGTTTGGCAATATACACGGAAAGTTCATCAGGGCTAGAAAGCGTACGGGCGTGCGTCTTGAAATCGGCGACCGAAAGCTTCAGCAGGTTCTCCAGTTGCTCAAGTTCAACCTCACCGCCGGAAAGTTCAGGTGTGTAATAAGGAGTCTCGTAGTTATCGCGCAGCAGATGCTGGTAGTCGGCGGGACCACTCCCCATCGCCGCGGTTAGCAGATGTTTAGGGAGAATGACGCGAGCCCCCAACCCCGGCCCGAACGATCGGTGACTGCTTTCTCCAATGTGATTGAAACCATTGCTCGGAGCCACCACCCAGGTATCAGATGAGGGCCGCTTCAGTTCTTTTCGGTAGTACTCGAAGACAGTTGGATTTTCCGGAGGCAGCCCTGCGAAATTATTGATGGTTTCGTATGCTCCCGTTGCCAGGCTCGCGGTCGCAACGTAATGTCCCAAAATTCCGTGGTTAACCACTTGGGTGAAAAACGTGGCCCGGGGAATTAATCCGCGCATCATGTTGGGCACATTTCCCTGCCCTTCGGGCGCAAATGTTTCCTGGTCGCGCGCACCCCCGCCAAACGTGATGACGACCACCTTCCGGTTCTTCGATACCACTGCCGCGCGCGCCAGCGGTGATCGCAGCAACGTGCTGCCGAAGGTCACGCCTGCCGCGTCGCGCAGAAACTCGCGGCGGCTGCGCGAGACATCACGGCCGAACTGATCGAAGGGTTTCATCGATTACGTTCTATCGGAGCGTTCTGTGTGCCCTTGGCCGAATAAACAAACTGCCGTATCTCGGAGCGCTGCTTGTCAAGTTCGGCCATATGCCGTGCCCGCAGCCGCTGATAAGTTCCCAATTGCTGCTGCGCCTGTTCCTTCTTGCCGGTTCGCACGTAGGCCTGCCCTAGACGATAATGCGCGTCCGCAAGATCCGCATTCAATGCCAACGCTCGCTCGTATTGAGGCACGGCAAGAGCGTCTTTCTTCTGCTCTGAATACAAGTTTCCCAACTGCAGGTGTGCTTCGGGAAAGCTGGAATCCAAGTCGATGCTCTTCTTCAACAATGTCTCGATCTGCTGAAAATCCACATTCGCATCTTGGGCGCGACGTCCTTTCCATAGACTCATCGCATAATAATAAAGAGCGCGGGCGTTTCGCGGCTGCAGCTCGGCAAACCGCCGAAAACGTTGCAGCACTTCATCTGCTTGTGCGGGGGAACTGTCGTATGCCTTGGAAAGGAAGTAGTAACAGCGCGGATCTGATGGATTCAAATCGGCAGCTCTGATCAATGCCTTGACTGCATCGTCGTAATTGCCACGCGAATAGAGCGCCATGCCGAGTCCGATCGCCAGCCGCTGCGATTGCGGGAAACGTTCCGTGGCCCGCTGAAAGATCTCTACTGCCGGATCCAGCGTGCGATGCAGCAACAGTTCGCTCCCCCAGTCGAACAGGTTGCTCTCGCTCGGATCCATATGGGCCGCGGCTTCGTACTCGTTTGCTGCGACCACAAAGTTCCCGCTCTTCTCTTGTATCTCGCCCAAAAGGCTATGGAGTTCAGCCGTATCCTTTTGCTTTAAGAGAGCGTTGACCACGCGCTCGGCTTGAGTATTGCGTTTGCTCTCTACATAAGCAAGCGCGAGATCATAGCCGTTGTCGTACGCGTCGGGCTTGATCTTCTGTGCAGTTTCGAGGTAGGTGAGGGATAGGGGCACCTTACCGGCTGCAATGTAAAATTCGCCGAGGTTGTGGTTGGTATTGTAATCGCGGGGATCCAGAACCAGCGCGCGCTTGAACTGCACTTCGGCGAGAGAAAGTTTCCCGATCTCAACCAGGTTCGTCGCAAGATTGGTTCTGGCCGCCGCCTAGTTTGGATTCAGGC
>Ga0136846_1223563_pt1 | contig 14519 bp, 17 predicted proteins | sample HopSoiMetagenom2_FD_96841 | JGI IMG/M metagenome (GOLD analysis project Ga0136846, IMG submission 96841) | Grasslands soil microbial communities from Hopland, California, USA - 2 Assembly 2016 (version 4) | ecosystem: Environmental > Terrestrial > Soil > Grasslands | place: USA: Hopland...
CGTGGAAGTGATGCCGCCGACGCGGCTCTCGATATCGGGCAGGACTGGCGAGCCGGTCTCGAGGTGGGCGGAGGATTTCTTTTCCACCCAGCCGACTTTCGCCTGCCCGTAGATGCCCAGGTTCACTCCGACATCCAGCCCCAGCTTGTATTCGGGCACGCGGTACTCGGCGAGGCGCTCGCCATCGAAGTAGAGATTGGCGATGCGGCTATTGGCCGCGGCGTATGGGCGCACGAAGGACACCTGGCGGTAATCCATCGGCTGGTAGAACTCCGTCGCGATGCCCTGCGTGGTGCCGAGCTGGCCGGTCGCAACCCATTCGCCCCCGAAGGCGTTCAGCCATGTCTTGCGATACAGGGCGCGCAGGTTGAACGCGGTGTCGGTGCGGAAGTCGGTCGCGGCATTGAAGCCGAAGCGCAGGTAGTCGGGACCCCACGGTTTTTCCACCGGCACCAGCTTGAGGATCGTCTTCTCGCGCTCCGTGAGCACCGTGTAGTCGAGGGAGGCGAGGTCGCCGCGGCTGTAGATCAGCACCAGCTCGTCGGCGAGCTTGCGGGTATCGAGCGGCTCGCCGGTCTTCTGGCTCACGTTGGCGCGAAGCTCGTCGCGGTTCACGAAGCGCGTGTCCGCGACCACGATCTCGCCGATGACGGGATTGGTCGCCGGCAGCGTCTTCTGCAGCGCGGCGCGCCACGCGGCGTATTGCTCGGGGGGCAGGGAATACGCGCGCAACTTGTCGGCCTGGGCGAGCGCCGTCTCCCGGCCGATCTTCGCGGCCTCCAGCTGGCGGCCGAAGTCCATCGCCGTGATGCTGCCCAGCTCGGGACGCATGTATACATCGCGCGGCGTGAGGAGCGACAGCGACTTGGAGACGTTCTGCTCGGTGAGGAGGTTCACCATCTGCGCCACCACGCTCACGGCCCCCGCGACCTGGTCGCCCTTGAGCATCGGCGATCCCACGTTGATGGCGATGACCACCTCGGCCTTGCAGCGGTCCCGCACTTCCTGGATCGGCACGTTGTCCACGAGGCCGCCGTCCACCAGCTTGTGCCCGTCGCGGTTCACCGGCGCGATCGCGCCTGGCACCGACATGCTCGCGCGCATGGCGGAAGTGAGGCTGCCGCTGCGCATGGCGACCCGCTCGCCGGTCACGATGTCGCTCGCAATGAGGGTGAGCGGCATGGAGAGCTGCTCGATGTTCTTCTCGCCCAGGTCGGCGCGCACGAGCTCGGAGAAGAAGAGCTTGATCTTCTCGCCGGCGATGGCGCCTTCGCGGTACTTGAGGCCGTCGTCGGTGACGCCGAACTCGAGGCTCGAGAAGAACCGGTCGTAGAGGGCACGCCGCCGCAGGTTCTGCAGGTCGCGGCTCGCGCTGTCGTCGAACATCGCGTCCCAGTCGGTCTTCCCGATCTTCTCGTGCATCTCCTTCGGCGAGATGCCCGAGGCATAGGCGCCTCCCACCAGCGCGCCCATGCTGGTGCCGGCGATGCAATCGATGGGAATGCGCAGGTCCTCGAGCACTTCGAGTACGCCCAGGTGGGCGCCGCCGCGTGCGCCGCCCCCGCCGAGCACCAACCCGATCACCGGCCGCCCGCGCGCAGGCGCCTGCTGGGCGAGCGCCGGCACCACGGCCAGGAAGGCGGCGGCGAGGCAGGCTAGGGTGGATACGCTGCGAGCAACCACGGCCCCGCGATGTTCGCGTCGGGGCCGCGGTGGGGATATGGGACCTTGGTGCTAGGCCTTCGAGATGCGCGCGGGCAGCCTGCGAAGGGGGGACCACTCGATCGCGGCGCGGGCGGCGGCGGTGCGCGTGTAGAAGAAGCCGTTGCGCTCATAGCCGGCGACCAGCGTCGCGCGCGATGCCGTGACGCGGGCTGCGAGCTCCGACGGATAGATCGTCATCGTCGCGAAATCGAGGAACGCGGGGCGAAACCCAAGGCTCGTCATCAGTGTCATGGTGCTTCTCCTTCTGGCACCCAGTGTCCGCCGGCGGCGTGCCGGGGGATATGTGGAATTACGCAATTCCGGCCGCGAAGATTGCGGTCAACCGTGACCGGCGGTCGCGCGTGGGCGACGAACGGGGCGGTTGCCGAGAAAATTTCATTGGTGATTTTCGGCTGCGCGGCGCGCGCGGCTGCGATTTCATTCCTCTCGCGTTTCAACAAACCCGTGGAGGGACGAAGTGAGATCGAAGACGCTGTGGCTGGTGGGATGTGCGGTGGTGTGGGCGCTGTCGGTGACGGCGGCGCTCGCGCAGGACAAGCGCGCGGAGGCGGATCACCGTGCCGCGACTTGCGCGCAGGAAGCCAAGGGGCTGAAGGGCGAGGAGCACGAACGCGTGGTGGCCGCATGCCTGAAGGGGCACGAGGCCGCATCGCATGGCGTGCACAGCCAGCAGGAGAAGATGAAGACGTGCAACCAGGACGCGCGCGAGCGCGACCTGCACGGCGACGAGCGCCGTGCCTTCATGAGCAGCTGCCTGAAGGGCTGAGGGTCAGGCGCGCGAAGTGCGTTGGTACCAGTAGGCCCGGAGGTCGTGGCTCCAGCAGGAGGAGATCGGGACCTTCGGCGCCTTCGCGCGCATCTTGGCCAGGACCCAGCGCGCGCGCGCGCGGCGCGACCAGGTGGGGAAGAATTGCCGCGACAGCGCGCGGGCGTGGGCGAAGCTGTGGATGTCCATGCGCGTTTTCCGTTTTCCGTTGTGGTTGCCTGTGGCTTGTGCGGACGATGATCGCAGGGCCCGCGGCTACGATCTGTCCCCGGCTCGCTGAATCATCTGCCGGATTTGTCCTGCACGATGAAACGGGCCGCCACCCGCAGATCCTTCACCAACGTGGCGTAGACCTCATCGCCCCCCGGGCGGCCTTTCAGCCGCAGCACGTAGGAAGGGTGGTAGGTCGCCATGACGGGCGGCTGGCCCTCCATGCGCACCACCTCGCCGCGCGACAGGGTGATGCGGAATTTGGGGCCGAGCAGCGCCTTCGCCGCGGTGGCGCCGAGCGCCACGACCAGGGCGGGCTTGACCGTCGCCATCTCCCCTTCGAGCCACTGGTGGCATGCCTCGACCTCGCGCTGTGCCGGCGTCTTGTGAAGGCGGCGCTTGCCGCGCGGCTCCCACTTGAAATGCTTCACCGCGTTGGTCACATAGACCACGCGGCGGTCGATGCCCGCCTCCTCCAGCGCCTGGTCGAGGATTCGGCTCGCCGGGCCGACGAACGGGTGTCCCTCGCGATCCTCGGAATCACCGGGTTGCTCGCCGACCAGCATCAGGCGCGCGTGGGCGGCGCCCTCCCCGAACACGGTCTGGGTCGCGTGCGCCCAAAGCGGGCAGTCGCGGCAGCCGGCGGCCGCTTTGCGCAGGCCGTCCAGGGAGGCGGGCTTCCTGTGAACCACGTCACATTCCCCCGTCCTCTATTCGAGCGCCGGCCCGGTCATCCGTCATAGAGTGCCGGCGGTCGGCGGCGTTATGCTTGGGGCGTTATTGGGAGCATGATGTCCAAGCGGCGAAAGGGCCTTACAGGCCACGCCGGAACGGAGCCCGAAAATGCGTCGCCCGATTCTGATCGCCAGTCTGGTCGCCTTGTTCGCCGGCTTGCCGGTGGGGGCCGCGGAGGGCGTGGAATTGTCGGCAAAGGCGAAGAGCCTGGCCGTCGCGAGCGCCGTCCCGCCTGGCAAGCAGGCAGAGGCGCCGTTCACCCGCGGCGGGCGCGATCCGATGCCGGAGCTGCTGCTTCGCGACGAGCAGGAACGCCGCGGGCCCAACGGTGCTTGCGAGACCACGGCCACCGCCCTCTGCTACGACCTGACGGACGGCCGCATCGTGTACCGGCAGGCGCGCGCGTACATGCCCAAGATGGACGGCCTGAGGGCCGAGAGCGTCTCGCTTCGCCGCGACAAGCTCGTCTTCAAGTACAGCTTCAAGTAGTCGCCTGGCGAGCCTGGGCGAGTGCCCGCGCGCGATCCTCGCGCGCGGCCTTCAGGCAATCGGCTTTCGTGTCTGCGGCTTGCGTCCCGCAGCGCGCCTTGGCGAGGTCGAAGCTCGCCTTCACCCGAACGATCCGTGCATCTTCCGCAGCCGCGACCGTGCCGTGGTAGCGCGCCTGCAGATCCGCCACCTTCACGCGCTCGCCGGCACGAACCTCCGCCTTGCAGACGTCCCGATCCGCGCCACTCTGGCTGCGACAGCGTGCGAATGAGGCTCGCGTTTCCGCCTCGATCGCTTTCCTGCCCGCGCTGTAGTCGGCGCGGGACATCAGCGTGCGCGGCGTGTCCACCGCCGCTCCGATGCCGAGCGCGGCGAGGCTCAGGAAGAGGGCGAGGACGGTCGTGAGCAGGAAGGTGGTCTTCTTCACGATGGGGGTCTTCCGGGGCGGCGCGTGCGCGATCCGGCGCGGCGAGAAGCGCGTCGGGCTTGTCACGATGATCGAACGCGGTCCGCTGCCGATCTGTCGGCGCGAGCCGATCCGGGCGGCAGCGCCCTCCGATGCGCGCGTCGGAAAAAAACCAAGGGCCGGTCTTGCGACCGGCCCTTGATCGACCCAGAAGGTCATCCCGGCTCCCGGTTGCGGCGGGAGTTACTTGCCGGTCTTGCTCTGGTCGGACTTGGTGGTGCCGCTGGTGCTGGGCGAGCTGCTGGTCGAGGACGACGGCGTGGAGGCCGCGCCGCTCGTGCTGCTGGTGGAGCTCGGGTTGCTGCTCGTGCCCGTGGTGGACTTGGTCGACGAGTTGCTGGCGACTGTCTTGTCGCTGCCCTTCGCGGCGGCCAGCGCCGACTTGTGGTCGGCCTTCGCCTGCTTCTGGCAGTTGCTCTTCTCGGCGCCCTTCTGGTCGTCGCACTTTTCCTTGGCGACGTCATAGGCGGCGTCGGCGCGCGCCTTCTCGACTTCGTACTGGGCGTGCGGGGTGCCCTTGCGCTTCGCCTCGAGCTCGGCCTTGGCGACCTTCTCCTGGCCCTTGGCCTCGGCCTGGCACACGTCCTTGGCGTTGCCGCTCATGGATTTGCACTTCTCCTTGGCGGCCTTCGCATCGGCCTCGATGCGGTCCTTGTCGGCGCGGTAGTCGGCGCCCATGGCGGTCTTGGCGTTCTTGACCGGGTTGGTGGCGGTGCTGCCGGCGGGTGCGTTGCTCGTCTGCGCCGGTGCAAGGGTCGCCGCGCCCAGAAGGAAGGCTCCGGAAATGGCGGCGTAAAGAGTGTTCATTTTCATCATTGGCTCCTCTTTGCGATTCCAGTCACTGGACCCACTGCTGCAACCGCCTGCGCGACTTCCAGTTGCCCTCGATGCGGTCCCGATCCGTGGTGATCGAATAGGTTGGGAATGGTTTGATGGTTTCAGTGGTGCAACTGAATCATGAGTCGCGCGCGCGAGGCGATCTGTCGGCGAAAACGAACGCGTCGGCGCGCCGAATTCTGATAGGGATGTGGGACCCCGCCTACAGAACGGTTGGGAGCATGCGACGTCCAACCCCCTCGAACACAGGAGACGTCGCAATGAATGCAAAAGCTACCGGCCCATTCCAGCTTCCCGCGCTTGCGTGGAACGAAAGCGCCCTCGATCCCGTGATCTCCGCGCGCACCATGGGCCTGCACTACGGCAAGCACCACAAGACCTACGTCGACAAGCTGAACGAGCTCGTGGCGGGAACCCGCTACGCCGACATGCCGCTCGAGCAGGTCGTCCAGCAAAGCGCCAGCGACGCGGAGAACAGGAAGGTCTTCAACAACGCCGGACAGCACTGGAACCATTCCTTCTTCTGGAATTGCCTCAAGCCCGGCGGTGGCGGCCAGCCCGCCGGCGACTTGGCGAGGCGCATCGACTCCGACCTGGGCGGCATCGACGCCTTCCGCACGCAGTTCGAGAAGACCGCCGTGGAGACCTTCGGCAGCGGCTGGGCCTGGCTCGCGCTCAAGGACGGGAAGTTGCAGGTCCTCTCGACCTCCAACGCCGGCACGCCCATCGCGATGGGCGCCACGCCGCTCCTCACGATCGACGTCTGGGAGCACGCCTACTACGTGGACTACGAAAACCGCCGCCCGGAGTTCGTGAAGGCGGTGATCGCGAAGCTCCTCAACTGGGATTTCGCCCAGCAGCAGCTCGAAAAGGGCGCGTCGGGACAACGCAAGGCCGCGTAATCGCCCCGGGGGCGGCCAAAACCGGCAAAATATGCCGGCCATGGCCACTCCCGTCCAACAGAGCCGCCGCCCCGTCGCCTTCTGGCTGCTCGCCTGCTGCGCGCTCGTCTTCGTGATGGTGGTGGTGGGCGGGGTCACCCGCCTCACGCACTCCGGCCTTTCCATCGTCGAGTGGCAGCCCGTCATGGGCGCGGTGCCGCCGTTGAACGAGCAGCAGTGGGCCGAGACGTTCGCCAAGTACCAGCAGACCCCGGAGTTCAAGCAACGCAACCACGACATGACCGTGGAGGCGTTCAAGGGCATCTTCTGGTGGGAGTATGCGCACCGGCTGCTGGGGCGCGTCATCGGGCTCGCCTTCCTCGTGCCGTTCCTCTACTTCCTCTTTCGCCGGCGACTGGATTCGGAGATCGCCTGGATGCTGGGCGGGATCTTCATCCTCGGCGCGCTGCAGGGCGCGGTGGGATGGCTCATGGTCGCCAGCGGCCTCGTGGACGAGCCGCGCGTGAGCTCGCTCAGGCTGGCGACGCACCTGGGTCTCGCGTTCCTCATCTACGGATTCATGCTTTGGGTGGCGCTCGAGCTCCTCTTCCGCGAGCGCGGCCTCGCCTCCGACGGCATGCGCGGGCGGGCGAGCGGCATGCTCGCCCTCATATGGCTCATGGTGCTGTCCGGCGCGCTGGTCGCCGGCATCCGCGCGGGCTTCGCGTACAACACCTGGCCGCTCATGGACGGCAAGATCGTGCCGGACGAGATCATGCTCATCGAGCCGTGGTACGCGAACATCGCGTACAACATGGCGACCGTGCAGTTCATCCACCGCTGCCTCGCCATCGTCATCGCGTTGATGGCCGTGGGCCTGTGGTTCGACGTGCGCCGCGAGCCGCCGAACCCGCGGCCGCGCTTCTGGAGCAACATCCTGCTCGTGCTCGCGTTCGTGCAGGTCGCGCTCGGCATCGGCACGCTGCTCATGCGCGTTCCGGTCAACTTGGCCGCGCTGCACCAGGCGGGCGCCCTCGTGCTCTTCTCGTGCGCGATCATGTTCCGCCACACGCTGCGGGAGCAGAAGCAGTTTCAGATGTAAACCATCGCTTCGCGAAAATGTGACGCAGGTCACCTTTGCGGTGCGGCGTGTGCAGGATAATTCGCACCCATGCCGCCCGCCGCCGCGTCGTCGACGCTCCATTCCTCCAAGCACGACGTCCGGGTCCGCCGGTTCCTCCTCGCCGCGGGCGCTTATGGCGCGTGCCTGCCGCTGCTCGCCATCGCCAATGCCCTGGGGCTCGTCCCGCTGCGCAGCGTGGTCGAGATCGGCAGCCTCATGATCCTCACGAACATGGCGCTCTACTCGCTCTTCCACACGGGGCTGAACGAGCGCTTCAGGGATCCCAGCCTCACCTGGCTGCAGGTGCTTTCGGGCACCGCGGTGCTCATGTACGCGGTGTTCCAATTCGACCAGGAGCGCGGCCTCGCGCTCATGATGTGCCTCGTCGTCCTCACGTTCGGGACGTTCCGCTTCAGCACGCGCGAGTTCTTCATCGCCGCCGGCGTGGTGCTCGCCGCGTACGCGGGGGTGATCAACCTCCTCATGTGGATGAAGCCCCAGGGCGTCAACGTCTGGCTGGAGGCCTTCCGCTGGCTCACGCTCGCCTTCGTGCTGCCGTGCTTCGCCCTCGTCGGGGGCCGCATCAGCGACCTGCGCCAGCGCGTGCGCAAGACCAACGACGAGCTCTCGTCGGCGCTGGCGATGATCCAGCGGCTGGCGACGCACGACACGCTGACGGCGTTGCCCAACCGCGCGCTCTTCAACGAGACGCTGGCGCACGCGATCGCCCAGGCGGAGCGCCACCAGCGCGGCCTCGCGATCTTCTTCCTCGACATGGACCGGTTCAAGAACATCAACGACACGCTCGGCCACGGCGTGGGCGACCGCGTGCTGCAGGAAGTGGCGCGCCGGCTCACCGGTGCCGTGCGCGCGAGCGACCTCATCGCCCGGCTGGGGGGCGACGAGTTCGTCCTGCTGGTCGAGGACTACCGCGATACCACGGACCTCGCCGACATCGCCGCCAAGGTCATCGCGAGCTTCGGGCAGACCCTCACCGTCGACGGGCACGAGCTGGGCCTCTCGGCGAGCGTGGGCGTGTGCACTTATCCCGAGGACGGCAAGGACGGCCAGGCGCTGCTCTCGAACGCGGACATCGCCATGTACCGCGCGAAGGAGCAGGGACGCAACCGCTTCTGCTTCTACGCGGCGGAGCTGAACCACCTTTCCGAGGAGCGCCTCGCCCTCGAAGCGGGACTGCGCCACTCGCTCGAGCGCGGCGAGATCGAGGTCCACTACCAGCCCAAGATCGACTTCCAGAGCGGCCGCGTGACCGGCGTCGAGGCCCTGATCCGCTGGCGGCACCCGACGCTGGGGTTGCTCATGCCGGACCGCTTCATCCCGCTCGCCGAGGAGATCGGGGTCATCATCCCGATCGGCTACTGGACGCTGCGCCGCGTCTGCGAGCGCGCGCGCCGCTGGCACGAGCACGGAATGCACCTCTCGGTGGCGGTGAACCTGTCGGCGAGCCAGTTCCACCAGCCGGAGCTGCTCACCGAGCTCGCCGCGATCCTGCGCTCGACCGCCATCAACCCGAACGCGCTCGAGCTCGAGATCACCGAGAGCATGGTGATGAAGGACCCGGAGCGCGCGGTGAACATCATGGAGGCCCTGCGGCGCATGGGCGTGCGGCTGTCCATCGACGATTTCGGCACCGGGCACTCGTCGCTCGGCTACCTCAAGCGCTTCCCGATCAACCAGCTCAAGGTGGATCGCACGTTCGTGCGCGACCTGCCGCACAACAACGACGACGTCGCCATCACGCGCGCGGTGATCGCGATGGCGCACAGCCTCAAGATGAGCGTGGTCGCCGAAGGCGTCGAGCACCAGCAGCAGTTCGACCTGCTGCGGGCCGAGGGCTGCGACGAATTCCAGGGGTTCTACTGCCGCCCGCCGCTGGAGGAGGGCGAGCTCATGCGCTTCCTCGCGGAAGAGCGCGCTACCCGCGGCCTGTCGGCATTTCGACCGTCGCTGGCGACGTCCTGACCTTCGCGACCTGCGGCGTCCCGGTGCCGGCGGCGACGGCGGCGATCGCGGCGGCGAAGAGGAGCAGGAAATAGCGGTGCAGGTTGCTCATCGGATTCCTAGAAACGGATCACTTCATAGGGAGCGGCCGCGTCCAGCATCGCGCGCCCGCGCGTGGCGTGCACCTTCACCAGGCACTTGTCGCGCTTGAGGCCCCCCAGGGCGCCGCACTTGGCGCGCTCCATCTGGTAGCGCGCGTCGATGCGTGCCCGCTGCGCGGCGCGCGCGGACTGCTGCGTGCGCCGGAATGCGGCCTCGGCTTCGGCGATGCTCACCGCTTCGTCGGCCGCCGCCTCGATGCGGCAGAGCTCGCGCTCGAACGCGGGCGCGGCATCGCAGCGCGCGTCCTGCTCGGCGCGCCGCGCCTCGATGGCACGCAACCGCGCGTCGTGCTGGCGCTGCGTGACGGTGGCTCCGGGCTCCGGGCCGCTGCCCGCGGTGAATGCCGCCGCGCTCGTGATGATCGCACCCGTGCCGAGCGCCACAAGGATGGCTCTGTTCATGTCCCCTCCGCAATCGCCGTTCGGATGCGCGAGCCAGCCGCGCACGTCGTCGAGGGTCATGATCGTCAGGGTCCAGCCAAGGGTCTGTAAGTCGCGCCGGAAGGGGCGATTCCGACGTGGCTGATTAGCGCGTCGGAACCCGCCTACAAACCGCAGGCATCAGGTGCAGCCGCGCAGGAGGTAGATCACGAGCAGGATCGGCAGCGGCACGCCGAGCAGCCACAGGAGGATGTAGCCCGCCTTTCCTTCCTGTTGCCGCAAGGTGGGAAATTTCATGGGTTTCATGCGACTTCTCCGGGATTCAGGGTATGGCCAAATCTTCCACACCCGGATCGGTCGCGCCATCGAGCGGATTCCGATTCCGCTGTAGGAGCGTCCCGGAGCGTCACTGGGAGGCGGTGATGCCTCCGTCCACGTACAGCACCTGCCCGGTGACGAAGTCCGAGGCGGGCGCGCAGAAATAGAGCACGGCGCCCGCCACGTCGCGCGCTTCCGCCACGCGCCCGAGGGGAATCCGGGCGAGCAGCGCCTGCCAGCGCTTCTCGTCGGAGCGCCACCTCTCGGCCGCCTCGGTCAGCACGACGGTGGGCGCCACGCCGTTCACCTGGATGCCGTGAGGGGCGAGCTCGAGCGCATGCTGCTTCACCAGCATCACCAGCGCGCCCTTGGTGGCGCAGTAGGCGGAATAGCCGAACCCGCGCATCCCGAGCTGCGAGCGCACCGACAGCAAGTGCACGTGTTTTCCGCCCCGGCCGGCGGCGACCTGGTGGCGCGCCGCGGCCTGGGCGAGGAACATCGCCGAGCGCAGGTTCGATGCGTAGATCTCGTCGAACGTCTCCTCGGTCACCTCGTCGATCTTCTGCTCGCGGTTCATGCCGACGCAGTTGGCGAGAAGGTCGATCCCGCCCATGCGCGCGGCGGCCTCGTCCACGGCAACCTTTACATCGGCGGTATCGCGCGCGTCCATCGCGAGGCCGTGGCAATTCTTTCCAAGGCTGCGCGCGAGGGACTCGGCCTTTGCCGCATTGCGTCCGGCGACCGTGACCGATGCGCCCGCGGCGACGAGCGATCGCGCGATCTCGGCGCCGATGCCGCCATAGCCGCCCGGGATGAACGCGCGCTTGCCTTCGAGGCTGAAGAGGCCCACCGGCCCCTCAGTCCATGTGCAGCCCGCCGTTCACGTCGATCACCTCGCCGGTGATGAAGCCCGCGAGCGGGGAGGCGAGGAAGCGAACGGCGTGGGCGAACTCCTCGGGCTCGCAGAAGCGCCCGACGGGAATCTGGGCGAGCAGCAGGCGCCGCTGCTGCTCGTTCAACTGCTCGGTGACCATCGGGGTCTTCACGTAGGCCGGCGCGATCGCGTTCACGGTCACGCCGAAGGAGGCGGACTCCCGCGCAAGCGAGTAGGTGAGGGAAGTGATGGCGCCCTTCGAGGTGGAGTACGCGGTTCCCGCCGTGAGGCCGCCCGTCTTGGCCGCGAGCGAGCTCACGTTGATGATGCGGCCCCACTTGCGCTGCTTCATCGACGGCAGCACCGCGCGCGACCAGTGGAACGCGCCGTCCAGGTTGACCGACATGACGCGCCGCCACTCCGCATCGCTGGTGGTCTCGACCTTCTCGTTCGACAGGATGCCGGCGTTGTTCACCAGGATGTCCACGGGACCCAGCACCTTCTCCACCTGCTGGTGCGCCTGGCGCACCGCGGCCGGGTCGCTGATGTCGCAGGGGATCGCCGCCGTGGCGCCGCGCACGAAGCGCACCACCCCGTCGAGGCGCATGGCGTCGATGTCCACGAGGGCGACCTGCGCGCCGTCCTCGAGCATCATGCGCACCACCGCGAGCCCCATGGTGCCCGCCGCGCCCGTCACCACCACCGTCTTGCCGTTGAGTGTCATGGATAGTGGCGAATACTACGCGTCCAGGACGCTCTTGCGGCCGAAGAGGCCGCGCGCGCGGAAGGTGACCACGGCGATGAAGAGGACGTACATCGACATGAGGGACCACTCGGACGCGTACGCCCCGGTGAGGCCCACCACCAGGCCCACGAGCACGCCCGCGAATACGGCGCCCCAGAAGCTGCCCACGCCGCCGAGCACGATGATCAGGAAGGCGGGCACGACCGCGTCCACGCCCATGTGCGGGCGGACGCCCCAGATGGGCGCCATGATGATTCCCGCCGCCGCCGCCAATGCGGTGCCCAGGGCGAAGACGCCGAGCCGCAGGCGGGCGAGGTTGTAGCCCAGGGCACGCACCATCTCGCTGTCGTGCGCGCCCGCCTTGATGACGGCCCCGACCTGCGTGCGCTCGATGAAGACCCAGAGTGCCAGGATCAGCCCGGCGGCGATGGCGCAGGCGAAGAAACGATACTTCGCGTAGATGAGGTCCCCCAGGAGCACCGCGCCGGAGATCGCTTCGGGCACCGGCAACGTGCGCTCGCGCGAGCCCCACACCGCGCGGATGAGCTCCTCGATCACGAGCGCCGCGCCGAAGGTGAGCAGCAGGCCGTAGAGCGGGTCGCGTCCGTAGGTGCGGCGCATGCACAGCTCGAGCAGCATGCCGAAGGCCGCGACCGCCAGCGGTGCCGCGACCAACGCCAGCGCGAACGTGGCCGGCGTGGCGGTCGGGCCGAGAAGCCAGACCGCCACGTAGGCCCCGAGCGCGAAGAGCGATCCGTGGGCGAGGTTTATCACCTCCATCACGCCCACGATCAGCATGAAGCCGAGCGCGATGAGCGCGAAGAGCAGCCCGAGCGACAGGCCGTTCACGACGTGGGGAAGGAGCTGCGCCATCGCGCCCGCTTTCGCCCCGGCTCAGGCCTCGTAGCTCGGCGTGGACTCGTACGACTCGAGCTTGCACGCGCCCGGAGCATCCCGGTCCTCGACCTCCTGCGGCGGCAGGCTCGCGAGGATCTTGAAGATGTCGTCCTTCTCGGCCGGCTGGTCGTTGTAGGTCGCCATGTAGATCGTCTGCTGCATCTGGTGCGTGGCCGGGTTCATGTACGCGTCGAAATGCTGCATCCGATCGCGCGCCGGCACCTTGAGGCCTTCCAGCTCGCGGATCACCTTGAGGTTGTTCGTGGAGCCGGCGCGCTCCACGGCGCGCAGCAACTCGCGCGTGGCCATGTAGCCGTTGTAGTAGACGTTTCCGGGCACCTTGATCTGCACCCCGGGATAGGCCTTCTGGTACTTCTCCACGAATTCCTTCACGCCCGGCAGGTCGAGGCGGTAGTACCAGTTGGTGCCGAAGACGCCGAAGATCTCCTCCGGCCCCAGGCCGTACACGTCCGGCCAGTCCTGCTGGTTGTTGATCCACGCGAACTGCTTGTCGAGCTTGAGCTGCACGACCTGCTTGCGCAGGGCCTTCAGGTCGTCGCCGCCCACGGCCGCGGCCACCACCTGCGGCTTCATCTGCTGCAGCTTGATCAGGAAGGCGCTGAAGTCGCGGGTATTCTGCGGGACCATCAGCTCGTCCACGATCTTCGCGCCATGCGCCTCCGCGAGCGTCCGCGTGGCCTTCGAGGTGGTGTGGCCCCACACGTAGTCGTTGGTGAGCAGGACCCAGTTCTTGCCGCTCACCCGGATCGCGTTCTTCACGATGGCGTGCGCGAAGTTCGTGCCATTGCCGTCCCACACGAACTTGGTTCGGTGGCAGTTCTGTCCCGCCTCGGTGGGCGAGCTCGAGTTGGTGTTCAGGAAGACGCAGCCGTACTTCTGCGCCACCTGCGAGATCGCGTTGGCCACGCCCGAGTGCAGCGCGCCCACGAGGAAGGCGCACTCGTTGCGCGTGATCATGCGCTCGGCCACGCGCGAGCCGGTCGCGGGCGTGGTCTCCGTGTCCATGTGCAGGGCTTCGATGGTCCGGCCGAGGACTCCGCCCTTCTCGTTGAACTCCTTGATGGCCATCATCGCGCCCAGGCGCTCCTCGCCGCCGGAGGCGCCGTACTGGCCGCTCGCATCCATGGTGAGGCCGATGGTGAGCGGCTTCTTCTGCGCGGACTGGGCCCAGGCATGGTTCACCGCCCACGGGCCGAAGAACGACGTGGCGGATCCGGCGGCGATGGCTTGGAGCAGGCTGCGGCGGCGTTTCGAGACGTTGTGCATGTTTTCCCCCTCTTAGCGTTGCAGGATTTTCACTCCGGTGAGCTTCTCCTGGGCTTCGATCATCGACGGCACCATGCGCTCGCCCAGCCCCAGGGCCACGGCTTGCGCGAACGACTGGTGCACCGCCTCGCCGACGAAGCTCGCGACCGGCAGCGACTCGGCGAGGTGCGTGTAGTAGCGCAGGTCCTTGGCGGCGTTCTGGATCGAGAACTTCATGCGCGCGAGGTCGCCGGCCACCGCCCCGCCCGCCATCATCTGGAAGATGTTCGAGTTGAGCGCGCCCTGCGATACCACCTCGAAGAGCTTGTCGAGCTTGACGCCCGCCTTGGCGGCAACGGCGAAGGCCTCGCCGATGCTCGCCACGATGGTGAGGGCCATGAAATTGTTCACCAGCTTGAGCGTGTGGCCTGCCCCCGGCGGCCCCACGTGGAAGATGTTCTCGCAGAAGGCCGCGAAGACGGGCTTCAGGCGCGCGAAGGTGGCGTCGTCCGCGCCCACCATCGTGTTGAGGCGTCCTTCCTCCGCTTCCTTCGGCGTGCGGGCGAGCGGGGCGTCGACGAAGGTGGCGCCCTTCGCCGCGAGCGCCTCGCGGATACGCGCGCTCGAGCCCGGCTCGGCGGTGGACGTGTCCACGACGGTGAGGCCGGCGCGCGCGGCCGACA
>Ga0136846_1237482_pt1 | contig 14518 bp, 16 predicted proteins | sample HopSoiMetagenom2_FD_96841 | JGI IMG/M metagenome (GOLD analysis project Ga0136846, IMG submission 96841) | Grasslands soil microbial communities from Hopland, California, USA - 2 Assembly 2016 (version 4) | ecosystem: Environmental > Terrestrial > Soil > Grasslands | place: USA: Hopland...
CGCTGGACCGGGGGCCGGGCGACGGCGGGTCGTGAACCCGCCAGGCCCGGAAGGGAGCAACGGTAGCGTCTTCAGCCGTGTGCCCGGTCTCCGGTCGAGCGCCTCCACTTCATCCGGGGCCGCGGTGACAACTCCGTATCTCGTCCTCGCCCGAAAATACCGACCGCAGCGCTTCGCCGACCTGACCGGCCAGGAGCACGTGGTCCGCACGCTGGTCAACGCGCTGAAGACCGGGCGGGTGGCGCACGCCTTCCTCTTCACCGGCCCGCGCGGCTGCGGCAAGACCACCAGCGCCCGCATCCTCGCCCGCGCGCTCAACTGCGAGAAGGGGCCCACGCCCGAACCCTGCGGCGTGTGCGGGCCCTGCATGGACATCGCCGCGGGCACCGACGTGGACGTGCAGGAGATCGACGCCGCCTCCAACAACGGCGTGGACGACGTGCGCGCCCTCCGCGAGGCGGCCCGCTACCTGCCGGCGCGCGACCGCTACAAGATCTACATCGTGGACGAGGTGCACATGCTCTCGGGCGCGGCCTTCAACGCGCTGCTCAAGACGCTGGAGGAGCCGCCGGGGCACATCAAGTTCCTGCTCGCCACCACGGATCCGCAGAAGCTGCCCGCCACCATCCTCTCGCGGGTGCAGCGCCACAACATCCAGCTGGTGCCGCTGGGCAAGATCGTCACGCGGCTGCGCGAGATCGCCGAGGCCGAGCAGGTGCGGGCCTCGGACGGCGCGCTCTCGCTGGTGGCGCGCCAGGCCCAGGGGTCGATGCGCGACGCGCTCTCGCTGCTCGATCAGCTCTTCTCTGCCCACGACCCCGCCGCAGGCGAGATTACCGATCAAGAGGCGGCGGAGACGCTGGGCGCGCTCGACACCTCGGTGATCCGCGACATCGTCCGCGGCGTCCTGCAGCGCGATGCGGGCGCCGCGCTGCAGGGGGTGGTCCGCGCCTACGAGCAGGGCGCCGAGATGAAGCGCCTCGCAGAGGACGTGGCCGCGCACGCGCGCAACCTGGTCCTCGCCAGCCTCCCAGGGGTGAAGCAGGACCTGCCCGACCACGAGGTCCGCGCCCTCGCCCAGGAAGCCGCAGAGCACGACTCGACCCAGCTCTCCCGCGTCTTCGAGTTGCTACAGTCGGCCGAGGACGAGGTCGCCAAGGCGGCCAGCCCCAGGCACGCGCTCGAGGTCGCGCTGCTGCGCGCCGTCTACCTGGCGCCTTCGGGCTCCTTGCCGGATCTGGTGGCCAGAGTCGAAGCGTTGGCCAAGGGCTCGCCTCCGCCGGCCAGCGCGACGACGGCAGCGAAGGCCGCCGAACCTCGCAAGGCGCCTTCGGGCTGGTCGGCCCGAGTCGTGGCTCCGGACGCCGCCCCTCTGCGCGTCTCCGCCAAGGAGCCGCAAGCGGCGCACCCCGAGCCGCAGGCCGCCAGCTCGAACGAGAGTGCGAGCTCCGACCAGGACGCAGACGAACCTTCCTCTCCCAAGCCCCTCGACCTCCATGCCCGCTGGCGCCAGCTCATCGAGTCCGTCCGCGCCGCCCGCAAGCCCGCCGCCGCCAGCGCTCTCGAGCACGCCGTCCCGGTGAAGATCGACCGCGGCGCCGTCCAGATTGCCTACCGCAAGGGCGACGGACGCGCGCTCATCCTCGCCGACAAGGAAACCCGCGCCGCCGTGGAGGCCGCCTTCGAGAAAGCGCTGGGGTTCCGCGCGCCGCTGATCCTGATCGAGCAGGAAGCTCCCGCGGACGGCTCCGTGGCGGAGCAAAAGCAGAAGCTGCGTGCCCGCGCCTCGGAGGGCCGCATCGCCCTGGCCCGGGAGCACCCGGCGGTGCGCGCCGCCGTCGAGGTGCTGGGCGGCGAGATCGAGGACGTCCGCGACCTGGGAGAGGAGTAAGCGATGCCCGGCTTGGATCTGAATGAGCTCTTCCAGCACGCGCAGCAGCTGCAGGAGCAGATGCAGAAGGCACAGGAGCGTCTCGCAGAGAAGACCGTCACCGGCACCGCCGGCGGCGGCATGGTGATCGTCACCGCCAACGGCAAGGGCGAGATCCAGAAGGTGCAGATCGACAAGCAGGCGGTCGATCCGCGCGACGTGGCCATGCTGGAGGATCTGGTGCTGGCAGCGGTCAACTCCGCGCTGCGCGCCGCGCAGGAGGCGGCGGCCGCCGAAAATCCCATGTCGGGGTTGGCCTCCGGCCTGGGCGGGATGATCCCGGGCTTCCCGAAGTGAGCGATCCGATCGCCCGCCTCACGCTGCTCCTGGCGCGGCTTCCCGGCGTGGGCGAGAAGACGGCGCAGCGGCTCGCCTTCCATATCCTCGAGACCCCGCCCGACTACGCGCAGGATCTGGCGGCCGCTCTGCTCGCGCTCCGCCAGGAGGTGCGGCTCTGCTCGGTGTGCTGCAACCTGACCGCGCAGGACCCGTGCGTCATCTGCAAGGATTCCCAGCGCGATGCGCGGATGATCTGCGTGGTGGAGACGGTGCCGGATCTGTTGGCCGTCGAGCGCACGCGCGAGTTCCGCGGCCGCTACCACGTGCTGCACGGGGCCCTCAGCCCCCTCGACGGTGTGGGTCCCGACCAGCTGCGATTGAAGGAATTGGTTGCCCGCCTGGCTCCGGAACGGTCTGGCCAGGCGGTCGAAGAGGTGATCGTCGCCACCGATCCCACCGTGGAGGGCGAGGCGACGGCGCTCTACATCACGCGGCTGGTGAAACCGCTGGGCGTGCGCGTCACGCGCATCGCGCAGGGCGTGCCGATGGGCGGCGATCTGGAATATGCCGACCAGGTGACGCTGGCGCGCGCCATCTCGGGCCGCCGGGAGATCTGATCGCCGGAAGTCAGTGGCTCGCGCAGTCGCCGCAGGTGGTGGAACGCCCTTCCTCGAGGAAGTTCCGTGCCCGCTGCCGGTCCGCGTCGGCCTGCCGCTCATGATCCTCCTTGTAGCGGCAGAACCACTGCGGATAGTGCGAGCCGGTGACGACCTCGCGCCTGCAGGTCAGCAGCGTGCCGTCCTCCGTCGAGGTGGCGTCGATCTCGTCCGACGTGATGGCGAGGCCGTTCATGGCGTCGTAATGGTGCGCGGCCACCACCATCTGCCCGTCGGGTGTGTGCCCGACGAAGAGTGCGCGGTCGCCGCCCTTGCGCTGCAAGGCGTTGGACTTGTTGGTGTGCGTGCAGGCGAACAGGAACGATACAAGGATCCCCAGCAGGGCGGCTCGGAGCATGGGCTCCTCCAGGGCGGTCGCGCAGGACCGGACCAGACATTCGTACCCCTCGTGTGGCGGACTGGCAAGCAGCGGGCGTCTGCTTGCGGACGGAGTGAAACAATCCCAGGAAGCTGAGGAAATGTAGGCGCATGCAGCGTCACGCAACTTCTAGACCTGAAGGCGTGCGTCTGTTAGCGTCCGCACACCGACTCTACCCCGGGAAGAGGTCTCGCGATGCAGCCGCAGATGGTGATGTACGACGAGGAATTCCAGCAGATCAGCGGGGTCTGCGAGCGGCTGTCGCGGGAAGCCAACGCCAAGATCGTGTTTCTCGTCGACAAGAACGGCCAGCTGATCGCCTCGGTGGGCGCCACCGAGAACCTCGACACCACCTCGCTCGCCTCGCTCACCGCCGGCAACATCGCCGCCACCGGAGGCCTGGCCAAGCTGATCGGCGAGAAGGAGTTCTCCATCCTCTTTCACGAGGGGGAGAAGGACAACCTGCACATCAGCATCATCGGCGGGCGGGTGATCCTGGTGGTGATCTTCGATTCCCGCTCCAGCCTGGGGCTGGTGCGGCTGCGCGTGAAGAAAGCTTCCGACGAGCTCAACAAGATCTTCGACGGGCTGATGAAGAAGGTCCAGGTCCCCGGCGCCGGCTCTCCCTTCGCGGAGATCACCGACGACGACATCGACAACCTCTTCAGCGATTAAGGAAGGCCCGACCGGCAATGAGCTTCATCAATTACAGCTCGCGTGAGATCAACTGCAAGATCGTCTATTACGGGCCCGGCCTGTGCGGGAAGACGACCAATCTCCAGTTCATCTACGCCAACACCAACCAGCAGGCGAAGGGCAAGATGATCTCGCTGGCGACGGAGACGGAGCGCACGCTCTTCTTCGACTTCCTGCCGCTGTCGTTGGGCGAGATCCGCGGTTTCAAGACCCGCTTCCACCTCTACACGGTGCCCGGGCAGGTCTTCTACGACGCCTCCCGCAAGCTGATCCTCAAGGGCGTGGACGGGGTCGTGTTCGTGGCCGACTCGCAGATCGAGCGCATGGAGGCGAACATCGAGTCGGTGGAGAACCTGCGCACGAATCTTCAAGAGCAGGGCTACGACCTGGACAAGGTTCCCTACGTCGTCCAGTACAACAAGCGCGACCTGCCCAACGCCGCGCCGATGGAAGAGCTGCAGAACCTGCTCAACCCCAAGGGCGTGCCCCACTTCGAGGCGGTGGCCCCCAAGGGCGAGGGGGTGTACGAGACGCTCAAGGCCATCGCCAAGCTCATCCTCACCGAGCTGAAGAAGGGTACCTAGCACCGCCCGCGCTCGCCGCGCGCGGAAGATCCCTCGGTGTGCTAATCCATTAGCATGCTTCTCTTCTTCCTGGCCGCTGCCGTTTCCCTGGTCGACAGCGCCGCCCGGGCCCAGCACTTTCGGGGCGTGGTTCGCGTCGAGCGAGCGGGAAAGGTTCTCGTCGACAAGGGCTACGGCGAGCCCGCTGACACCACCTTCTGGGTCGCGTCCATCTCCAAGAGCTTCACCGCCGCCCTCGTCCTGCGCCTGCGGGAGCAGGGGAAGCTGCGGCTCGAGGACCGGGTCGGCGACGTCACCGTCGACGAGCTGCTCACCCACACCTCGGGCCTGCCGCGCGCGGCCTATGCGGCGGAGGGAATCGCCGACATCGACGCGGCGCAGCGCACCGTCCTGGCACTGCCGCGCGGACCGAAAGGGAAGTTCGCCTACAGCAACGACGGATACTCGCTGCTCGCCATCGTCGCCGAGCGCAAGGGCGGTGCGCCTTTCTTCGAGCTGCTGCAGCGCGAGATCCTCGACCGCGCCGGCCTCCGCCACACCGGGTTCTGGCCGCGCTGCTTTCCCGGCGCGCGGGTCGCGCGCTTGACGCGCCCGCCGCAAGGCGACCGCGCCCGCGAGAACTGGGGATTCAAGGGCGCCGAGGGAATCTGCACCACGGCGCAGGACCTCTCGCGCTTCGTCCACGCGCTCGCCGAGGGACGGCTGCTCTCGCCTTCCTCGGTCGATCTGCTCTGGCAGCAGACGGTGAAGCTCAGCGAAGGGTTCGCCGGCCGCGGCTTCTTCGTCGACGGCCCCACCATCTGGACCCGCGGCACCGAGGACTACGGCCACAACGGCGTGGTGAAGTGGATCCCCTCCGAGCAGCTGCTCATCGTGGTGCTCTCCGACGTGCCGGAGCCGAAGGCGGATCGCCCGGCCCCGAGCCGCGCGCTGGGCGACGTGCTGGAGGCGCGGCGGGCCGAGCTACGCTGACCTGGCGCCGACCTGCTTCTCGAAGGCGGTGGTGCAGGCATCGACGATCTGCTGCAGATCGTAGGGCTTGCAGAGCAGCTCGACCGCGTCGTTGGGGCCGATCAGCTCGTCGAGCGCGCGCTTGTTGGTGGTGGTCACCACGAACGCCCGGCCCTGCATCACCTTGGAGTTCCGCATCAATCGCAGGAAGGTCCAGTTCGTGTCGTAGGGCGGGGCCACGTCGTAGACGATCACGTCGGGCTTGTGTTCCTCGACGAACTGGATCATGTCGAGCCGGCCGCGCTTCAAGTCATCGATGTACGCGATCACGGCTTGGAAGCCTGCCTGCTGGAGCGATTCGCGAACGACTTCCAGCACTTCCGGATTGGTGTTGAAGATGGCAATGATTCGGGACGATTTCTCCACTCCCACTCCCTGGAGCAGACGTGCGCAACGCCTGAGTGTGCAACAAGGATGGGCAGGCGCACCTCTGCGGGCAAGCCTGCCCCCGTTCGTTCAGGGAGACTGTAGGCATGGAAGAAAAGCTCGGCCAGTTGCTCCAGGACGAATTCGAGACCGCCGCGGCGCGCGACGCGAACGTGGCGATCTCGCGCGCAAGGCGTAAGCGCGCCGGCGGCGACCCCGACGACGAGGGCGGGCCGGCCCTCCGGGCCTACGAGATGGTCCTCAGCAACTTCGAGGCCTTTGCCACCGCCCTCCTGCCGAGGCTGGTGTACCACCTGGAGTCGATCGGCGCGCGGCTGCCGGAGTGCAAGGGCGTCATCGTCGCGGCATTCGAGGGGGACCGGCTGCACTTCCTGGACGCCAAGGCGTTGATCGCCCGCGCGTGCAAGCTGCTGGGCGTCTCCCCGGCTGACCTGGTGGCAAGGCACGGGACGGGCGAGCGCACGACCGCCGTGCGGGAGGGACCCCTGCTGCTGCCCGGTCCCAAGGGCCCCCAATAGGGTCGGGCAAGTGCCTGACTTGATCCGGGTTTCCTGATCGATGACACTGTGGGTGTGAAGCGGGGGAGATGCGCCATCTGGCTCCTGGTTGCGCTGCCGGCGCTGTCGGCCGGCCAAGCGGTGCCTCGGGAGCCGTTCGCCAAGGCGCACATCTCGCTGATGGCGCGGGCGCAGGCCGGCAAGGCCGAAGCGCGGCTGGCTGAGATCGACGTCTGGGCGGAGGGCGCGCGCTTGCGGGCCAGCGTCAGGGGTGACGCCGACGCCGGCGAGTTCTGGGTGGACGGCCTCGCTTCGGAGGCGCTGCACCTGCGCGGCGGCAAGGTCGACGAGCCGAAGAAGAAGACGTTCGAGCACGCCGTGCAGCTCGGCCTGGCGGCGTCGCCGTCGCTCGCCAACGCCAACACCGACCGCATCGCGGGCCACCCTTGCAAGATCGTCAGCGAGCAGCTGGCCGGCGGCGGAACGCTCACGCGTTGCATCTGGCGCGGGCTCCCCCTCTCGGTGGAGGTTCAGTTCAAGGGCTTTGCCTTCAACGCCGCGGCCACGCTGGTCGAAGAGGGTTCCGTCACCCAGGCAGACCTGCAGCCGCCGGCGGGAGCTCCCCAAGCCCCGGCGACCATGAGCGCCACGCGCTGAAGCACGTCCCGCCGCCGTGGCGGGGGCATTCCCGGCGTGCTAGCGTCGCGGCCCGAAATGCAGGAAGAGAGACAGCCGCCCGCGGAGAGGCGACGGCGACGCCGTCCCCGGGCGAACCTGCGCAAGCTCATGTTCGTGCTGCCCAATCTGTTCACGGTGAGCAGCATCTTCTGCGGCGTCTACTCCATCACGCTCTCGGCGGGAGATCCGACCGGCGACAACTTCTACCGGGCGGCGGTGGCCATCTTCTTCGGCAGCTTCTTCGACGCCTTCGACGGGCGCGTGGCGCGGCTGACGCGCACGCAGAGCGAGTTCGGGGTGGAATTGGACTCGCTCGCCGACGTGATCTCGTTCGGAGTGGCGCCCGCCATCCTCGTCTACAAGTGGGCGCTGGCGGGGATGGGGATCGCCGGCATCATCATCTCCTCCGTCTTCGCGGCCTGTGGCGCCATCCGCCTGGCGCGGTTCAACGTGCTCGCCCACGCGGAGACGGGGACGCAGCGCTACTTCGTGGGGCTCCCCATCCCGCTGGCGGCGGGCATGCTGGTCTCGGTGGTGATCGCGCTCAACAACACGCGCGCGCCGGTGGCGGAGATGGTGGGGCAGTGGCCCATCGCCACCCTGGTGCTGGTGCTGGCCTTCCTGATGGTCTCCACCATCCGTTACCGCACCTTCAAGGAGGCAGGGCTCAACCCGCGCACGGTGTTGGTGTTCCTCCTGGTCGTGGCTCTGGGCGTGGCGGTGGCCATCCGCGGCCGGCCTTCGCTGGTCTTGCTGGTCTACTTCTCCTTCTACATCCTGCTCGGGCTGGCGGAGGAGGCGCTCTTCGGCCGCCGCAGGCGCGCCGCCGCGCGGGCCGCGGCTGCAGCGGCCCAGCTGCCCGAGGCGGAGGAGCCGCTCTTGCCGGCGGAGGAGGACGAGATTCCGCTGGAGAACCCGGCCACGGTCAGCGCCAGCGACGACGGCGAGCAGGACGCTTGAGCAGCCCGCCGCCTCCGCGCGCCACGGCCGCGCCGCCGCAGTCCGCCGACGGGGCGACGCCGGCGCCGCCGCCGCGCGTGGTCCACAAGCCGCGCAGGCTTCCCGGCGACCGCGGCCCGGCACCGCTCTTCACGCTGGCATGGTCCAGCTTCTTCGGCTCGGGATATTTTCCGGTCGCGCCCGGGACAGCCGGGACCGCGGCGGCGATTCCGCTCTGGTGGCTGCTCCGCCTCGATTCCGTTCCCCTCTGGGCCTACTTCGCCGCGACCGTCGCGATCACGCTCACGGGCATCGCCGCGGCGCAGCGGGCAGGCCGCTACTATGGCGTCGCGGACTCGGGCCACATCGTCATCGACGAGGTGGCGGGATATCTCGTCACCATGGCCCTGCTGCCCCGCGACGCGTTCGCGGCGCTGGCCGGGTTCTTCTTCTTCCGCGCCTGCGACGTGCTCAAGCCGTGGCCGGCCCGGTTCTTCGACCGCGATCCGCGCTGGAAGAACGGCGCCGGCGTGGTGCTGGACGACGTGTTTGCCGGGGTCTGGGCGTGCGCGCTGACCTGGGGGGCGGTGGTGCTGAAGGGGCGGTTCTTCCCGGGATGAGCGCGCCCATCGTCGAGTTCGTGGTCACTGGCGACGAGGTCATGCGCGGCCTCATCGCCGACACCAACACGCAGATCACCGCCGCGCGCCTCTATCCGCTGGGGCTGCGGCTGCGCCGCACCACGGTGGTGGGCGATCGGGGTGAGGACATCCGCCGCGCTCTCTTGGAAACCTCTGTACGCGCCGACTTCTGCATCGTCAGCGGAGGGCTGGGTCCCACCGCTGACGACCTCACCGCGGCCTGTGCCGCGCAGGCGGCCGGCGTGCCGATGCGCACGCACCAACCCTGGATCGCGCACCTCCACGCCCGCTGGGCGCGCATCCGGCCCAACGAGCCGCTGCCGGCCAACAACCTCCGCCAGGCGGACGTGCCGGAGACGGCCGAGGTGCTGGGCAACCCGGACGGCGGCGCGCCGGCCTTCGCGCTGCGGATCGACCGATGCCTGTTCTTCTTCCTGCCGGGCGTGCCGCGCGAGTACCACCGCATCGTGGAGGAGTTGGTCCTGCCGCGCCTGGTGGTGGCCACCGGGAACGCGGTGCTGCGCTCGCGCATCTTGCAATGCTTCGGCGTCACCGAGAGCCGGCTGGACGAGATGGTGACCCCGGTGCGCGAGGGGCACCCCGAGGTGAGGTTCGGGTTCCGGACGAAGTTTCCCGAGAACCACCTCTCGCTCGCCGCCCTGGCGCAGGACGCGGCCACCGCAGAGGGCAACCTCGCCCGCGTCGAGCGGCTCTGCCGGGAGATCCTGGGCGAGCTGGTCTACGGCCAGGACGGCGTCACCTTCGCCCAGGCGGCAGGCGAGGAGCTGGCCCGCCGCGGCGAGACCGTGTCGTGCGCCGAGAGCTGCACCGGCGGCCTGCTCACGCAGATGCTGACCGAGGTGTCGGGCAGCTCGAAGTGGACGGTAGGCGCGTTCGTCACCTATTCCAACGAGATGAAGCAGATGGCGCTCGGCGTTCCGGCCGAGGTGCTGCGCGACCACGGGGCGGTGAGCGAGCCCGTGGTCCGCGCCATGGCGGAGGGGGCGCTGCGGCGCTCGCGGTCGACATGGTCGCTGGCGATTACGGGGGTTGCAGGCCCGGATGGCGGCACGCCCGACAAGCCGGTGGGGGCGGTGTGGCTCGGGTTGTCCGGACCAGGCGGGACCCGCGCGCGCCTGGCCCGCTTCCGCGGGGATCGCGGGCAGGTGCGCACGCAGTCGGCGTACGGGGCGCTGCAGCTCCTGCGCGAGGCGCTCGGCAAGGCGAGGCCCGCCTGACCATGGCCTGGCGTCAGCTCGCCGCGCGCTACCGCGTCGACCTGATCCTCTTCGCCGCCTCCTTGGCCGCCTACGCGCTCTCCAGCGCCGGATTGCTGTCGCACCAGTCGCTGGCGCCGCACTTCGTCTACCAGGCCGACGCGTTCCTGCACGGGCAGCTGGCGCTGGCGGTGCCGCAGCCGCCCAACCTCAACGACTGGGTGCTGCTGGACCACCGTTGGTACGTCTCGTTCCCGCCCTTCCCGGCCCTGCTGATGACGCCCTTCGTGGCCATCTGGGGCGTGTCGTTCAACGACGTTGCCTTCACGCTGGTGTTCGCGGCGGCGAACGTTTCGCTGCTCTATCGCCTGCTGCGCCGGCTCCAGCCAGAGCGGCAGGAGTGGCACCACGCCGTCTTCGCGCTGATCTACGGATTTGGCACGCTGGCCTGGTCCTGCGCCATCCGCGGAGAGGTCTGGTTCAGCGCCGAGACGATCGGCGTCACGCTCACGCTCTTGTACCTGCACGCCGCGCTGCAGGCCGGTTCTCCGGTATTGGCGGGCCTGGCGGTGGGCTGCGCCGCCATCACGCGGACGCCGCTGGCCTTCTCGGCGGTCTTCTTCGTCTTCGAGGCGATCAGCCCCGACGGCCCGCTGGAATGGAGGCGGTTGCGAGATCCGGCTCGCTGGCGCGCGGCCATTCCACGACTGCTGCCCTACGTGATCGCCATCGTCGCCGTCGCCATCCCCATGGCGTACATGAACTACGCCCGCTTCGGCAGCCTCACCGAATTCGGCCACTCCCACCTGTACGCCAACCGCGTCAACGCGCAGATCCAGCGCTACGGCCTGTTCCATTACGCGTTCCTCGAGCGGAACCTGCACGACGCCTTCACCCGCCTGCCCGAGATCCAGCTCCACCCGCTGCGCATCGGCTTCAACGGCGAGGGCATGAGCCTGTTCGTCACCACGCCGCTCTTCTTCTGGCTCCTCTGGCCGAAGGAGCGACCGCGCCTGCACCGCGCCCTCTGGCTCACCGTCGCGGTGGTGGCGCTGCCCGGGTTCTTCTACCAGAACAGCGGGTACTACCAGTTCGGGTTCCGCTTCTCGCTCGACTACACGCCCTACCTGATCGTGCTGCTGGCGCTCGGGCGGCGTCCGTTCGCGCGTCTCTTCTGGCTCGCCGCCTTGGCCGGCGTGGCGGTCAACGCCTGGGGCGCCGCTGCGTTCAACCGGTTCTACTGACCGGAGCGGAGGCGCCGCATCCGCGCCTCCGCTCCGCTCCGCCCTCATGCCGCCGCCGGCGCCGCCGCGTGCGCCACCAGCAGCTGCCCCGCCCACCGCCACGCCTCCTGCCAGGTCTGCAGGTCGCGCGGCCCCACCGACGCCCAGCCGATGCGCACGTCGAGGTGCTCCATGTGCCTCCCGACCACCTCGCGCACGCGCGCCAGCGGGGCCTGCACCTCCTCTCCCACGGATTCGATCAGCACCACTGCCACTTCCCTGCTGCGCATCGGGATCACGAAGTCGGTCTTGCGCAGATGCGCTTGCAGCACCTCGGCCAGCAGCTCGATCTCCAGCTCCAGCGCGCAGTAGCCGGCCGGCGCTACACGCAGGAGCGAGAAGCCGCGCTGCGTGCGGGCCGTGCGCTGCGCCTCGAGCGCCGCGATCTCGAGCAGCGAGCTCACGCCACCGCCTCCGATTGGGTGGCCTGGGGGGCCCGCTTGTCGTCCGCGCCGGCCTCCCGCAGCCTCTGCTCCAGCTCTTCCGCCAGCTTGGGGCTGGTCCGCACCACTTCGGCTGCCTTCTCGCGCCCCGGCCCGAGCCGCTCGCCTCCGATCTCGAACCACGCGCCACTCTTCTCCACCAGCCCGCGCTCGGCGCCCAGGTCGAGCAGCTCGTGTGGTCGCGAGATGCCGACGCCGTAGAGGATGTCGAACTCGGCTTCGCGGAAGGGCGGCGCCATCTTGTTCTTCACCACCTTGACGCGGGTGCGGTTGCCCACCATCTGCTCGCCGTCCTTGACCGCGCCGATGCGGCGGATGTCCAGGCGGACCGAGGAATAGAACTTGAGCGCGTTGCCGCCGGTGGTGGTCTCGGGCGACCCGAAGACCACGCCGATCTTCATGCGGATCTGGTTGATGAAGACCACCGTGGCGCTGTTGCGGCTGACCACCGCCGTCAGCTTGCGCAGCGCCTGCGACATGAGACGGGCCTGCAGGCCCATGTGCGAATCTCCCATCTCCCCCTCGATCTCCGCCTTGGGCACCAGCGCCGCCACCGAGTCGATGACCACCAGATCCACCGCGCCGGAGCGCACCAGCGTCTCGGTGATCTCCAGCGCCTGCTCGCCGGTGTCGGGCTGGGAAATGAGCAGCTCTTCCACCTTGACGCCCAGCTTGCGGGCGTAGGTGACGTCGAGCGCGTGCTCGGCGTCGATGAAGGCCGCGCAGCCTCCCTGCGCCTGCACCTGCGCGATGGCGTGCAGGGTGAGCGTGGTCTTGCCGGAGCTCTCCGGTCCGAAGATCTCGATCACCCGGCCTCGCGGGTAGCCGCCGCAGCCGAGCGCGATGTCGAGGCCCAGCGACCCGGTGGGAATGGTGGCCACCGGTTGCGCCATCTCCTCCTCGCCGAGCCGCATCACCGCGCCCTTGCCGAACTGCTTCTCGATGGCCCCGATGGCCGCAGCCACTGCCTTCAGCTTCTCCGACACCTTGCTCATGCTCCCTCCCTGGGAACCTCTCCGGGCGATGCGCCCGGAGATTTTCGCGCCGCCACCTTGCGGGCGATGACCAGCGCCGACTCCCGCGCGGGCGGCGCCTCCGCCACGGGGCGATCCAACGCGCGCAGTGCCGCCGCCTCGCCGACGTGCTCATCCGTCACCGGACCCGCCCCCTGGAGATCGGCGATGGTGCGCGCCAGCTTGAGGATGCGGTCGTGAGCGCGGGCCGAGAGCTTCATGCCGTCGATCAGCTCGCCCAGCTTCGCCGTCGCCTCGCGAGTGGCGTCGCACAAGCGCCGAAGGGAGCGGCCGCCGAGCTGCGCGTTGCAGTAGACGCCGGCAAGGCCGCGGAAGCGCTCCCGCTGGATGCCGCGCGCCCGCTCCACCCGGGCGCGAACCGCGGCCGACGACTCTCCTTCCGGCGACGCGAGCAGGTCGGCGGAGGAGAGCTGCCGGACTTCGACGTGCAAGTCGAATCGATCGAGGATGGGGCCCGAGATGCGCCTGCGGTAGCTCTCCTGCGCCGGCAGCGTGCACCGGCAGCGCCCGGGTACCCCGTCGGCGGCATGGCCGCAGGGGCAGGGATTCATGGCGCCCAGCAGCATGAAGCGCGCGGGCATCGAAGCGCGGTCCCTGGCGCGCACGAGCGAAACCTCGCCGTCCTCCAGAGGCTGGCGGAGGGCCTCCAGCGCGGCGCGCCCGAACTCAGGCAGCTCGTCGAGGAAGAGAACGCCGCGGTGCGCGAGCGAGATCTCCCCGGGGCGGAGCGGCGAACCGCCGCCGATCAGGCCTGCGACCGAAATGGTGTGGTGGGGCGCGCGGAAGGGCCGCGCCGTGAGCAGACCCGCGTTGGCCTTCAGGCGGCCAGCCACCGACCAGATGGAGGTGGCCTCCACCGCTTCTTCGAAGGACATGGCGGGCAGGAGCCCCGGCAGCCGGCGCGCCAGCATGGTCTTCCCCGCTCCCGGAGGACCGATGAACAGCGCGTTGTGTCCTCCGGCAGCGGCGATTTCCAGCGCCCACTTGGCGGTTTGCTGGCCGCGCACCTCCGTGAGGTCTAGCGGCGACGGCGTCGCCTCTGAGGCGCTTGGAACCGCCGGGCGGCTGGAGCTGGTGCCGCACCAGACCTCCGCCGCCTCTGCAAGGCTCCTCGCGCCATGGACCCGGAGCCCCTGGACGAGCGCGCCCTCGCAGGCGTTGTCCTCGGGCACGATCAGTGTGGTGAAGCCCAGGCGGCGCGCCTCGAGGGCGATGGGCAGCACTCCGCGCACCGGCAACACGTTGCCGGAGAGCGTCAGCTCGCCTACCGCCAACGCCGAGGGCGGCTGCTCGGGCGGCAACACGCCGGAGGCGCCCAGCACCCCGAGCGCGATGGCCAGGTCGAAGCCGGAACCGTGCTTCGGAAGATCGCCAGGGGCGAGATTGACGGTGATCTTCTTCTGCGGGAGCTGGTAGCCACTGTTGCGGATGGCGGTGAGCACACGCACCCGCGCGTCGTTGCAGGCGAGGTCGGGCAGGCCGACCAGGTGGAAGCCGGGCAGGCCGAGCGAGAGATCGACCTGCACCTCCACCGGGAGCGCGCCGGCGCCTGCGATTGCGGCGCTGTGGAGTGACGAGTGCACGCGACCGCTCCTTGCGAGCCGCGTGCCGGCGCCGGCGCAGAGGGAGCGGGCGCGGCGGAGTCCCAAATCGAGGCTCCCATTCCGGACACCCCTGTCCAGATCGCGCCAGAAAAAAATTTTTTTATTTTTTTCGAACCGGGCCGAAGGGGGGCCGGGTGGTCTCAGTCCCAGCGCGACAGCCGGCTGCGGCGTGAGACGTTGGGCGTGAAGAAGCCAAGCAGAAGCATCGCCACCCCGAACGCCCCGGCGCGCAGCAGCGGATGGCCCGCGGCGGCGATGGC
>Ga0136846_1237222_pt1 | contig 14516 bp, 8 predicted proteins | sample HopSoiMetagenom2_FD_96841 | JGI IMG/M metagenome (GOLD analysis project Ga0136846, IMG submission 96841) | Grasslands soil microbial communities from Hopland, California, USA - 2 Assembly 2016 (version 4) | ecosystem: Environmental > Terrestrial > Soil > Grasslands | place: USA: Hopland...
AAGCTCGAGCTCACGCCGGAAATCCTCGAATGCTATTCGATCCTCGGCGAACGCGACCTGCTCATCAAGGTCATCGCGCCGACCATGGACTGGTATCAGAACTTCATCTTCAAGACGCTGATGAAACTGCCCGGGGTCGTCGACGTCCAATCCACGGTCACCATGACCGAGATGAAATATACCACCGCCATCCCGGTGCGCGGCACCCGCGCCCTCTGAGGCTCAGAGCGCGCAGGCCGTGTCGGGAACGCCCGCCACCCGCCGCCACTGATAGGGCGCCGCCGTCTCGCCGCGCGGCTTGCGGCTTGCGGCGGCTCCCGCAATGAGCCGCTACAGAGCGTCAAGAGATGAAGGTAGGTGGAACAACGCCCCAACCTCGACGTCCGTTGTTCAGACGTGGCGCGCGATCGATGGCGCGGCAGCATAATCTATGCGCGATTTCGCCGCCTCCGGCGGCGGCGCGGCACAAGCGCTTGCGACGCCGCACAACTTAGGCAGAATTTTTGTCGGCGCGGCCCCTATCGTCGCACGATGACGGTCATCGCCTCGGCCATTTTTCGTGGTCATGGCGATCGTTCTGATATCGCGACCGGGCACCGCCTGCCGGCAAACTCGGGCCAAAATCGAGGGGGAGAATGATGATCGGTGTTCTGAAGCGCCTCGCGCTCATCGCAGCCTTGCTGTTTCCGGCGGCGGCCTATGCTCAGGAGCCGCCGCAGCCCATCGACACGACCGCCTTCGGCAAGCCCGGATTCGATTGCGCCGAGTTGCGGTACGTCGACTTCTCGACGATCGAAGACGCTATCACGCAGATCACCGACGCTCGTCCGCTCAAGACCGCAGACGGCCTCGCTTATTGCCAGGTCGAGGGATATGTTTGGCGTTCGTCGCGCTTTCGCGTTCGTTATCCGCTGACCACCTGGAACGGAAAATTGGTGGTACTGGGTACGGGCGGCCAGGCCGGTGGCCTTCCCAACGACAACCCGGCAGGCGGAAGGGGCGGCGCCGAATTGCGCAAAGGCTTCGCCACCGTCCAGCACGACGGTGGACATTTCTCCACGATCACCGACGCTCAATGGGCGTATATGGACGACTCGGCGTCGATCGATATGGGCTTTCGCACCGCGCATATGGTGACGGTCGCATCGAAAGCCATTATCGCCAGGGCGACCGGGAAGGCGCCAACGCGTTCCTACTATTGCGGATGCTCCAACGGGGGTCGCGAGGCCATGATAATGGCGCAGCGCTTTCCCAACGACTTTGACGGCGTCATCGCCGGTGCCCCCTCGATGGCGGTTCGCGACCTGTTCGTGAACATGTTCTGGATCGCCAATCTCGTCCGCGACCAGAGTCGGGCCGGGTTCGACATGAAGGCTGCCAAGACGCTGCACGCCGCCGTCATCAAGCAATGCGACAAGCTCGATGGCAAGGTCGACGCGATCGTCGACGATCCGCGTCGATGCCAAGTGGATTTTGCGCCGGTCACCTGCAAGGCGGGGCCCGCGGACGACTGCCTCACCGATCATCAAGTCGATATTGCGCGCAAGATCTACGATGGCCCTCGCGATACCGACGGTAAGCGCATCGGCCCTTCGAGCGCCTTCCCGGGATCGGAAATCTCCTGGGTCACGTTCATCACGCCACGCTGGGCGATCGGCTATGCCGATTCGGTTCTCAAATTCTCGCTGCTCGACATTTCGCCCGGGCCCAACTGGAAGCCAGAGCCCGCCAAGCTGGCGAGCTACGCGCAGCGCATGGGCGTGGCCGAGGCGATTTCGTCGGCGACCAATCCCGACCTGCGGCCTTTCGTGGCGCACGGTGGTAAGCTGCTCTCTTATTATGGTTGGAACGACGCCTTTGGCGGTTCGCGATCGATCATGGACTATTACGAGACCGTCGAACGGATCGGCGGCGGAGAGGCGCAGACCAAGACCTTTTTCCGCCTGTTCATGATCCCGGGGATGGACCATTGTTACGGCGGTGAAGGCGCGTTCCAGTTCGATTTCCTCGATATCCTCGACCGCTGGGTAGAGACCGGCAAGGAACCCGACACGATTGTCGGCGCCCATATTGGTCCGGACGGGAAGCCGCTGTTCGAGCGGACGGTCGCGGCCTATCGGACGCCCGGTTCAAAGGGCGAAAGGAAGTGAGGCGCGTCCTCCTTTCGGCGCTGCTGATCACGGCGGCGTCCAGCGCAGAAGCCCAAGGCCGGACATCGATGGCGAGCACTCCCGCCGCCGCGTCGCCGGCCGACGAAAAGGGGATTTTTGCCGCAGCCGCCATCGTCCAGCCGAAGGTTGTCGCCTGGCGTCGCGACATTCATCAACATCCCGAATTGTCGAACCGCGAGGTTCGAACCGCTGCCATGGTGGCCGATCACCTCAAGCGGTTGGGATATGAGGTGCGCACGGGAGTCGCCGGTAATGGCGTGATCGGCATCCTGAAAGGCGGCCGGCCCGGACGCGTGGTCGGTCTTCGCGCCGACATGGATGCCCTCCCCGTGCTCGAACAGACCGGGCTGCCATTCGCCTCCACTGTGACCACGACCTATAACGGCAAGGCTGTGCCGGTGATGCACGCCTGCGGCCACGACGCGCATGTCGCGATGCTGATGGGCGCCGCCGAGGTGCTGGCCGGAATGAAGGCAAAGATTCCGGGCACGATCGTGCTCATTTTCCAGCCGGCCGAGGAAGGCCCGCCCGACGGCGAGGAAGGCGGCGCGCCGCTCCTCGTGAAGCTGGGCGCCCTCAACGCTCCGAAGCCCGACGCGATATTCGGGCTACACGTCGTTCCAGGCCCGATCGGCTCATTGATGTGGCGTCCCGGCCCGTTCATGGCGGGCTCCGACACCTGGGAGATGAACGTCAAGGGTAAGCAGACCCACGGCGCGCAGCCTTGGGGAGGTATCGATGCCGCGTCAGTCGCGGCGAACATCGTCACCGCATTCAATCAGATCGCCGCGCGCCAGCTGAATGTGGCGCGGGCCCCGACAGTGCTGTCGGTCGGCGAAATCCAACTCGGTTCGCGACACAACATCATCCCCGGCGACTTCGCCATGACGGGGACATTGCGGACGTTCGATCCCGAGATGCGGCTCGATGTGATGAAGCGGATCGATACCACGCTGAAGGCGATCGGCAGCCAGTATGGCGCGACCATCGATCTGCGGTGGGTCGCAAGCAATCCCGTCACTGCGAACGACCCCGCGCTTGTCGACCGGATGGCGCCGGTGCTGCGACGGGCCTCGGGCGGCAAGGCTCAGGGCAATGCCGAGTTCGTCATGGGAGCGGAGGATTTCTCGGCCTATCAGAAAATCGCCCCGACCTTCTTCTTCCATCTGGGGATTGGACCGAGCTCGCCCAACCATTCGCCAACGTTCACGATCGACGAAAGCGCGTTGGAAGTGGGCGTTCGAGCCCATGTGATGATGGCGTTGAACTTCCTCGCCGGCAGCTAGTCTACAAGCTCGATATAGTGTGGCGCTCAACGGCATCTTCGGCGGGGACAATGCCAGCCGGTTCGGCACCGGGCTGGAGCTGTCGCACAATCAGCGCCTGACCATGATCGTGCGGGCAGTCGACCAAGGCCGCCGACACGACGGAGATGCCTGAGACTGGGCGACGAAGCTCGATATGCGCTATCAGATCGGCGCGTTCCGCCTGACCCATGAAGGCATCTATCAGCCAACGGCAAGGTCAATTCGTTCAATGGGATCGAGACGACGCCAACGCCGACGTGGCGGCGAAACGGCACCACGCCCTGGTTCGGCCGTCGATGTCGAGAAGCGTCAGTTTCGTTTTGGCGTCACCAACCTCACGGCTAGTGAGCGACGCGTCTACTTGATCGGTGAATCGCCTTATCCAGGATGCGGCTATAATGACGGGATGAGGAAATAGACGAGGATGTCCCACGCCGAAAGCAGGAGGATTGCCGCAAGGAGTAACGCGTCGAGCCAAAACCGCACCGGCGACGAGGCGCCCGGATCGCTTTCGACCAGCCGATCTTTGCCTTCGCTCATCTTACTGCCGACAGGCCCGGTGCCGGAAAGCTCTCGGCGACAAATACCCGCGCTGTGGTCGGCGCACCGGCGCCGCAGCCGCAGCCGCAGCGCAAGAAATCCTCTCCGATTAACCCCCATGGTCACTACAAGCCCCGCCAATGATAGCCACCTCGCTGTGAACTGTTTCACGCCGATATATTATGCGTTTTGGTCAATTTCGCCGCGGCCGATGGATAAATAATGCGAGGAGCAAAAGACCGCGCATTCGACGCCAACCGAAGAGCCGTGAATCGCCTCTGGTCGCTTCCCGCCGCGGGACTTCTGTCGGAGACGACGGCGCCTGACGCGCGCAACAATCGGCGTCGGCTTGTCGCCGTTATGCGGCTACGCGCTGGCGCAGAGTGATCCGCGAGCGAGCGAGCAGGTCCGCAGCGGTGCTTGGTGCGACGCGGCGCACGACTTCGCGCTCCTGCACAATCCGGGCAGGCCTCATCGTCCCTCAACCCACGCCGGTTCGCAGCTCGTGCGCGGCGCAAAAGAAGAGCCGCAAGCACCGGCGAGGCGGTGCTTGCGGCTCAGTTGCGGGACGCTATCCGCGTGTCGCCTGCTAAATGAGAAAAACGCGCCGCTGTCAGAAAGCGAACGAACCCACCACACCCACGGACCTGGGCTGGACAAAGGTCGCGTTCGTCGTCGTGACTGCGCCCTGTCGGTCGTCGATGTTGAGGATGCCGTGCTCGTTGAAGAGGTTGCGCACGTAGAAGGAGAGGTTGAACCCCTTGTACGCGAACGTGGCATTGGCATCGACCAGATTGTACGACGGAATGATCACCGCACCGCGGCGAGCAACCGGCGCGGTCGTCGAGCGTAACGCAGAGTTGCGATCGCCGATATGGGTCCAGTTCGCACCGACGGTAAATTTCAGGTCGTCGGTTACTCGGAACGACTTGGAGCCGCCCAGATTGCTCGTGAACTTGGGACTATACGGCAACCGCGTACCCGGGCCGCCGATCAGCGCGGCGCCGCTGGTTGGCGTCGGAATGGTCGAGGTCAGGGTCGCATCGGTAATCGTCATATTGCCGTTGAACGACCACCCGTCGCCGGGTGCCCAGGTCAGCGCGCCCTCGAAACCCCGGCTGCGCGCCTTGCCGCCATTTGTCAGGAACGCGAGGTTCGACGGCGCCGTGTTCTGAAGCTGGACGTCGCTCCACTCGATGTCGAACAGCGACATGTCGAAGGTGAGCGTGCGACTGAAGAGCGTCCCCTTCGTTCCGAGCTCGTAATTGACTACCCGATCCGGCTTGAACGGCAAGGAGCTCGCGGCCTGGAGATTGGGACCGCCAGGACGATAGCCGCTCGCCACACGGGCGAAGATCATGACGCTGTCATTGATCTTGAACCGCGGCGTTACTAGCCAAGTGAACGAGTCATCCGAGGCCTTTACGAGCGTGCCGAGCCGCGTAGGACCGAACAGCGGAACGGCCGCTGCTGCCACCGTCTGATCCTGCCTGACGGTCTGATCGTTCTTGCTGTATCGGCCGCCGACCTGGACATCGAATCGATCGGTAAACTTGTAGGTCACGTCCAGGAAAACCGCCTTTTCCTTGAACGTCGAAGGCACAGGGAAGTCCCCGACATCGGCAAACAAGGTGCCCGTCGGCGCGAAGGACTGGAGGTTCTGGTCCACCACGACCCGCTCGTTGGTATAAAAGCCACCCAGGATCCACTGGAACGCACCGATTCCGGTCGAGGAGAGGCGGACTTCCTGCGAGAATTTGTTGAGGACGTTACCATCCTTCAGGCGCACCGTTGAACCGGCCGGCGCCCCTGGGAACAAGGGGGTCGGGATCGGGAACCCCGGGATCGCTCCAAGCACATAGGGAAACGTGGTGGTCAGATCGCTGTCGTTGAACGTGCTGAGACGGCCCCAGCCGCTCACCGAGGTCAGGGCGACACCACCGAAATCATATTCGATCTTGGCCGAGTAGAGCCGCGTCTTGTCCTGGGCGATCTGCGGGCCGACGTTGGTCACATTGTAACCGCGAACCGGCTTGTAATCAGTCGGAAACCCGGTGATCTGAACCGGGCCGCTGTTGCGGCCGGTGACCGTCTGATCGAGCCGTGCCAGCGTGATGGTGAAATTGTCGGTCGGCTTGACGAGAAGGGCAATCCGCGTGCCCTCCGTGCGACGCTTATTCGCGTCCTTCTGGTTCACCAGGGGGTTGATGTTGTCGATGTACGGCGCATCGTCGCGACGGAACGCGCTGGCGCGGATAGCGATCTTGTCGCGCCAGACGGGGATGTTGATCGCGCCGCGTGCGACATAGCCGACATCGCCATTGTAGATGCTGCTCGTACCTGCCTCGAAGCGACCCGAAAAGCGGGTCGGGTCGGGCGCGGTCGTGACCATCTTGATCAGGCCGCCCAGGCTCGCCGCGCCATAAAGTGTGCCCTGCGGACCGCGAAGAACTTCGACCCGCTGCAGGTCGGACGGATCAAGGTCCGGAAAATTCGACGCGACGCGGCCGGTCGCGTTGATCGGAATATCGTCGATCGTCACCGCGACCGTTGGATTGGTTCCGCCGCCGGTGGTGATGCCGCGAAGCGAGATCGAGGTGATGGTCGTGCCCGGTACGCTCAGGCCCGGCACCCGGCTGGCATAGTCCTGCAGCCTGACGAGATTCTGCGCCGTCAGCGCGCGCGTATCGACGGCAGTAACAGAGACAGGAACATTGAGCAGGCGCTCGTCACGCTTCTGCGCGGTGATGACAATGTCGGGGCCGGTCGCCGTGGCGTCGGCGTCCCGTTGATCGTTGGTTGCTTGGGTGTTGGCCGGCGGCGGTGCGCTCTGGGCCTGTGCCGATGCAGGAAGCAGCGTCGCCGCAGCGACTCCGCAAAGCATCATCGTCGACCGTTTGGTCATTCGCATTGGTGTTCCCTCCCTGATTGGACGCGAAGGGTCGGCACGACCGCTCACGCAATTCACACGGGACGAGGCGCGCTTCTCAAGCTGACTGGTCGTGCTGCATCTACCGGCACCAAGGTTGCGGTTGATGGTATCGTCCAACGGCCGAGCGTTCGCCTGATCTCGCTGCATCCCCTTCTGCAGCCGGACGATGTCGTCCAACTGCAACAAGGATGACGCATTTGGGGGCGTCAGTTCTATTCCGATTGCGGCAGCGAAGTGCGGATCAGCGCATACGGTTGCCCGCCGAAGCAACTTGATGACACATTTTATGCGCGACCAAAAGAATCTCCACCGAACCGAAGCCGGACGGCATGCTCAAAGCGCGGGTGTCCGAACTGTCCGCGCAGGCATCGAAACGGGGGTGGACCGGCGCGCTCGGTAAGGCTCCGGATCAGGAAGAGGTTGTTAGCCGCGCAGCACTCGGCCGGCTGCCGCGTCTTTGCACCGCCGCGTCACCCTTGCTCCAACCCCCTGATCGCTTGCGTCGCTCCCAGATAGGTCTGGCCGAGCACCATTGCCTTCCAATCGACGGCTTCGTCGTAAAAGGCCGCACGCACTGCGGCCCTGACCTGCGCCGCTGCGGCGCCCGTCGGATCGCCGTGCGCATGCAGCCATGCGTCGCTGCGGAGCGCATGCAGAACTTGCAGCACGGGAACCGTACCGAACTCCAGCGCTATGGCCGTCGTCTCGGCATTGGGGAGGAGGGACGGAAGTTTGGCGAGGAACTCGCCGTTGATGGCAGACGACACGGTGTTGCCGACCGTGGTCCCGAACAGGCGGCGTGCGCGGTGAAATGCGGGATCGTCGTCCGGCAACAGGCAGATTGCCTCGCCATGGCCACGAACGCCCAGTCCGGTATGGACATCAATGCAGACGATCCTCTCAGCGGCCTGGCATTGGCCGGCAAGAATTCCCTCGAGATTACGGCGCGACCAGCTCGGCGCCGAGCCGGCGAAGAACAATCCGTCAGGGTGGTCATGCTGGCCTCGCGAGACGGCGCCCTGCAGCGCCGCCAGCCCCTTGCTCTCGATGTAGTCGGCCAAGCCTGCACTGGTGCGCTGCAGCGTCTCGGGCTCCCAGTTGGCGGGGCAGAGCAGGTCGTGAATCTCATCATAGGACTCGTTCGCTGGCAATCCCGCGGAGAAATCGACCCAGTTGCGGTTGAGATCGACGTTCTCGTGAGTGACGCGCCGCTCCCAGGCGAAGCCATAGGGATTGACGGCATGGACCAGCAAGATCGCGACGTCATCGCGAAGCGTCGCGATCGGCCCGCGCGACATCCAGTCGATCTGCGCCGCGGAGCCGGCGAACCCCTCGATTCCGTGCATGCCCGACAGGAGGATGAACAGCGCCGGCGCGTCCCGTCGCCCGATCCAGGCCGTATCGGTCCACAACCGTTCGCCATCGGGACCGAGCGCGGGATATTCGAAAGCCGCCAGATGCGCCCCCAGCGCGCTGGCCTTTCCCAGAAACGCTGCCCGCGCTTGCCGATAGTCGGTACTGAAGCTGTCGGTGACCATGATCATGAGCTCTCAATTGCGGAAGCGGGCAAGCGGTTTGGGACCGAGGAACATGTCGGAGGTACCGGCAGCCGGCGCATCCGTCAGAATCCTCGGCTTGCAGTTCGTCATGCGACGAGCCTTAGAAAGTAGGAGCGGCGCATGTTATGCGTTCTGCGGTTCATCTTGCGCGCCCGCGCATAAACGTTGCCCGAGCGAGCTTGAATTCCGGGACCTCGCGCCACGAATGACCTATCGTAGGTTACGACGAGGAGCCGGCCCGGACGGATAGATAGGAGCGGCCGCCTCGTTCTTCCCAAGCGCTGTGACGACAAGCGCGACGGGGCGTCGGCAAAGGAATGCCGTGGAATTGTCGGCCGGTCTGCGCCCGTATCCGCTTTCATCTGCCTTAGGCGACTAGTTCCTGGCGGCCGGCGCATCCCAGCGGCCGGTGCAACATTTATGCGCGATTCCGATCTGACGGGAAGTCGGCGGAGCGAGCGGCAGGCTGACCGACCAAAATCGACAAGGTTTTCCGCGTTTCGCATATTTATCCTGGCTCCACGATGCCATGGAGAACCCCGTTTATGACCGATCGGCGAACAGTATTGGCCATGGGCGCGGGGGCTATTCTGATGCCGCGCGCCGTTTTTGCGGCACCGGCGGAGGAACCGGTCATTTCGAGCCGGCAGCGGATCACCGTGAAGGGCGGACAATTTGACTATGAGGCGCAGATCGGGCGGCTTGTCGTAGGGGACGCCGGAGGACTGCCCCGAGGCCGGATGTTCTTCACTGCCTATCGCGGCACCCGCGCGGTGGGACGGCGCCCGGTCCTGTTCTTCTGGAATGGCGGTCCCGGCGCACCAGCCTCGCTGCTGCACCTGCAATCGTTCGGACCCAAGCGCCTGGTGGAGGGCGCTCTCATCGACAATGACGACACGCTTCTGACTCATGCCGACCTCGTGTTCGTCGACCCGATCAGCACCGGTTTCAGTCGCGCCGATAGCGACACCGGTGCCGACGCAGCCAACGGCACGCTTGCCGACATCGCGCTGGCCGCCTCATTCGTGAGGGCATGGCGCGCACGGTTCAACACGTCGAACGCCCCATTGTTCGCCTTTGGCGAAAGCTTCGGCGGCCCGCGCGTTTCCGGATTGGCGGAAGCGCTTGCCGGTACGCCGGACCGATTGAGCGGCGCGATCCTGCTGTCCGGTGGCAGGATCTGTATCGACGCCCGGCTCGCCGCCACCAGCCGCCCTGCCCTTGCGCTGCCGGTGAAATCGATGGCGGCGTTCCATCATGGCAAGCTGGGAATTGCCGCAGGACGAGATCTCGAGACTGTTCACGCCCGCTCACTCCATTGGGCGACCACCGTCTACGCACCGGCGCTGGCGCGGCGAGACGCCTTGTCGGACGCTGCGCGGGACCAGCTCGCCATGGAACTGGCCGACTGGCTGGGCCTGGATCAGGCGGTGGTCGACCGGCGCACATTGGTAGTCGAGCAGCGCGAGTTCAGGACCAGGCTGATACCGGGGCACACGCTTTATCAATATGATCTGCGCCAGATCGGACCGCCGGCACCGGACCGCGGCGCTGCCGCGACGTTGCGGCGCTATTTCGCCGACACCCTCGGCTATCGCACCGACTTGGCATATTGGGGCGAGGAACCCGGCCAGCCGCCGGTCAACGCGCGCTGGAAATATACCGGTGACAAGGATGCCTTTGCCGAGGCGGCGGCGGGCGGCGGCCCTCCTGAAAACCAGGGCTGGCTGTCCCGCGCGATCGGCAAGGATGCCGATCTGCGCATTGTCGCAGCAAGCGGAATCTGGGATTCGCAAAATAGCGTCGATGCCGACCGCGCCGTGATTACCTTGGGTTCCCAAGCCGAGCGACGCGCCATCGCAGCGCGAAGCTATGGCGGTGGTCATATGGCATATGCCGACGCCCCGGCGCGTCGGCTGATGAAGCGCGATCTGACAGCCTTCATGCACGGATGACGAATGGAATCACGTCGCGGAAAGAGCAGCGAAACTAGACGCTACGGACTCGTCTCGGACAAATTCACTCATGCCGACATCTCGAAGAACAGGCTGGCCAGCGCCTGCGACGTCGTCGGCCGCCACTTGTTCGTCAATGTCAGCCGCCAATTCTGGCTGCTCACATGTCGGCACGCGATGCACGCCAGCGAACCCCTCATACGAAGGATCCCTCGATGTCGAGGAAACAGTCCGCCAAACACGCCGTTCTGACAGCGGCCACGGCAATAGGCCTGCTTTGGTTGCAGCCGGGCACGACCGCCGATCGCCCTGCGGCTCCGGCGACGCCGCGCGATGTGACGGTCGCGGTCGCTGGCGACCTGCTCGGCCCTTTCCACCCCGTCCTCGACTTGAACGATCCTCAGCTCGCGGAGATCATCCGGCTGATCCACAGCGCGGACGTCGGCTTTGCCAATCAGGAAGGCTCGATCTTCGACATGGCAGATTATCGCGGCTATCCGGCTGCTGAGAATGGCGGAGCTCTGCCGCTTGCGCCACGCGCGCTCGCCGCCGAGTTCAAGGCCATGGGCATCACGATGATGTCGAAGGCCAACAACCACGCGACTGACTGGAGCGTGGATGGCCTCGGCCTGACCGAACAGTCGCTTGATGGCGCCGGCATCGTCCATGCCGGAAGCGGCACAAGCGAGGCGACCGCCCGCGCTCCGGCCTTTCTTTCAACACCCAAAGGCCGCTTCGCTTTGGTTGCGACCGCCTCGACGTACACCAAATTGTCGCGCGCGGGGGAGGCGGGCGACTATCATGGGCGGCCGCTGCGCGCGCGTCCGGGAATTTCGGTCGTGGAGAATCAGGCCCTGGTGGTCGCGGATCCCGCCGAGATGGCGGCACTTCGAGCGATGGCCGCACGACGCGGCAGCCGCGCCAGTGGCGATAGGGTCACACTGGGCGAGCAGACCTTCACGGCAGGGACATCGACCAAGCTTCATTACACCGCGAGCGCGAGCGACATTGCGGCAGTCATCGGTGCCGTTCATACGGCAGCCCAAGCCGGCGCCTTCTCGATCTTTTCCATTCATGCGCACGAGACCGCCTCGGACGATTCAGAGGATTCCGCACCGGCCGAGTTTCTCACGCCGCTGTTTCACCAGGCGATCGACGCCGGTGCTTCGCTGGTCGTGCGCCACGGGCCCCACGCACTGAAGGGTATCGAAGTCTACAATGGGCGGCCGATCTTCTACGGCATGGCCAGCCTTTTTTTCGATTTCGGCCCAAGAGGCGGACTGATGTTGCCGAATGGCCAGTTCGCCAAGTTCCCCTCCACCTGGTTCGAAAGCGCGCTGGCGCTGGCGCGTTACCACGATGGCGCTCTTGTCGATGTGAAGCTCTATCCGCTCATGCTCGAGATCAGCGACCGCCCGTCAGTCGGCCTGCCGCGGATCGCGCATGGCGCCGATGCGAAACGCATTCTGGGACGGCTGCAGGAGGAGTCGAAACAGTTCGGCACGCATATCGAGCTCACGGGCGATATCGGGATCATCACCGTAGTGAAGCGCTTGTGAGTATGGGCGCCGCAATGCCCGCGGTTACGGGCGCACATGCTGCTGTGCGCGCGCCGCTAAAGGGCGAGCGCGAGGCCACAATCATGGGGTAGCGGTAGAGATGAAGCGCGCAATATCCCGCGACATAGCCAGGCGCGTGGACTGCACGCGATACATCATGTGTCCTCCTTCATAGCAGCGATGGGTAAAGCGGCTGGCAAGTACCGGCTCGAGCTTCGCCGACATCATGACGTTGCCTTCGCACATGTTGAGCGAGTCATAGCGGCCGGCCGCGACGAACACCCTCAGCTTGGGATCGATCCGCATGGCGTTCTGCAGCCAGGGCTGCGAAAGCGGCGGACCGCCGCCCGCGTTCATCCGGGCGAGCGATTCCGGTGTCACTGCGACATGATTATAGGTCCAGCGGGCGCCGGTCGAGGGGCGCTCGGGCCCCGGTACGGGCATGTAGCCGTCCTCCAGGCCATTATAAGCAAGGTCGGTGGCGTAGCCCAGTTCGTCGCGCAGATATCCGGTCAGGATCCCGACCCGATCGGGAATTGTCTCGATCTCCGCTCCGACGATGCGCATGTCGTAGGTGTTGAGTACCTTGGACTTGTCGCCTTCGAAGAGACCAGCCTTGAAGGCGTTGTTGGACATGACCAGCGTCTTCCGATCGATCTGGTCCGGCCGCACGCCGGTATAGTGAGCGAGCGCTTCGGCGATTGTATTTCGTTCCACGTCGGTGAGCTGATCGATGCGTACCAGCGCCGGCATATAGACCTGCACCGCCCAGTCGTTCACCGCCTTCATGGTCGCGACCTTGTCGCGCATCAGATCCGGAGCGAGCCGCTTGAGTTCGAACGCCGTGGCGGTCCGCGCCGGAATGTACATGGCATCCTGGAACGTCGGCGGCATCAGCGAACCAGGCACGCCACCTGATATCAAGATGGCGCCGGTGACCTTGACACCGCGCTTTTCGAGCATTTCGGTTGTGCCGTTCACCCGCCAGGTTCCATAACTCTCCCCGCCGAGGAACAGGGGCTGGCGTTCGGCCCGGAACCGTGCGCGATAGGCGCGTACGAACTCGGCCGTTTCGGCGAAGTCACCAAGCGTCGTTAGAAACTCTTTGTCGGTGCCGGCGACGGCGCGGCTGAACCCGGTTCCCACGGGATCGAAGAACACCAGGTCGGAGGTACCGAGCAGCGTCTCCGCATTGTCGACCATGCCGGCATTCGTCAGCCGGCGTGGGCCAAACATCTCGGTATGGACGAGGATCGAATTGATCGTTGGCCCGCCGTTCCACAGGACGGTCAGCGGACGCGGCCGGTCGATAGGTGCATGGACCACATAGGCGGTGAAATAGACATAGCCGCGCACCTCGCCCGTGTCGTCGTTGCGGATCGGCAGGCGGCCCGCGCGCGCCTCGTAGGCAAGCGGGCCATTAACGGTGTTCACGCGATGGTGCGTCACGACGATCGTCTCATCGTCGTGCAGCAAGGGCGCGATCCGCGTCTGCGCCACGATTGGCCTGCCTGCGCCGATGGCGGCGGCAGCGAACAGAACGGCCAGCATTTTTCTGCGCATTTCCCGCACCCTTTGTCGATCGAACCTTGCGGCTCCGATTGCCAAACCGCCGTCATACTGGTCCGCGGCTCTTGCCCGGTCGCAGCGACGGGTATTTGCAACATCCCTGAAGTGCGCCGTGCCCGCGACGTTTTCGTGTCCGTGGGCGTGCGCACCGCTTTGCTACGCCGATCATCATCGGCCGCCTGAGCGGAAAAGTTTATGCTGAAAGCGGCACTTTCGAGGTGTATTTGGAATGAACCGGTCGGTCGCCGTGTCCTAAACATGGCCCGACCATCGATACCGGGCGGCGTAAGGGAGCGGTCCAGCACCTTAGATCCCTCCCCCCTCGGGAGCCTTTACCGTTGCACTGGCGGTCGGGGCCGCGGCGCAAGCCCCCGTCGCAAGAGACTACACAAGCAGCCGAGGCGCCCAAGTCCAACCAACGCCGATGCCCCACCTGGCGCCAGGGGCACCGTTCATCACGCCGAACTTCATCGCGCGGCTGATCGTCGACGACACCGTTTTTTGTGCCGCGGGAAGGCTCGCACGAGCTGCCGTGATGGATGATACGCTGTCCCCCATCGATATCCGCATTCTCGAACAGATCCAGCGCGACAGCTCGTTGTCGTCGAGCGAATTGGCCGACAAGGTCGGTATCTCGCAATCGCCATGCTGGCGGCGCCTGCAACGCTTGCGCGACTAGGGTTATGTCGCCGGCCAGGTCGCGCTGCTCGATCGAACCAAGTTCGGTCCCAGCCTGTTCTTCCTCGCGACGCTGAAGATCGGAACGCTGACCGAGGAGCAGCGGGCGGCTTTCCTGCGCAAGCTCGAGCTCACGCCGGAAATTCTCGAATGCTATTCGATCCTCGGCGAACGCGACCTGCTCATCAAGGTCATCGCGCCGACCATGGACTGGTATCAGAATTTCATCTTCAAAACGCTGATGAA
>Ga0136846_1224271_pt1 | contig 14515 bp, 8 predicted proteins | sample HopSoiMetagenom2_FD_96841 | JGI IMG/M metagenome (GOLD analysis project Ga0136846, IMG submission 96841) | Grasslands soil microbial communities from Hopland, California, USA - 2 Assembly 2016 (version 4) | ecosystem: Environmental > Terrestrial > Soil > Grasslands | place: USA: Hopland...
ACCTCACCGGCCACGTTGCGCTGGTCGAGGGCGAGCGCGAGCTCGAGCAGTCGATCGCGCTCATCCTCTGCACGATCCCCGGCGAGCGGCCGATGCGGCCCGAGTTCGGCTGCCGCATCCACGATTACGTGTTCGCGCCCGCCGACGCGACGACCGCAGGCCTCGTCGCATACGAGGTGCGCCAGTCGCTGCTGCGCTGGGAGCCGCGCATCGACGTCAGAGACGTGATCGTCACGCCCGACCCGTTCGACTCGGGCGTCCTGCTCGTCGACATCCGGTACACGGTGCGCAGCACGAACGATCCGCGCAACCTCGTCTTCCCGTTCTACGTCATCCCCGAGGAGGCGGCCGGGCCGCTGCAACTCGAGGCGAAGGTGGTGCCGTCATGACGCAAACGCTCGACGAACGCCTGCCGACGCCGAAGCTCGACGACCGTCGCTTCCAGGACCTCGTCGACGAGGCGAAGCGCCGCGTCCAACAGCGCTGCCCCGAATGGACAGACCACAACGTCTCCGACCCCGGCGTGACGCTGATCGAGACCTTCGCGTGGATGACCGACCAGCTGCTCTACCGGCTGAACCGCGTGCCCGACCTCAACTACGTGAAGTTCCTCGAGCTGCTCGGCGTGACGCTGCTGCCGCCGACCGCCGCGCGCACAGACCTGACGTTCCGCCTCTCGAAGGCGCAGGAGACCGCGCTCGAGATCCCGGCAGGCACGCAGGTCTCGACACCGCGGAGCGGCGGCGGCAACGGCAACGGCAGCGGCGAGCAGATCACCTTCGCGACCTCCGCCGTCCTTCCGATCGTCCCGTGCTCGACGAAGTCGCTCGCCGGCTCGGACGCGTTCGGGAGCGTGCGGAGCCACGACGACCTGCAGCGGATCGAGTTCTTCAGCGACCGCCCCCGGCCCGGCGACGTTCTCCTCGTCGGGTTGGACCGCGCCGTGCCGTCGTGCACGATCCGGCTGGAGCTGCTCTGCAGGCAGGGCGCCGGCGGCGGGATCGCACCGGACAACGCACCCGTCGTGTGGGACGCGCGTGTCGGCGAGGACGAGGGGTCGGTGCACCTGTGGAACGAGCGCACCCGCGAGCTGATCGGCCGGTTCAGCGGCAACCGTGGCCACGCACTCCATCGGATCGCCTTCAGCCCGGACGGCCACATGCTCGCATCCGCCGGGGACGGGACGATCTGGGTGCGCGACGCCCACGAGATCGAGCAGGCCGGCCGGCGGCTCGAGGGCCACGAGGGCCACGTGCGCGCGCTCGCGTTCAGCCCGGACGGCGGCACGCTCGCCTCCGCGGGCGACGACGGGACGGTGCGGCTCTGGGACGTGAGCGACGAGGAACAGCCCGCCCGGACGCTCGACGGCCACACCGGCCCGGTGTTCGCCGTCGCGTTCGACCGGAGCACGAAGACACTCGCGTCGGCGGGCGCCGACGGCACCGTGCGGCTCTGGGACGTCGCAACGGGTGCGCCCGGCCGCATGTGGGACGTGCACGAGCATCGCGCGGGCGCGACGCCGAGCGCAGACGACTACCGCCGCTGCGTGCTCGGTGTCGCGCTCCTGGAGGACGGGCGTGTCGCCGCCGTCGGCGACGACGGCACGGTCTGGCTCTGGGACCCGGCCGCGCCCGCACCCGTGCCGGCCGAGGAGCAGCCGCAGCCGCCGGAGCGCCGTCTCCTCGGCCACCGCGGCGCCGTCTTCGGCGTCGCGTTCAGCCCGAACGGCGCCCTGCTCGCGACCGTCGGCGCCGACGCGACGGCGCGGCTGTGGGACGTCGACCCCGGGCAGCAGCCCGACGAGCGCGGCGAGACCGATCATCACCACGTTCTGATGGGCCACCAGGGCCCGGTCTACGGCGTCTCGTTCAACCCGGCCGGGGACACGCTCGCGACGGTCGGCGGCGACTGGACGGCGCGGCTGTGGAGCATCGCCACGGGCGAGCAGCTCCAGCGGCCGGTCAGCGACCACTGCCCACTGCACGACGTCGCGTTCCATCCGACGGGCGACATCGTCGCCACCGCGGGTCTCGACGGCGGGTGGGAGCGCTGCGAGGTCGAGAGCGACGACACGAAAGGCCTCAACGAGCACGGGCACGTGGTGCTCCACGTGCCGGCCGCGCACCGCGAGGCGGCGATCGCCGAGCAGTCCGCGGGCTGGGTGCGCTGCCGCGTGCGCGCCGTCGACAAGGGCCAGTCTCCGTACGACAAGTCCCCTGTGCTCGAAGGCGCGTGCAAGGCGGAGACGATCGGCGGCACCGTGGGCGCGCTGAACGCCGAGATCGTGCTCGACGAGGTGCTCGGCGTCTCGGAGGGCGTTGCGGGCCAGCGGTTCCGGCTCGAGCGGCGACCGGTCGTCCCGATGCCGGGAAAGGAGACGCACGTGCTCGAGGTGCGCTTCGCCGACCGCACCGACGAATGGCACGAGGTGACGACCTTCGCCGACGCGACCGAGGACGAGCAGTGCTTCGACATCGACCACGTGGCGGGTGAGCTCGTGCTCGGCCCGACGGTGCGGGAGAAGAACGCCAAGGACGCACGCACGGAGACGTACCGCCGCTACGGCGCCGTGCCGCAGAAAGGCGCCGAGCTGCGCCTGCGCAAGTACCTGACCGGCGGCGGCAGGCGCGGGAACGTCAAGGAGCGCACGCTCACCGTGCTGCGCTCGCCGATCGCCAATGTCGCGGCCGTCGAGAACCGGCGCCCGGCGTCCGGCGGCGTCGACGGCGAGGACATCGAGAACGCGAAGGTGCGCGGCCCGATCACGTTGCGCACCGCGAACCGCGCGGTCACCGCGGAGGACTTCGAGCAGCTCGCCCGCGAGGCCGCGCCGGAGCTCGCGCGTGTCGAGTGCATCCCGGCGACGGACGAAGAGCACGCGGGCGAGGCGCACGTGCTCGTGATCCCGAAGGTCGAGAGCGACGACGGCGAACTGCGCTTCGAGCAGCTCGTGCCGGCCGTCGAGATGATCAACCGGGTCAAGGACTACCTCGACCGGCGGCGTGTGATCGGCACCCGCATCCTCGTGACCCCGCCGAACTACCACGGCTTCACCATCGCCGCGAAGCTGCTCGCACGGCGCGAGTTCGACGCCGAGGACGTGAGACGGCGCACGCTCGCCGCCCTCTACGAGGCGTTCAGCCCGGTCTCGGGCGGGCGCGACGGCACCGGCTGGGAGTTCGGCCGCCCCGTGTTGCAGGGCGACGTGTACGCGGTGCTGCAGTCGGTGCGCGGGGTCGACCGCGTCGACGACTGCCGCCTGTTCGAGGCGAACCCGGTGACAGGGCAGCGCGCGCCGATCACCGCCGAGCCGGGCGCACCGGGCGAGCACCCGCGCGCCATCCAGGTGCCGGTGTCGCGCTACGCGACCGTCTTCTCCTACCGTCACTACGTCTTCGTGGAGCAACAGTGAGCACGCAACTCGTCGAACGCCCTCATCCGGCCGAGCTCGCGACCCCGGCGCCGCTCGCCGGTGGGATCCCCGCGATCTACCGCGACCCGGACCCGCGCCCCGGCGACCCGGACGGAAGCTTCGTCCGGCGGTTCACCGCGGCGCTCGACGGCGTGCTCGCGCCGGTGTTCTGCACGCTCGACAGCCTGCCCGCGTACCTCGACCCGATGACCGCGCCGGAGCACTTTCTCGACTGGCTCGCGAGCTGGGTCGGGCTGGAGCTGTACGACCGCTGGCCGGTCGACCTCCGGCGCACGCTCATCGCGGGAGCCGTCCACCGGCACCACGAGCGCGGCACGAGCGCCGGGCTCAACGAGATCGTCGCGATCTTCACCGACGCCGAACAGGTGACGATCGACGAGAGCGGCGGCGTCTGGGAGCGCTCGGTGCCGGAGCTGGACGACGGCGGGACGCCCGAGTTTCCCGACTCCGCCGGCGGCGGCTGCTGGATGAGCATCACGGTCGCGGTCGGCAAGGAGCGTTACGCGCTCGCCGGCGAGGTCGACCGGGTCACGCAGCTCGTCCGGCGCGTCGCCGAGCGCGTGAGCCCCGCGCATGTCCTGCTTCGAGAGGTGGTGGTGACGGCATGACGTCCTCGGCTTCGGGTGTCTGTGGGGACTGCGCACGGCCGCGCAGGCCTGGCGCGATCTTCTGCGAATGCGGCGCGCTGCTCGACTACTCCACCTCGGGCAACGGCCACGCGAACGGCACGGCGGTGGCGGTCGCCGAGGCCGAGCCGCCTCCGCCGCCGTCGCCGCCACCGTCGCGCGACGACGCCGCGAGCAACGAGTGGCCGCCCGGGCCTTATCAGGCGCTGCACGAGGGCGCGCGACCGGAGAGGCAGTCGCTCCGGGTCGTGCACTGCCCGAACGACAAATGCAAGGCGCTCAACCCGTCACGGCTGCTCGTCTGCTGGCGCTGCGGGACGGCGATGATCCAGGGCGAGCAAGCAAAGGCGGCAGGCGTCCGGCGCCGCAGGTGGTGGCTGTTCTTCCGACAAGAGCGGGCGCCGCTGCAGGCCGGTCAGCGGGAGTACCCGGAGGAGCCGTTCATCAGCAGGGACCCGAAGGTGCTGCTCCGCGCCGGGGTGATCGTGGCGGGAGTGCTTCTGCTGCTCAGCGCACTCATCATCGGCGTGGTCAAGGCATGGGACCCGGCCACGGCCAAGGCGGCGCACGGGTACGGCTGGACACGGGAAAAGCTGTTCCCGCGCTTCTCCCCGCACCATCCGTCGAGCGTGTGGCCCCCGAGGGTGAAGAGGAACCCGAAGACGGGCAGGCTCGACGCGGTCCGGCACCCCGCCTCCGACGCCTTCGACCGCAACCTGAGCACGTATTGGCAGTCGGTCACCCCGCGGGCGAAATGGGACAACCTCAGAGTCAACTTCAAACCGGCGGTCGATCAGTTCACCGACGTCTCCGTCTTCGCGGGCGATCCGACCGCGACGACGATCGTGCCGCGCGCGCTCCAGTTGACCTTCTACCGCTGGGAGCCGCACCTGACCTGCAATGGCGACTTTCCGCATTTTCCGGTGCGGGTTCGAGGCACATTCTGCGTGATAGGTCGCCCGACGATCGTGCAGCTCCAGAACACGCCTACGGAGCAGCGCTTCACGCTCGGGCTGTATCAGGACGTCGCCCAGATCGTGGTCACGGTCCGTGGCACCCATCGCACGAACAAGCCGAAGGCGAAGGCCGCGATCACCGACATCGAGTTCTTCGACAGGCACTGAGCGCGCTACCCGAGCGCGCGGCGCTGACGCTCGCGCGTGCGGTCTGCCGAGCGCGAGTCACCGGCAGCCTCGTAGGGCGCGACGCACAGACGCAACAGCGACGCGTCGCGCCGCTCGAGCGCGAGCCCGCGGCGACACGCGCGCGCCGCGGCGAGCGGATCGCCGAGCGCGAGCAGCGACTCTGCCAGCCCGCGCGCTGCCTCCATCGCCTCCTCCAGCAACTGCTCGCGCGGCTCGATCACCCACTCCGCCGGCCCTTCCTCCGGGAACAGCTCGCCGACGTAGAGGTCGAGCGCGCGCGCGTACACACCGGCGGCGAGCCGCGGATCGACGCTCGCGCGACCCTGCGCGACGGCGCGGTGGAATGCCGTCAGGTCGATCTCGGTGCCCTTCGGCAACGCGAGCCGGTAGGCGTCGGCGTCGCGCGCGACGAGCGTGTCGTCGCCGCGGCCGCGGCCGGGCTCGAGCGCCTGCCGCAGGCTGGAGACGAGCACCTGGAGGTTGCGGCCGCCGGAGACGGGATCGCAGCCGGGCCAGAGCGCCTCCATCAGCACCTCGCGGTGAACGGGCCGGCCGTCGTGCAGCGCCAGCAGGCGCAGCAGGGTGCGTGCTCGCGGCGTGACCGCGCGCAGGTCGGTCTCGCGGCCGTGCAAGGTCAGCCGTAGCCCGCCGAGACAACGGACAGCGAACCGCGCGTCGCGGGCCGGCTCGCCCGCGCGGCGCACGGCAGGCCCGAGCAGCCCGAGCAGGCCGCACTCGTGCTGCAGCGTGCGCGCGACGACCTGGTGGTCGGAGCCGGGATCGAGCTCCGCGAGCGCGAGGGACGCGAGCGCCTCGGCCGCGACCACACCGGAGCGGCGGCCGAGCCGCCCCGCCGCAAGGGCGGCGTCAGCAGCATTCGGGTCGCCCACACGAGCGAGCGCAACCGCATGCGCACCGCGCGCCCACGCTTCGAGCACGCCTGCGCCGACGTCCGCGAAGCCGGTCGCCGCGGCCTCGAGCAGCTCGACCGGCGCCTCGCCGGCGTTGAGCGCGCCGAGGCCTTCGAGGAGCGACGAGACGTGCACGCCCCACGCGTGCCGCTCGACCTCGCTCGTCACGCGCGCCGCGGTTGCAGACAACCCACCGCGGACAGGGTCGACGAGGGCGAGTGGTGCATGCGCGAGCCGTGCGAGCCACACGACGCCCGCGCGCTCCGCTTGCTCGGCCGCGAGCCGCGCCTGGGCCGCGCCGCCGGGATGCCCGGCGAGCAGGTGCGCGACCGCGAGACCGAGCTGCGCCGCCGCAGCGACGGCCGGCGTCTGCTCGGGCTCGTCGCGCGCGGCCGCGAGCAGTGCGGCGGCCTCGTGGCAGCGGCCTTCGAGCAGCGCGGCGAGCCCGGCGACCGCGCGCGCCTCCGGCTTCGCCAGGCGCAGCGCCTGCCTGCGCGCGACGCGCGGGTCGTGGATCGTCGCGCTGCGAAGCAGCCCGAGCGCGTCGCCGCTCGGCGCGGGGCTCGTCTCGATCCACGCCTCGAGCGCAATCCGCTCGCGGCGGCAGATGTCGATCGCCGACGACTCGCCGGAGCTGAGCTCGGCGGCGCGATACGTCTCCGCTGCGGCCGCGAAGCGGCCGACCGAGCGCTGGTGCCGCGCGACGGTCAGCTGCAGCCAGGCGTCGCTGCGCAGGAGCGCCGGCGGGAGGACGTCGAGCCACACGGGCCGGCCGTCGACGATCTGGTGACCGTCGCGCCCGAGCAGCCGCTCGACCTCGTCCCACGCCTCGGCGCGGCAGTACGCGTAGAGCGCGTCCCCGATGATCGCCTCGGCCTCGAGCAGCCCGCCCGCGCGCCGGAAGCGCTCGCGTGTCTCGACCTCGCCGAGCTCCTCGACGAGCATCGCCTCGAGCTGCGAGCGCAGCGTCTCGTGGTAGCGATACGAGCCGTCGTCGAGCTCGTAGGTGAAGAGCTGCCGCGCCTCGAGCTCGCGCAGCAGGCGGGCCGAGCCGGTGCGCCTCAGCAGCTCGTCGCACAGCCGGCCGGAGAGCCTCGTGAGGACGCATGTCTCGACGAGGAAGCGGCGCAGCTCCGGATCGAGACCGTCCAGCACGTTGCGGGTGAGGTATTCGCGCGCGTAGCTCCAGCGCTTGCCGAGCGCGCGCAGCACCCTGCGCCGCTCGGACGTCGGCAGCCCCTGCGTCGCGAGGTGGAACAGCTTCAGGCCGGCCGCCCAGCCCTCCGTGCGGCGCGCGAGCTCGGCGAGGTCCTCGGGCGGCAGCGGCTCGGCGTACACGTCGAGGAAGAGCCGTTCGACCTCCCAGGAGCGGAACCGGAGATCGTCGCCGCCGACCTCGACGAGCGCACCCGAGACGACCAGCCGCGGCCAGTTGAAGCTCGGCCGCGAACGCGACGCGATCACGACCCCGAGTTGCGGCGGCGAGTCGGCAAGCAGCTGCTCGAGCATCTCCTCGGCGCCCGTCTGCTCGAGGAGGTGGAAGTCGTCGACCAGGAGCAGCGCGCGCTCGGGCTCGACGCGCTCGAGCGCCCGGGTCGCCTCGTCGACCGACGTCCAGCCGCCGGCGAGGCCCGGCACGACAGACGCGAGCGACGCGCCGAGCGCCGCGAGAAAGCTGTCGGCATCCGCCTCGCGGCCGTCTGCGCAGTAATAGGCGACGGGGCACCCGGCCGCGGCCGCGAACTGCCCGAGCAGTGTCGTCTTGCCGGATCCGGCCGGCGCGACCACGAGCCCGAAGCGGCCCTTCCAGAGCTCCGGGAGCAGGCCGAGCAGACGCTGCCGAGGGAGTCCGTTGGGGTCCGCAACCTGTGGATTCCTCTGCGCGAAAGATGCTGTATCGGCCGGGGGGGCGACTGACGGCGAGTTCGCGACGACCTGCTCGTTCGAGGGTTAGACACCACCCACCCTAGGGGGCCACGCGAACTGGTGTCAACACCGCTTCGGCATCGTTTCGTGCCGAAGCGGTGACGATCCGCAGCCCGCCGGCCCGAAGCCGAGGTTTTACTGGCCCCCGGCGCGGCAAGTCTTGAGGATCGTGAAGATCGCGCTCTTCGCGGACTCGCTCGTCTCGTGCTGGAACCACCGCGACACGCACTTCCTCCGCGGCGTGGTCAGGGAACTGCAGGCACGCGCCCACGACGTCGTCGTGTACGAGCCGCGCTCGAACTGGAGTCGCAGCAACCTCGTTCAGGATCACGGTGGAGCGCCGCTCGCCGACTTTCGCGAGACGTTCCCGTGGCTTCGCACGCACCTCTACGACTACGAGAGTGTCGAGCCGGACGCGCTCCTCGACGACTGCGACGTCGTGATCGTGCACGAGCGGACACAGCCGTGGCTCGTCGGCGAGCTCGGGCGCCTGCGGCAGCACGGCGGGCGCTTCCGGCTGCTCTTCCACGACACGCACCACCGGATGGCGACGGCGCCGCACGAGATGGAGCGATACGACCTCGACGAGTACGACGGCGTGCTCGCCCACGGCGAGGTGATCGCAGGCCTCCACGCGGACCGCGGCCGGCCCTCCTGGATCTGGCACGACGCGGCGGACACGCACGTCTTCAAGCCGCTGCCCGCGCTCGAGAAGCGCGGCGAGCTCGTGTGGGTGGGGAACTGGGGCGACGGTGAGCGCACGGAGGAGCTGCAAGAGTTCCTGCTGCGCCCGGCCAGACGGCTGCGGCTCAGCGGCTCCGTGTTCGGTGTCGGTTATCCGCGGCAGGCGACCCGTGCGATCGCGAAGAGCGGCCTCGCCTACAGCGGCTGGGTGCCGAACAACCGCGTGCCGGAGGTCTTCGCCGAGCATCGCGTCACCGTCCACGTGCCGCGCCGCCCGTACCGCGAGCTCGTGCCGGGCATCCCGACGATCCGCCCCTTCGAGGCGCTCGCCTGCGGGATCCCGCTCGTCAGTGCATGGTGGGCGGATATCGAGGAGCTGTTCAGGCCGGGCCTCGACTATCTCGTGGCGCGCAACGGCCGCGAGATGCGGCAGCACCTCAGAACGCTCCTCGAGGACGAGGCCGCCGCCCGCGAGCTCGCAGCGCACGGGCTGAAGACGATTCGCGAACGGCACACGTGCGCGCATCGCGTCGACGAGCTGCTCGCGATCTGCGCGGATCTCGGAGTACGGGAGTTGAGCCGGTGAGGACCGGCGACGAGCTCCGAGAGACCACCGTGGCCTAGCGCGTCTCGATCAGATGCGGCGTCGACCGCGCCCTGCGTCGCACGAGCCAGCGATGGCTTCCCGAGCCGACCTCGAAGGGCTCGCTGTCGTCGCCCGGGAGGTAGACGAGCGCGGTGGTGTTCGGCGGCACGACGGCCTCGACCTCCACCGCGTCGTCGAGCAGCTCCCACCCCACCTCGGCGCGGCCGTAGGGCGTGTCGTGGGCGGCGTGCGCGCGCGTGAGCCCCTCGCCGACCAGCGGCCTGATCGCGATCCGGCGGTAGCCCGGCGCCGCCGGCGCGAGCCCCGCGACGCAGCGGTGCAACCAGTCGGCGACCGCCCCGAGCGCGTAGTGGTTGAACGAGGTCATGTCACCGGGGTTCGGCGTCCCGTCGGGGAGCAGGCTGTCCCAGCGCTCCCAGATCGTCGTCGCCCCCATCGTCAGCGGATAGAGCCATGAGGGGCAGCCCTGCTCGAGCAGCAGGCGGTAGGCGGCGTCGACTGCGCCGACACTGCACAGCGCGTCGCACACGAGCGGCGTGCCGACGAAGCCGGTGCCGATCCGGAAGTCGTTGTCGGAGACGAGCTGCGCGAGGCGGTCTCCGGCAAGCGCGCGCTCCTGCTCGTCGAGGAGCTCGAACTGCAAGGCGAGCGTGTACGCCGTCGCCGAGTCGCTCGCCAGCCGGCCGTCCGCGCCGACGTATTCGCGGCGGAACGCAACGCGAATCTCCTCGTGCAGGTGTGCGTATCGGACGGCATCGTCTCCGAGCCCGAGCGCCGTGCAGGCGCGGGCGAGCAGGTCGGCCGAACGCGCGAAGTACGCCGTTGCAACGATCCCGGGATCCGTGGCGCCCTGGCTCGGACGGTCGGCAGGCGCCGACGGGTCGAGCCAGTCGCCGTACTGGAAGCCCGTGTTCCACAGCCGATCCGGGCCGGCAAGCCGGGTGACGAGGTCGACCCAGCGCCGCATGCTCTCGAGCTGCGTCGCCAGGATGTCCCGGTCGCCGGTGCGCTCGTAGATCGTCCACGGGACGATCACGGCGGCATCGCCCCAGGCGGCGGCGGGAGCATCGTGCACATGACTGCCGAGCAGCAACCCGTCGAGCACCTCGGGCACGACATTCGGCACGCGCCCATCGGCGTGCTGCTCGACAGCGAGGTCGGCCAGCCACGAGGCGAGGAACCCGGCAGCGGCGTGGAGGAAGAGCGCTGTGGGCGCGAACACCTGCACGTCGCCGGTCCAGCCGAGCCGCTCGTCGCGCTGCGCGCAGTCGGTCGGGACGTCGAGGAAGTTGCCGCGCATGCTCCACACGACGTTCTCGTGCAATCGGTTCACAAGCTCGTGCGACGACGAGAACGTCCCGGTGCGCACGAGATCCGAATGGCAGACGACGGCGCTCACGTCTGCCTCGCCCGGCGTGCCGGGCCAGTCGGACAACTCGGCGTAGCGGAACCCGTGGAACGTGAAGCGCGGCTCCCACGTCTCCTCACCGTCGCCGCGCAGCGTGTAACGGTCGGTTGCAGCGGCCTGACGAAGCGGGCGGACGCAGAGCTCGCCGTCCTCGAGGATCTCGGCGTGTCGCAGCGTCACCGTGTGCCCGCGCTCGCCACGCACGCGGATGCGCATCCGGCCGACGACGTTCTGGCCGAAGTCGACGAGCGTCTTGCCGGACGGTGAGCTGAAGATGGACACCGGCGCGACGATCTCCGTGCGTCGCACGGGCGGGCCGGCCGCCGGGACGAGCGTGGCGAGGTCGCGCTCTACGACGCGGACGTGCGCCCAGGCGCGGTCGTCGAACCCGGAGTCAGCCCAACCCTCGCGCTCGAGACGAGCGTCGTAGAGCTCGCCGTCATACAGGTCGCTCGCCAGGATCGGCCCGGTCGCAGCGCGCCACGACTCGTCCGTGCACACGACCGTCGTCGAACCGTCGTCCTGAAGCACCTCGAGCTGCGCGAGCAATGCGAGCCGGTCGCCGTAGATGTTACGACGCCCGCCGTGCGGGCCGAGACGGCCGCGGTACCAACCGTCCGCAACGATCGCGCCGAGCGCGTTCCGACCGGGCCGCACGCGATCGCTGACGTCGAAGGTCTGCACGCGCAACCGGTGGCGATAGCTTGTCCAGCCCGGCGCGAGCACATGGTCGCCGACGGCGTTGCCGTTCAGATACGGCTCGTACGCGCCGAGTGCGGTGACGTGCAGCCGCGCCCGCACGATGCCGTCCGGCAACTCGAACTCGCGGCGGAGGTACGGCGAGGGCTGCGGTGCGTCGAGCTCCTCTTCCCAGTCCGGCGTGACGAAGCGCGCCGACCAGTCCTCGCGCAGCCGCAGGCCGGCCTCGACGTCGAGCGGCGCGCTCCATCCACTCATCTCGCCGTCAAGGCCCCAGACGCGCACGCGCACCGCGACGCGCCCACGCGATGCGAGCGGCTCGAACGGCCACGCGACGAGCACCGACTCGGGCGATGAACTGCGCATGCGCTGCGCGTGCGCACCCTCGCGGGCCAGCTCGAGCTCGTATCCCTCCTGCATCCAGCCCGGCTCGTCGGTCTCGACCCGCCACGACAACCGTGGCGTGACCGAGGCGACGCCGAGCGCGTCTCGCCGCAGCTCGGCACGCATGTCGACAGGAATCGCACTCACTCCGTCGTTATACCGTTTGGCGTTGATACGTTTCAACAGCACGCCGTTCCGATACGTCGGAAGGCGGAAGTCAGCCGGCCGAAGTCGACGAACGGACGATCAGCTCGGGAGCGAGGAGCACATTGCGATGGCGGTGGTGCAGGCTGTCGGTCGCCTCCTCGATCAGCAGGCTCGCCGCCTGATAGCCCAGCTCGTACGCGGGGTTGCGGACCGAGGTGAGCGGCACCAGGGAGGTAGCCGCGAAACGGATGTCGTCGTAGCCGACAATCGCCACATCCTCGGGGATACGCGCGCCGCGCGCGAGCGCGGCGCGTTGAGCGCCGATCGCGAGCAGGTCGTTGCCGCAGAAGACCGCGGACGGCGGACGTCCGCGACCGAGCAGCGCCGCCATCGCTTCCTCACCCGCCCCGATCGTCATCGCCTCAGTCTCGAGCTCGTGCGCCCGCTCGAGACCGAGCCCGCGCGTGGAGAGCACCTCACACAGGCCTTCGCGCCGCTCGACGCACGGCTTGAGCGAGCGCGGCCCGTTGATCATCCCTATGCGCGTGTGGCCGAGCGCGACGAGATGCTCGCCCACCTGCCTTCCGCCGCTCGTGTCGTCGACCGCGACACTGCACTGGTCTCGCCGCTTGCGATGACGGTCGAGCAGCACGATCGGCGTCCCGTGACCGCGAATCTCGCGTAGCCGCGGCGACGGGATCCGCGTCGCCGGTGACATCAGGATGCCGGCCACGCGCTGCTCCTCGAGCAGCCGGAGCGCCTGGTCCTCGCGCGTCGGCGCACTGCCCGAGCTCGCAAGGATGACGACGTGGTCCGCCTGCGCCGCCGCGTGCTCGACGCCGCGCGCGACCTCCGTGAAGAACGGGTTGTCGAAGTCGAGCACGATCAATGCGATCGCCGCGCTCTTGATCCCGCGCAGCTGCCGTGCCGCGTTGTTGCGAACGAAGCCGAGCTCATCGATCGCGCCGAGCACGCGGAGCCGCGTCTCCTCCGCCACGAGCTCGGGCTTGTTCAGGACGTTCGAGACCGTGCCGAGCGAGACGGAGGCGCGTTCTGCGACATGCCGGATCGTGACGCGTGCCATCCCGGAACGCAGCGTACCCGTCGATTGAAACGTTCAGAGGGAACGGCTTGACAGCCCGGGCAACACCTTGTTAGACCTCGCGCTGAAACGTTCCAATACCTGCCCGTCCGAGAACGAAGGAGACGATATGGCAGTACGCAGACTTGTGGTCGTCGCGATGACGGGCGTGCTCGTCACAGCTTGCGCGCTGGCTGCGACGGCGCTCGGAAGCGCGCGGGCGAAGAAGCCTGCCGCGAAGGTCGAGTTGCTGTCCGTTCAGCAGAACGACCAACTGTGGCCGTCGGTGCTGACCGCGATCACGAAGAGCTACGCGAAGCTCGCGCCGGGCTCGACGTTCAAGAACACCTACACCCCCCAGACCCAGATCAACCAGAAGATCCAGCTCCTCGCAAGCCAGGGCGCGTTGCCGCTGCTCTACAACACACCGGCAGTCGACGCCGTCGCGCAGATGACGAAGGCCGGGCAGGTCGTCGACGTCGCGAAGGAGTTCAAGAAGCTCGGCGTGAGCAACGAGCTCGTGCCGGCCGCGGCTGCAACGTTGCGGCGCATCTACAACGGCAAAGTCGCCGCACTCCCGCTCGAGTTCAACATCGAAGGGGTCTGGTACAACAAGAAGATCTTCGCGGACAACGGTCTGACCGTCCCGAAGACCTACGACCAGCTCGTCTCCGACGCAGCGAAGCTCGACGCAAAGGGCATTCAGCCGTTCGCCGCTTCGGGCATCCAGGGGTGGCCGCTGACGCGGCTCGTCGGCAATCTGATCTTCAGCCAGCTCGGCGGCGACGCGATGACGAAGATCAAGACGGGCAAGGCGAAGCTGACCGACCCGCAGTACGTCGCAGCCGCCCAGAAGGTCGCCGACCTCGGCGCAAAGGGCTACTTCGGCAAGGGCGTCGCCTCGCTCGACTACTCGCCGGCCGAGGACCTCTTCCTGCAGGGCAAGGCCGCGATGTTCTACATGGGCAGCTGGATCCTGGGCGAGTTGAACGATCCGGCGAAGAACCAGATCGGTCTCTCGAACGTCGGGTTCTTCTCGTTCCCGGGCGTTGCCGGCGGCAAGGGGCCGTCGCCGCTGATCCCGATGAACGCCGGACAGCCCACCACGATCAATCCGAAGAAGCTGACGCCTGCGAACGAGCAGTGGCTGAAGTACTTCGCCCAGCACTACGGCGATGTAGCGATGCGACTCAAGGGCCAGGTGACCGGCTTCAAGGTGCACAAGGCTCCGCGCAACCTCTCGTCCGCAACGCAGATCGTCGTGAAGCAGGTCGCGGCCGCAAAGAACCCGGTGCTCTGGTTCGAGGCGCTCTTCAGCGCGAAGGCGACGACGACGTCGCAGCAGAATGCCGCGCCGCTCGTCACCGGCCAGATGAGCGCGAAGGACTTCATGAACGCCGTCCAGCAGGCGCTCACGAGCTAGCCCCGGTGGTCGCTCCTGCCCGGGTGCCCGTCGTCTTCCGG
>Ga0136846_1231017_pt1 | contig 14514 bp, 13 predicted proteins | sample HopSoiMetagenom2_FD_96841 | JGI IMG/M metagenome (GOLD analysis project Ga0136846, IMG submission 96841) | Grasslands soil microbial communities from Hopland, California, USA - 2 Assembly 2016 (version 4) | ecosystem: Environmental > Terrestrial > Soil > Grasslands | place: USA: Hopland...
CAGGAACAGCTCGGCGTAGCGAGCAGTGTCCATGAATCGCTCGCGCGAGCGCGTTCAGCGACGCGAATGCGATGCTATCCGAGCACCCGCTGCACCGCTTCCAGTACGCGGCTCGGCTGGAACGGCTTGACCACGAAGTCCTTCGCGCCAGCCTGAATGGCCTCGACCACGAGCGCCTGCTGACCCATCGCGCTGCACATGAGCACCTTCGCCTGCGGGTCGAACTTCGTGATCTCTCGCACGGCGTCGATGCCGCCCATGTCGGGCATCACGATATCCATCGTGACGAGGTCGGGTCGCAGCTGCCGATACTTCTCGACCGCCTGGACGCCTGTTTCCGCCTCCCCGACGATCTCGAATCCCGCCTGCTGGAGGATGTCGCCGACCATCGTGCGCATGAAGATCGCGTCGTCACAGATCAATACCGTGTGGCTCACGTTCCACTCCACTCCGAAACGGGACGATTCCTTTGGCGTTGCGTGGGCGGGTCCTCAGTCCTGCTTACACCGCCCTCATGCCATCACCTGCCGTATGACGGCGGGGACCTCTAGGACTATGACGACTCCGCCGTCGAGATGTCCCAAACCGCGCACGATTCCGCCGCGAGCAATGTCACCGCTGGCGGGCTCGAATTGGTGAGGTGCGAGGACCTGGACATCGCGCACCTCGTCCACCGCGATGCCGACATTCTTGTTCCCGAATTCGGCGAGAACCACTGAGCCCTCGTCCGGCGTGCTGCCACCAGCGAGGCGCACGGCCAGGTCGATCACGGTGACGATCGCCCCGCGCAGGTTGATCAGCCCACGCACATGGGATGGCGCACCAGGCAGTCGTGTCGTGCGCCGCAGCGGGACGATCTCACGGACGGCGCCAATGTCACATCCGTACACCGTGCCGGCGACCGCGAACAACAGGAGTCGCAGCATATCCGGCGAGTGTGCCTTGGCGGTGGCGTCAGTCGGTGTCGCGGTAGAAGCCAAAGTAGTCGAGCGGATCCGGATGAGTCTCGAGGGAACGATCCTGCGCCGCCGCCACGAGCGACTGTCTGAGGTCGTCGGGCAGTGACGCACGAAGGTCGATCGCCGTGCCGGATACCGGGTGCCGAAAGCGCAGCCACGCGGCGTGGAGAAAATGTCGTCGCGGCGGCAATGCCAGCAGCCGTCGCCCTCCCCCACCACCGTAGGTGTCGTCGCCGGCAACCGGGTGCCCCACCGACGCGAGGTGCACACGAATCTGGTGCGTGCGTCCCGTGTGGAGGTGCGCGCGCAGCAGATCGGTGGCGTCGAACCGCGCGAGGCGCAGGAAGTCCGTCTTGGCCGACCTTCCGGAACTGACGATCGCCATGCGCTTCCGGTCTCGCGGGTCGCGCGCGATCGGCTTGTCGACCGTGAGGTGGTCAGCGTCGAGATGTCCCCACGCGAGCGCCGCGTACCGGCGCACCACTCGGCGCTCGGCGATGGCCTTGGAGAGAATCCGGTGTGCGCGATCCGTCTTCGCGACCAGCAGCAGACCAGACGTGTCCTTGTCGAGCCGGTGAACGATGCCGGCGCGGTCGGAGTCGCCGGAGTCCGCGAGCTCGTTGCCGCGGCCAATGAGCGCGTTCACCAAGGTACCCGTCCAGTTGCCTGGCGCCGGATGTACGACCATCCCTGCCTCTTTGTCGACGACGACGATGTCGTCGTCCTCGAACACCACCGTGAGAGGAATCCGCTCACCTTCGATATCGCGAGCGGGCGGAGCCGGCACGTCGACCGCCACGCGATCACCCGGCGTCGCGCGATAGCTGGCGCGCTCGGACTTGCCGTTGACCGTCACCAGCTTGTTCGCGATCAGCGTCGCGGATTGGTTGCGCGAGATGCCGAGGCGACCGGCCACCAACAGATCGAGGCGGACGCCGATACCGGTATCCGCCTCGATGGTGAACTCGCGGTGGGTCGGACGCTCTTCCGGGTTACGGGGCATCCTGCGACCCGGCGGTCGCGCTCGCGGCGTTCGAGCCACCGCTCACCGCGGAGCCGTCGGCTGCCCGCGCCGTTTCGGCGCGGTCGTCGCCCCAGAGTACCCACGCCAACAGAAACGCGCCGGTGCTTACGGCCATGTCGGCCACGTTGAACGTGGGCCAGCGCATGTCTCGGAAGCCGACGTCGATGAAGTCCACGACGCCTTCATGCCAGCGAATCCGGTCGATCAGGTTGCCGAGCGCGCCGGCGCAGACGAGCGCGATCGCGAGCGTCCGCGGCATATCGCCCTCGCGCGTCGACTGGTAGAGGCGCCACAGGATGACCAGCGCGCCGACCGTCAACACCATGAAGATGTACCGGGAGTATTCTCCGAGGTACAGGCCGAACGCGGCGCCCTGATTGCGGACGAGCGTGAGCCGCAGCGCCTCGCCTACTACCTGCTGCGGCGAGAACGGCGCGAGCGTGTTGAGCGCGATCATCTTCGTCACGACATCCGCAACGACGATGATCGCGACGACCGGCCAGAACACGACCGCGTTAGGCGTGCTACTTCTTGGCATCTTCCTCGCGCTGCTTGCACTCTATACAGTACCGCGCATGCGGTAGCGCGTCGAGACGCTCGAAGGCAATCTCGTTGCCGCAGTTGTGGCATTTACCGAATGTCTCCGGCGACCGATAGAGGCGGCGCAGCGCTTCGTCGATGTGCCAGAGGAACCGGCCTTCCTGGCTCGCGAACAGGAATGCCTTCTCCCGTTCCATGGCGTCGGTGCCCTGGTCGGCCATGTGGAACGAATACGAGCTCAGGTCGCCATCCGCGGATTGCGGCGTCGCGCCGAAGGTCTCGTCGTAGTGACCCAGCTCCTTCAGCACGCGACGTCGCTCTTCGAGCAGGCGCTTCTCGAAGTGCTGAAGGTTCTTCTTGTTCATCGGCTTCGCCTTCTTGGCGCTGCTCGCGCTGCTTGCGGATGCCATTGCTACAGTTCCTTGGAAAGGGCGGCACGAACGGTCGACCCGTCGAGGTCGAGTTCGTGTACCTGTTGACCGGCCGGTGCCTCTCCCGCAACAATCTCGCGGGCGAGGAGTTCATTGGCGATCCAACCAGCATGTTCGCTGATCGCCTCGTACGTCTCCGCGGGAGCGGCGATCCATACTCGGATCCGGTCGCTCACCACAAAACCTAAGTCCCTCCGCAATCGCTGGAGCTGGCTCACGAGCTCGCGCGCGATCCCTTCGCGCCGAAGCTCCGGGGTTATCGTCGGATCGATCGCCGCAACGCGACCGTTTTCTTCCTTCACGGCCAGCGCGCCCGTGGCGCGCCGCAGGATGCTTACGTCCTCGTGATCGAGCGTTCGGGAATCGTTGCCAACCGAGATCGCGAGTGGTTGCCCGTGCTCGAACGATCGAAGCTCGTCGCTGGTAAACGCGGCGACCGCCTGCGCCGCGAGTGGTGTGTTTTTGCCGAACTTCTTACCCAAGGACCGGAAGTTCGGTTTCGCGTAAAGTGTAACGAGCGAATCGGACGATGACGCGAGGTCCACACGCTTGACGTTGAGCTCGGCCTCGAGCAGGTCGGACAGCGACCCGACGTCAGCGGCGAGCGCTTGAGGCACAACGCATACCAGTCGGGACAGCGGTTGACGGACTTTGATGGCCGTCTCCTCGCGAGCAGCCCGCCCCAGTCGCGCCAGCGTCCGGATCTCGCACATCCCACGCTCCAGAGCCGGATCGCTTGGTCCCGGGTCGGCGCGACGATAAGGCGCGAGGTGGACCGAGATTCCCGTCAGCTCGCGATGCAGCCAGTCGCTCAGGAACGGCGCGAGCGGAGCCAGCAGCCGCGCGGTGACCACGAGCACTTCGTGCAGCGTAGCGAACGCCGCGCGGTTGTCGGGCGAGGTTACTTCATAGAAGCGAGCCCGTGACCGCCGGACGTACCAGTTCGAGACGTCATCGACGACGAAGCTCATGAGCGTCCGCGCGGCGGCGGTGGCGTCGAACGCCACGAGCAGCGCGTCGACGTCGGCTTCGACGGTCGCGAGCCGGGACAGCATCCATCGGTCGATCGCCGGTCGGTCGGCCGGCGCAGGGTCGAGCGCCGACGGTTCCCAGCCGAAGTTCGCGTAGAGCGCGAACATCCCGCTGTACACGTTCTTGAGCGTCACCAGAAATTGCGTGACCCCTTCCCTGATCTGCGCCTCGTCGAACGCGCGGGGCTTCCACACCTGACTTGACGAGATGAGGAACAGTCGCACGGCATCGGCGCCGTACTTCGGGATCACCGTCCATGGGTCGACGATGTTCCCGAGGCGCTTCGACATCTTGACGCCGTGCGCATCGAGAACGAGGTCGTTGACGACGACGGCTTTGTACGGTGAGACGGGAACGGGAAACTGGGAACCCGTTCCCGGTTCCCTCTCTCCAAGCGGCTCGTTATTGGGTAACACGGACCCCAACCCGCTCGCGATCGCAAGGAGGCTGTAAAACCATCCCCTCGTCTGGTCCACGCCCTCCGCGATGAAATCCGCCGGATACTGTTTCGCCAGCGTCTCCCGGTTCTCGAACGGGTAATGCCACTGCGCGAACGACATCGCACCGGAGTCGAACCACGCGTCGATCACCTCCGGGACGCGGCGCATCGTTCCGCGGCCGCTCCGGGCCGGCCACGTGTATCGGTCGATGAACGGCTTGTGCGCGTCGAAATCCTCGCCTAACGACACGCCGGATCGGTCCGCTAGTGCCGCGAACGACCCGATGACCTCGATCTCCGTCGGGTCCTCATCGTTCACCCACACCGGGAGCGGCGTGCCCCAGTAGCGGTCGCGCGAGATCGCCCAGTCGATGTTGTTCTCGAGCCACTCGCCGAACCGCCCGGCGCCCACCTCGGGTGGATGCCAGTCGACGCGCGCGTTGCGCGCCAGCATCTCGTCCTTGATTGCGGTGGTCGTGATGAACCACGACGCACGCGCGTAGTACAGCAGCGGCGTTCCACACCGCCAGCAGTGCGGGTAGGCGTGCAGGAGCGTCCCGGCCTTCCACAACACGTCGCGCCGGCCGAGCTCCTCGATGATCAATGGGTCGGCTTTTTTGACGAACTGTCCACCGACAACCGGCATGTCTGCCGGGAATTCGCCGCGCGCGTTGACCGGCTGCACGAAGGCGAGCCCGTGTCGCTGGCCGGCTTCGTAGTCGTCCGCCCCAAATGCGGGCGCGATGTGCACGACACCGCTGCCATCCTCGGCCGACACGAACTCCTCGCCTACGATCACGCCGTGGTCGCCGTCGACACCGTCGAACGAGACCCAGTCCAGGGGCCGCTGGTACCGCGTCCCGACGAGCATCGTTCCCGGGAACCGCCCAACCCTCTCCCATCGGTCCCGGTAGTCGTCGCCCAGCACCGCACCCGCTCGCGCCTCCGCGAGAATGATCGTCGAGTCGCTGCCCGTCTTCTTTTGCAGCTCGACGTAATCGAGCTCGGGGTGCACCGCGAGGGCGACGTTGGAGACGAGCGTCCAGGGTGTCGTCGTCCAGACGAGGATCCGTCTGCGACTGGGAACCGGGAACCGGGAACCGGGAACCGTGCCGCCGAGTGGAAGCTCGGTTCCCGGTTCCCCGTTCCCAGTTCCCGGTTTCAGGTCAAGCGCGATGTAGACACTCGGATCGGAGACATCCTGGTATCCAAGCGCCACCTCATGGCTCGACAACGTCGTGCCGCAGCGCGGGCAGTACGGCAGGATCTTGTGGCCGCGCGTTAGGTAGCGCTTGTCGTGCAGCGTCGCGAGGGCCCACCACACGCTCTCGATGTAGTCGTTCGTGTACGTGACGTACGCGTTGTCGTAGTCGAGCCAGTACCCAATGCGCTCGCTCAGCCGCTCCCAATCGCCCTGATACTTCCAGACGCTCTCGCGACACAGCCGGTTGAATTCCTCGACCCCGAACGCCTCGATGAGCTGCTTCCCGCTGTAACGCGCGATCTCGTCGTCGCTCATCCCGCGCGCCTTGAGCAGCGCCGGCAATTGCTTCTCGACCTCGATCTCCACCGGCAGGCCGTGCGTGTCCCAGCCTGCCTTTCGCAGGACGAAGTGCCCCTTCATCGCGCGATGCCGGCAGAAGAGATCCTTGATCGTTCGCGCGAAGACGTGATGGATGCCCGGTCGGCCATTGGCCGTCGGCGGGCCCTCGAAGAACACCCACGGCGGCGCGTCGGCGTGCGCCTCGAGCGTGCGCGCGAACAATCCTTCCTCGCGCCATTTCGCGAGCAATTCATCCTCGAGCGCGTTCGCGCCGCCGTCGGGAGGAAGGAGCCGAAAACGGCGCTCCGAACCAACGGCCGTCACACGCGCTCCAACACGCCGCACACGAGCGTGGTGAGATTCGGCTCGGCTCGCGACGCAACCGCGATGATCTTCTCGACGCTCGCCGGCTCGAGCGCGTCCGGCAGGCACTGGTCCGTGATGATGGAGATGCCCAGCACCCGCATCCCGCCGTGGATGGCGACAATGACCTCGGGCACAGTGGACATGCCGACGACGTCGGCGCCGATCCCCCGGAGGAAGCGATACTCGGCGCGCGTTTCGAGGTTCGGCCCCGGGACGGCAACGTAGACGCCCTCGTGGAGCGTGATGCCCTGCTCGAGCGCCACGGCACGCGCGATCGACCGCAGCCGGCCATCGTACGGCTCCGACATGTCCGGGAAGCGCGGCCCGAGCCGATCGTCGTTAGGCCCGATGAGCGGGTTGTCGCCGAGCAGGTTGATGTGGTCCGCGATGAGCATGAGATCGCCGGGTGCCCAGAGCGGATGCATCCCGCCGCAGGCGTTGGACACGACCAACACGCGAGCGCCTAACGCGCGCAGCACGCGGACGGGGAATGTCACCTGCGCGAGGGAATACCCCTCGTAGCGATGGAACCGGCCCTGCATGGCCACGACCCTCTTGCCCGCGAGCGTCCCGCACAGGAGCCGCCCGGCATGGGATTCCACGGTCGACAGCGGAAAACCCGGGATGTCGGCGTAGTCGATGCTCGCCTCCACGGCGACTCGACTGGCGAGGCCTCCGAGGCCCGTTCCGAGTATCACGGCGACATCCGGCGGCCGGCTGAAGCGACTCCGTACAACGTCCGCCGCGCGCTCGACCTGCTCGAGCGTGTGCGGACCGTCGAGCATCAGCTGACGATCGCTCGGGAGCGTTCCGGCGGCGGACACAACCTCGCTACTCCTTCACCAGCGAATCCAGCCACGCGGGCGTCGGGTGCGCAGAACGTCGTGGCTCCTCGGTCCTCGGCGCCGACGGCGGCGTGCCCGCGGCCGTCGGCGGCATGGACGCGGCTTCTGCCGCTTCGATCTCCACGAGCTGGCGCTCGACCATTGCGCGGAGCTGCGACAGATACGCACGCCTCGCCCGCACCAAGCCCTGGATCTCATCCTCGACCTTTCGCGTTTCCGCGCGGATGGACTCGAGGTCGCGTTCGGTCTGGGCTCGCGCCTCGCGCATCAGGAGCTGCGCCTCGCGGTCCGCCTGTTCGCGAATCTCCGCACGAAGCTGCTGCGCCGAGACCAGCGCGTCGTTGAGCGCCTTGTCGCGCTCACGGAACGCGCGAAGCTGCTCCACGAGCCCCTTCGACTTCTGGTCGAGCTCCTGATTTGCGCGATTGAGCCGCTCCACTTCGGCTGCCACCTGATCGCGGAACTGGTCGACCCGCGCCTTGTCGTAGCCGCGCAGCGCCGAGCCGAAATCGTACCGGCGGATGTCGACCGCCGTGAGATGAAAGGCTTCGTCACTCATGCGTCTCGCGCCCCGAACAGGACAGTACCGAGTCTGACCATCGTGGCCCCTTCTTCCACCGCGATCTCGTAGTCGTGAGACATTCCCATCGAGAGCTCCGCCGCCGGGTGTCCCAGCGCGATGAGATGCTCCCTCACCTTCCGTGCGCCGCCGAACGTCGCGCGAAGAATGCGCTCATCTGCGTCCAGCGGCGCCATCGTCATGACGCCTTCGATACGCAAACCACGCAGGCGCAACCAGCGTTCCCCTTCAGTATCGGCCTCAGCAGGTGAAAGCCCGCCCTTGGTCTCCTCGCCCGCCACGTTCACCTGCATCAGGCTTCGGATCGGGCTCCCCCGCTCCTCGCCAACGCGTGCGACCGCGTCAGCAAGACGACCACTGTCCACCGAATGCACCATCTCGAATCGGTCGACTGCTTTCGCCTTGTTGCGTTGAAGGTGTCCGATGAGGTGCCACCGGACCGGGACGCTCACTTCGCCCATCTTCGACAGCGCTTCCTGCACCTTGTTCTCACCGACGTCCGCGATACCGCTTTCCCACGCGGACAGTACCGCGTCAGGACCGTACGTCTTGGTCACCGCAATGACCGTAACCCGTTGTGCATGTCCACCTCGAGCGACCGCCGCCGCGATCCGCTCGCGCATCTCGGCGACGCGTGCGGCGAGGTCTGGAAATGGCATAACATTACATTTTATCGGAAGTTACAACGCGAGGCAAGTAATTCCCCCGAGTCCGTCGACTCACCGTGAACGCCCCGCCTCGCTATGGTCGGACAAAGAAGAAGGTCGGCGATGTAGCGCGCCGCGGGATCCTCCACCCGCTCTGCTTTGACCGGTCCCCCGAAGAGGCGCTCGACCATCGCGGCCGTGGAATCTACCGCGGGTCGCTCGATCTCCGTGACCGCTTCAGAGGCCGGGAATTGGTGGGAGACGTACAGCAGGCCGCGAAACGTCCAGCCGGCGCCGAGTGCGGCCCGAAGGTCCGGCTCGAGGGACACTGCCGCCGCGACGGGGCGCCCGGCCCGTTTCGCACGGGCCGCGATGGACGTCAGCTCACGCGTGGTTCCCTTCCACCGCGCGGTGTCGCCAAGCTCGTAGAGCCCGTGTCGGCGTGCTAGCTCAGCGCGGTACCACTCGGCGGGGATCAGCGGGACCGTCACGACGGTGACGTCCCGCCGGACGTGTTCCGCCACCTGCACATACCAGAGCGGATAGGTATCGTTGTCGCCCGCGACAAACAGTACGGCACGTGGCGGTGCCGACTCCAGTGTGGCCCGAGCGAACGCACCGGGCAGCGTCGCCGCTGGCTCACGTCGCCGATCGACCGCCCGCCAGTTGAGAACGAATGGGAGCGCGGCAACCACCGGCCCGACGATCGCGAGGCGTGGGCGCGCGGTCCGCTGTGCGATCCGGCGCGCGAGTGCGACAGCACCCATGCCGATCCAGAGACCAAACCCGGCGAATCCGAGCGCGAAGAAATAGTCGCGTTCCCTCGCCTCGCGGTCCGCGTTGGCCGGCAGCACCCCGTAGCCGAACGACGGCCCGGCCTTGAGGTTGAGGTAGAGCACGACGCCGAAGGTGGCTGACCCCACGAGCACGAGCAGCGCCGCCCACGTGCGTCGATCGCGACGCCAGTGCCACCGACTCCCCACGATGCCTAACGCCACGAACGCCGCCGTGAGCGGCGTTCGGACGAGCGAGGCGCCGACCCACTGATCGAGCCCCAGCGCATACTGCCAGTCGGCGTACTGGATAAAATTTCCGAGCTGCAGCCACACCGGCGCACGGCGGGGCCAGAGGCCGGGGACGTCGTATTGCCGGCGTGAGATGACCTCGATGACGCCGGCAAGGTTCGCGGGATCGCCCTGATTGATGGCCGGGTCGTGGTGAGCGCGAAGCAGGAGATAGAGGAAGCTGGACGCGCCAACCGCGATGACCGCCGCGACCGCGCTGGCATCGAGGTACCCATTCCGCCGATGGCGTGTTACGAGCGTCCAGATCGCGAGCAAGACCAGGCCTGCCGCGGCGATCGGGCGGGACCCGGTGCCGACACCAGTTGCGAGCACGGCAGCGGCGACGAGCATGGCTGCCCGGACTCCATCGATCCGAAGGTCGCGCTCGATGGTCGCGAGCGCGATCGCGGCAGGCGCAGCGACCATCGCGCTCAGGTGCAGTGGAGGTGTGAGCGCAAACAGGTACGCCAGAAGCAGGTCATGCCTGCCTAACGACATCTGCGGCGTGGCTCCGCCAGCCTCGACGCGCGCGTTCCTGCTGTCCGCGTGGGCCCTAAACGCCACGTACAGCATGATCACGGACAGGAGCAGTGAGGCGGAGTACACCTCGGTTTCCGTTGCGTTGAGCCACACGGTCGCCGCGCTGCCGAACCCCAGGCCCGCCGCGAACGCGGCGGTCACGTCGCGCGTCCATCGCGTCACGAGGATGGCGGTGACTCCGCCGGCCACGGCCGTGCATGCCGCAGCGAGCAGGTTCGTCGCAATCGCCGTCGGCAGGAAATCGAGCACCAGTCTCCAGGCACGGGCCACGAGAATGAACAGCGGCGTGCCCGGCGGATGCGGGATCCCGAACGACTCGACTGCCGATGCGAATTCTCCGGCATCCCAGAACGTGACACCGGGAGCGAGACTCGCGAGGTAGATGACGCCGAGTGTCGTCGCGACGAGGGCGAATGCGCGCCGCGGCGACGCTGCGCTCACGCCGGCAGTTCGGCGACCGGTTGTTGTTCGGCCGCCGATCGCGCTGGACGGCCCGACACGAGGTCGCGCACCTGGGCCGGCGTCAGGTTGCGCGTCAGGCGTCCCGCGAGTGCGACCGAGATCGTGGACGTCTCCTCCGACACGACGATGATCACCGCGTCGGTTTCCTGACTGAGCCCGATGGCGGCTCGATGTCGCGTGCCGAGCGACCGATCGGGCAACGGGGCCTGCGACAGCGGCAGGATGCACCCCGCGCCGATGATGGTGTCGCCGCGGATGATCACCGCGCCGTCGTGCAACGGTGAGTAGGGCGTGAAGATCGTGGTCAGCAGGTCCGCGGACACCTTGGCCTGCATCTCCGAACCGGATTCGATGTAGTCGCCGAGTACCATCTCGCGCTCGAGGACGATGATGGCACCGATGCCCGATCGCCCAAGTCGCTCGACCGCCTCGGCGACTTCTTCGCCGACCTCGACTTCCTCCATGCGCCGGAAGAATCGAGTGACGCGTGACTGCCCGAGATGTGCCAACCCTGCGCGGAGCTCTGGCTGGAAGATGATGAGCGCCGCGAACGCGCCGTACGTGAACACGAGCTCGAGGAGGTACGTGATCATGGTGAGCTTCGCGATCCACGCGATCGCGTACACGAGCACGAGCACGACGATGCCAATGAGCATCTGCACGGCGCGCGTGCCCTGGATGAGCAACAGCACGCGGTAGAACACGAACGCGACGATCAAGATCTCGATGAGATCGCGAGGGCCGGGGTGAAGGAGGCGGAATTGATCGAGCACCGAGTTCATCGGGAATCGGGAATCGGGAACCGGGAATCGGGACTTGCCCGGTCCCGCTGACCACCCGCGTCCGCGGCCACCTGAACGATCCCCCACGCCACGTCCAGCGCTTGGCGACTGGGCGCAACGTCATGCACGCGGAACAGCCGCGCTCCATTCATGAGCGCCGCCACGTTCGCGCCGACCGATCCGGCAATTCGATGTTCCGCTGTGTGCACTCCGGAGAGCTCCCCCACGAACCGTTTTCGGGAAACACCGACCATCACCGGAAAGCCTAACGCGCATACTCGGTCCAGCTCGGCGAGCACGACCAGCGAATGTTCGCTTCGCTTCGCAAAACCAACCCCTGGGTCGATGACGATTGATCCGCGCGCTACCCCCATCGACCGGGCAAGTTCGACCGAAGTCCTCAACTCGCCGATCACCTCGGCCACGACGTCATTTCCGTACTCGGCGTACCGGTACGTGCCCATCTCGGTCACCCCCCCACGCGAGTGCATGAGAATTACGCCGGCTTCGCGCGCTGCGGCAATCTCGCCGACTCGCGGGTCAATTCGAAAGCCCGACACGTCATTGATCACGTCGACACCGGCGGCGAATGCGGCGTTCGCTACCTCTGCTTTCGTTGTGTCGATGGACAAAAGGACGTCGGGAAACGCGTCCCGAATTGCCGACACGACTGGCATGACCCGTCGAATCTCCTCCTCTGCGGAGACTGCGGAGGCGCCCTGCGGTCGCGTCGACTCGCCGCCGACGTCGATTCCGTCGGCTCCCTCCTCGACCATTGCGCGCACCTGAGCCATGGCCGGTTTCAACGTGTCGAACCGACCGCCGTCACTAAACGAATCGGGCGTGACGTTCAGTATGCCAACCACGAACGGTCGCGTGATCCGTACGGTCCGTCCCCGGATCCGCCAGTGAAACACGGAGGGTATTGGCAACGCGGAGGCCGGAATCTGATCGGGCAATGGTTTGATGTCGGTCGAAGTACATCGGTGATGATCGCCAGCGCTCCCAATCACAAGCTATCGCAGCGCGCGGCCAACCATTTCATCAAGCTCGCGACAAATGCCTGTCTCCGATCACCGCCATCTCGTTGTGTGGCAGAAGGGAGTCCAGTTAGCGCTTCACACCTATCGACTCTCACGACGCTTCCCGCGAGAGGAAACCTACGGCCTGACAAGCCAAATCCGACGTGCGGCCGTGTCGGTTCCCGCGAACATCGCGGAGGGAAACGGCCGCACACATCGACGCGAGTATTCGAACATGTCTCGATGGCTCGCGGCTCTCTGCGTGAAGTCGAGACGCTCGTGGAGATCGCATTCGGACTTCACTACATAAGCAAAGAGGAGCTCGCGGAATTCCGCGAGCTCCTCGATCACCACGGCCGCATGCTCACGAGACTGTTGAAGAGCCTCGCAGCCTGACCGTCCCGATTCCCGATTCCCGATTCCCGATTCCCAAGGTCATGCGGGAGAAGGTTCAGGTCCCCCAATAATCGGCGGAACTCGCCTCGGTTCGGCCAGCGATGGAATCAGCGTCGCGGGCGCCGTCGGAGGCGGCATCGTCGGCGTGCGCGGTGGCAGCTGTTCGCCGCGACGGAGCACTTCGATGTCCTCGCGCGTCAGGGTTTCACGCTCCAACAGCGCGGCTGCGACCTTGTGCAGCAGTTCCAGGTGCTCCGTCAACACCGCCTTCGCGCGGTTGAACGCGTGATCGATTACGCGCTTCACCTCGGTGTCCACGAGCTGCGCGGTCTTCTCCGACACCTCACGCCGGCTCATTAGCTCACGGCCGAGGAAAACCTCCTGCTCGTTGTCGCCGACGAGAATGGGCCCGATCGTCTCCGACAGCCCCCACTGCGTTACGTAGCGGCGCGCGATCCCGGTCGCCTGCTGGATGTCGCTCGCGGCACCCGTGGTCACCCGGTCGTGCCCGAACACCATCTCCTCCGCCGCGCGGCCGCCATACGCCATCGCGAGACGTGCCTCCAGCTGCTCACGCGTCACCGACACTCGGTCATCCTCAGGCAGCGTGAACGCCACGCCTAACGCGCGGCCGCGCGGAACGATCGTCACCTTGTGCAGCGGGTCGTTACCCTTGACCATCATCGCGCAGACGGCATGCCCCGCCTCGTGGTACGCGGTCAGGCGGCGCTCGTCCTCCTTCATCACGAGCGACTTCCGCTCGGCGCCGAGCATGACCTTGTCCTTCGCTTCCTCGAGGTCGGCCATGTAGATCTTGTCGTGATTCCGGCGCGCCGCGAGCAGGGCGCCCTCGTTCACGAGGTTCGCGAGGTCGGCACCCGCCATGCCCGGCGTGCCGCGGGCGAGGCCGGTGATATCGACATCCTCAGCGATCGGCTTATTGCGGAGGTGCACGCGCAGAATCCCCTCGCGGCCGCGGAGGTCCGGCGCATCGACGACGATCTGGCGATCGAAGCGACCCGGTCGAAGTAAGGCAGGATCCAATACATCAGGCCTGTTCGTCGCGGCAATGAGAATCACGCCGTCGTTCGACTCGAAGCCGTCCATCTCGACGAGCAACTGGTTGAGCGTCTGCTCGCGCTCGTCGTGACCACCGCCCAGACCGGCGCCGCGGTGACGACCGACGGCGTCGATCTCGTCGATGAAGATGATGCACGGCGCGTGCGCCTTGCCCTGCTCGAACAGGTCGCGCACGCGACTCGCGCCGACGCCGACGAACATCTCGACGAAGTCGGAGCCGGACATCGAGAAGAACGGACGGCCCGCCTCACCGGCGACGGCCTTGGCGAGCAGCGTCTTACCGGTGCCGGGAGGACCGACGAGCAACGCCCCCTTCGGCAGACGTCCGCCGAGCTTCGTGAACTTCTGCGGGTCCTTCAGGAACTCGATGATCTCCTGCAGCTCGACCTTCGCCTCGTCCGCGCCCGCCACGTCGGCGAACGTGACCTTCGGCGTATCGCCCGTCAGCAGCTTTGCCTTCGACTTGCCGAACGAGAACGCCTTGGCGCCGCCGGCCTGCATCTGCTTGAACAGGAAGATCCAGAAGCCGATCAGCAGGAAGTACGGCAGGAAGTTGAAGAGCAGCGCGCCGAACGACGGACGTGCGTCCGTGCCAATGATGTTGACGTTCTTGGCACGCAGACGCTCGAGCTCCGCGGGGTTGTTCTCCATCGGGTACTTCAGCGTGAAGCGCTTCGCGGGCTTCTGGCCGACGAACACTTCCTGCTTGAACGCCCCGATGACCCGGCTGCCTGCCTGAATCTTCACTTCCTTGATGTTGTC